>Ga0163179_10000087_pt1 | contig 63898 bp, 50 predicted proteins | sample AtlANTMetagenome_FD_109643 | JGI IMG/M metagenome (GOLD analysis project Ga0163179, IMG submission 109643) | Marine eukaryotic phytoplankton communities from the Atlantic Ocean - Atlantic ANT 2 Metagenome | ecosystem: Environmental > Aquatic > Marine > Oceanic | place: North Atlantic Ocean...
CAAAGACCAGCCCCAAGCGACCTTCTACCACGACTACCGCGAGATGCTCGACCGCGAGACGCTCGACGCGGTCACCATCAGTACGCCAGACCACACCCACGCCGGGCCCGCGCTGATGGCGATGCTCAAGGGCGTCCACGTCTTCGTGCAGAAGCCGCTGACGCACACCGTCGCCGAAGCTCGCATGCTTCGTGACACAGCCCGCAGAACCGGCGTCATCACGTCGATGGGCAACCAGGGCACCTGCCTAAACGGCCTGCGCACCGCCGTCGAGTACGTGCGCGCCGGCGCGATCGGCGCCGTGCGCGAGGTCCATGTCTGGACCAACCGCCCGGTCTGGCCGCAAGGCCTCGAGAAGCCAGAGCACATCGACCCGATCCCCGCGACGTTCCGCTGGGACCTTTGGCAGGGACCCGCTCAGTGGCGAAGCTACGCGGCCGGCAAGCAGGGCACGCCATTCCGTGGCTACGCCCCGTTCCAATGGCGTGGCTTTTGGGACTTCGGCACCGGCGCGCTCGGCGACATGGCATGCCACATCGCGAACATGCCGTTCATGGCGCTCGAGCTCGGCGACCCGACCTGGGTCGAAGCAGAGAGCGAAGGGGGCACGGAATACAGCCCTCCCAAGAGCTCGGTCATCCAGTTCCAATTCCCGAAGAAGGGAGATCGCGAGGCCGTCCGCCTTACCTGGTACGACGGCGGCAAGCGACCGCCGGCCGAGCTGCTCCCCGAAGTCAGCCTCGGCGCGGGCGGGTTCTTGCTGATCGGCGACGAGGGCAAGCTGTATTCGCCCACCGATTACGGCGAACGCTTCGACCTCTACCCCAAAGAGAAGTTCGCCGACTATGCAGCGCCGCCGAAGACGCTGCCCCGCTCGCCCGGCATCCACAAGGAGTGGCTCGACGGCATCCTCAGCGGCAAGCAGCCGATGGCGAACTTCGAGTATGCAGCCCCGTTCACCGAGGCGATTTTATTGGGCAACCTCGCCCTGCGCTGCGGCAAGCGCATCGAGTGGGACGCGCAGAACCTGCGCGTCACCAACGACAAATACGCAGACTCGCTCGTTCGCAAAGAGTACCGCCGCGGCTTCGAGCTGCCCGAGCTCTAGCGGTCACGCCCCTTACAGTGCTGGTCGAGCCAGCTGGCCATCTCAGCGAGGCAGTGCAGCACCGACTGCCTGCCTCGGTAACCATGAGACTCGAACGGTAAGAAGCACAAACGCGCCGTGGCCCCGTGACCCTTGAGCGCGCCAAAGAAGCGCTTGCTCTGGATCGGGAACGTGCCGGAGTTGTTGTCGTCCTTGCCATGGATCAACAAGATCGGCTCATTGATCTTCTGAGCGTGCATGAACGGGGACATCGCGAAGTAGATCTCTGGCGCTTCCCAGAAGGTCCGCTCCTCGTTTTGGAAACCAAACGGCGTCAGCGACCGGTTGTAGGCGCCGGAGCGCGCGATCCCGCAGCAGAACAAGTCACTGTGCGCAAGCAAGTTCGCGGTCATGAAGGCGCCATAGCTGTGGCCGGCGACCGCGACCTTAGCGGTGTCGATGCAGCCCTCAGCGCCGAGCGCGTCGATCGCGGCGCGCGCGTTCATCCGGACCTGCTCCACGAACGAGTCGTTCGCGCTGCGGCGCGGGCCGACGATCGGCATCGAGGCGTTATCGAACACCGCGTATCCCTTGAGCAGCATGAACAGGTGTGAGCTGCCGCGCATCCGCAAGTAGCGGTTCGGCGTCGCGCGCACCTGACCAGCGTCGCTGGCCTTGGTGTATTCCCGCGGATACGCCCATAACAGGCACGGCAGCTTGTCACCATCTTGGTAGTTCGGCGGCAAATAGAGCGTGCCATTCATCGGCACGCCGTCTTCGCGCTGATAGAACACGAGGCGCTTTTGGATCTTCGCGGTGAACGCCGCGGCAGGGTCCTCCTCGCGGTGCAGCACCTCCCTGCGCCCGCTCCCCAAATCAACGAAAGCTAGCTCCGGCGGCGCGCTCGGGCTCTCGCTGCGCACCAGCAGCTGCTCGTCGCTTCCGTTCACCAAACCCATCACGGTCTCGTAGCGCGCCGAACCAGACTCAAACAAGCGCACCTTTTCACCAGACGCCAGGTCCCAACTGGCTAGGAACGGGCGGTTGCCCTTGGGCGTCGCGCCTCGACCGCTCAACAGCAGCTTGCCCTGTCGCTGACGCAGCACGCTGCGGCCGTCGAGGGTGCGCTCCGTCATCGGCCGACCGGGGTCGTTGTAGACGTCCTGCGTGGAGCGCTCATAAAGCAGCTTGGCCGACTCTCCAGGCCGCGTCAGATCGCGCTGATAAACCCGCTCCGTGCGCGTCTTACGGTCCATCTCCGTCGTAATCACGAGCTGGCCGTCGCCGCCGAACTGCACGCCGCCGGCGCGGAATTCGGTCCGATACCACAGCCGCGGCGTCCCGTCGGGCTCGGTGAGCACGAAGACAAAATCGCGGTGCGGCACCTCCTTCTTGGGGTCACCGTCATCCTGCGCTTCGCACCACATCAGCGCGTGCTGCGCCGTCGCGACCCACCGCACGCTGCGAGGACCGCGCTGGACGCCGCCGATCGGGACCGCGTCGTTGAGGACGTCCTTGGAGACCGTGCGGCGAACCTCACCAGCGAGATCCATCACCTCCGTCGTGCGCGGGAAGCGATAAATCGGCACGACAAACGAGAACGGTCGCTCGACGACTTCGACCAGCACCAAAGTTCCGTCGGGGGACGGGGTCACGCGAGAATACATCCGCGGCGCGCCGACCTTCGCGACCGCCGCGCCATCGACGATCACCAGTTGGCTCGTCCCGTAGAACTCCAGCAGGTCCTCGTCGTAACTGTCCTGCAAGAGGTCCTGATAGGTCCGGACCTGGGCGTTCTGATTGCGGACGGTCTCTTGAACGATCGGTCCCGCGGGCACCCGCGGCCGACGGGGCGCTTCGCCGGCAGCGACCGTCCGCGCCAAGATGCGCCGCTGGTCCGGCAGCCATTGCACGGCGCCGCCGAGCACTTGGTTGAGACGGACGCCCTCGACCTTCCGCGGCGGCGCCGTCCATGGATCACAGACATAAAGCTCCGCGCCGCCGTCCGCCTCGCGCACCAGCGCGAACGCGCGCTCATCCGCGCTCCAAATCGGCGCCCCCCAATGGCCCGGCTCGATCGGCACGCGGTGAACGTCGCCGCTTGGCAGCGGCTGAATCGTCATGGCGGTCGTCTTCGTGCTCCATTGCCCGCCCCAGGTCGCGCCGTCGATCCGCATGCCCGCGAGCTTCAAGTGCGGCCTCGCGATGACTCCGAGGTCCGGCTGCGCTTCTCTCGTGCGCATGACCAGCAAGCCTCCCTGCGGCGCGAGCGACGCCGCCGGCTGCGGCGAAGCCGTAACCAGCGACGTGATCGTCGCGCCCGGGTCACGCCACCCAGCTGGAGCTTGCCCGGGCAACGCATCCGCGGAGAAGAGCGTTAAGAACGCCAAGAAGAGCCATTGTGCGTACAGCATGTTCACCTCAAGCCTGTGTGTACGGGTTGAGGGCGCTCACTGCACGTGACGACACTCGAAATCCGAGCCTGTCACATCACGCCAACGTGGCGAACTATCGCTCAGCGATGCTGTCTAAGCGCTCGCGGTGCTTCGCCGCGAAGGTCTCGCTGAAGGCGACGCCATCGACAAAATCCAGGCGGCTGTCTGATTCCCGCCTGCTCAGCAACTCGACGTCGATCAGGTTGAAGACGACATCGCCGAAATCACTCGCGTCACGGATCCCCCACCGCTCGAACACCAGCGTCGCCATCGGACCAAACTGCTCCGCGGCATAGTCTTTGATGCCACTGATGAGCTCACGGCCGCCAACGTGTCGATCTTCGCCGGTGAGTTGGTCACGGCCGAAGTGCGTCATCGTGTAGTCGAGCGCGTCGAGCACGAAGTAATACGCATGCCGCGAGAACCGAAAGTCCTGGCAGCGCGCGTTTTGAATCTTGTCTTCGAGCAGGTCTTGTTCAGTCGCGGTCATCGACACGAGTCCTCTGCGGGCGAAGCGGCGGCGTCCAGCCAACGCTATCGACACAACGAGAACCGCCCTTTAGCGCAACAAAGCGACCACTTCGCTGCGTCATCCCCACTTTGGCGCGCCCAAGGGCGCGAACTGGCAACCGCGTCGTGTACGGGCGACCAACCCGTCCACCGACGTCGCCTCGGCTCGTCAGATCAGCTGCACCAAACAGGCAGACAACACCTGTTCTGGCGGGATCAAGAGATCGAGGTCCCGCTCCGCGTGCAGCGCTATTTCTAGCCAAGTCGTCCATGGTTCCAGCGACGCGGCAGGGTAGGAACCGCCCGCCGCAGCCGCAACCCCGTCGCGCTGGCGTCGCAGCTCCGCGCGCAGCAGCCAGAGGAACATCCGCGCTGCTTCGACCTCATCCCGCTTGTCCGACGCCCCCTTAAGCGCGGCCTGGGCAATTGCGATCGGACGCAAGTTCTGGGTCGTGGCGAACCACTGACGCACCAGATCATGGAGTTGTACCGCCTGTTCGGTTGATGCCCTGAGGGCCTGGCCAAGGCTGCCTTGAGCCACAGCAACGGCGTCATCGAACCTCGAAAAATGTTGGGGAATTCTTTGCTCAATTTCTCCACGGAGCAGGTCGTCGGACAGCGGCAACACCCGCAGCCGCTGGACCCTGGAGCGGACCGTCTCAAGCAGCTGCTCCGGTCGAGAGGTCTCCAAGAGCAAGAAGGTCTGCTCACCCGGCTCCTCAAGCGTCTTGAGCAACATGTTCTGACCGTCCTCTTCGATCCGGTTCGCCTCTACAAACGCCGCGATCCGGGCCCCGCCCTCCATCGCGTGCTGCGTCAAACGATCCTGCACCGCGCGCACCTGGTGCACGGTGATGCGATGGAAGCTGGTCTCGGTCTTCACAAACTCTGCGTCGTCACGCGGTCGCCGCACGACCTGCACGTCAGGGTGCAGGTCATTCGCGATCCGCGTGCACGTCCGACACATCGCGCATGGCTCATCCGCATCGAGCTCGGACGGGCACAACAACGCAGCGGTCAAGTATTGCAGCACCGTCGACTTTCCTGCGCCGGGCGGTCCCTCGACGACCACCCCATGCGGTAACACCCGCCGACGCGCCATCCGCACGAAGCGATCAAAAGCTTCACCTTGGCCGAGCGGTCGCTGCAGCCGCTTGGTCATCCGCACTTCTTCGCCAAGGTCAGGCTCGGACGCGCTCTTGCGCTTGGCCTCACGGACCCAGCGCTTGCTCACGACCGGCTCCGACGCGTCATCTCGATCTCGCCGACCTGGTCACGCAACGCGCGCTGCAGCTCATCAAATGGCTGCCCTGCGTCGAAGACCATCGCCCGCGGCTCACGATCTGCGGCCTGCAAATAGCCCTCACGCACTCTGCGATGGTAATCCTCGGCGCGCCCCTCGATACGGTCCGCCTGTCCACCCCGACGACCGCGACGACGCGCCAAGACGTCCGCCGAGACGTCGAGGACAAAGATCGCATCCGGCAAGCAATCGCCGTGGACTCGCCGCGTGAGGTCCTCAAACCATCGACGATCCATGCCCCCTAGCGCTAACCGCTCGGACGCTAAAAGTTGATACACCGCAGTCGAGAGGAAGCATCGCTCAGCGACCACGATCTTGCCCGCGGTCAGCGCGGGTCGCACCACCCTGTGCATCAACTCTGCTCGCGCCGCCGAGAACAACAGCACCTCACTGATCGGCTGAAGGTCCCCTGTGTCGGGGGACAGCAAGAGCGACCGCAGCGCCTCGCCCACCGGCGTCGAGCCTGGCTCGCGCACGTGCAGCACCTCCGCCCCCTCGGCGTCGAGCCACTGGACCAAGGCCGCGGCTTGGGTGCTCTTGCCGCACCCGTCAGGGCCGTCGAGAGCGACGTAACAACTCACCGTAACTCCTCAAACAACCTGCGGAGCTCTGGCGCAGCCTCCATCTCCTTATCGAGGGACAACACCATGTAGCTCACAGCGGCCCGCGTCCGGCCGAGGAAATTACCGATCTCGCTGCCCCTGAGCCCCTGCTGCTGACACAGCTTCGCGAGCACCTTGCGCGCCCTAGACAGCGCGCGACTCTGGCTCTTCCCAGAGAGATCTGCAGGGCTGACGTCGAAACTCTCAGCGACGCGATCTCGAAGCCGGTGAAAAACGGTACGCGGGTCAATCAACTCCAAGTAACGCGCAGGCAACGTCGCGCCACGCGACTGCGCCCAAGCAGCTCGCAGCTCCGGATATCCACCGACGGCCTGCTGGGCCAACGCCTCGATTTGCGGCGCGCGACCGTTCCGTGACGGGGAGCCTTCGAGCGCGCGCAAGTAGCGCAGACGCCCTAGGGGACCTGGGCGCTCGAGGCCGGCGACAAACCCCGCCATCCACGCAGACTGAAGCGAAGGGTCGATGTCACGAACATCCTTTGGATGCCATCGCGAGGCCAAAATCGTCGGGGCGCCGTGCGCCGCCCTCGCCTCTATGACCTGCAACAGAAAGGCCTGGAGCTTCGGCTTGCGAGAAATGCGATGCACCTCGTCGATGACTAACGGGAGGTCGATCACCAGCTCGTCGAACAGCTCGGGGACGCGCTTATCTTGATGCACCCGCTGGAACACCTTCAACAGCTGCGGCAGGTCATACCACATCGCTCGCAGCGGCATCTGCTCGCGCCACCACTTCAGCAAGAAGGTCTTACCGACGCCAGAGGGGCCGTGGAAGACGTAGAGGCTGGCGGGCACCAGCTGCGTCTGCTGCGCCGCCCCGTCGAACGGCAAACGATTCCGCTCCGGGATTAAGCTCTGCAGCACCAGGTGCGCGGTGCGATTGCCTTCGTCGATAACCGGTCGCTGCGGAGAAACCTCTAGCGCGTCAAAGCGGTCGCTCTCACGAGCTTGGATCTCCACCTTCAGGTCGGTCCCGAAGTCCTGCGATAGGACTTCCGCGATCGAGCCCCGGAACAACGCCCGTACTCGATCAGCTGCGAGCTTGGTGTCAGCCTCAAGGTAGACCGTACTCCGCTCTAGCAGCACCGGCCGCAAACTCAGCAACCACGCGTCGAACGTTGCAGACCCGACGCGATCACGCAGCGTGGTTTGGACGCGGGTCCAGCTCTCTTCCAACAACGGCAGCATGCTTGCGGGATCAGGTAGCGAAATCACGGCGCGAACAACGACGCCGCATGAAAAGTCGGAGGGCCAACGCTACCAACTCGACATCACCGTCGCCACTCTTGCTCTAGCTCGCGTGCGGCGCGCTCGGCTTCGGTCCCGGCTGCTTCTTGGAGCACACGCTGCAAGAGGCTATCCCGCCGCGAGATGTCGCCGACCTCGTGCCGCAGCCGAGCAGCCTTTAGCCACAACTGCCCCCGCTCAGCCCGATCTTCATCGCCGCCCACCGCCGGCGCGGCCACCTCAGGTGACATGTAAGCCCTGTCCTGGTCTGGACGAACAGCGGCCGCCACCTCAAACTCGCGCGCCGCATCAGCTAAGCGCCCGAGCGCTGCCGAGGCCTCTGCCATCCGAACGTGCAGCTCTCGGTAGAACGGATCGATGCGGTTGCACTCGCGTAGCAGCTTGAGCTCCTCTGCCCGGTTATCCGCGCCGCGCTCGAACTCTGCCAGCGTGTAACGCGGCGCAAAGGCGCGGGCGGTGCGGCGGACATAGGCCTTCATCTCCCTCTGCGCCTGGGCGCCTTCGCCGCGATCACGATAAATCCGCGCTAGCCGTAGCTCAGGCGCGGTCTCCTGCTCTGTGCACGATGGCCAGCACGCCTTCGCCCGCTGAAACATGTCGATCGCGTCGCTGGTCTCGCCTTGCTCGAGCAGAACCTCACCACATCGGATCCGCGAGTCGAAATCGTCCGCGCCGGCGTCAAATCCCCGCCGGTAATGTTCCACGGCTGACTCCATTTGCCCACGGCGCCGCAGCATCTCGGCTCGAACCAGCATCGCCCCGGGGTGATTCGGCTCGACGCGCAGCACCTCGGCGAGCCAGCGGCCGGCATCAACCGGGTTGTTTTGCTGCAACCCAGCCCACGCGAGATCAACGCGCGCGTCCAAGTCACGACCATCCTTACGCGCCGCGGCCATCAGTCGACGGACCCGCGCGGCGTCGAAGCGCTGCACCAACTTGATACCACGCAGCAGGTCTCGCTCTACATACGCGAGCAGCTGCTGATCAAACTCGCGCGAGCTCATGCCGACCGCACGCTGGAACGCCTGCTCGATACCCACGTCATCGCCGAAGGCGCGCAGCAGCTCCAGCGCCTTGTCGAAGCCGTACTTCTTCGTGATCAGCTCTACGATCAAGCCGCCCTGGTAGTAGCCAAAGAGGATCCGTGGCCCCCGGAACAACCGGTTCATGAGGCGGACCGGCGGGATGTCACGGTTATGGAACGCGTCAAACAGCTCACGCTCCATACCGCGCTCCCACGACCTGTCGCGCGCGCGCTCCTCATAGACAGAGAAGCCTTCGGTGAGCCACCTCGGCACCCGGCTGTTGCTCACGCCAAGGGTCAACACGTGGGTGTATTCGTGCCACGCCGTCGCCTCCCACATAAAATCCTGACGCCGCAGGTCGACGTCGACGGGCGAGACAAGCGTGATCAAGCGACCAAAGCACGCCCCGAGCGCCGTGAAGCCCCGGAACCCGATCGTCCGAACCGAGAAGTCGTCCCAGGTGTGGAACACCTCGACCGTCGTCTTCGTCTCAGGCTGCCAACCATATTTCTTACCGAGCACCTCCACCGCCTCGACGTGGATCGGCAGCAGGTAGGCCCTGAGGACCTCTGAGTCCTCTTTGTGCAGCAACATCGTGAACGGCCCGTTCTCGACCGCCTCATACTGCTCGTCCAACAGCTCCTGCACGGCGATCGCGTTATTCCGCCACGGGTCGACCATGGCGACTTCGAGGTCCTTTGCCCGCAGCAGCAACGACCTCGCGCGCCCACCTTCGCCGCAGTAGATCAAGGACTTAGCCAAGCCGTGGATCGCCGCGACGTCGCCACTATCCAATTCGAGCGCAGCCTCGAAGAACGGGAGAGAGTCAGCGAAGCGGTAGAGCGCGGCGAGGTGCTCGCCGATGATTCGGTCACACGCGGGCCAGCCTGCGTCGCCGGCCAGCGCCCGCGCGCGAAAGGCCAGATACTCCTCGTCCTCGTGGAGCACCATCGCAGCAGCCGCCCGGTGGCACAGCGCGACGCGGTGGTTCGGGTCAATGGCCAACACCTGGTCTAGCCGGCGCGCAGCCTCATCGAAACGCCGATCATCAAACACCCGGACCGCGCGCAGCAAGAGCGCCTCGACGCACTTCGCGTTGCGGTCGAGCACGCGGTCGAGGAAGGCCTCCGTCTTACTGTTGTCCAAGACCATGTTGGCGCTGCGGATCTGATACAGCGTCAAGAGGGCCTCCTCGTCGTCGCCGTTGACGTCGAGCACCTTCTTCAGATCCTTCTCCCCGGACGGGAACCCAGCAGCTTCACCGTATGCTTCGTATTTAAGCAGCCCCAACGCAGTGCGCGCCTCGGGTCGCTGCGGCGCGACCTTCATGCTGTCGACGAACATCCTGCTAGCGCGCTCATAGTTCTCTCGACCTCCGAGCTCGTATAGAGACCGTCCGAGATACGCGAGCTGCAGGCCCGCTTCAGGGTCGGGCTCGAGCGCAGCGTTCTCCTGCCAGAGCTGCTCCGCCTCAGCGCGCCTGCCATCGGCGCGCAGCACGACGCCGAGCTGGTGACGCGCCCGCGCGTCGGCCGGGTCGCGCTCGACCAGCTGCCTGAGCAGCGTCGCGGCAGCGGCGTATTCGCCGAGGCGACGGTGGCTCTCTGCGAGCACCCAGACGACCTCGGGCTCCGCCCGACTACCTGCGGGCAAGCGCAGCAGCGCCCGCTGGGCGCCGCGGTAATCACCGCGGCGGAGCTCGATGGTCTGGAGCCCCACAGCCGCGCTGACGAAGAAGCGGTCATCCTCATCGACGCCGTCCTCGGTCAGATATTCAAACAGCTCTTCGAAGGCTTGCTCCGCCTCGAGCAAGCGTCCGGCGAGGAGCTTGCGCTGCCCATCAGCGAGCAGCTGCGCATACTCCTCGACGGCATCTTCTTGAGACCGCGCCGACGGCGTCAATATCGCCATGGCGAGGGCGCAGCAAACGATCTGAACGAAACGCATCTGGCGACACATTACGCCCGTTGGGCCACGCGCGCTGTCGGAACAATCGGAATGCATCGCCGATCGCCTAGGCCGCTAGGCCTGCAGCCCCTCAAACTGCGCGACGACGCTCCGAAATGCCTGTGGGATCGGGGTCGAGCGCATGTCGTCGTCGACAAAAACTAGGGCGGCGGTGGCCTTACAAAGCACCGCGTCGCCTGCCCGCACCTCATAGCACATCTCGAAGCTCGAGTTGCCGAGCTTGGTGGTCGCCGCGGAGACGGTCGTCTTCATCCCCAACCGGCCAGGTCGGAGCCATTGAACCGTGGCCTCCGCGAGCACGAACGGGATTCGGTGGTCCTGCATCAGCCCCAAGGACGTGAAGTAGGCGTAGCGAGCCTGCTCCATCAGGCTGAGATAGACGGCGTTGTTGATCACGCCAGCAGAGTCGACGTCAACCCAACGCAGCGGCGCCTCCGTTTCGAACCGATAAAGCATAAGAGAGAATTGTCCTAGGCGACGACGTGCCGCGACCGCGTGCAACGCATACGCTGCTATCGCGATGTTCGGGGAGCGTTTCTAGCCCTGGCTCGTTGTCAAATCCATGCGTCTACTCCTCAAGCTGCTATCACCCGCCGCCCTGCTGTCATGCGCTGTGACCGCCGCCCCTCAGCGCGAAGCGCTGACAGAGCGCGGCTCGCCGCTTCAGGTCGTCGAGCCGAACGACGACGACCGCGCGCTGCGAATGACGCCCGTAGTCCGCGCGGTTCAGCGCGCAGCAGACAGCGTCGTCAGCATCTACCTTCAAAATCAGCTGGCCCGAGAGCAGCCCGTCACCGAAGGCCAAGGATCAGGCGTGCTGCTCGACGACAGCGGCCTCGTCATCACCAACTGGCACGTGATCGCGCCCGTGCTGCTCGGGGAGCGCCGCGGCCGCAGCTACGGGGTCCTGGTCAAGCTCCGTGATGGACGTGAACGCCAGGGTCGCGTGTTGAGCTCGTCCGCGACCAGAGACCTCGCGCTGCTGCAGCTCAAGCTCGAGGGAGACGAGCGCGTTAAGCCGATCGAGATCGGTCGCTCTTCGGATCTAATGATCGGCGAAACCGTGATCGCGATCGGTAACCCCCAAGGCCACGCGAACACCGTGACCAGCGGCGTTCTGTCGGCCTCTGGTCGCTCGATTCGGGTCCGCGCGCCTGACGGGGTCGTCCGCGGCTATGAAGACTTGCTGCAGACCGACGCCGCAATCAACCAAGGCAACAGCGGCGGCGCTTTGCTCGACATCACCGGCCGACTGATCGGCATCAACAACGCCATGTCGGCGGGCGCTGAGAACATCGGCTTCGCGATCCCAATGGACATCGTCCGCCAAGAGTTTCAGAGCCAACTTCTGCAGAGCGCGAGCTTCGTCGCCAACGGCAGCGCCCCGTGGCTCGGTCTAGAGGTCGCTGACCGAGACGACGACGTGATCGTCGACGAGGTCACGCCGGGCGGCCCCGCCCAACAAGCGGGGGTGCGCCCAGGCGACGTGCTACGGCGCATCGGCGAACAAGACGTGCGCTCTTCGATCGATTACCTGCGCCACTTCTTCGGTCTCGCCGAGACGCGCGTCGTAACTCTGACCCTGGAGCGCGGCGGCCGACAGATGCGCGTCGACGCCCGCCCGATCTCTCGCTCCGACGGCTCCATCTTGACGGGGCTCGGGGTGCGCCTCGAAGAAATCGACGTCGAGGAGAACCAGCGGCTGGTCCGCAAAGCGACCCAGGCGTTCTACCGTGGCAGCGGCTTGCGCCGCGTCTCGCTCTTCCCAGCGACCCTCCGAATCACCGACGTGCTCGAAGGCTCGCCCGCCGACCAGACGGGGTTAGAGCGCGGCGACCTAATCCTCGGGCTCCTTACGCGCGGCCGGTTCGGCCAACGTGAGGTGCCGCTGCACGCAACCGTCGACCTCGCGCGACTATGCCAAGAGCAGCGCGGGAAAGACCTCAAGGTCATCATCCTGCGCGGCGAGCGAGACCTCGTCGGCACGGTCAAGCTGCCTCGCTAAACCGCGCCATCGGGCGCGCCGCTGCATATCGACCAACCGATCAAGCAACATCGTCGCCGTCACGCCAACGGCTGACGAAGTAATTTCCGCCGCGCTGTAGCCACTGCCTAAAGCTGTCGTGATACGGCGCGTCGCACTCCTGCGCGACCTGTGTTGGCGACATCCAGCGGACGTCGAGCACCTCGTTGTCCGCGGCCGGCTCCCCTACTGCCTCGACCCGGAAGAAGAACGAGCGCCATGCGTAGGCGCGTTTGCCCCGCACCTCGCGCTCACCCTCCTGCACGAAGACGAACTCAGGCGCGCTGACCATCTCCAGCCCTGTCTCTTCCACCAGTTCCCGACGGACAGCGTCATGCAGCATTTCCCCCGCCTCAACACGACCGCCGGGCAGATCCCAGACCCGCTGAACGCGCCCGTCTATCTCGCGTTCATTCTGAACGAACAAATAGCGCTGCGAGCGTTCGACCAGCGCGAAGGCGCCCAAGAAGTCACCCACCTAGCCGCCTCGGGTCGCGGTGAACAGCGCCATGATCGAAGGGGACGTCAGGCATAAACAACTGCTTGGTAGACATAAGGCGCCCGAGAGGGGCTCACGACATGATAGCGCCTGACCGACGGCTCGAAAGCGCGCGATGGTAGGACTCCGCGAGCGCGTCGCCGACCGCCGCGGGATCACACGTCGTCGCCGCCGCGGCCGAGTCCTTGATCACGGCCGCCCGAAGCGCCGGGTCATCTCGAAGGCGCCGCACGGCTGCCGCGAGCCCGGCCACGCCGTCCTCGACAGGCACGAGCAAGCCGCGACCTACTGACGACAAGGCGTCGCGCACGCCGGGCACGTCGTAGCCGACCACGGGGACACCCGCGGCGAACGCCTCGATCGCGACTAAGGGGCACCCCTCGCGCACGCTCGACATCACGAGGGCGTCGTATGCCGGCAAGAGGCGCGCGGCGTCAGGCTCGGCCCCGCGCAGCCGCAGTCGGTCGCGGCAACCCCGCCCAGCGCGCGCAGTCAGCTCCTGACGTAGCGGGCCATCTCCGAGCAAGTCACCCTGCATGTCTGGATGACCCGCAATCAGGTCAACGAACACCTCAGGGCGCTTGATCGGCACCAAGCGCCCCACGGCCGCGACCACCCAAGCGTCCGCCGAAAGACTGAGCCTGCGCCGCGCCTCTTCCCGTGAATACGCGGACGCCGCAGCGACCGCGGGCGGCGTGACCAAGAAGCGCTCGCGAGGCGCGACTCGGCGCGCCGCCAACTCGTCCGCGCAGCTGTCGCTGACCGCGAACAAGAGGTCCGTGCGGCGCGCGAGCCGACGCTCGAGTCTACGCAGCAACAACGACGGCAACGGCGCAAAATAGTCGCTCAGGACGTGGCCATGAAACGTATGCGCGACCACTGGCACGCGCTCTGCGAAGGCCGCGCGGCGCCCGACAGCCCCGGCCTTGGTCGTGTGCGTGTGGACGACATCCGGACGAAACGCTCGGATCAGCTGCCTCAAGCGGCGGCGGGCGCCGCGGTCCGCGAACAGATTCACGCCGCGGCGCAGCTCAGACAATTGCAACCAACCACCGCTTAAGCGCGCCCCCGTCACCTGAGGCACGCCGTGGTCTGAGGGCGATAACTCCGCCTCATCAGGGCCCACCACGCCGGTGACCAGCAACGTCTCAATCGATCGGGCGCGGTGCGCGTGCCAGAGCGCGATCGCCTGCCGCGTCGGCCCGCCTAAGTTGGGACGCGTTAACACACGCATCAAGCGCAACGGTCGATCGGGAGCAGCAGACTCAGAGGACATCGGCGACCTCATCATCACCTACCGTTACGCTAGTTTCATGAACCGCTTCCTCTCGTTCACGCTCGGGCTCTTGCTATGCTGCGGCGCCGCGCCGACGCAAGAGCGACCAAACGTGCTTTGGATCTACGTCGAGGACATGTGCGACTGGCTAGGCTGCTACGGAGACGGGCTCGCGGAGACGCCGACGATCGACGCACTCGCAGCGCGCGGCGCCCGCTTCGAACGAGCCTACATGCCGGCGGGGGTCTGCTCGCCGACGCGGTCTGCCGTGATCACTGGCTGCTGGCAGACCACCATCGGCGCGCACAACCACCGCAGTTCACGCACCGAAGACGACCAGATACAGCTCCCCAGCGGCGTTCGCACGGTGCCAGAGCTGATGAGAGATGCCGGCTACTACACGTTTAACCGAGGGAAGCTCGACTACAACTTCACCCACGATCCCAAGCAGCTCTACGACTCTCACACCGCCAGCATGAACTTTGACCAGCTGCGCGAGGTCGCGACCTTGTGGCGACCAGCCACGAAGTCAGGCAAGCCGTTCTTCGGCCAGATTCAACTCCGCGGCGGCAAGCTCACGTGCCCCCGAAAGGTCGCCTCCGACGCGGTCAAGGTGCCGCCCTACTACCCCGACACGCCGCTCGTGCGCTCGACGATCGCGCATCACTACGACACCATCGAGAAGACAGACGGAGAGGTGAAGCGAATCCTCAGCGCGCTTGAGCGAGATGGCCTCACCGAAGACACCGTGGTGTACTTCTTCTCGGACCACGGGTACGGGATGCATCGACACAAGCAGTTCCTCTACGAGGGCGGCGTCAAGGTGCCGCTGATCATCGCAGGCCCGCGGATAACTGCGGCCGTGCGCAGCGACCTCGTCTCAGGCGTCGACCTCGCCGCGACGACGCTGGCGATGGCGGGCGTAAACCGACCCGCGGCCTTGGAGAGCCGGGACGTGTTCTCCTCAGACTATGCGCGGCCGTTCGTCATCAGCGCGCGCGACCGCTGCGACTACACCATCGACCGCGTCCGCGCGGTCGTGTCGAAGAGGTTCCGCTACATCCGCAACGAGATGGCAGATCGCCCCTACATGCAGCCCCAATATCGCGACAGCTGGGCGGTCACCAAGCAGCTGCGCCAGCTCGCATCTGACGGCGCGCTCAACGACGACCAGATGCGCTTCTACGGCGACTCGCGTCCGGCGGAGGAGCTCTACGACTTGGAGTCAGATCCACACCAGCTCACCAACCTTTCCAAAGCGCCGGTCCATAGCGGCGCCCTAATGCTGCACCGCGCGATCCTCGACAACTGGATCAAACAGACCGGCGACCGCGGACAAGAGCCTGAGGCCGAGGCTGGCCTGCGCGCCGTCCTAGCGCGCTGGCAGGACAAGTGCGTCAACGCCGAATACGCCGCTGTCCGCGCCAAGATGAAGGCCGAGGACGCCTCCAAGCGGCGCGTGCTGATCCTCGGCGACTCGATCTCCATGGGCTACACGCCGGTCGTCAAGCGGCTCATGCGCGACGACACCCTGGTCATGCGCCCAAAGGAGAACTGCGCGGGGACGACTAAGGGCGTCGCCAACATTGACCGTTGGCTGCAGATCGACGGCGGGCGCTTCGACCTCATCTGGTTCAACTTCGGCTTGCACGACCTCAAGCGCGTCAAAGCCAACGGGAAGAACTCCAACGACCCCGCGGACTCCCGCCAAGCCGAGCCAGCCGTTTATAAAGCGCAACTCCGCGAGATCGTCGCCAAGCTAAAGGCCACCGGCAGCGCGCTGATCTTTGCGACGACTACGCCAGTCCCTGCTGGCGGCGTGCGCCCGCACCGAGACGTAGAAGATCCCCAGCGCTACAACGAGATCGCCCGGGGGATCATGCGTGAAAACGCGGTCGACGTCGTCGACCTCTACGCGTTCGCCTTCGCTCGAAGCGCCGAGATCCAACCGCGCGTAGACGTACACTTCACCAAGCCCGGCTCCGCAGCCTTGGGCCGCGAGGTAGCTGATCAGATCGCCGCGCGGCTCAAGCGCTGACCTCACGCAAGTGCTAGAGGCCCATCACGAGGGCAGCTGCTGCAGCAAGATGAAGTGCCATCCGAGCAGCACCGAGTAGCCGACGATCACGAACGCCATCCCGATCCGAGCCGAGCGGAAGTGCTTCGCGATCATCAAGAACGCGCACGCCACGCCTATCCCAACGGTTTTGAGCAGCAGAAACGGCCATGGATGCCAGTCCGACTCAAGCATGACCGCGACCAACGGGTTGAGCTCGGTGCCGCCGTGGGCCAGGAATAACATCGTGAAGAAGGCGTCGAGCACGTTGAGCGCCACGATCACGAGCACCACGACCAGCGTCCATGGTCCGTGGATATCGACGAACGACCCCTCACGCTCCTCATCGCGGCGCACGTGGCGGCGACGACCGCCCCAGAACAGATAGCGGCTAAACATCGGGGTCGGCCTCGCACGACGATCAGCGCCCGCGCGGCGCTCGCCGTCGACCTCCACCTCGGATGCGCGCGGCTGCCCGCCGCGCTCTGGATCCTCAATCGTGCTCGTCACCGATTGGTGTTATCGGGCAGAGACAGCCCGCAGAGAACACCCTTTTTAGGCGTCACGGTGACCCCGATGCCATCGGAGCCCCACGCGTAGCCTCAGCGACCAGCGCGTGCCTCTACACATACTCACCGCGACGGCAGCGGCGCCCAGCTCCGCGCAGCCCACAACGCAGTGCCTGACGCCTTCAAATCCATGCCGCGCTTGATCGCTGAGCCCTAACTCGCCGACCCAAGCACCAAAGCTTACGACGGCGCCTGCGAACTGGAGAATGAGGCCCCCTGCATGAACGAGGACGCCGACGATTACACGAGCTTGGTGACGCCCGGGATCGCGACAGGCGCCTCAGGCGGCTCGTCGTCCCAGCTCTTCAAGTCCGGCATCAGCACCTCTTGGCTGTCGTGCGCCTGCTGCCAAGTGACGCGCTTGCCAGTGTAGGCCGCCATTCGCCCCATGATGGCCATCAGCGTACTGTTGCACATGTACTCACCATTATTGATCGGCTTGCCAGCGCGAATCGCTGCGAACATCTCATCGTGCTCCGCCTGGTACATGTTGCGCGCCTTATCAGCGTAGCGCCAACGCTCCTCACCCTCGATCTGGTGCCGGAAGACGTTGGCCTTGCCCTTCGTGCCGTAGATGTACTCGTTCACTTCACGCCAACAGTTGTTTTGCTGGCGACACTGAGCGATGCCGCGGGTCCCGTCTTCCCACTCATACGTGGTCGAGAAGTGGTCGAAGACGTTTCCGTACTTGGGGTCGGTGCGCTTCTGACGACCGCCTAGCGACGTAGCCGCAGCCGGGTAAACGTCTCCCTTGATCCACGCCAGGACATCCAGCGTATGGATGTGCTGCTCACCGATGTGGTCGCACGACAGCCACGTGTAGTAGAGCCAGTTGCGGACCTGTTTTTGCAGCTTGCTCCAATCGTCCTCGACCGGGCGGAACCAAAGTTCGCCAGTGATGTAGTTACCCTGCATGGTCAAGATTTCGCCGATCGCGCCCTCTTGCAACTTCTGGATCGTCGCGCGACGACCGTCGTGGTAGCGGTAGCAGAGGCCGCTGACGACTGAGATGCCCTTTTGCTTAGCGAGCGCGCAGGCCTTCTCTACCCGGCGAACGCCGGGCGCGTCCGTCGCGATCGGCTTCTCAGCGAAGACGTGCACGCCCTTCTCGACGGCACGCTCGATCTGCATCGGACGAAACCCAGGCGGAGTCGCCAAGAGCACCACATCGACTCCGGCAGCGAGCACCTGGTCGATCGCGTCGAGGCCGACGAAGCGCCGCTCCTCGGGCACCTGAAACTGAGCCTCACGACCCGCGCCTTGAGCCGACTTCTGCACCTGCGCGAGGCCCTTCTCGAGGCGGTCACTGAAGGCGTCGCCAGCCGCGTAGAGCACGTTCTCAGGGTCCGCCATGATCGCCTGCACCGCAGCGCCCGAACCGCGACCACCGACGCCGACGATGCCGACCTTCAACTTACCTCCGCCCTGATGCACAGGCGACGCTGCGCGGAGCGCGGCGAGCGAACCCGAGGCGGCCACGGCACCGCTCGCGACAGCTGAAGACTTGAGGAAGGAACGACGAGAAGGGATTTGGGTCGACATGGGCAAACGTGCGGGCAATAGACGTCACCACCTTAGCGGCTCCCTCCGCGACGATGAAGTCCGACCTGGCCGCTACAGATCGAACGCCGCGGGCGCTGGAAGCGGTAACCGGGCTCGACAGCGCGACCAACTGGACCGTATCCTATGATCCTCTAGTGACGTCGTCCCCTCCGCCGCAGCCGGTGTAAGCGCTGCCACCCCACTGACCTCCGCGTCCATGATGCGCCGATACGCCCTACCTGCGCTGCTGCTCTGCAGCTGCCACACCATCACAACAGAAGATCAGGCGACGCTGACAGCATGCCAGCGCAACGCCCCGATCTACTTTGAAGGCGGCAAGCTGGAGCAGGCCATGATCCAGGCTGAACGTGGCCTAGAGATCGCCCCCGATGACTACAAGCTTAACGCCATCAAGGGCGCGATCATGCTGCGCGCCAGCGAGCGAAACTCCAAGCTGCTCGACCGAGCGACCGCGCAGCTCGCCGAGGTTTATGATCGTCGGTCGCCGATGCGCCATGAGCCCTACGTGCTGCTCTACTACGGTCTCGCGCAGCAAAAACAGGGGCTGCGCAACCTAGGCGAAGCGATCCGTCTCGAGGGCCGCGCGCGCCGCAGCGCCGATAAACGCGCGGAGTTCACCGCGCAAGCCAAGGAACAGCGGGCTCTGGCGAACTCATGCCTTGAACAAGCTGACGACGTGCTCAGCGACCTCCTCGACCTAGGCGCGCTGCTGCGGATCGCGCACAAGCACCGCCTTCAGATCGCGCTGCAGCGCGGCGACGAACAAAAGTTCGAGGTGTCCGCCGAAGCGTTCCTCAAAGAGTCCGCCAGCGAACAAGCCTTTGTTCGCAGCGAGGTCGAGCGCACCCAGGCGACCAAATACGAAGCTGAGCGCTACGCATATCTGCTTGAACTTCGCAGCGAGGAGGTCGAGGTCCGCGCGCTATACGCTGATTGGCTGTTCGACCGCAACCAGCTCGAAGGCACTCTCGCGCAGCTCAATCGAGTCCTTGAGCTCGACCCGAAGCGTAGTAACGACTACTACAACCGCGGCCGAGTGCTCATGGCGCTTGAACGCAAAGACGCCGCTAAGCGTGATTTCCGGATGTTCTTGTCGATGTCGAACCTCCCCGACGACAACGACAAGAAGACCTACGCGGTGCACGCGCTGCGTCAATAAACCCCTGAAGATGAGCGTCGCCGCGAAACTGCCAGGATCCCTGCGGCTCAAGACCCAGCGAGATTTTCGCGCGGTCTATAGCCGCGGCCGCCGCGCCGCCGGCGAATGGGTCACCGTGGTGGTGTGGCCGCGGCGCGTCGAAGCGCCGCTTGCGCCGCGTCTAGGCGTATCCGTCAGTAAAGACCACGGCGGAGCCGTGCGACGCAACAAGCTCAAGCGCGTATTACGCGAGGCCTTCCGCCTCGAACGAGATCGCATGCCGAGGAGCTGCGATGTGGTGCTGATCCCCAAGCGTCGCGACGAAGACCTGCCGCTGGCGGCGTTACGCGTCGAACTACCGCTGCTCGTTGAGAAGGCGTTCCACAAACCCGCTCAGCGCCCGAAGAGGCGCCGGCGCCGATGACGCGCTCTCTGCTCGCGCTAATCTTGTCGGCCCCAATTTGGTTCTACCGCAAGATCATCAGCCCGATGAAGCCGCCGACCTGCCGGTTCCAGCCGACTTGTTCCGCTTATGCGCTCGAAGCGCTGAGAGTCCACGGCGCGCTGCGCGGGAGCTGGCTGACGGCGCGCCGCCTGTGCCGCTGCCACCCGTTCTGCGAGGGCGGCTACGACCCAGTGACACCGGCGCCGGCTGAGACCGACGACCCGGACGCTCAATCGGCGTGCGCGGACCGCTAAAGCGGCGGACAGACCACAGCTATTTGCCGGGCTTGCGCGAACCGTCGGCCGTGCGCGCGAAGATCTGCCGGCAGATCACAAATATCTCTGACTGAGCTAAGCGACCGCGCCGAGCAACGCGGCCAAGCTGAGCACGTCGAGGCGGTTGTGCTCCAAGACCCGGTCTACTGGCCCAGTCTGATCACGGACCCAGTCCAAGAACGCCGCGGGCGCCTCGCTGCCTGGCAGATCTTCCTCGCGGAACAACCCCAAGAGCCGCTCTTCGGCCGTACGCAGCCTGCTGTCTGGCCACTGCTTGCCGTACTCGCGACGGATGACGTGATAGAGGTCTAGGTGCAGGTCCGTCAGCACCGGCGCCTGGATTTTGTGCACGGCCAACCGCGCCGCGATGCGGTGGCGGTCGTAGCTTTTACCGACAAAGGTCACGGGGACCGGGTGCTCATCCATGCGCTGGGCGAGATGGTGCAACATGGCCGGCTCCTCGGAGAAGTCGCGCAGGAACAGCTGCTCAAACACGAGCGCGTCGCGCTCGAACCACGCGATGCCGTATGCGAACACGACCGTGCCCGCCCCGCCCGCGAGCCCGGTGGTCTCCGTGTCAAGGAACAGGCACTCCTCGGGGCGGAGCCGTGCGAACCCCTCGCACTTAGACACGGTCGCGACGCGCGCGGGGTCGAACTGCGCGCCACGCCCCAGCTCTATCTGACCGTGCGCGTGATCGAGCGGATACCGCAGCTGACGCAGCCACAGCGGCCCATGCGCCGTTCTGATCACCTCTGCATCGGGGAGCGTGACGCGGGCGGGCGGCGGGGGCGCTGAAAGCTCGCCTGCGATCCGCTGCCGACGCTGCTGAAGGAACTCGCGCATTGAGCTCGCCGGCGAGCCCTCGCGCGCCCCGCCTCGCGGCGCCGCCGCGCGCGCGTCGACCTCGGTCCGAAACGCCCTCCGCAGCTTACTTCGGCGCGAACGCCCTTCGCTCGGCGGGACTACCACGCGGCCTCCGAATGCGGCGGCAACACCTGCTCACGCTCATCGAGCAGAGCGCGCAGGATCGTCAAGGCGACCGACTTGCTGCGCATCCCCAAGCTCGCCTGCGGACCGACGCATGATGGACAACCGCTGCGACAGCGGCACCGCTCCACCAACTCGGTCGCAGCCTGCAGGATCTCACGGTGCACCTGAAAGATTCGCTCGGCTAGGCCGACGCCGTCGGGGATGCGGTCGTAGAGGATCAACGTCGGCGCCTCGAAGTGCGGGTTCAGCGCCTCGGCGAGCACGCGCACGTCGCCCGGGTCGACGCGCACGAACAACGGCACCAAGCCTTGGAGAAGGGCGCCGATGCCCTGAAGGCATGACGCCTCACCACCGCGACGTAGCCCGAGCCGCGCCACCAGCTCAGGCCGCAAGACCAGAGCGGTCGCTTCGGTCTCAAACTCCTCGGGCGGCAGGTTGATCTCTCCGATCCCGACGTTCTCGCGGGTGTAATACTTAATCTTCTTGAAGGCCTTCGCGAGCGTCGCGACGTGCACCTCGCCCCGGTGCGCGGTGTAGTTCGCGAACTCACGCGCCTCATCGAGGTGCAGCACTTTGACCTCCGTCTCTTCGTCCGCTTCGGTGTAGTAATCCGCGTCGACCTGCTTAACGAAGGCGCGACGGTCATCGTAGTCGAACCGCTCCACCAACCAGGTCTCGCCCTGGTGGCCGTAGATGGCGCCTTCATAGACCTCCGTGATCGCCGACGGCCGGTCGATCTCAGCCAGGATCTTGCGTGACTCGACGTCCATGATCGTGACGTTGTCCATATCGGCGGCCGTCAACGAGACCCCCTCGGCAGGGTATGTGCGCTCGGCATAGTGGAAGCGACCGCCCTGATGAACGAGCACCCGCAGGTCGTGCGCAAGGAAGTCGAGCACCTCTCGGGTCTCTTGAGCCTCGCCGAACGCCTCGTCTTCGTCGAAGGGCAGCTCGAAGACCGCGCAGCGGATGTGATTCGTCAGGATGATCGCGTTATCAGGATCGATAGATACGGCGTCGCGCGGCGCGTCGAACAGATAGCCCGGGTGCTGCATCAGATACTGATCCATCGCTCCGCTGCGAGCGATGACCACCACCGCGCTCTCCTGGCTACGACGCCCGACGCGGCCCGCCCGCTGCATCGTGCTTGAGACCGTCCCGGGGTAACCCACCAAGACGCAGACATCCAAGCTGCCGATGTCGACGCCGAGCTCGAGCGCGTTGGTCGAAACCACGGTTCGGATCTCACCGTCGCGTAGCCCCTTCTCGATCTTGCGCCGGAGGATCGGGAGATAGCCGCCGCGATACCCAGCGACGCGGTCTTGGCCGATGCTCTTGAGCCGCGCGTCGTCGCGCAGGTACTTCAACAGCACCTCGGTCTGATTGCGCGAGCGCGCGAAGAAGATCGACTGCAAGTTTGACTCCAGCAACTCGCTGCCGAGTTGGCGCGCGGCCTCGCTGGCCGGCACGCGCATGCCTGAGGTCGGCTGCACGATCTGCGGGTTCAGGAACAAAAAGTGCTTCTTACCGCGCGGGCTGCCGTCCTGGTCCACCACCCGGACGGGCTTCTCGAACAGGCGGCGGCCGTGCTCCCCGGCGTTGCTGATCGTGGCCGAAGCGCCGCAGAAGACCGGGTCACTGCCATAGTGGCGACAGACGCGCCGCAAGCGGCGCAGCACGTTGGCGACGTGGCTGCCGTAGATCCCCGACAGCGTGTGCAACTCGTCGACGACGACGTAGCGCAACCCAGTGAACATGCCTTGCCACTTCTGGTGGTTCGGCAAAATCCCTTGGTGGAGCATGTGCGGGTTCGTGAGCACCAGCGAGCCGTGCTCGCGCAGCGCTTGACGAATCGGCGGCGGCGTGTCTCCGTCATACACTGCGACCGTCAGGTCCTCGCGGCCGGTCGCTCCTAGCAAGCTCTCGAGGTCAGCCATCTGGTCGCGCGCCAAGGCCTTGGTCGGGTAGAGATAAAGGCCGCGCGCATCTAGGCCCTGGCGCAGCAGCGCGTCGAGCACCGGCAAGTGATATGCGAGCGACTTACCAGACGCGGTCGCCGTCGCGATCACCGCGTGCTCACCGCCGTGCAAAAGGTCGGCGCACTCGCGCTGATGACGGAACAGCTCCACGATGCCCCTGGCGTGCAGCGCGTCGATTAACGATGGGTGCAGCCACTCTGGCAGCGCCTGCATCTGCGCAGGACGCGGCGGCACCTCATGCCACGCCTCGACCGCGCCGGGCGCGTCAGCCTCGTTCGACCGGAGCTTCGTGACCAGCTTCTTCAGCTCCATCGAACCACCTCACGCCGCGCGACCCCCATGGCGTCATCGTAACCCGACCCGAACGAAAACCAAACTTGCAGCTGAGGTGGGCGTCCGGTGCTACCGGACCGCAGCCGGCGCGCGCGCGCCTAGCTCAGCGCGCAGCCACGCTCCTGCCCCACCCCGCCAACCTCAGCGCGGTCCGCTGGCGAGCCGACGACGGAGAAAGTCTGCGAGCGAGCCGTAGAGGTGGGCCCGCGTCCCCGCGCGCTCGTAGATCGAGTGCGAGCGGTTCGGATACGCCAGGTATTCGAACAGCTTGCCGTGAGCAACCAGCTCATCGAAGAGCCGCTCGCTGTTCTGGAAGTGGACGTTGTCATCTGCGGTGCCGTGCACGAGCAGTAAGTCACCCTTCAGCTGGTGCGCGAAGTTGACTGGCGAGCAGCGCTCATAGACCTCGGGCACCTCACGCGGGTCTCCGCAGTAGCGCTCCTGATAGATCGTGTCATAGAGCGAGATGTGCGTCACCGGCGCGACCGACATCCCAGCCACGAACAGGTCGGGATATCGGAACAGCATGTTCAGCGTCATCGCGCCGCCGCCAGACCAGCCCCAGATCGCGAGGCGATCACGATCCATCCACTGATGCTCGCCGAGCAACGCAGCCACGGCCTGGCTCCAGTCATGCGAGCTGACGACGCCGATGTTCTGATAGAGCGCCTTCCGCCAGTCACGCCCCTTGGGCGCTGGCGTCCCGCGCGCGTCGACCGACATAACGACGTAGCCCTGCTGACTGATCCAACGATGGAACAGGTGATGCCCGAGCGACCACGTGTTCTTCACGGTCTGGCCCCAGGGTTCGCCGTAGACGTGGAACAAGACCGGCCACTGCTTCTGCTCGTCAAAGTCAGCGGGGTACATCACCCAACCATCCAAGGTGTGGCCGTCGGCAGTGGTCACCTGGAAGAACTCGCTCTCGCCCTTCTGGACCGCGGCGTAGCGACCTTTCATCGCGGCGTTATCGACCAGCACCCGCACCTGCTCGTGCGACGGCAGGCGGACCAGGTCAATCACCGGCGGCTGGTCAAACGCCGAGAACGTGTGGATCGCGAGCGAGCCGTCTGCGCTGATCTGATACTCATGCCAGCCGCGCTGTGCGCCCGGGGAGAGGCGCCGGCGCTGCTCACCGGCTTGGTCGACGAAGAGGCACTTGCCAGCGGCGTCCCCGTCGCAGCCGCTCACCAGCACCTGACCACCGTCTAAGTCGACGTGCTCGACGGCGATGACGTCGTAGCCAGCGGTCCACGAGAGGTGCTTGGCGAAGCCGTCATTGCGCCACGCGACGGTGCCAGCCTGCCGCCAGGACTCGTCCGCCTCACCGCGGAACGCGGCGTCGCTGGTCCAGAAGAACGCCTCGCCGTCCTTGGTCCACCGGAAGTCTTCGCGCACATCGACATACGCGTCGTCACGCTCCTCATGCACCTTGCGCACAGCCCCCGTCGCGGCGTCGCAGCCGTAGATGACGAGGTGGTTCTGCTTACGCGGCAGCCATTGCACCATCAACTCCCGACCTTTTGGGTGCCACTCCATCCGCGGCACGTAGTTCTCGCGCGGGTCGCCCGGCGTCTTCATCCAAACGGTCTCGCCGCCGGCAGCTGGGATCACCCCCACCCGGCATGCAGAGTTCGTCGTCCCGGCCTTTGGGTATTGGACGGGCATGATCTTGGCGTAGCGGTCGCTGAGGTTATCGACCATGTAGAACTCGCCCACCCCGCTGCAGTCGAGCTGCCAATAAGCCAGGTGCGTGCTGTCCGGGCTCCACCGAAATCCGTCGCGGCAGTCGAACTCCTCCTCATAGACCCAATCAAACGTGCCGTTGATGATCGTCTTCGAGCCGTCATCGGTGAGGCGCGTCTGCGCGCCGCCGACCACAGCCTCGACGAAGAGGTCGTTCTGCGACACGTAGGCCACCCGCGCGCCGTCCGGCGCGAACTTCGCGAACTGCAGCGTCGACTTAGGCTGGTCACCGCCGAGGCGGCGAGGCGCCTTGCTGCCGTCGAGCGGCAACACATAGAACTCGCCGCGCGTGTTCGCGCGCCAGACCCGCTCGCTGTCGGTGAAGACCATCAACCAGCTGCCGTCGGGTGAGAAGGTGTAATCCTCAACCTGCAGGGCGCGCCCCTCGCCTGGGACCCACAGCATCGACGACGACACCAACACCTCGCGCTGCCCCGAGACCGCCTCATAGCGCACCAGCTCGAGGACCTGGCCGCCCGCCTTGGGCTCGAGCGTCGCGTAGTATGCGCCGTCTAGCCATCTAGCTGGCCCGAAGCGCTCGGTCCGAAACTCTCCGGACGTGATGCGCGACGCGTCGAGCAACGCCGAGCCCTGCTGCGCGCCAAGGACGCCAGCGAGCAGGGAGAGAGACATGATCACAGACGTCTTCACGCCCGCATGCTAGCTGGCGCTGCGTTCGGTCTCCAAGGCCGATCGAGCGAGGGCTCAGCGCAGGCCGAGCAGACCAGCGGGCACGACCTCCCGCGCCGCGCTCGGCCGCGGGATCCGCAGCATCTTTGCCAGCAGTACAGCGCCGAAGCCCGGCGTGATCGGCTGCGCGTGCTGTTCGCCGCGCGGGAGCCCCGGGCCCATCGCGAAGCCGACCACCTCGCGATCGTACGCGTGCGGGCTGCCGTGCGAGGCGGGCGTAGTGCCGTTGAGCCAATACGGCTGGTTGACATACTGCACGTCGCCGACTCGGTCGGCGACGATCGCAAAGGCCAACGCGCGCCGGATCGGGTCGGGGTGTTCAAAATCGCCCGCGACCTCGCCTGTAGAGAACGCTGTCATCACACCGCGCACCTTGGCCGCCGCGCTCGCTGCGACCGCGCGCGCGCCCTTTGGATCCGACGCGACCGCAGCGCGATCCAGGTAGACCATGTTCTCGCTGACGCGCTCCACATAACGGCGACCCGCTGGCAGCGGACCGAGCGCCTTCACCAGCGCAGCCGTCACCGCCGACTTAACCCACGCGTCGAGCGGGCCTCGCCCGGCGGCGACGCCAGCCGAGCGCGCCTGCTCCGGCGTCGGCCCGACGCCGTGATCAGAGGTGAGGAAGACCGCCCATCGCCCCTCGCCCACCTGAGCATCTAACATCCGGAACATCTCGCCGAGGTCCGCGTCCAAGCGCAGCAGCGCGTCTCGCGCTTCGACGGAGTCAGGCCCAAAGTTATGGCCGACCACGTCGGTCGAAGAGAAGCTCACACAGAGCATGTCGGGGGCCTCGTCCTTACCGAGATCCATGCCAATCACGGCCGCCTCGGCTGCCAGCCGCACCGCCGTGTTGCCGAACGGCGAGGCGTAGAGCTGGCTGTAGTAGTTAAGGCTCGGCGCAGCGAGTCCGCCGGTGAGCGGCTGCGGCAGCACCCGCTGCAGCCCGCCGTTGAGGTGCGCGATCTCATACGGACGGTCATCGACCAGCCGCGCGTAGGCGGCGTCTGGCCCGCTGCGCTCCCAGACCTTACCGAACCACTGATCGATCACGCGCTCACGGTTGAACGTCGCCATCCAAGCGGGCGTCGCGGCCACCCAAAGCTTGTTCGTGACGAGGTTGCCGGTCGGCTTCTCGAACCAAGCAGCGACGTCAGCCGCGCCACCGGCCATCAGGATCGCCGAGCGATCCTTCCACGACACAGAGGCGACCTTGCTGCCCGGGATGTGCGCCTTGACCGAGTCCGCTAGCGTCGGAACGAGCAACCGCGCGGGCCCTCGGTCCTTTCCTTCGGGGAGGTCTGGCAACGCCTCAGCCGGCGCCCCAACGCAATTGACCGAGAGCTGCTGGTCGCGCGACCACCACTGGTTCTTGACGATCCCGTGCACGCTGGCGGGCGCCCCGGTGCCGATCGTCGCGTGCCCAGGGCCGGTCTCGGAGCAAGCGTGCTCATAGGCGCAGTTGGGGAAGCTGACGCCCTCGCGCCGCAGCCGCCGGAACCCGCCGCCCTCAGCGTAGAAAGGCTCGCCGAGCGCGTAGACCCACTCAGCGAGCTGATCGACGGAGCAGAGCACCACCAAGCGCGGACGCTCCTGCCCGACGGCGAACGTCGCCGTCAACCAGCTGAGGGTGATCGCGTTGCAGAGGCCTTTCATGCTGAGAGCACCTTGGCGGCGCGCTCGAGCGTTCGCCAAGGCAGGAGCCCGAGGTGGTAGACGGCGATAGAGCCGATCGCGTGCTGGTCGCAGAGTGCGCGCGTAGCGCGCAGGTCGTCGTCCGAGGAGTATTGCGGCGCCTTGGGCCAAATACACAGACGCCGCGGGGAGCCTGCCGTCGCGCGCGATCCTTGGTGATCGAGCAGCGCTGAGATCTGCGCCGGCCCCTCGCCATAGCAAGTGAAGACGCGTTGATCTGACTCCGGGAACGCTGACGCCGACGACGCCGAGAGCTGGCTACCCGTGAACCAGCGATCTGGATGCACCTGAACGGCGCGCGCGCAGTCCCCGCTCGCAGGGATCACCGCGTCTGCTAAGAGCTGCACCGAACGGCGGCGGACCGCGAGCACAGCCTCGACCCAAGCGCGCTGGCTCTCGTCGAGCTCCTCGTCGCGGCTAGGCGTCACCACTGCAGACATCGCGTCGGCTTCTTCCATCAGCTGATCGACGAACGCGCGCGCGCTCGCGCGATGCGCCTCGCCGTCTTGACCGAGCTCTCGGTGCAGCTCCATGCATGACTCGCAGAAGCACGATGAGAGCGCGAAGGCCAACAGGCCCTTTGGTTGAAAGGACTTCTTGTCGTGGTGGCTTGAGTGCTGGATCCCCATCTGCCCGAGCGCCTCTAGTTCGATCGTGTCGAGCCCTTCGTGGCGAGCGAGGTCCCGTACCAACGCAGCGTGATACTCACGCACCGCCCCGCGCGCAGGACAAAGCGCGTAGGGATACCGATCACCGTGCGCGTTCTCGACGGAGAGGTGCGGCGCCTTGGTGCCAAACTGCGTGTTGTGGCCGAACACGGTCCACGCGCGCACCTGCATGCCGACCCCTGCGGCGTCGCGACATAGCCGATCAAGCGGCGAAGGCCCGCTGGCGGCGACCTCGGTCGACGGCATCGGCTGCAGCTCTCCATATTCTCCAGACGGCCGGAAGTGCACGCAGCCGTCCTCAAGGAAGCGGACGCGCCGCTCCGGGTTCCACGGCGTCAACCAGCGGCCATCGTGGTAGCTGGTCGCGATCGACAGCTCGGTGAAGCCGAGGTCGCGAAGACGCGACAGGCCGCCCTCCCGCTCGAGCGCGCGCAGGTCGAAGGGGTGCACATAGAGCGCCAGTTGCATGACCGCAGCGTAGAGGCATCGGCGCGCGGTGCTACCATACGTTCGTGTCAAGATGCCGCCCGCCCACGCTCGCCCTCATCGCCGCGCTCGCAGCGATAGCACCCGCGCAGGAAAAGTCTGACCCTGCGCAGCCAGCCATCGGACGCGATCTGACGTTTGCGAGCGGGGCGCCCGCGACCTCGCTCATCCACAGCCCGCACGACGCGGAGCACCACCACGACACCTGCAAGGTCTTCCACCACGTCCGCGCGCTAGACGGCACCCTGCTCACCAAGGGCAATGGCGGGATGTTCCAACACCACAAGGGGCTGTTCATCGGCTGGAACCGCACCGGATGGAAGAAGCGCAAGTTCGACTTCTGGCACATGCCGAAGCAAGAGCTGCAGGTCTTCCGCAGCTTCCTTTCGCACGAAGCCCTCGAGATGCCCGAGGGCGCGCAGGTGTGCGCGATCGACTGGAAGAGCCCCGAGGGCGAGATCGTCATCGCCGAACGGCGCGGCCTCCAGGTCGTCTCGCAAGGCGACGACCACTACGTGTTGCACCTTCGGAACGAACTCCGCGCGCCCAACGGAAAGGTGCAGCTCGCCGGCGACCCGCAGCACGCTGGACAGCAGTTCCGCGCGCCGCAGGCGTTCGCCCCGCAAGGCGCTGACAAGGTCACCTATGTGCGACCCGCCGGCGCCGAAAGCCACGGCAACGACGTCTGGACCGGCTGCGAGTGGATCGCCGAGGTGCAGCGCCATGATGACCGGAGCTACACGATCCTGAGGGTCGAAGGGCGCGGCAACCGCGGCGAGACCACCTGGTCGACGCGCGACTACGGCCGCTTCGGCGCGACCCGCACGGTCAACGTCACCGAGGAGCAGCCCTTGGTGCTGGACCAGTATTACGTGGTCGCGAACGGCGCCCGCGACGCCGCGTGGTGCGCCGACGCTGCTGCGCACCTGCGCGCGGCAAAGCGCGCGAAGAAGGCGCGGTGAGCGCCGCCGACTCACGGCCGCCTTTCAAATCGCGACTTTCCCGGAACCTATCCGCGGGCCGCGCGTCCATCGAACAATGAAGACCCCTGCGACGATCCTTACCCTAATCATCACCGCGTCCGGCGCGCCGTGGGCGAGCACCACGAGCAATGCCGACACTTCGGGCGCGACCACGCAGAGGCTCATTCGCGCCGAGGTGCGCGTCGGCAACAAGGTCGTGCTGCGCGGCACGACCTCGGATGACGGCAGCCCGGACGCCGATGAGGTCTGGTTGGCTGCCGATCAGGTCAAGCTGCACCCCACCGAGCACTTCGCAGCCCTCAAGGTGCCCGAGAAGACGAAGAAGCACCTCGTCGTCGGCACCCTGATCCCACCCGACGGCGTGACGGACCATGAGCCGGCCCACCGCGACGCCGTCTTCTGGATCTCCGCGGGCGGCAAGATCGAGGGGATGACGCTCGAGATCGAGCGCACGACATCCGGGCTGGGCAAGCCTGCCTGGAGGATCCCGCGCCACGTGCTGATCGACCGCTTCAACTGGCGCCTGATCACGCGCTATGAGGCTCGGCACCTAAACAAGGTCCAGCGCAAGAAGTGACGGTCGCGCTCAGGCGTCGTAGACCCGCCCGAGCGCCGCGCGGTAGCGGACGAGCAGCTCGCCGTAGGCAGCCGCAGCCTCGCTGGGAGCCGTCTCGGCTCCGAGCCGCACGAACGGCGCGACGACGTCGTCGACGCTGACGTCCTCGCCGGCCGCCCGACGCGACGCCCAGCAAGCCTGCAGCGCGCCGCCGAGCGCCGCGGACTCAGTCTCCTCGAGCACCCGGACCGCGACGCCGAAGACGTCGGCGAGGACCTGCCGCCACAGCTTGTTGTTCGCCGCTCCGCCGGTCAGGCGGACCTCCTCGACCTGCACGCCGAGCGCCTTCAGCCGCTCAAAGCCGAGGCCGAGGTTGCACGACGTGCCCTCGAGCGCGGCGCGGTAGAGGTGACCAGGGCGCAGCGTGCCTGGCCGCATGCCGAGCAGGCTCCCGGTCGCGTCGGGCAGGTCAGGCACGCGCTCCCCCATCAAGAACGGCAGCCACAAGAGGCCGTCGCAGCCCGGCGGGACCTGCTCGGCCGCGGCGGTCAACGCCGCGTGGTCCATCCCGGTCATGGCTTTAACCTCTTCGCTGACGCCGGTGAGGTTCATGACGCACAGCAGCGGCATCCACGCGCCGTCGCTGCTGCAGAACGGCGCGATCAAGCCGTCCGGATCGACCACGGCGTGCTGGGTGCGGGTGAAGATCGTGCCTGAGGTCCCCAGGCTGACGACGACGACGCCGTCACGGGTCGCGCCGCTGCCGATCGCAGACATCATGTTGTCGCCGCCGCCGGCGCTGACCATGACGCCTGCCGGCAGACCTAGCGCCTCGCGCGCAGCACCCGCCACCTCGCCGACCAGCGCGTCGGCCTCGACCAGCGCCGGCATCATCCCCGCCAGCGACGGGTCAATCGCGTCCATCGCGCGCTGGTCAAACGCGCGGCGCTCCGGGTCGAACCAACCGCTGCCCGAGGCGTCGCCACACTCCATGCTGGCGCGCCCCGTCAGCCAGAAGTTGACGTAGTCGTGCGGGAGCAGGACACGCCGCACCTTGCCCCAGCTGTCGGGCTCGTGGCGTTTGAGCCAGAGCAGTTTGCTCGCCGTGAAGCCGGTCGGCACGGCGCGGCCCAATACGTCGCTCAGCTCCTGGGCCTCGGCGGCGGTCGCGGTGTCGCACCAGAGCTTAGCCGGGCGGACGACCTCGTCGCGCTCGTCGAGCACCACGCAGCCGTGCTGCTGGCCCGAGACGCCGATCGCTGCGAGCTGAGAGACGTCGACCTCAGCCAGCGCGGCCCGGCCGGTCGCGACCACCGCGTCGAGCCAGTCCTGCGGATGCTGCTCCATGTGGCCGTCCGCGAGCCCATCGACCAGGTCCAGCGCGTGGCTGCTTCGAGACACGACCTCGCCGCGAGCGGCGTCCACCACCAACGCCTTGACGCCCTGCGTGCCTACGTCGAACCCGAGAAAGAGCGTGCCCATGAGTTAACTGCGCACCCCGAGGAGATGCTCGACCAAGAGCTGATCGAGGCGCTCATAGCGCAAGCCGCGGCGACCGATCGCCGCGGCGTCTACGTCGAGCGCCTTCAGCGCAGAGGCCTTCTCCGCGCTGTAACCGCCGGACAACAGCGGGTCGATGGCGTCGTCACGCTGCGCAGCGATGATCTCCTGCACCTCAGGGTCGGCGTCAAACGCCTGCGCCTTGTGCTTGAGGATCTTGTAGGTGCGCATACAGCCCTTCGCGAACTCCCAGACGCCCTCTTGATCCTCACTGCGGTAGGCGTGCGCGTCGAAGTGCAGCGGCCCAGAGTAAGGCTCCCCGCCGAGCGTGCCCTCGAGCAAGCGCACCAATAAGAGCGCGCCTTTCTGGTCTTCGCTGCCAAAGCGTAGGTCCTGGTCATAGCGGCCGATCTTCTGGCCGTTAAGGTCGATATGGAACAGCTTGTCGCAGGCCATCGCCTCCGCGACGTTGTGCGCAAACGACAGGCCAGCCATCACCTCGTGCGCGACCTCAGGGTTCACGCCGACCATCTCCTCGTTCTGAAGCGTCGAGATGAAGTGCAGCATGTGGCCCGTCGTAGGCAAGTAGATGTCGCCGCGCGGCTCGTTCGGCTTCGCCTCGAGCGCGAACTTCATGCCGTAGCCCTGTTCCTTGGAGTAGCAGCACAAAAAGTCGATCGCGTCACGCATCCGGGCCCACGCGTCACGCGGGTCGCGGCAGGCGTCGGCCTCGCTGCCCTCACGGCCGCCCCAGAACACGAAGATCTTGGCGCCCAGCTCCGCGCCGAGGTCCATCGCGCGCATCGTCTTTTGCAGCGCAAAGGCGCGCACCTGCGGGTCGTTCGCGGTGAACGCGCCGTCCTTGAACACCGGATGCGTGAACAGGTTGGTCGTCGCCATCGGCACCTTCATGCCGGTCTCATCGAGCGCCGCCTGAAACTCGCTGACGATCCGATCACGCTCAGCGGCGCTAGCGCCAAACGGCACCAGGTCGTTGTCGTGTAGGTTCACCCCGTGGGCGCCGCACGCGGCGAGGCCGCGCACGATTGCGTTAGGGTCGATGCGCGGCCGCACCGGCTCTCCGAAGGGGTCGCGGCCAGGGTTGCCGACGGTCCAGAGGCCGAACGTGAAGCGGTCTTCTTTGACGGGATCGAACGAGGTCATGTCCGGCACGGTAGCGTCAGGGCTACTTCTTGCCGAGCAGTTCCGTCGCAGTCCATGCGCCCGACCGCTTCTTGGCGCGCTTCCGCTGGCGCTGGACAACCACCGGGTCAACGCACGAGGCCTGATGACCGAAGGCGCGCCGCAAGTAGCTGAGCACCTGCGCTAGCTCCTGGTCGCTCAAGTAACCTTGCCCGGGCATCTCGAGGTTCCAGGTCTTGCCGTCCACCTCGATCGGCCCGCGCACCCCGTGTAGCGCGATCCGGACTAGGCGCTCGGCTGGGCCGGTGACCCACTCCGAGTCACGCAGCGGCGGCGCCAACCCCGCCTGACCACGACCGTCGAGCTGATGGCACGCGGCGCACGCGCCACGAAAAACGACCGCGCCCTTTTGGACCATGACCTTCTCAGCCGGCGTCAAGGTGGTCACAGCTCCCGGCGCCGCGTCGCCGCCGACGCGCACGGCGCCGAGCAGCTGCTGCGCGTTGCGGCGCACCTTCACGTCGGTGTCCTTGCTGAGGGACGCCAGCTGCCGCGGCGCCTCGCCTAGCGTGAGCCAGCCGATGCGACGGTTGCCCTTGGGCAGCGCCGACGCGGCGCCTTGGATCACGGCGCGCCGCAGCGCGAGGGCTTCGACCTCGCCGGCGAGGGCGAGGACTTCGCGCTGCGCCGCCGCGTCGCGGCTGCGCATCGCGCGCCGCGCGAGGTCGACGGCAGCGCCCCGCAGCGCGTCAGGCGCCCCCGCCTGCGCGATCACATCTCTTAGGACCGCCCCGATGTGGGGGTGCGCAGCCGTCGCGACGCAGCCGCGCAGCACAGCGTCGTCGGGGGCGGCCACGACGAAGGCCGCGAGCTGGCGGCGCGCTCGCGCCGTCACGCGCGGATCCTCGAGGTGGTCGTGCCGCAGCGCGTCGCCGAGCGCGAGCGCGGCGTGCCAACGCACGTTCGCAGGCGTGCCCGCATCTAGCTGCTCAAGCGCCTGCCACAAATGCCTGTCATGACGCGCTAACGCCGCGCCTGCGTGCTGCCACGCAAAGCACCGCACGCCCGGGTCAACGTCCCGCACGAACCTCCGGGCGGACGACGCGCCCCACGCGTCGAGGCCCTCGATCGCCGCGAGCGCGGCGATGCGCACGGACGCGCGGCGGTCGTCGAGCAAGGAGCGGATCGTCGGCAGCGCTGCGCGCAGGTCATGCTGGATGAGGTGCTGCAACGCGACGTCACGGACCGAACCGCTGGGGTGACCCAACGCCAAGGCCACCGAGCTGGGGGTGGCGTCCGAGAGGCTCCAGGCGACAGCCCGCGTCGCAGGCGGCTTTGGCACGACGCGCCAGATACGCCCCTTATGGATCGGAGCGTCGAGGCCGCGCTTCTCGACCTGATCCCGCAGGAAGGACGTGACGTAGTTGCGGTGCTGAATGACGCCGCGATACATGTCGACGATGTAGAGCGCGCCGTCGGGGCCGTTCTTGATGTCAACCGGCCGAAAGCGCTCGTCGGTCGAGGTCAAGAACTCGTCCTCGACCGCGCGGTAGGCGTTTTCGCCCGCGACGCGACCGTCTTGCTCGCGGAGCTCGAACCGCCGCACGAGGTTGCCGCAGGGCTCGCAGACGAAGACGTCGCCCTGCAACGGCAACAGACTGCCGCGGTAGACGCAGGGCGAGCAAGTGCCAGTGGTCCGCGTCAGCTTGTAGTCCTTGAGCAGCCCCTCGCGGTAGCCCCGGTTGACGCCGGGGGTGATGTGCGATGGCCACGTGCGCTGATCGCCAGTGACGCGGTGACTGAGGCCTGGCAGACCTCCGAGGTCCTGCGCCGCGGCACCGTAGTGACTCGGCAAGAGATCGCAGCGGAGCCAGTCTGAGTTGTTGTTGAAGTAGAAGCGGCCGCGGTCGTCCATCGACAGCCCCCACTGGCCGCCGCCGTTGCCGGCCTCGACCTCAAATTCGCCCACGCCGCGCCAGCGCAGCATGCGGCGGTCGTTAGCCAGATGGATGCGGTTGTCGAGCCCCCACACGAGGCCGTTGCCAGAGTGCTCAGGGTTACCGATGCCGGCCTCGAACCCGCCCATGATCACCTGCCGAGGCCCGTCTGCGACGAGGTCACCGTCGGCGTCGGGCATCCACACGAGGCTCGGCGGGGTGATCACCAGAGCGCCGCCGCGCATGGGCAGCACCGCGCGCGGGAGCACGAGCTTATCGGCGAAGACCGTCGAGCGGTCGGCGACGCCGTCATGGTCGTCGTCGTGCAGGACCACGATCCGACCAGACGGCTCCGCCTCGTCCGTCGCGTCGATGTCCTTCATGTAGCTGGTGAACTCACACACCCACATGCGCCCGTCGCCATCCCAGGTCGCGACCACCGGGTCTCGCACCATCGGCTCGGCCGCGAAGAGCCTGACTTCGTATCCCTTGGGCAAGTGAAACGTGCGCCGCTCTTCGTCTGGCGTCCGGACAAAGGCCGGTGCAACAAGGACCGAGTCCGGCAGCATGACCTGCTCTTCGCCAGCACGGTCGCCGCGCTGCGCGAGCAGCGAAGGCCCGGACAGCGCCGCCATGGAGGCGATGAGGGCGGTCCGAAGGACTTGCATGGGCAAGAGCTTATGGACTCGTCGCGGGTTGTCCACCTGAGGCGCGGCGACCGGACGATGTCAGACGAACAGGCGCCAACGCAGACGCAACGCCACGCGCTGATCGTCTGCAACCGCACGGACATATGGCCAAACCGAACGCCGAATCGTTTTTTTGGCGCTCAAGGGACCCCCCAATTCATCCGATGCCATGGGCAGCGGCGGGGAGCTCCTGTCGCGCAACGAAACAAGACCTCCATGGCAAAGATCCCCGACAAGCAAGGCCTCTTCTTCGAACTCGACGGCGTGCTAGTTGAGCAAGCACGGCTTAACGAAGACGGCGCCATCTCCTACCTCGACCGCGCCATCGACGCGCTCAAGCGCGTCGACCCGCAGCAGTTCAAGATCTTCGTCGCGACCAGCCGCACGGACATCGCTATGGGGAAATATCGGGAGCGTGAGTTCACCAAGTTCTGCGAGGCGTTCCTCGAACGCATGAACAACGAGCAGATCCCGATCACGAAGATCTACTCGTGCCCCTACCACCCCAAGGGCAAGGGCCGCTTCAAGAAGGAGAGCGTCTTCCGCAAGCCCGGGCCAGGGATCTACAAGATGGCGCAACAAGAGTTCGACCTGAACCTGAACCGCAGCTGGATGATCGGACACACGACTTCAGACATCCTCGCAGGCCAGCGCGCCGAGCTCGGCACCATCCTGGTCCGAACCGGACAAGGGGGTCAAGACGGCGCCTATCAAGTCGAGCCGCACTTCACGGAAGACGACCTGTGGCACGCGATCGCCCGCGTCAACCAGTTCGAGTACTCGCTGCGCGTCTAGCGCAGCCGACGGACGCGACGCGACGCGGCGCTACGCTACGACGACAACGCCGCGACGCCGGGGAGCGCCTTGCCTTCGAGCAGCTCGAGGCTGGCGCCGCCGCCAGTCGAGACGTGGCTGAGCTTGTCGACGATGCCGAGCTTCTCGGCCGCCGCCACCGAATCTCCGCCGCCAACCACCGTGAACGCTCCCGCCGCCGTGGCTTCCGCCACCGCCTGCGCGACCGCCTCGGTGCCGTTACAGAACGCGTCCATCTCGAACACCCCCATCGGGCCGTTCCAGACAACTGTCCTCGCGCCCCGCAGCGCGGCGACGTAGCGCTGCACAGTCTCGGGGCCGACATCGAGCCCCATCTGACCGTCTGGGACGTCCCCTTGATGGACGCTCGCAGGACTATCGGCGGCGAACTCTGCCGCGCAGACATGATCGCTGGGCAGCAGCAGCTCTTTTTGGTGCGCTGCAGCCAGCTCGATGACGCGACCTGCCTCTCCGAGCAGATCCTGCTCCACTAAAGAGGTGCCGACGGCGCGCCCCATCTTGGCGAGGAAGGTGTAGGCCATCGCGCCCCCGATAATCAGCTTGTCGACCTTGGGCAGCAGGTTCTCGATCACGGGCAGCTTGTCGCTGACTTTGGCGCCGCCGAGGATCGCGACGAACGGGCGCGCGGGCGCGCTGAGCACCTTGCCGAAGGCGTCGAGCTCCTTTTGGAGCAAGAACCCGCACGCTGCGGGCAGGTGCTCCGCGACGCCGCTGACCGAGCTGTGCGCGCGGTGTGCCGTGCCGAAGGCGTCATTAACGAAGACGTCACCGTGCGCGGCGAGGTCGCGGCGGAAGCGCGCGACGGCGTCAGGATCGGCCTTCTCGCTCGACTTGTGGCCGCCCGCGTCGACCACCTTGCGCTTGCCCTCCTCCTCGAGGTGAAAGCGCACGTTCTCAAGCAGCACGACCGCGCCGGGCGCGAGACGCGACGTCGCCGCTGCTGCCTGGGCGCCGACGCAGTCATCAACGAACTGCACGCGCTCGCCGAGCAGCCGCTCCAGCTCCGCCGCGACGGGGCGCAGCGAGAAGCGCTCGACCCGCTCGCCGTTTGGGCGGCCAAGGTGCGACATCAGGACCACCGCCGCCCCGCGCTCGATCGCGTGGCGGATCGTCGGCAACGCCGAGACGATCCGCTGGTTGTTGGTGATCGCGAGCGTCGCCTTGTCCTGCGGGACGTTGAAGTCCACCCGCATCAGGACGCGCTTGCCGGAGAGGTCTAGATCGGTGATCGCCTGGTAGCTCATCGGCGCGTGCGCGGTCTCGGAGAAGGCGGGGTCAGATCGCTGCGGCGAGCTTCTTCGAGAGCTCGACGACGCGGTTGCTGTAGCCCCACTCGTTGTCGTACCAGCTCACCAGCTTGAAGAAGTTCTTGTTGAGCTCGATCGAGGCGCCCGCGTCGAAGATCGACGACGCCTTGTGGTGGATGAAGTCCGAGCTGACGACCTCGTCGTCGGTGTACTCCAGGATCCCCTTCATGTAGGTCTCCGACGCCCGCTTCAGCGCCGCCTTGATCTCGTCGAGCGACGTCTCCTTCTCGGTCTTAAACGTCAAGTCGACGACCGACACGGTCGGCGTCGGGACGCGGAGCGCCATGCCTGTCAACTTGCCTTTGACCTCAGGCAACACTAGGCCGACGGCCTTCGCCGCGCCCGTGGTCGACGGGATGATGTTTTGCGCGGCGGTGCGGCCGCCCTTCCAGTCCTTCTTAGACGGGCCGTCGACGGTCTTCTGCGTCGCGGTGTAAGCGTGGACCGTGGTCATCAGCCCCTCGGTCAAGCCGAAGCCTTCCTTGAGGATCACGTGGACCAGCGGCGCGAGGCAGTTGGTCGTGCACGACGCGTTCGAGACGATGTCCGACGCCGCGAAATCGACCGTGTCGTCGTTGACGCCCAGCACGACCGTCGGCATGTCACCCTTGCCCGGCGCGGTGATCACGACCTTCTTAGCGCCGGCGGTGATGTGGCCGCGCGCCTTCTCATCCTGGACGAACAGGCCGGTCGACTCGATCACGAGCTCCACGCCCATGTCCTGCCAAGGCAGACCATCTGGCGTGCGCGCCGAGACCACCCGGATGTCCTTGCCGTTGACGACGATCACGTCATCTTCGTCTAGGTCGGGCGAGGACTTCTTGGAGCTGACCTCACCGTCGAAGCGACCCTGGATCGAGTCGTACTTCAGCAAGTACGCGAGGTTGTCGGCCGGGACGATATCTCCGACGGCGACGACGTCGAGCTCATCGAGCAGGTCCTGCTCGGCGAGGGCGCGGAAGACGAGACGGCCGATGCGACCGAAACCATTGATGGCGACCTTCGTGGCCATAGCGGGGTAGACTCCTAAACGTTGACGGACTGCGCTTAATTGGGCAAGCAGTCTAGCGACCGGCCCCAGCCATCCAATGGACAGTTTCGTTCGATTGCTCGATAACTGCGCTCGCACGCTTTCGCGCTACGAGAACGTGTCAGCAGAAAGCTCCGTGTTAGCGGCCGTTTCCGGCGGCGTTGACAGCACGCTGCTGTTGTTGGTTTTGGCGAGATTAGCGGACGAAGGGCGCCTCCCAGGGGCTCTGCACGTCGCCCACGTCGACCACGCCGTGAGGCGCGACAGCCGCCAGAACGCAGAGCACGTCGTCGATCTGTGCCAACGGATGGGGGTGCCGGTCGCGGTCAAGCGCCTCTCTTGGTCCCGCAGCGAGACGCCGAGCGAAGACGCGATGCGGCAGGCGCGCTACGCAGCGCTGCACGGATGCGCGCGCGACGTCGGCGCGCGCATGCTAGTGACCGCGCACCACGCCGACGACAACCTCGAGACGGTGTTGTTCCGCATGCTGCGCGGGACCGGGCCTCGGGGCCTCGCGGGCATCCCCGAGTCGCGCTGGATCGGAGACGAGGATCACCGGCTGCTGCTGCTCCGACCGATGCTGCGCACCCGGCGCATGACCATCGAGAGCTTGGTCGAGAGGTTCGGCGAACACCCTTACCACGACACCAGCAATGACGACCTCAGCTTCGCTCGTAACGAGCTGCGCCATAAGACGATCCCAACGCTGCGCAAGCGCATGGGCGTCGGCCTCGACGTCGCGATCATGACGGTCGCGAGCACCGCGCGCGCCGCTAACGAGATCGTCGAGGCGCAGGGGCTGCGAGTGCTCTCGCAGCGCACGAGGAATAAGGCGCCTTGGCGCCTCGAGCTCGACCTCAAGGGCATCGACGTACACAGCATGCCGTTCGTCCGCGAGGCGATGCGGCAAAGCCACGCAGACATGCACAGCAACGGCGAAGCCCCAGCGACGGCGTGGCTCGACCGAGTGATGGCGCTGCTAGACATGGACGCCGGCAAGCGAGTCGCAGGCCGCGGCGGACTCATGGTGGAGCGGATCCGCGACGGGCTGCTGCTGATCGACACGGACCGCGACGGGGCGCCGCCGAACAGCGGCGATCGCAGCCAGCTGCTCGAGTTCGACCGCGAGCCAGTAGAGTTCGGCACGACCGAATGGTCGCTGACCGCTTACAGCCACCCGACGCCGCCGCTCAGCGAATCACCGAGTGACGGAAACCCGCTGCGCGCGCTGCTAGACCTGAGCAGCTGCCCCCAACCTTGGAAGGTACGGACCCGACGCGCAGGCGACCGCTTCCACCCGCTCGGCTGCGACGAAGACGTGGAGCTGCGGCGCTTCCTGCAGAGCCGCCACGTCCCCCGCTACGACCGAGACCGGATCCCGCTGATCGTCGACGGCGAAGACCGCGTGTTATGGATCCCGGGCACAGAGGTCAGCGAGCTCGCCAAGATCCGCCTGAACACTCGTCGCTGCGTTGAGATCCGGGCGACGTGCGGGGTCGCGCCAGAGTTGGTCGCGTAAGCGGTCGCGCAGGCTCAGCGGATCAACTCGGCCTCTTTGTATTCATAGAAGATCCGCACGAAGTCGCGCATCTCAACTCGAAAGCGCTCGCCGAACGACAGCACGAGGATGTGCTCAACGATCTTGCGGGTCGCCGCGTCCGCGAGCCCGCCGCCCTGCTCCTGTTCGGCGCGCTTCTCCTTCGAGGTCTTTGGCTGCAGGCTGTCGATCAAGAACTCCACCTCGACGAAGACGCCGCCGCCGGCCTCTGCGACCTCCTCGAAATCACGTCTCATACGCGCCTGCGACGCCCGGAACGGTCCAAGGCCCTGAACTCGAACCTCCGGGCCGAACTTGAGGAAGACCCCCATCGTCGAGGTCAAAAACGGGGTCGTCTTCTTACGAGCGCCGGTCGTCGGCTTTTTGTTGTCCAAGCCGTGCTGGCCGGGGCGCTCGAAAGCGTCGCGCGCTAGATCGACCAGCTGCTTCGTCTGATGCGGATGAGGCGGCGCGTCCCCGATCACAATGACGAGCTTGTTGGACTCAGGCTTCCACTTCATCTTCTTGCTAAGCGCTAAGTCCAGGCCACCGAGCACCGCTTCAGGCAGGTCACCACCGCCGAAGGCGCGCAGCTTCTCGAGCTTCTTGCGCGCCGCCTTCACGTTCTTATTCAGCGGCTGAATCACCTTGGCGCCGCTGTCGCCGAGCTCGCCCTCGTCTTTGTAGTGCACGACACCGAGCCGCAACTTCGGCGAGATCCCGTCGAGGATGTCGACCATGTCGGCGAGCGCGAGCGCGAGCGCGTCGATCGTCGGCTGCATGCTGCCGGTCGAGTCGATGCATATCATCAACTCCAGCCCTGACTGATAGAGATCAAACGCCCTGCTTGCAGCGGCCGCTGTCCCGCCAGCGCTAGCCGGAGGCTGCTCGCGCTGACGCCAAGCAGGAGGCTCGTGCGCGTCACGGTTCGCGCGCCACCACCGGGTCCACGCCCCCTTACCGCTCGCGCCGGCGTCGGGCACCAACCGCCCCAAAGCCAACTCCACGCGGGCTCGATAATGCTTGTTCGACGCGCCCAACTGCCGCTGGATCAGCTCGTCGAGAAGCGCGGTCGTCGCCACCTGAGGCAACAGCGATTCATCGCTCCGTAGCAGCGCCTCTAGGCCAAAGGCCCGTAGTCGCGGGTCCCGGTCGCGCATTGCCGAGACCAACATCTCCGCGCCCGCGGGGTGCCAATGGCGGTTGAGCGACAGCAGCACCACGACCTTCTGGACCCAGTGGCCCGCGGCTGCGTAGCGCGCGACTAGCGCGTCGGTCGCGCCCTTACCGAGCGGGGGCCGATCCGGTTGCTGCTGCGCTTGCGCAGGCCTGGCCGCGAACACGCCTACAAGCACTGAGGCCGCGAAAAAGCGGCAGACGAGGGCACGGTTCATCGAGGGCTCCAGATCAAGAGGGCGGCAACGCTAACCAGCATAACGATCCACGGCCAAGAGCCGACTGGCACATACTGATCCGCTGACGGCTGGCCCCGGACCCACGCCGCGGGGCAGCCCCGTGTGGAGCCAGGTGACGACGACGCTCGCTGATACGACGCGAGGACGATTAGCTAGCGTCGCGCGCCTGGCAGAGCCTCGCGCAAGCGAAGAAACGGGGCCTCACTCTCATACAGCGCGGCAACGCCGTCCGGCGCGCTCGCCGACGCGCCGCCACGGGCGTCGGAAGCCACCGGGGCGAACTGAGCCTGGACGTGAAAATCTCGGAGCACCACGCCGCCAATGTCTGCCTTGGTTGCCTGCCGTAAGCCACCAGCTACGACGAGCGCGCCAAAAGGCACTCGCTTCTCCCACAGCTGGCCAGGGCCCAGCCGCAACTCGACGGGCGCCTCGCTCGGCGAGCCCGCCACCTCGCGCGAAGAAAAATGGAGCTGAAAGCCGTCGAACTGCGGCGGCCCAGCAGGGCCGCCAAGACCAGGCCCATCGAGGAACTCCGGCGCGCGCCCTCCGATGGCGAACTGCAGCCAAGCGTCACCGCGAAGAAGCTTCCACTCATCGCTGACGTTCCAGACTTGCACGAGCACTTCGCCCTCATCTTCACCCGCTGAGACCCCCACCCGCAGGCCGTCGCGCGACGCCCCCAATCCGGCGATGCGGCCCTGCGCACGCATGAACGCGTCGCTTCGGCGGTCGCGAAGCAAACCATCGACGACAGGCAGCCCCATCAGCTGCATCACGGCAGCGACATCACCGTCGCTGCGCGTCGGCAAGAAATGCGCGCAACCTCTCTGAGTCAGCACCAAGTGCGGCCCCTTGGCCGCCGCGTAGCGGAGGCCGCTGCGGACGGACCCTGGCCCGACCGGGTGCGGGATGATCGCCCCGCGCTCGACCGACCATACGCCCCCGCCGAAGCTCCCACGCTGGTCGATCACCGACGTGGCGATGAGCGCGTCGATGGCGCGCTCGCCGTGGGCGGACGGCCATCCTCCGTCGTAGCCAGGCTCAGGCGACGACACCAAGGCTGGGCCAGCGCCACAGGCGGCCAACAGGAGAGAGCAAGCGATCATTTGTATGTTCATGGCAGCTCCGTTGCTTCGCACCCTGACAACCCGATCGACGCGACTTGGTTCCCACAAAACGATCACCCGCCAAGAAACTAGCATGATCTGCTCCGCGACTAGTCGGTCGTATGTCCATGTACGCAAGCGGGCGCAGCAAGAAATCCCAGCCTGTGAGGGCCCATAGCCAACAGGCGCGCCCTGGCAGCGAGCGCGTCCGAGCCTGTCGGGAGGTCCAGGCCGACGACCAGCGCTGCGGATTCGCCTTAAGACCCCCTCGCGAGCCGGCCCGCGCTCTGCGATACTCGATCGCCCCCTCTGCTCCGAACCTGACTCAGCGCACGTGCGACTCACCGTCGAGACCGGCCCTCTAGCCGGCACCATCATCCCTCTAGACCGCAACGCGCCGACAACGCTCGGCAGCGGCCCAGACAGCGGCCTCCAGATCAAGGAGGCAGGCGTCATCGAGCAGCACGCGGTCGTCAAAGCGCTCAAAGTTGAAGGCTTCGGCATTAAGGCCAACGGCCCGATGCGCGTCAACGGCGCCGACGTCCAGGCGAGCCGGCTAACGGACGGCGACGTCATCGAGATCGGCACGACCCGCATCGCCTACGGCGATGTCCAAGATGACCGCATGCCGTCGATCCCGGGCTACCGGATCATCGACGTGCTAGGCAAGGGCGGCATGGGGACGGTGTACCGCGCCGAGCAGACCAGCCTCAACCGACAGGTCGCGCTCAAAGTGCTCCTAAAAGCGCAGACCGAAGACGCGGCGTTCGTCGCGCAGTTCGTCGCCGAGGCGCGCGCCGCCGCCAAGCTCCAGCACCCAAACGTGGTCTCGGTGTTCGACGTCGAGCGAGACGGCGACGTCTACTACTACGCGATGGAGCTGATGCACGAGGGCTCCTGCGAGGACTGGCTCAAGCAGAACGGGACCATGCCAACCGACCGCGCGATGCAAGTCATCGCCGACGCAGCCGCAGGGCTCGCCTACTCAGAGTCGCTCGGCATCGTGCACCGGGACATCAAGCCGGACAACTTGATGCTCGATCAGCACGGCGCCGTCAAGATCGCAGACCTTGGCCTCGCGAGCACCTCATCAGACACGCAAGGAGACCGCGCCGTCGGCACGCCGCACTTCATGGCGCCGGAGCAGGTCCTCAAACAGCAGCTCGACCACCGCACCGACCTATACGCGCTCGGCTGCACCTTCTACCGCCTAGTGACGGGCCGCACACCGTTCCGCGGCCAGACCGTGAAGGACATCCTGCGCGCCCAGGTGCGAGAGCTGGCCGAGCCGGCCGCCAAAGTGAACCCGGACGTCCCGAACGAGGTGTCCGCCATCATCCAGCGGTTGATGGAGAAGGACGCGCCTGATCGCTACCAGACCGCTAACGAGCTACTAGAAGAGCTGGAAGCGCTGCTCCAGCCGCCGCAAAAGCGCGGGCTATGGATCGGCATGGCGGCTGCGGCCGTGATCGTCGCTGGCGGCGCGATCTATTACGCGGCGACGATGGAGAAGGAGACAGAGGTCGTCAAAGAGATGTACGACGACCCGCTCACGCAGCAATTCGCCGAACGCATCAAAGTGCTAGAGGCCGAGGCGGAAGAAAAGGACGCGTCGATCGCGCTGCTAGAGGTGCGCGTGAGCGACGTCGCCGACGATGCCCGCGCCGCGGAGTTCGACCGCGTCGCCGCTGCACACCCATCGACGTCGGCCGCGAGCGAGGCCGCTCGCCGGGCCGGCGACCTGCGGGCCGTGATCACGACGCGCAAGCGACAACAAGAACAGCGGGAGGCGCGGATCAACGAACACGTGGCGCGGACGCGCGCAGCCACGGTCAAGCCGCTCGCTGCGCACGACTACGAGCTAGCCCTGCGGGCGCTCGCGGCCAACGCGCCTGAGGACATCGCCGACGACCAGCAGCTAACCGATCAGCTCGCGCAGCTGCGCGCGACCGTCTTCGATCAAGCCCGCGCTCGGATCGAAGCGCTGCGTGCCCCCGTAGAGGCAGCCAGCGCTGGTAAAGACGAACAGGCGCTGGCCGAGGCCATCGACGCGCTGCGCCAAGGCCTCGAGCCGAGCACGCGATGGCCAGCCGAAGTCTCGGAGCAAGCCGAGGCCGCGATGCTCGCGATCGAAGCTGGCGACGCAGCCCTCGCCGCGCTGCAAGGCGCCCGACGCGCAGGCGTGTGGAAACGTTATGAGGCGTTGCTGCGCGGAGCAGACGGCCTCCGCGAGGCGGTCACGCGGTTAGACTTCACCGGCGTCCAAGAAGTGATCGCCCCGTTCGCCGTCGACCCGAGCCACGCCGACGCCGGCGAGCGGGCCGGGGCCTTGCAGAGCTGGGCCGCGCACGCCGCACGGTTCGTGCGCGCCATGGAAGAGCGCTGCGCCGCTGGCGAACTCACGATCGTGCTCGCCGACGAGGAGCTGCGCATCGTGGGCTGGGACCGCGCTGGCCAGAAGCTCGAGGCCAAGACCACTGCCCGACGCCCGAAGGCTCGCACCATTAGCCACGCCGCCATGTTCCCCGAGCAATGGCAAGCGATCGCCGCGCAAGTCGAGACCGCGCCCGAAGGCAGCCGTGGATGCTTCCTCGCCTTCATCACCCTCGACGCGCACGCGCGCGCCGCGGCCGCCTACTTATCCAACCTGAGTGAGGCTAATGACGAAACGGGCACCGGCGAAGACAGCTACCCGTTCGGCGCGACCGTCTTCGACGACCTGTTGACCAAGCTGCCCGCGACGCCGCAAGCATGGAGCGAGATCGTGCGCGACGAGTTGATCGCTGGCAAGCGCCTTGCAGCTGGCCTGCGCGCGCTGTCAGAGCGCCGCAATCTCGCAGCCGCTGGGCACATCGAGAAGCTGCTCCGCATGCATCCGCACGCCCTCGCGTCGACGCTGTTGCCTTGAGGTGACCGGAGTCACCTCGTAAGCGAAGGGGTGCGCAAGCGGAAGCCGTGCCGGCCATGCGGCAATTGACCGAGCAAGTCCCCCGCTGCGCCCAGGATCAGCGCGCCGAAGCCGTACCGTCGCCGAACTTGATCGACCGCCTCAAACAACCGTTCGCGCGCGCACTCTTCAGCGCCAAACAACTGACCTTGTCGAGCGCCGCGCGGCTGCAACGACGTCAAAGAGACACCGACTAGCCGCACCAACACACGCCGCTCGAGCAACCCGTCTAACAGCTCCGTCGCGAGATCGGTGCAGACGTCCGTGCGATCGGTCGCATCGCGCACCGAGCGCGATCGCTCGGCCGCGAAGCCGTCGACGTGACGCAGCCGCACCTGCACGGTGCGCGCCAACAACCGCTGCTCACGCAGATCCGTCGCGGCGCGATCGAGCAAGTAGACCAACAGACCACGAAGGAAGCTCCGCTGCTGGGAATGTGTGTCGTAACGCGGCTCAAACGACGTCTCTCGCGAGATGCTGCGCACCTTCGCGGAGTTCTCTACCGGCTCTTCGTCCAAGCCGCGACAGCGCAACCAGATGTCGTCACCGCGCGCGCCGAAGCTCTGTCGCAGCAGCTCACGATCTACGCTCCACAGCTGACGCACCGTCTGGATGCCGACCTTATGCAGCAGCTGCCGGCTCTTAGGGCCGACACCTGGCAAGCGCTCGACCCGAAATCCCGCGAGGAAGTCGCGCTCGCGGCCGGGCGAGACCTCGCAGATCCCGCCCGGTTTCGCCTTAGTGGTCGCGAGCCGCGCTACGGTGCGCGTGCTCCCCAACCCCTGAGCCACCGAGAGCCCGGTCTCAGCACGCACTCGCCGCCGAATCTCTCGAGACAACGCCGCCAAGGAGCGCTCCCCCGACGCCTGCGCAGGATCTACGAGCGCTTGCACGACACCCGGTGACACACCCGTCAGGTCGGCGTAAAAGTCGTCGAGCGAGCAGACCTCCACCACGGGCGCAAACTGTCGCAACACCTCGGCGACCTTATGGCGGTAGCGCTCCACCAGCCGCGCGTCACCAGCTCGCACGATCAGCTCCGGACAACGGCGTCGCGCCTCATGCAGCGGCATCGCAGTCTCGACGCCGCGACGCTTGGCTTCATAGGATCGCGATGCGACCACCCCGGTCCCCACGGCCACCGGCTTGCCGAGCACAGAGGGGTCGCGGAGCTGCTCAACCGAGGCGAGGAAGGCATCGATGTCGACGTGCAGGATTCGGCGGGCCATGGCGGAGAACCAAACATAATACGAACATCTGAGGCAGATGCACACCTCCGCCGAGGTCTCTAATTGTCAGAAGCCGGGCATCGGAGCGCCGCGCTTGGCCCTCAACTGCCAGGTCGCATACCCCGACTAACTCTCCACAATTTTTCCCTCTAGGCGCGATCTCATCCACAACTTCTCCACCACTCAAGCGACTCCCAACCAGTGCATTAGCAATGCTAACAGGCCACTCTCCACACCACTTCCCGCGAGCGCGCTTGCTTCCGGGCAGGTAGCCGCGACAGTGCTGCGCCGACCTCTCATGCCGACTACCCCCCAACACACCAGCCAAGAGCCCAGCGGATCGTTTTGGGGAGAGATGCGCCAGTTGATCCGGCTCGGGCTACCGATCGCGTTCGTGCAGTTCGGGATGACGGCGATGAACTTCGTCGATGTCGCGCTGTTGGGCCAGCACGACGCGCAGTCCCTGCCAGCGATGACGCTCGGCAACCTGATGAGCTTTGGCGTGATGGTCTTCTGTATGGGCGCGATCACCGCGGCCGACCCGCTGATGTCTCAAGCAGTCGGCGCCCGCGACCAAGAGGCCGTCCCCCGACTGCTCGGCCGCACGCTGATGCTCAGCCTGTTGCTTACGGTGCCGACCGCAGCGCTGCTGTTGCCGGCGGCGACCTGGCTCGAGCTACTACAACAACCACCTACGCTGATCCCCGAGGCCGCGAGCTACGCGCGCCTACAGACGATCGGCATCCTGCCCTTCTTGTGGTATTGCACGCTGCGCAGCTTGCTGTCGGCCCACGCGCGGCTCGCGCCACAGGTGCTGACGATCATCGCCGGCAACGTCGCGAACTACGCGCTCGACTGCGTGTTCATCTTCGGTGCGTTTGGGCTCCCTGAGATGGGCGCGACAGGCGCTGGCCTAACAACGGTCGTCTGTCGTTGGTTGATGCTCTTTGGGCTCTGCGCGTTCGGGTGGAGCGACATCGGGCCGCAGCTCCGGCGCCTGAAAGACCAAGCCGTGCGGGCGCGCGCGTTCGCGCTCGCGCCGCTCATGCGCATGCTCAGGCTCGGCTCACCGATCGGGGTCCAGTTCATGCTCGAATGGGGCGCCTTCGGCGCGGCCGGCCTGCTCGTCGGCGTGCTCGACAAGAACCACGAAAGCGGCGCCACGGGGCAACTCCTCGGCGGCCACCAGATCACGATGATGCTGGCCTCGCTCAGCTTCATGGTGCCGCTCGGCCTCGGGATGGCAGCTTCTGTCCGCGTCGGGTGGGCCGTCGGCCGCAAAGACCCAGCCGCGATCAAGCGCTCGGTGATCGTCGCGCTGTGCGCTGCGGCGATCACGATGAGCGGGTTCATGCTGCTGTTCATCATGTTTCCGCTGCCGCTAGCCACGCTGCTGGCAAAGCACGAAGCGATGATCTCGGTCGCGGCCGGACTGATCCCTATCGCAGGTGTTTTTCAGATCGGCGACGGCCTCCAGGTCGTCGCGGTCGGCTGCCTGCGCGGAATGGGCGACATGCGCTCAGCGGTGATCGCGAACCTGATCGGCTTCTGGGTGCTGGGACTGAGCATCGGCAGCGCGCTCGCCTTCTGGGGGGACATGGGCCCAGCCGGTCTCTGGTGGGGGCTCGCGATCGGCCTGTTCGCGGTCGCGATCGGCCTACTGCGAGTGCTCCGGGTGCGCACCTCCCAAGACCGCGAGCGGTTGCTAGTCGACTGAGGCAGCGTCCCTGCTACCATCCCGACATGCGTTCTACCGCCGTAGCTCCGCTGCTCGCCTTCACGGCGCTCATGACCCTGCCTAGCTGCGCCGCTTGGTTCTTCTCAGGCGAAGAATGGGTCGACCAGTCCAGACCGGTCGCGCTGCTGGAGACAACAGGCGGCGTCGAGTTCGCCGCCGCGACCGAGTTTGGCGTCCTGTCACTAGGCAGCACCGCCACCGAAGGACCATGCCGCGTGCACTACTTCCTCGGCCCCACGCCGATCGTCGAGTCGGGCGTGCTGCGCAAAGCCAGCGCGAACCTCATCAAAGCCGAGATCGACCTGAAGACCCAGCTAGCGCCCGCGCTGGACCGCAGCCCCCTCGCTGACGACGAGTTGTGGGTCATGTGGACGCCGGATGCACAGCAGGTCCGAGAGGTCCCGGTTGAGCTCGCGACGGGCGCAGGCCTGCAGGGGGACCTGCTGCGGGACCCGGGCGTCGAGCTCCCGGGCGGCGCGACAGTCTTATGTCGTGGACCCAAGGGCGAGTCGATGTTCGTCGGCCTCATCGCAGGGGTCGCCGAGGTAGACGCCGGCCCTGCCGCAGGCAACTACTATGTGTTCGCTGGCGTCGACCGCGTGCGCGAGATGCTGGCCATCCCGCGTGACTACCCAGTAGACCTCGTCCCGAAATACCGCGCTGACGGCATCACGGTCATGAAACCCGCGGCGACGGAGCCGCCCGCCCCACCACCAGCCACGGGTGCTGGCGGCGACGGGCGCTGAGCAAATCCCCCCGAGCTGGCGAACTCGAGAGCAACGTCCGCGACGACAGCAACGGCGAGCTGATTCGCGAAGCAGCCACCCGCGAGGGGGCGAGATCTACGCCTCCGAGGAGATGAAGGGGTCGCTTAGTAGCAGTCAGCGGCAGGGCGCCGCTCAAGGCGAGCCCGAAAGCGATCAGCCCCTCGGCTATCGCTAGACGCCGCAGACTGGCCGGTTAGACCGAAGTGGGAGCACGGCTCAGCCCCGCTCGACCCCGATCAGCTTCAGCACGCCGTCGACCACCTTATTGAGCACGAACAACACCATGTGGTCGTGCGCGCGCAGGTCGGTGTCCCCGCGCGGGATGACCACGCTGCCGTCCGTACGGGTGATCGCTGCGACCACGCAACCAGCAGGGAATTGAGCCTCCTGGACCTCCTTGCCGACGATCGGGCTGCCTGCGCTGATCTCCACCTCCAGCACCTCCGCCTTGCCCTCTTCGATGCTCGCGATCGTGGAGATGCTCCGGCTGCGAGCGAAGGCGAGGATGCGGTTGGCGCACAACAGCCGCGGGGAGACAGCCGTGTCGATGCCCAGGTGCTGATACAGCGAGACGTAGTCCGGCTTCTGCACCAACGCGATGGTGCGCTTGACGCCGAGGTTGCGGCTCAGCTGACACGACATCAGATTCCGCTCGTCATCTAACGAGACGCCCAGGAAGGCGTCCGCGTCGCCGACGTGCTCTTCCTGCAAGAAGTTCAGGTCCGTCGCGTCCGCGTGCAGCACGACGACGTTCTCCAAGACCTCCGACATGCGCTCGGCCTCGGCGCGGCTCTCGACGATGCACCGCACGTCGACGTGCTCGCGCTGCAGCGCCTGGCAGACCCGCTGGGCGATCCCCTCGGCCCCGAAGACGACCACGTTGCGCGCCCGCTGCTTCTTGCCGCCGAGCCGCTTCTCGAACGACGCGATCGCCTTCGGCTCGCCGAGGACGAGCAGCTCGTCTTCGGCGCGCAGGTCGTTGCCGCCGCCGGGGACGATCACCTCGTGGTCTCGATCGATCGCTGTGATCAACACGCCCGGAGGCAACTTCACGTCCTTGAGCAGTTGACCAGTGAACGGGCCATCGGCCTCGAGCTTGAAGCGGCGCATCTGCACCTTGCCCTCGGCGAAGTTCTCGACGCCCACCGCCGACGACTGACGGGCCAACTTGACGATCTCCTCAGCAGCGAGGTCATCGAGCGACAGCATCAAGTCATAGCTGAGGTTCTTGCGGAAGAACGTCCGCGAGCGACGCACCGCCGACGTGTCGTGCAGCCGCAGCACGGTCTTCTTCGCCCCCATGCGCTTGCCGAACAGCGTGGTCAGCATGTTGACCTTGTCGTCGTGGGCGACCGCGAGCAACAGGTCACAGGAATGCGCCTCCGCCCGATCGAGCACGTCCGGGCGCGAGCCGTCGCCGTGCACAGCCTGCACGTCGAGGAGATCCGCGACCCGGCGGATGCGATCGCGGTCAGGGTCGACCACAGTGATGGAGTGCCCCTCTGTCGAAAGCACCTTGGCCAGGTAGCTGCCGACTTCGCCGAGGCCGACGATCAGGATGTTCATCGGGTGATAGAACGATACTGTGACACGACGCTGATTTGATCCTCCTGCTCGACAACAAAGACTCCTTCGTCTGGAACTTGGCCCAAGCGCTGCGAAAACTCGGTGCCACCGTGGACGTCGTGCGCAGCGATCAGGTCGCGCTCGAGGACGTCGGCCGCTATCAAGCGGCGGTGCTGTCGCCCGGGCCAGGCCGACCCCAAGACGCCGGACGCTGCCTCGACGTGGTGCGGCGCTGGTCCGGACGGCGGCCGCTGCTCGGCGTGTGCCTTGGGCACCAGACCATCGCGGCCGCGTTCGGCGGCGAGATCGTCCGCGGCGAGCCTGTCCACGGCCGCCCGACGCCGATCCACCATGACGGCGCAGGCGTGTTCGCGGGGCTGCCGCAGCCGCTCATGGCCTGCCGCTATCACTCGCTCTACGTCCCGCGCGACGTCCCGCCGCAGCTCCGCGCCACCGCCCACAGCGACACCGGCGAGGTCATGGCGCTCCAACACGAGCAGCACCCGACGCACGGCGTTCAGTTTCACCCGGAGTCGTTCCGCACCGAGCACGGCGAGCAGCTGCTCGCGAACTGGCTCAAGGAGGCCGCTGCTTGAGCGGGCCCCTGATCGACGTGCGCGCGCTGCAGAAGCGCTTCGGCGCCTGCGAGGTTCTGCGTGGTCTCGACCTCCAGGTCGAGGCCGGGCAACTGCTCGGCTTGATCGGACCAAACGGCGCCGGCAAGTCGACGTTCTTGCGCACCATGATCGGGCTCGTGCCGCGCAGCGGCGGCGAGGTCCGCGTGCTAGGGCTCGACCCCGCAGACGCGGCCCTGCAAATCCGACAGCGCAGCAGCTACCTGCCTGGCGAGACCGGCGTCTATCAGCAGATGCGCGGCGCAGCCTTCCTCGACTTCGCCCTCGGGTTCTACCCGAACCATGACCTCGCGCTGCGAGATGAGCTGCTCGAGGCCTTCGCGCTGCCGCTAGACCAACGCGTCCGCAGCTACTCGGCGGGCATGAAGCAAAAGATCGCGCTGATCGCGACGCTGGTGCCAGACGTCGACCTCTACATCCTGGACGAGCCAGACCGGGCGCTAGACGCCAGCGTGAGGTTTTTCCTTCGCGACGTGCTGCGCCGCGTCAAGGAGCGCGGCAAGACGATCGTGCTCAGCTCGCACCACCTCAGCGAGGTCGAGACGCTCGCCGACCGGCTCGAGTTCCTGCTGAGCGGCGCGCTCGTGCCGTCCGCGGACGTGAAGCGGGCGCGCCTAGAGCTAAGGCGACGCCCGCGGATCCGGCTGCGCGGCGGCCATCAGCTGCCAACAGGAGCGACCGTCGTCAGAGAAGAGCCCGACGGCATGCTCGTCGTGCAGACCGAACAAGACGCCGTCCGCTGGCTCCAAACGGCCGACGCAGACGCCATCGAAGGCGCCGAGATCGGCGTCGACAGGCTCGAAGACCTCTACCAGCTGCTGCTGCAATCGGACGGCGGCGCCGCGAAGGGGGAGCCGTCATGATCTGGCGCAAGACCGTGCGTGAGACCTGGGTCATCGCGCTGGCCTACCTCGTCATCCTCGAGGCGCTCGCCATCCCGGTGCTCTTGCTCTGGCCCGACATCTACGCCGACCTGCAGCGCTCCACGCTCTTCAACAACCTCGGCATCGACTTCATCAAGCGCATCGGCGCCGCCGTCAGCGGACGCGATGAAGACCTCGCCTACATCAACTGGTGCGCGACGATGCTGCTCTTCCGCAGCTGCAACCTCGTCGCCACGGCCGCGGCCGTCCTGATCGGGGTCGGCCTGTTCGCGCGCGAGCGCGAGAACAACACGCTCGAGTTCCTGCTCGCGCGACCAGTCTCGCGCAGCTCCATCCTGTGGCAGAAGGTCTGGCCGAGCCTGCTGGTCGTCACCGTCCCGATCTTCCTCGTGAACGCGTCCGCGGTCCCGTGGTCCTGGACCATCGAACTTGACCTGCCGAAGTGGGAGCTGTTCCTCGGGTCCCTGCACGCGGCGATCTTCGCCGCGACCATGCTGTTGATGACGACCTGGGCCTCGATCGTGCTCCGCGTGCAAGCCCACGTCGCGGCGGTCGTCGGCGCGTTCGTGGTCTTGCAGCTCGGCGTCTACATGACGCAGCGGATCCGCTCATACAGCCTGTTCCGCCTCGTAGACTTTGACTGGTACGGCCCGATCCTCTGCGGCAACACGCCGGCGTGGCAGATGTTCGACCCGCTCCGCGGGCCAGGCAACACCACCTACCTGCTCGCAGCGTGCGTCGCCCTCTACGCGCTGAGCTGGCGCTCTCTGAGACGGACGACCCCATGATCAAGCTCGCCGTCGCGGCAACGCTAGCAGGGGAGATCGCGCGGGCGTGCGTCGTGCCGATCCGACTGCTGCTCTATCTCCCAACGCGTCACTATTGGCGCAGCCGCGCGCGCGAAGCCATCGAGGCGGCGCGCCAGCTCGAAGACGTCCACCAGCAAGAGCAGCTAGAGCACTTCTTCTCCAAACGCACCGAACCACGCGGCGACCGCCCCCACCTGTTCGTATCCGCAGGCGAGGCGAGCGGGGAACAGCACGCGACCAAGCTGGTCGGCGCGCTCGGCCCCGGCGTGCGAACCAGCGCGTTCGGCGGCAGCCTCCTCAGCGACGCTGGCGCCAAGGTGCGCTTCCACCTCAGCGAGCACGCGGTCATGGGCGTCGTCGGCGTGCTCAAGCAATTACCGGTCATCCTGCGCGCGTACGCAGACTTCTTGCGGGTCCTGCGCGACGATCCGCCAGACCTGGTCGTCTTGGTCGACTACCCGGGGCTGCACCTGGTCATGGCCAAGGCCTGCCGGCGCCGCGGCGTGCCGGTCTTGCACTACATCGCGCCGCAATATTGGGCCTGGGGGCCGTGGCGGATGCGTCGCTACCGCCGCACCGTCGACGCGACGCTCACGATCCTGCCGTTTGAGACCGAGTTCTTTCGACGCCACGACGTCCCCTCGGCGTACATCGGCCACCCGCTGCTCGACGAGCTCGCGCAAGACCCGCCCGCCGAGGCCCAGGTCGCCCAGGTGCGCGCTCGGCGCACGCTGGTCTTGCTGCCGGGCAGCCGACGCGCAGAGATCGAGGCCAACCTGAGCGGAATGCTGCAGGTGGCGGGAGCGCTGCGCGACCGAGACCCTGACCTGCGCGTCGTGATCCCCCACAAGAACCCGCGCCGCACCGAGCTGATCCGATCGAAGCTGCGTCAGCTGCAGGCCGCGCACGTCGAGCACCACGAGGGGCCGCTCGCGCCTTGGCTCGCGGGCGCCCACCTCGTGCTCGCCAAGTCGGGCACCGGCTCGCTCGAGGCCTGCCTCCACGGCAACCCCACGATCGTGGTCTACCAGCTGCGCGGCTGGCTCGCGTCGCTCGGCTATCGCAACATCCTCAGCGTCCCGTTTATCGCCGGGGCCAACCTGATCGCGGGCCGCGTCGTCTCCCCGGAGCACTGCTTCTCCGGAGCTGACGGGTGGCGAGCCGTCGCGCGCGACGCAGAAGAGCTATGGTTCAATGAGGGAGCCCGCAGCGCCCGCCGCGACGACCTCAAGGAGCTGCGCGAGCGGTTAGGCAAACCGGGCGCGACCGAGCGCGTCGCGGCGATCGTGCGACGCTTCCTCAACCTGAAATAAGACGCCGGACAAATCATGACCTACAGAGACCTCGAACCTGCAGACGCGCAGCGGGAGCTAGAACGAGATAGCGCGATCAAGCTGCTCGACGTCCGCACCCAAGCGGAGCATGACAGCCACCGATTGCCGAGCGCGACCCTGATCCCGATCCAAGACCTCGCAGAGCGAGTCACCGAGCTCGACCCAAAGCAGCGATGGATGGTTTACTGCGAGCACGGCGTGCGGAGCGTCGCGGCGTGCGAGTTCCTAGCGTCTGCCGGATTCGAGGGCCTAACAAACCTTCGCGGCGGCATGGCTAACTGGGCGCAAGCAGGCCTACCCTTCGAGCGCGGGCGATGACCGCGACCGGCGGCTTGCAGGCCCTGCGTCGCCATCTCATGCATCGGCCCGCTACTACATGAACCCGTTCGAGCAGGTCCTCTACCCCACGCTAGGCGCAGGCTGCGTCCTCGGCGCGATGCTCGCGTGGAACGCCTCCGGCCGCAGAGCGCCGAGCCAAATCATGACCCTCAGCGCCGCCGTCTTCGCGGTCTGGTTCTCGCTCTTCCTGGGCGTTCATTGGGGCTACGGGTCGTGGCAGTCGATGGAGAACCCGCCGGATGAAGCCTTCGCGGACGGCGCCTGGCTCACCGGGAGCGTCATGTTCGGGTGGATGCCGTCAGCCCTCGGCTGCTCGCTGGTCTTCCTTACGGGACACGTTTGGCGGCGAGCGCGCGGCCGACGTCGCAGCGCGCCGACTTCCGCCGCGCGCTGACCAACAGCCTCACTCCCGCTTAGACTTGGCCGGCTGCTGCTTTTTGCCGCTGTTGTTGGTCGGCCAAGGCAAGCCTGCTGGGCGTGCTGCCGCGTAGCGCTCAAGCGCCGCCCGTAGACGCCCCCGAACCTCCGCCGCAGCGCTGTCGGCGAGCGGGGCCTGCTCCAGCGGATCCGCGCGATAATCGTAGAGCGCGCCGGTCGCATACAGCTTGAAGCGATCGTCAAAGACGAACTCCTTCACCGGCTCGCCGCGCGGGCTATACCAGCTATAGATCCACTCGCGCGGTGACCTGCCCTCGCCCTGCAGTCGCGGCCAGAGGCTGTAGCCGTCCAGCGGCAGGGCGCGCGGCGCATCGACGTCCGCGACGTCACAGATGGTCTTGAGGATGTCCGTGCTGTCAGCGAGGTCGTCGATGACCGTCGGGGCGATCTTACCGGGCCAGCTGACGATCATCGGCACGTGGGTGCCGTACACCGTCGTGCGGCCCTTCATCCCCTTGATGACCTGCTGCTCGAACCTCGAGCTCAGGCTGCGGAAGGTGCCGTTATCGCCGACGAACAGCACCAGCGTGTCGTCGCGGAGCGCGAGCTCCTCGAGCTTGTCGACCAGCCGGCCGACGAGCTTGTCCATGTACCGGACCATGTCGGCGAAGTAGCGGTCGTCCTTGTTCTTGTTCTCACCCTTGATCGTCGGATCCCACCCCTCGCTGTCCGGCGTCGCCTGGTGCGGGAAGTGCGGCAGGATCATCGGGTAGTAGAGCAAGAACGGCTCGGCCTGGTGTCGCTCGACGAAGTCCACGGCGAAGTCGCTGATCAGGTCTGGGCCGTACTCCCCCGCCGAGTAGTCGACCTGCTCTGACTGATGCTCAAGCCCTGGGTTTGGGTAGCGCGGCGCGAACCGCGTGTGCTGCCACAGCACGTGCTCCTCGAAGCCAAACTCCTGGGGCAGCTCAGCGACCCTCCCAAGCTGCCACTTCCCGCAGATGCCGGTCTTGTAGCCCGCGTCGCGGAAGAGGTTGCCGAACGTCACCTCACCTCGCTTGAGCTGACCAAATCCGACGTAGTTTCGGACGTTGTATTGCCCGGTCATCACCTGCACGCGGGTCGGCGTACACAGCGGCTGCACGTGCGCGTTGGTGAAGCGCGCGCCGCCCGCCGCGAGCCGGTCGAGGTTGGGGGTCTCGTAGCTGCCGCCGCCGTTACACGTCAAGCACTCGTAGCCGAGGTCGTCGGCGAGGATCACGACCACGTTGGGGCGCCGCTGCGCACACAACGCTGCAGCCAGCGCGAACCCGACCAACAACGCGCGCGTCACAGCTGCGGCCACCGCGCTGCCGCGTCTCTGCACTGCGCCAACGTCGGCACCAGCGCGAGCCGCACGAAGCGCTCTTGGCCTGCGCCAAAGAACGAGCCTGGCGCGACCAAGACACCTTGTTCGCGACATAGCGCGGCATAGGCGACGTCACTCTCACAGGCCTGCGGGATCTCCAGCCACAGGTAGAGGCCCGCCTCGGAGCCGTGCACCTTCAGCCCGCGCGAAGCGGCCATCGCGACCAGCACGTCGCGCTTGTCCGCGAACACCCGAAGGCGATCTCGCACGTGCTGCTCCTCGGTCCACGCGAGCTGCGCGGCTGCCTGCACGAAGCTCTGAGGCGCGGTGCCCATGCTGGCGCGGAAGCGTCGATAGATCGCGATCAGCTTCGCGTCGCCGGCGACGAAGCCAGAACGATAACCCGTCATCCCGGAGCGCTTACTCAGCGAGTGCACCGCGAGGCAGCCCTCGCGGCCGAACTCCAGGAGGCTCTTTGGCATCTCGCCCTCATAGTTGAGGTCGGCGTAGCACTCGTCGCTGACCAGCACGAAGCCGTGCTGCTTGCGCACCTCGATCCAGCGCTCGTAGAGCTCGTCCCGGAGCTTGTAGCCGCTCGGGTTGTGGGGGTAGTTCAAGAACACCATCGCGGTGCGCTCCAAGAGACCATCGGGGAGCGCGTCAGGATCTAATTGGTAGCCGTTATCGGGGCCGAGGATCACCGCGTGCGGCTCGGCGTTGGCGAACAAGGCGCCAATTCGGTAGACGGGGTAAGCAGGCTCGCCGTAGATGACGACGTCGCGCGGAGAACCCTGGTGCACAAACGTCATCGGCAGGTGGAACAGCGCCTCCTTGCTGCCGTAGGTCGCGACGACCTCTTCCTCTGGATCAAACGCCAGCTGGAAGCGCCGCTGCATATAGCCACACACTGCCTCGCGCAGCCCCTTGGTGCCCGGCGTCGGCGGGTATTGGCTGACTTCATCGAGGCCGTCGATCATCGCCTGACGCAAGATCTGGGGCGTCGGCTCTCTCGGATCGCCGGTGCCGAAGTCGAGCAGCGAGAGGCCGCGGTCGAGGATCTCTTGGCTCCACGCCGACAGCTGCACCATCGGGTAAGTCGGCAAGTTCTGCAGGCGCTCGTTCACTTGCCGCCCTCTCGCTTCTCGGCCTTCAGGTCCGCGGCGATTCGGTCGCGCACGCGCTCAAGGAGCGCCTTGGTCTTCTGGATGCCCACGTCTTCGCTGCCGCCACCCTCAAACTCGACCCCGATGTGTCCGCGCCAGCCGTGCTTCTTCACCACGATGTCGAGCATGCGGTCGTAGTCGGTGCGCTTCTCGTCACCAGCGTCATCGAACTCGTGCGACTTAGCGCTGACGCCCTGCGCAAACGGCATCAGCTCGTCAACGCCCTTGTAGCGGTCATACTCATTGCCACCACCGATCCTGAAGTTCCCAAAGTCTGGCAACGCGCCGACGCGCGGATGATCCACGAGCTTCAGCGTCTCACTGAGCCACTCGCCGTTGGACGAGAGCCCGCCGTGGTTCTCGACGATCACGTAGATGCCGTGGTCATCGGCGAACTCACAAAGTCGACGTAAGCCGTCGGCTGCGAGCTTCTGCTGCTCCTCATAGCTTCCCTGGCTCTGCGCGTTGACGCGGATCGAGTGGCAACCAAGCGTCTTGGCGGCAGCCACCCACTTGTAGTGATTCTCAACCGCCTGCTTGCGGCGCTTGTCAGCCTTCGCGCCGAGCGCGCCCTCGCCGTCGCACATGATCAACAGGCTCTGGACTCCTTCGCCCTCGCAGCGCTTCTTCAGCTCGGCCAAGTACTTCGCGTCCTTGGCCTTGTCCTTAAAGAACGAGTTGACGTATTCGACCGCCGAGATGCCGAACGACCGCGCCTTCTGGGGGAAGTCGAGGTTGGTCAGATCGCGCCGGCGCAGCGTGCGGTGTAACGACCACTCCGCGAGGCTGATCTCAAACAGCGGCTTACGCGGCGCCAAGAGGCCGCCGAGCGGGGACGACGCGAGCACAGAGGAACCGGCGAGGCCGGCCGCGAGGCCGAGGAAGCCGCGACGGTCGAGCGAGAGCGATTGCATGTAGCACATTGGAGTAGGGCAGCGCGCGGCACGCAACCCTCAGTCAACGCAAGCCAGATCGGCGGACGCTAAGGGCTGGGCGTCAACCGGCGCAGCACCTCGGCGCGACCGAGGCCGTGCTCGGCGGTCAAGCGACGCAGCTCGTCGTCTTCAGGCCGCGCGACCACCTCGCCAGAGGGCAACCTCGCGACCTTAAAACGCACATCACCCAAGGCGGTCGCGCGCGTCTCCAGCCACCGCTCCAAGACCGTACGAGCGACCCGGTGACGCCGCACCCCCAGGGAAGAAGACTCCTCGAGCAACAAGTCCGTCAGCGCCGGCGCGGCGGGCTGCTCGCTCAAAACAGTCACCAGCACCCCAGGGCGCCCCTTCTTCATCGTGATCGGCGTCGCGAACGCGTCGGTTGCGCCGCGCTGCAGCAGCTCGTCTAGCAGCCAGCCGATCTGCTCGCCCGTCGCAGTATCCAGCTGACAGGTCAACTCACAGAGATCTGTCGGCGAGGTCGGCGCGACCGCGTCCCCCACCATCACCCGCAGCAAGTTGGGCACGCCAGGGTCGTCGCGCGCACCGGCGCCATATCCGACCGCGTCGATCGCCAGGTGAACCGACTCGTCGAAGCCGTCACCGAACTCCTTGAGCAGCGCCGCGCCGGTCGGAGTGGTGCGCTCACCAGACAGCTCGCCAGCGCGCACAGGGATGCCCTTGAGCAACGCGACAGTCGCGGGCGCAGGCACCGGCAGCAGCCCGTGCGCGGCCTTCACGGTCCCGGAGCCCACGGCGATGCCGTTGGCATAGAGGCGCTCGATGCCGAGCTCGTGCACGCACAGGCACGCGCAGACCACGTCGACGATCGTGTCCTCGGCGCCAACCTCGTGGAAATGCACCTCCTCGATCGACATGTCATGCGCCGCCGCCTCGACCTCGGCGATCCGACGATAGACCGACAGACTCCGCGCCCGCACGCCGTCTGGCAGCGTCGCCCGCCCCACGATGGCCTCGATGTCCGACAAGCGCCGGTGCGCGTGGCCAGCCCCGGCGCCGACGTCGACGTGAAACTTGACGCCCCGCAAACCAGCTCGAGTGACCGGCTCCTCCCGGATCGCGACGCCGCCGAGCGCTAACGACGCCACGGGGTCAACGAGGGACGCAAGCGACACGCCGGCGTCCAGCATGGCGCCCACCCACATGTCACCGGCGACCCCGGACCAGGCATCAAGTATGGCAGTGCGCATCGCAGTTCGAGAATGTCGCCGCTGATCACGTGAAACGGAACAGCGTTTGCACTCCTCCGGTGAGCCAGATGGACGAAGCCATCGCCGGCGGCAGCGCGGATCGTCCTTATTGGCCTCTGAAGGACCAGCCGCTTGGGCCATACTACGCTACCGACAGTCGAGTTGTGAGCCAACATCACGATGCTAACACGGCCATGCTGACCGATCAGACGAGGCCGACGCCGAGCAGGCCGCTGCGAGGCTGCGCGCGCGCAGTCGGCGTGGCGATGGCCGCGACCCTGAGCGCTTTCGCGCAGGCGCCGCAAGCGAGCGGGATCGAACGACTGGTCACCAAAGACGCCGCCAGCGCGCTCTACAGCGCAGACGCCGAGACCCGCGGCGAGGCGGCGCTGATCGTCGCGCGCAGCGGCGAGACCCAGCACGAGGCGCGGCTTCTCGAGCTGGCGGAAGACCCCGCGCCGACCGCTCGGAGGCGCGCGATCCTCGCGCTCGGCCTGCTGGCGACCCCTTCCGCCGTGGATTGGCTCGAGCGATCGCTGCGGACCGTCGAGGGTCGCAGCAAGGACGACGGCGTCGTGGCTGCCTACGCCCTCGGCCTAATCCCCGCCGACCGCGCCGAGACCTCCGTCGCGCGCACGCTCGCGCTGTTCCAGCGCGGCAGCTGGAAGCGCCAACATGACGTCTTGGTCGCGCTGCTGCAGGCGATGGCCGAACAACCCAAGCGCACCGAGCTCGGCGCGCTCAGGCTCCTGCAACAAGAAGACTCCAACCGCGCCGAGGACGTGCGCGGCTTGCTCTGGCGCCTGCTGCTGCCGATCGACGGCTCGATCGAGCGGCCAGAGCTGACCCGCGTCTTACGACGCGGCTCCGACGCGGAGCGCCGCGCGGTGGTGCGCTGGATCATCGACCGGCCGCCGCAACAAAACGCGGCGTGGATCAAAGACCTCGAGAAGCTGGCCGAGCACGACCGCGACGTGGCGATCCGCGTCATGGCGCTGCGAGGCCTCGGGCGCTGCAAGCACGGACCCGGGCTCGACATCGCCGCGCGCGCGCTCACCAGCAAGCACGCGAGCGAGCGCAAGCAGGCCGTCGAGTCGATGCTGACGATCGGCGGCGCCAGCAGCCGCGGCGCGCTCGAGGCGCGCCTGCTCAAAGAACGCGACCTCGAGAGCCTGGGGGCGCTGCTCGAAGGATTTCGAGCGCCACCGAGCGCCGCGCTGCTTGACCGCGCGGTCTCCATCACGGCAGACCCGCGCGCCCCAGAAGAGACCCGCGTCGCGGCCGCCCAGATGGTGGCGAGGAGCGCGCCGACGCGCGCTGCTCCGCTGCTGCGCGACCTGTTCTCGATGATCTCAAGCTCGAAGCTGTTAGCGCGCGTAGCGCGAGCCCTCGATCGGGTCGAAGAGACGCCCACGGCGCTCTCGCGGCTGATTGATCGCCCCCTGATGTTGACCAAGCACCGTGAGCGCTGGCGCGCGCTGCTCGCGAGCGGCCACGCAGAGGCCCAGCGCCAAGTGCTGATGACCATGCAGGACGCCGAAGCCTCGGAGCAAGACCGCCGCACGGCGCTCAAGGCGTGGCGAAAAGCCATGGTGATCCAGGCACCAGACGCAGCCCCTGACGGCCTGCAGCGCGCGCTCCGCTAGGCGTTCGCTACCGACGACGAGTACGCGCGATCACCCGGGCGACCAGCTCTTGCGCCGCCTTCCCCATAGCGTCGGTCAGCGCTGCGATCGTGGCGTCGGCCGCAGGCATGACCACCTCGACCTCAGCGCTCGCCGCCGCGTCGCTACCGCGCTTGGTCACCGTGCAGGCCACGCGCGCCGACGGACCGCTGGCCAGACGCTGCAGCTCAAAGGCCGACAGCTCGACTTGGTACACCGCCCGCTGACCGCGCAGCGGCACGCGCGCCCATGAGAACGCTCGCCGCAAGACCTCCTCAGGCGTCACCAACCATCGATGATCTGGGTCGATGATGACGACCGCGCCATCCTGCCGCACGGCGACATCCTGCGTCAGGTGTGGCATCGAGCGCAGGCCGATCGGCGCGTGCGCGGAGAGCTCCGAGGACAAGCCAAAGCGCGCCGTCGGGTCTAACCAACGGACCGCCGGCGGCCGATGCTGCGCCGCGCGGCAGCCTGCGAGCGCGGCGACGACCAGAGACAAACAGACGCGCAGGTTCATCGTTGATGGAGCGCCGTTGGACCCAGGGTCAGCTGACCACAGCGCCACGGCGTAGGACCACCATCGCGACTGGGCATCGGGATTTCCAGCAGACGCGGGCACGAACGGGTGGCGACGACGGCGAGATTCGGGACACTGCTTGCGATGCCAGAGCTCACCAAACCCTCCGACCACGCGACGTCGCCGTGGCGTACTGGGTCATGGGTGGTCTATGACCTCGCGGGCAACATCTACAGCGCCACCGTGACGTTCGTGCTCACGTCATACGCGAAAGAACAGCTCGGCGGCTTGACGGAGTACGGCGTCGCCAGCTTCTTGTCGATGCTCGCAGCGGGCCTGCTGATCCCGTTCTTGGGCGCGCTCCTCGACACCACCGGGCGGACCAGCCGCTACCTCAAGGTCTCAACGGCGCTGTGCGTCGCGGCGTTGGCTGGCTGGGGATTGAACTGGGGCGGCGCGTGGCTGCTCACCTGCTACTTCGCCGCCAACCTCTCGTTCAACGTCGCGCTGCTGTTCTATAACACGCTGATCACGTCCGTCGCGGCGCCGAGCCGGGTGGGACGCATCAGCGGCCTCGGCATCGGCGTCGGCTACCTCGGGACCATCATCGTCCTGGTCTTGTTGCACCTCCTGGACGTCGGGCCGCGCACGTTCTTCCTGATCTCAGCGGGCATGTTCCTGGTGCTGGCGTGCCCGTGCTTAGCGTGGGTGCGCGACCGGCGCGACGCCGGCGCCCCGACGAAACCCACGGGCGAGATCTTGCGTGAAGCCAACCACCGCCTGATGGAGACCCTCCGCTCGCTCCCAAAGCACCCGGCGTTGATGTGGTTCTTGATCGGCAACTTCTTCCTGGTCGACGTGCTTAACACCGCCGTCATCTACTTCGCGGACTTCACGACCGACGTGTTCGCCGCCCAGGCAGAGCAAGGGATCGAGCTGTTCGGATCCATCTATCAAGGTCAGGACGGCATCCGCGAGTTCATGCAGATCGCCGGGCTCTACCTCAACGTCATCGCGCTGATGGTCGGGGTCGGGATCGGACGCTGGACCGACCGGGCGCCGCTCACCGTCATGATCGTCAGCGCGGTCGCGCTCTTCGGCGCGCTGATCGGGGGCGCCGTCTATGGCGGGTCCAACGCAGTCGGCTACCTCTGCACGCTCGTCGCGCTCGGTGGCTTCGGCTTGACGGGCATCTGGGCCGCGGGCCGCAAGGTCATCGTCTTGCTATCGCCGCCAGACATGATCGGTCAATACTTCGGCCTCTACGGCATCACCGTCAAGCTCTCGTTCTTCGGCAGCGTGATCTACGGCGTCGTCCACGACGCCTACGGCAGCAAGCCAGCCATGCTCGCGCAGAGCACGCAGCTGATCCTGGGCCTGCTCTGCTTGCTCAAGGTTCGACTCCCGGCGCAGACCGCCACATCGAACCATGCGTGAAGGCGACGCGGTGAGCACGAGGGCCCACGACGAGAGAGACCGTCGAGAACCGAACGGGCCGCTGTGGCAGCGCCTCTTGGTCGGCCTCCTCGCCGCGCTGATCACCGTGATCGCGTGGCTGCCGAGCTGGTTGGCCTACGCGCTCGGCGACCTGCTCGCCGTGTTCTGGTATCTGTTCTGGGCGGTGAACGACCGCCGCGGACGCAAGTCGAGCGGATATTGGCGCAACACGAAGCTGGCGTTCCGCGCCGGCACCCAACTGGACAGACCGCGGCCTAAGCGCCACCTGTGGCGCTGGTCGCGCCACATCGCGTGGATCCTGGTC
>Ga0163179_10000088_pt1 | contig 63801 bp, 56 predicted proteins | sample AtlANTMetagenome_FD_109643 | JGI IMG/M metagenome (GOLD analysis project Ga0163179, IMG submission 109643) | Marine eukaryotic phytoplankton communities from the Atlantic Ocean - Atlantic ANT 2 Metagenome | ecosystem: Environmental > Aquatic > Marine > Oceanic | place: North Atlantic Ocean...
AAGACGAAGGCATATGTAAGTGGAGATTTCGGATAAACCTAAATACGGTTACACACCCTATACAAAATGGCTATAAGTATCAGTGAGCAATTAGACTTTGCTCACTGATTTTTTTATGGAGAATATTCAAAATGACAGAAGAAGCAAATCAAACCGCTGAAGCACCTGCTGAAGCACCTGCTGGGAGTGCAGTACCAAAAACAGGTCTTAATTTAGAAGACTTAAAAGTTGTTTGTGGTGCTATTGAGATTGGTGCTAACAGAGGAGCTTACAGACCAAACGAATTTAAGGTAATTGGAGAAGTATGGGAAAGAGTTACTGCTTTTATTAAGGCAACAGAACCAAAAGTTGCAGAAGCAGAAGCTAAAGCACAGGAAGGTGAAGTAAATGTTGAGCCTGTAAATGCTGAGCCTGTAGCGGAAGTTACCGAAGATAATACAGGAAGCTAGGAGATATTATGGCTAAATTTATGAAGCACGTTGGACAGGACGGAAAAGGAGGACCAGTAGTAGTGGTATTCCGTGAAGTACCAAATGATCCAGCAAGTGCTTTGGTAGTTAGGACATCTGAATTACCAGAGCTACATCATCAAGATCTTATGAAAGCAGTTGAAAGCCAACAAGGCCAAGATGCTAATGATATTGGTGACTTTTTGCATAGGCAAAAATTTAACGACGGGACTGATATGTTAGCAACAATTCATGCTAAAGGTTGGTTAACTAAAATTCCTTGTAAGCAAGTTTTAATGATTCCAATGCCTGGACAATCAATTAATTTAGAAGACTTGAATAAAGAACTAAAGCAAATTGAAAGAAACAAACTTCCAGGAATTCCTGGAAAACCAGGTGTTGCTACTCGTTCAGGTGATATTGCAAATGATGCAAATCAAGGCGGAAGCCCTGGTGTATTAGATGATACTGCTATTGCCGCTAAACTTCGCAATCAAGCAACAACGTTTGAAGCAGAAGCTAAACGTCTAAGAGCAGAAGCAGAGGAATTAATTCCATCGGGCAGTACTCCAAGTTTATCAACTGTTGATATTGTGAATGAGGTTGCAGAAGCTACTGTAACACCAAAGAAAAGAGGAAGGCCAAAGAAGGCTTCAGTCGAAGTAAACAATTAAGTTAAAGAAGAATATTATGAGTATTCGTAAAAAGGATCGTAGCTTTGAAGAAATGCTACGAGAGATACAGGTAAACGAAGTACCTGTGGAATATATAGATTACATTCGTGTTTTTCTAGATGACGGGTCTCAAATTGTTTTTCGACAAAATGAACTAAGCGGTATTAATGATAGCGGTGATATTTTAGAGAGTAAACAGCTAGAGCAATATTTAGACCGTATTGTTGATTTTGAAGTTATGATGAATTCAGATCTAGTTAAAACAAAAGTAACAAGGTTTGTAGGAGCCTTACTAGCTACACATTTTTCGGAGAAATAATATATGGATTTTGTGTTTATTAATCCAAGTGAAATTGCAACAAGATTTTTTCAAGTGTTTGAAAGATCTCTTACGTTTGGTGTAAAAGTAACAGATGAATTTATTCCTCAATACGAGCCTTCTGAAGTTGGAGACCTTCCTTTGCTTGACTTTGGATTCCAAGGTGCCTTTGATACAATAGCCTGGGATAAGCCAGGAGTTGCATTACAAAAAATGCATAAGTTTAAAAATTTTAATTTAGAAGATTATCAAGATGATGAAGTTCCTGACGGAGTTGTATTACTTGATATGATTTGTCATCAAAGAGTATATGCAGTAACCAGTCAGTGGTTAAGACAAGATGGTAAATGGACTTTACAACGTAATGCTGACGTTAATGATGATAAGCACGGATATAAAGCTCTTGCTATTGAAGAAATAGAGAAAAGGAGATTATATGGCACGGTGCAAACATACATTTATCCTGATAACTCTGTTAAATTTAAACTTCATCCAGTTGACATGGCTTACATCATTAGTAAAGAAATTGTTAACAGACATTGGATTACAATCTATCCATCTTTAGTAGCCAACAGAAATAGGCCCGAAGTTAGTAGTTATTTGTTTAAGGCTTGGATAGATAAAACTTCTATTTAGAGTACATTCTATAACTACCAAATAATAAATCCCAAATAGGAATAAACAATCCATAGTTTTTAAATGGTTCTGCATGATGTACTAGATGCCATTTTCCAGATGTAATTGCTGGATACCAACTAAATTTAGGATTGTGCTCAATGACCTCTTGTAAGAAAGCCGCCCAAAAATAGTAAGCAATGCTAATCCACCATTCACCTGTTATGTAACTAAAAATTAAAGTAGGTATAACTTCTGTAATCCAAAGGTCTAAAGTTGATAACCAGGTGTCATTAAACAGAAAACAATTATTCCAATGCCATTGTGTTCCGCCTGTAGTGTTAATGTATTTGTGATGGTCGTTATGGGCTTTATAAGATACAGGAAACCATCTACGTCCGTGAACATGAATAGTACGATGTATAATATAAAGTAATAGAGTCCATAATAAAAATGTAAGTATCATATGCATCATTGTACTACTATTTATTTGGTTAGACGTTTTTAGCCTTTCCAATAAATAGTAGTATGGACAGGCTTTGGCAAAAAATTGACGATATTCCTAATATACAAGACTTAGTGTTTAGAATTAATAAGTCTTTGTATTTGCATAAAATTAATAAAACAGTAACAATTCAATCACCCGAGTATAAATTTTTTGGAATGATAAAAAAGTTTATAGAAGAAAATCCCCATCCAGTATGGAATGGTTTAACTTTAAAGTCTGGACTAATTTTTGTCTTACCTAAGGATAAAGCACAAGGTCTGCATATTGATGGTTTTAGAGCAGACAGATCAGGAGCATCAGATTATGCATTAAATATTCCAATTCGTAACTGTGGTATTGGTAGTATGGATTGGCATGGAGGAGCACCATATCATATGGAAGTTCAAAAAATAGCAGATGCAACTGTAATGGGAAGAAAAACAAACTCTAACAAATACTTAAAACTTATATGGGAAGGAGAACATAGAGTAATTGATTCTGTAACAATTACAACTCCTCATTTAGTTAGAATTGACGTTCCGCATCAAGCAATAAACTTATGCAAAGAAAATCCTAGAATAATGCTTTCTATTAGGTTTAAACCAGACTTAAAATGGATATAAAATAATATAGTATAGAAGGAGTTAACATGACTATATCTTTAAAACTATCAGATGCGCCAGAAGAAATACCTGTCGCTAACTCTTTACATAGAAGAGCCCCTTTTATGAAAAGTACATTACAACCCCGAGAACCTTACCCTAGTTTAATTAAACTAGAACTAACAGAAACTGATACCGATTTATTAATTAAAGATACCTTACAGGCTTTAGACAATGTAGGTATGTTTGGATATAGACTAAGAGGTAAAAGACCAGATGGGTCATTAAAAAGTGATACTGGTTATTTAGGAATGGGACTAACATATAATCCATTACACATTGACGGAATTGAAACAGATCCACATGAGCAAGTACAAGGAAATCACTTTAAACATATTAAGCAGGAATTTGGTGCAAAGTCAGGAGATGGTCGTGTTAGTCCTTATAGTAGAATGGATCAATCAGAGGCTAGAAGAATTGCAGTAAGGAAAGATACACATTATGATACCTATAGTATGGCTTTCCGTACAGAAGGTAGCAGGTATGGATACTTAGGAACTTTTCTAGATGGATTAAAAAGAAGCATGGTTAGGTCAAGTCTTCGTATAATTTCTTCTCATGGTTCTACACAAGCAATGGGTCAAAAAGGAGCAGAACGTGCAACACAAAGGCCAGGAGTTGCCTGGCACACAGACGAGATGATGTTTAATAATCTAAGAATTAATATTGCTATTAAAACATCTAAAGAGTTTGTACTAGAACAACAAACAAACGTAGGAAAACTAATTCATTTAGAAGCTCCGTATGCATATAGTTGGGACACAGGAATTCCACACCGTGCTTATTGCTCGGAGAAACCTGCAGAACCTTTTTTCCGTACACATATTATGTTAGGTGTTGCTCCTTGGTTTGACTTTAACGAAGAAACAGAGACCTGGACACAAAACGAATTCTACGAGAAAAAGCATCCATGGGATATGTTATGTGACGGAGATATTATTCCTGGTGCAAAATTGGTTAGACAAGATTAAATTATTATATTAAGTAAAGTAACAACGGAGTAACATTTATGGAACAACATTGGGTTGCTTTAGCCACTACCGCTGAAAATAGTATCCTGGCTTGGTCTCAAGAGTTAAATATATTAGAGCAAGCCTGCTCTGGAGAATTTCGTGCTATATGTAGAGTATACGGTGTAACAGGAGAAGAACTTGCACTTCTCAGATCTAACAAACTTGACTATAAATTACAATACATAGATGCTAGAACTACTAAGTTCATTGGCGAAGAAGATAGAGATAACGATACTATAGTTCTTAGCAAAAAACTTCTTGCTAGAGTAATGCTAACAACAGAGCTACATCAAAGATTAGAACACGGATATAAACGTTTCCAAAATCTTGTTCCTTGGCAACAAGAAGCATACTTAATAAAAGAAGAACAAGCCAGACGTGTACTTAAAGGAGATACATCTGATATAGGTTTTATAGAAGATGAAGCACAATTTAGAAATCTCCCTCTAGACTCTGTCGCTAAATTAATTGTAGCAAAAGCAGACAATTTGAAATTTCAAATAAGGAAGCTAGAAAGAATTCGTGTTAAAACCCAAATGGCAATTAATGCTATTTCAACTAAAGAGGATGTTCAAGAACTTCGACAACGGTTAGGCGAAGAAACTTTCTTGAGTATGTTAATGTAATGAAAAATCTATTATACTATATTCCATATAGAATTTTAAATTCTGAAAAAAGTACTAACCTAAGTAACGTACAAAAAGACTTTTTAGGTATGTTTAATACTTGGATTAGTTTAAGCGACAGAACAGGTACACTTGACTTAGGAATACCTGTTTTTAATAATAGTCCAATTCCAGAGAAACAATCACCAGAGAGTTTTGAAAGTTGTTCTGTTAGTAGGATGACTGAAATTATTAAGTCTTTTCAAAACAACAAAGACAAAGAAAAGTTAGTTCTTATGTATTCTGGAGGTATTGATAGTACGTTAATTGCTTGTTTATTAATATCTAGTCCTTACTGGGACGATATCAAAGAACATGTATTGTTGGCTTTTAATGAAGATAGTCAACTTGAAAATCCTAAATTTTTTCATAATGTAATATTAGATAAATTTGGACATTGTTTAATTTCTAGTAATAACTTTTATGATATTGTTACTAATCCTAAATATAGTGTAATTACAGGCGAGTGTGCAGATAACTTATTTGGAAGTTTAACAGTTAAAAGCTATATGGATGCAACAGGAAAGTTTGATTGTTTACATGAAAGTTGGGAAACAGGTTGCTTAGATTGGTTACTAGATAAATCTAACAAAGAGACTAGAGACGAACGTGAGCAAATGTTATATGATTTGGTAAATGCTAGTCCTATTGATATTGCTACTAACCATGAATTCTTATGGTGGATTAACTTCAGTATGAAATGGCAGGCAGTTAAGTATCGTATGGGTATGCATTCTCCTAATAAAGAACAAGCAGAATATATGTGTGAGAATGTTATTAACTTTTTTGATACTATAGATTACCAAGTATGGGCATTATACACAGAAGAACAGAAGTTAGGAGATACTTGGTCTAGTTATAAACTTCCTGCAAAGAAATTAATCAACGAAGTATTTGAAGACGAGAAGTATCTTGTTCATAAAACAAAATGGCCTAGTCTACCAACTATTACACGTTACAATAATGCTTGGGGTTATCTATATGAAGAAGACGGAAAACTAAGTGTTTCCAAATATTGATTTTTTGCTTTTTAATTTATAGTTAATTTTTTTCTTAAACTCTTCTTTAAAAACTCCATCAACTCTAATACTAAAAGCAGAGTATGGACTTGCATCACTTCCATGATAGTTAGCAGTATCAAACCATGCTACTTGGCTTTTAATATAGTGCTTTGTGTTAGTATCTTTATCTTCTACAAAAAATGCTTTCCGGTCCATAAACATATTAATCCAAATAAATTCGTCTGGATCAGTAACTCTATTTAAAGGATTATGATCTCTATGTGTTATACATTGTTGATCTTGATCGTTGTAAAATATTAGAGTTCTGCCAATTTCACTAAAAATATTTTGTTCGTCTACCCAATCCATAAAAAACTTAAAGTTTTCATAAAAGGGTCCTTCTTTGTTATTTTTTGCTAAATGTTTATCTGCATAGTCTTTTGTAATAGGTTGTTTAATAAACATATTATAACCAATACCTTGTGCTTCAGTTATTAGCTTTATAAATGTCAATGCATAACTAGGTTTGCCTGTAGCAAGGTATTCATGTACTTGTTCGTGTCCTGGTGCAGTATTATCTTCTGCAATTCTTTTTAAGGCTGTAGATAACTCCTCTCCTGGGTTTTCTTCTGGCCAGTTTAGTCCGGCGCCTGCTACAGCCGGAAGTACTTGACAGCCTACTTTTAATCCTAACCAAGAGTCAGCAAATGCTTTGCATAGTTTTATTTTTAAATTATTAAGCCCTTCAATATCAATATGTTTGTCTAAGTTAACATAAGGCTTTCCATTAATTTTGTATATCATACAGTTCGAACTTCTCTACAATCTCTTTCATTTCTCTGTTACTAATTCCACCAAACCTATTACCTAATTCGTCTAAGTTCTTCATATCTACTTCTCTGAACATAAGATACTTAACTAAGTCAAGTTCTTGCCTGCTTAATTTTACTCCCTGCTCTTGATAGTCTTCAAATGCTTCACTTGCAATAGGAAACTTTTCTTTTACCATAGAATACATTACTCTGGCATATTCTTGTATTTCCCATTGTGCATGACTATCCATTCTAAGTCTTGCATAATGAAAAAAGTTTTTAAGATCAATTTTCCAATAACATTCTGTATATCCTCCTACTGGAAGAACTTGCCTCGCAGTCTCTCTAGCCAAGTCAAGGTTGTTGGAATGCTCTGCGTAGATTGTATATGCACTAGACCACGACTCGTTAAGATCGTTGCAGATTCTTTGTTTTGTGTTATCGTCGAGTTCTCCTTCTCTACCTTGCTTATTGGTTGAACTTTGAGGTTTGATGTTTTCTGACTCGGGTATATAGACTTCGTCTGTAAGAACCGAGTACCTGGCCGAATATTCATTTAGTGATGCCGTCCTATGTCTAACTAATTGTCTCATTACAAAGATAGGCAATTTGATATGAAACTTTACCTCGCACATTTCGAATGGCGTAGTATGTTCGTGACGCATTAGATAACGTATTAAGTTTTTATCAGTACTTGCTTTCTTAGTACCTTCGCCATAACTTACTCTAGCGGCTTGTACTATTGAGTTGTCTGTGCCCATACAGTCTACTAAACCAACAAATCCTTTATCTAATACTTCAACGTAATTCGGGTCATTCTTAAAATCTATCTCCGAACGTAATGTCATGTTGTTTCCTTTACTTCTAACTGTCTTTCTATTATAGCATTTTTTCTGTTACCCCACAACCTTTTTATTTCCGACCAAGGCGCAAATGGTAACATTATAATTAAACATGGATCAAATTCGTGCCATCTTCCGCTTACACTTGCTCCAAAGTCAAAACTACTTGCTTCTCTGTGATGATTGTTATGCCAGCCACTTCCCCAATGGAAGTATCCTATAGGCCAACAGTTTGTACTACAATCTTTATTATTAAAATTCTGATATCCAGCGGCTGGAACATGCCCAAATGTATTAACCATGCCATCCATATGTAAACTAGACAATGAGCCTACAATCCAAAACCAAAATGTAAACTGCCAACCAAATAACAATAAGCTGGCAAGTAATGTTCCGTAGATAATCTTATTGTAGTGATTATGTAACCATACAATTTTCTTATCTCTTAACAAATCAACAGCATAGCGAAAACTTACACTATCTTGTTTAATTTCAAATTGCCAACCCATGTAACTATGCCACCATCCGTTTTCAACTGGAGTATGTATATCCTTACCTGGCTGATCACTAACTTTATGATGGTGTCCTCTATGTAAAGATGCCCACCATAACGGACTGCCTTCACCTACCATAACTGCTAACCAATACAAGAATGGTTTCATCCACTCACGTGGCTTCCAAGACTTATGGCTTAACAGCCTGTGTAGTGTTAGGTTATTCCCAATACCATCTAATGTAATCCATCCGCATACTGCGGCACCTAAGTACCACCATTGCCAATCTGTTACTGCAAGATACGGAATCAATATTAAAGCAAGTAAATGGTATGGTAACCAAATTGCTAAAATAAATGGTATCTGATTTGTCTTTTTATATAGGTCTATTTGCCCTTGTATCCAAGCTCTAACTGTCATTAATTCTCCTATTTCTTCTAATTGCTTTTCCGCCTTTTGATGGGGCTTCTGTGTCTGATCTTCGTAGTATATATCTTCTAAAGTTCATATTATGAGGATGTAGTGTTCTTCCTAGCAATTCGTTAACTAAGCTATAGTGTGTTAATGTTTTTGCTGGAATTGTCATTTCAACAAATGTATAATATCTTTCTCTTAAAAATAACATAATACGGCTATACGGATCTTCTCTGTCTTCTGGGTAAGTTAAAAAGAATTCATTTAATCCTATTGCTTCATGTATATTACATAGTTCTGTTACAATTTCTCTAAACATTGGAACAAATTTTATTCCCATAGAAGGAGATAAAATCCAAGCAAAACACCAACTAGGAGAATGAGGTAAGCGTCTTACTCCTACTGCTGAAATTAGTTCATCATTTTTATATACTCCCCAACAAGCTCGCTGACTAAAGTTTTTAAACTTCTCAGGATCTAACATAAACATTCTAAAAAACTTTTCTCTTTCTTTAACCTGATCAATATCAAATCCTACTCTAAAGTCTGGATATTTACTAGGATCTACTCCGTCATAGATGCTATCAGCAAGTTCTAAAACTTGTTGTAAGTCATTGTGATTAAACTGTTTTAATTGATATGCTGACATACTGTTTCAATTCCTTGTTCTAGATTGTGCTTTAATAGTTTTGTTGGTATAGTATACTCTACTGGATTATAACTATCTAAAGAAGGATGTCTGTTTTCTTCTACATAATCCCATAAATGCATATAATTTTCCATGCCATGAAACTTAGGTCTCATTCTAAATTTAAATCCTGCTTCTGAATAAATCCTCATTTTACTACTAGTCCAACCATACTTGTATTCAAAATTATCATTTATTAATAAACTTGCTGTTGGTATATTTAAAAAGGCTAGCATTGCTTCTGGTGTGTATGTGTAGAAGTTATTTAATGCTACCTGGCCTGTCTTATCTGAAAATCTTCTCCATACACCGTCCTGATCTTCTTTCTTTAAAAATACCCAGTTCCACGTTGTCTCCCCTGTGTCATAGTTTACTGTTGGTTTCTTTTCTAATTCTACTTCATCTACTGACAGCATTGGATCTTTAAAATCTTCTACTACCTTCATTAATATTTGCTGATAAAAAGTATAAGATTGATATTTTTCTGCAATATCTAAATACTCTCCACTTAAACAAAACTCCTCCGGATCAAACTCAATGACATGGACTTTTTCATTAAACTCAGATTTCATCATTTCCATCATTGGACCTATATCATACATATTTGATTCATCTTTAAACTTGATGGTTGCTAGTTTTGGCTTAATACCTGCAGAACGAAAACTACGAAAAGCAATCTCACTATCTAGACCACCACTCATAAAAAGTGTTAAGTCTGGATACTTGTCAATTATCATTTGAGCAATTCTACGCCATTCAATTTTTGCACTAAATGTAGATCTACTACAACCTCCAATAGACATACTTGTTATATCAGACTCGCTGGTTCTCCAGAGAGATTCTCTGTCGTCATTATACCAGTATGCCAAATGGTTATTATGTGTATTCATCAAAATTTAATTCCATTTGCTTGCCAATACCTTCAAAGTCTTCTCCGTTTACAATATAATCTAAAGAATTAATTTCTTGGTCTTGTTTTGCAACTCTATACTCAAGTGCTTTTATTCTTGTCCATAATTCATTAATAAGATCTGAAGATACATATGTAAATCCATTTGAATGATTTATAAAGTGACTCCAATCCCTCTCACTGGTACTCATTTTCAATTCTCCCTATATCCTGTTTAATTTCTTTTAACTCTGCTTTTGCAGGTTTAATAACAGCCCATTGTTTAGTTGAATGGACAGTTATTGGATTCTCAATAGGAATACAATCAGTCCACCAGTCGCTCCATACACCGCTAAAACTAGAAGGTTTTTCACCTTTTGCATATGCTTGAGAAATAACTTCCCATATCAATTTATTATATTCATTAAAGGTTAATATCATTCCTTTTTTATTATTTTCTTTGGCCCATTCTAAATTTGTAGCTAATAGATACTTTGTTATATTATGATTAGCTCTATAGTCTTTATCCATCCATAAACGATTTCCTCCACTAGCATAACTTGTATCTAAACTAGAGTCTTCTACTGCACTAATGCCTACAATTGATCCGGAAACTAAATCATATAGAAGATCAATTTGTCCATTATCCTTAGTCCATCGTCTATGCTCGTTTCTCTCTTTTTCTATTAGATATAAAAGCCCAGAAGGTTCTGAGTCATCCATATTAGATATAACATGAGATTTTGTTTCATCTTTAGTCATTCTTTGTAGAAATGTATTATATGCAGATTTATGTTTTAAAAAGTTTTCTGCATTTGTAGACTGTATCTCTAAGTTTTGCATACTAGTATGTACCTGTTAATCTATGTCGTTGCTATCCAAGCTCATTAGTAAGTGCCAACGTTTCTCGTTACCACAGTTTATTGCGGTATGTAATTCTCTTGTATCTACTTTAAATACTCCCCCATTAGCAGGTATCTCTACTAATTCTGGAGGATCAACAAATAAAAATCTAGCCTGTTTATTTGTATATGTTGCTATATGTAATCTTTGGTGAGGGTCTCTGTGCATACTATAACAAGTGCGAGGTTCCATAATCATTATTCTTGTACGATATACTTTCCACGGAAATTCATCAAAAAACTTTTCCCAATATGTTCCAATTAAATCTGGACGTAGCTTATCCCATTGATGTTCGTTATCCCCTAAGTATGTTCCTGTTCCTTCAGCAAAATCTCCAACTCCACCTGACTGTAATGCTGTTTGTGATCTAAAATCACCAAGCTCTTTATCCCATGCTAACTTCTTGCATTCCTCATGTAAACGTTCTACATCATCAATAACATAAGGCCTGTTATTATGTCGCATACGATATTTCTTACTCATTTATACCTCCCCTATAACCATAAATCTATTACACTTCTCTAAATTTAATTCTCCTTGATAATATATCTTGGATACTCCGCACTCCTCAACAAACTCGTCTAAATGAGAAAAACAATTAACATGGTCAGGAACATCAAACATATTGTTTCCTTGTAATACAACTCTAGTTCCTTTAGGAAGGGTCTCAACCCAACCTCCGTGGTCATGAAAGTGTTCTGTTATTGTATCAATTATAATAAAATCTTTCATTTCAGTAAAGTCCATAGATCTAATATCTTTGTTTGAAACTTGATAACGTTCTGTTGATACTCCTGCCATTGACATCTCATTACCGTCAACATCTGTTATATCTGGTGCCTGTACATTTAATATACAGGACGGATCATTAACAGTTTTATCAATATCTACATTAAGAACTTTTCCAAATTCTTGTTTACGACAACCTGCTAAGAAAGGTAGTATTCCAAGCCAACCTCCAACAATAATTGTAGTAGTTTCTTCTGTAATCCAATTCATTTTTTCTAGTTCATCTAGCAACCAAACTTTACTTTTAATTTGATTTCTGCTTAGTGCATCATGCCAGTTTAATTTTGGACTATGTGTTATTGCTTTAGCCATACGTTTAAGTTCTGGTTGCAACTCAGGAAAATAATTTATACTTGCATTATCCGCAAGTACTTCAATGTTATCGTCAACTAAGTTTTCTAATAGAGTTGTTCTGCCTACTAGTAATCTTGCAAAGTAACATACCTCATAGATATTTCCTTCTTTTGCTTCTGCTAGTTTGTTCGCTCCCCATGCTATATTTTCTAATGCATCAGTTCCGTTTTCTTTTATCCAACCTGCTGTAGCCCATACTGGCTGAGCAATATCTTCTACTACTTGGCATCCTTTCCAAATTGTATTAATTACTTCATTAGGTGCAGATGCAAACTTAATATTAGTATCTTCTCTATGATACATTCCAAGTGCTAGTGCTAGTCTTAACTGGTTCCATCTTGTTTTTTCTTTAGCAGGCTCAACACATGCTACTAAATCCTGAAAGTTTAAAAAGTTTTCAATTCCAACATTGTAAAATAAATGTTCTAGATCGTCATCTGATCCTGTTTCTAAATTTCTTCTGAGCCAATGTAAGCTACTACGAAACCCAATAAACTCTTCCATAAAATATAAAAAGGCTATTCTATTTTTTCTAATAGTATCTTCTTTACTTCCTGGTACTAGTCTAGCATTTTTCTTTTGTTTTTCTTCTTGTAGCCTTGCCATTATTTCCACCATCCAAATAGTTTTAAGTTAGTTCTCCAATGTACGTCATCATACGTTAAAGGTTTTTCAGGATGTAGTTGTAGCTGTTTAAAAAGAAAACTAGAACTTTCATCTAGTACTGGTATGTTAAATCCATAAACTTCGTTTACTGCATCTTGTAGTTCTTTCATACCTCTTTCTGTTATTGTTTCAAAGCTCTTAAAGTATTCGTTGAACCATTCGTAATCTCTAATTAATGTATAGTCAAAATTGTTAAAGTATAACTGTCTGATAGCAGTACGAGCACCTATAATACTCCAGATGCCGTTTTTAACATCAGATCCAACTGTTAGCCATGTTAGTAGTCTTTGATAGTTTGCGGCATGCATTATTTCTTTAATATTATCTTTATCAATTACTTTTCCAGCTTCGGTTGAAAGTTTAACTCCTTCTCTAAAACCTACACGGAAAGCCTGATACGGAGATGCATTAGTATAAACAGTTGAATAGCAACCAGGAAGTTCTTTATATTGAGATTCGTCCCAACAAAAATCAACTTCATCTCTTTCAGTATTTGATGCTTCGTGACTCTTCATTGACATCAAATGCTCTGTGTTCCAAAGTTTTAGGCCACCATTTCCGTACATTAAGCCGTTTGTATATTGCCGTCCACCCCAAGTATAAGACATAAATCCTATACCTTTAGGAAGGCGTAGTTCAAAGAAAGAAGAATCAACTATACTATCTGCATCAACAGTAATTACATAACCAGCATTAGGAAAAGCCTTTGCGGCGGCTTTATGACAAGCATCAAATCCTTTAACTCCGTGTACACGTTGTATTTCTTGATGAGGTGTTGTTAATTGTAATGTCTTCCAATTTTCATCAGCATTTGGTTCGTCAAAACTTAAAAACACAATAGGAATATCTCTAACAGTCCTAGCACTATGTTTTACATTTCCAGCAAGTATTTTTGCTTTGTCGTCTTTTGATAATTTAAACATTGACATTATCAAATTCCTTTTCTAACCATTCCCAATTATTAATTAGATTCATCTTCTCACTATTAGCATATTTCAAACCATGTTTGATTCCAGCTTTTGCTCCTTTAATAACCCACTCTGCATTTAGTCCTTCTGATACAGTTGACCATACATGATATCTTACAGATGCTTCAAAAATCTCATCAAAGTAGTTATGTGTTAGTAAACTTTCTCTATATTTCTCAATTATAATACTTCTTTTTCCTCCTCTATATGATGACTTAGATTTTCTATCCCAATCTTGTTTTTGTATATGCTCTTCTAACTTAATAAATTCTTGTTCTCTTTGTTCTTCTCTTCTTTTAATTGCTCCAAAAACTGAGCCTAATGATGCTAACTTTGCACACTCTCTAAATGCTCCTATAAACGCACTATCAGGAGTTGCGTTAAATCTTGTTTCGCAACTTACTTTAGTTTTAGCAATAGTAGATGCTCCTATCGTTGTAGATAAATCAATATGCCAAGGACGGCCTTCTAAGAATGGCTTCTTAGGAAACAACTTAACTCCGCCATAACCATACTCTAGTCCGTTAACTGGGTTAACACTATTCCATACAATTACACATTCGTTTTCTGGATGATCCCAATACATTTCATCTGGATCTGGAACAAAGTCAAAATCAAAATCATCAACAATCCAAGCATCAGCATCAACTACATAAAAATTATCTGTTGTTGATTGCTCTGCACAAGTTTTGTGGACTTCATAAATTCCTTTAACATCTCTTACTTCTTTAATATTTGGAACAAACTGTGTTAGTCTTTGATAGTTTTCTTCTGCATTCCATTCACCTTGAGAAATAAAAAATACGTCTAACATTCTATTACCCTACTATTAACTGATCGACATCAGCTTCTCTAACTAATGGTGCTAGTCTAATAGGATTAAAGTAACTGGCTTTGTAGAACTTACTTGCTTCTTCATTTAATGTAGATATCTCTAAACCCATATCTTGTTTTAATACTCTTCCTAATTTTTCTATTTCATTGTATAACTTTTTTGTATTCCAAGAGTAGTCACTTGTTATACAATGCTCATCTGTTCCGTAAAACTTTGGAGCAACTTCCTCATGCCAATATTTATTGTGCCATTCAAAGTCACGTACAAGTGTAAAATCAAACTCGTTCCTTTTTATATTTGTCATATAGCAACCTAAACGAGCACCGTATATTGCCCACATACCATTGTCTATATCAGAGCCTACACTCATCCATATTAATAGTCTTCTATGATTTTTATAATTATTTTTTTCTGCTACTTGACGCCAATCCATAGGCTGGCCGTTGTGTAATGCTAACTTAACTCCTTCTCTAAATCCTGCTCTGTATGCTTGGTAAGGAGTCTTGTTATTATATACATCACTATAAATGTTGTTTAATTGATGGTAATGTATATCCCAACAGAAGTCAACAGCGCCTGCTCCGCTATCTACTTCTTCGTGTGTTCTCATTTGTTCTACTACTTTTACTGGCCAGAGTTTAATTCCGCCATTACCATATACTAGCCCATTAATCACATTTTTACCAGACCAGCTTAATACATCAGCCTCGTGGAATTTCTCTATATCTAATTCAAGTTCAAAGAAGTCTTCTCTTACTTTATTATCTGCATCAATACCAATAAAACGTTCTGTTTCTGATAGTTTGGCGGCGGCTTTATGGCAAGCATCTGATCCAAATACTCCATGACTTCTTTTTGCCCAAGGACATATTGACTGTAGGTGAGCCCAATTTTCATCAGCATTTGGTTCATCGTAACTAATAAAAACTACATCATATTCACTTATAGGTACGGTCATGCTTCAACTCCAACATCTAGATTGTTTGCTTTATATAACAGGTTTACTGGAGTATTGTCTGGCCAATTAGCAATCTCAAAAGGAGTATTTTGCCTTAACATTAATGCTGGAAGTTCTACCCAAGCAACAAAATAATCAGGGTCATCACCTTTAATAAGAGCACCTTTTATGTTTCCTGGTATATCGTCTATAGGACACCCAGGGGTATAATGGCTTTGTGCCCATAAAGTATTGTCTTTTGTATATAATGTAATATGCGTTCCTGGGCCTGAATGAGAGATTATTGTCTGCATCTCAGATGTTCCATTAAAAGTGTAATACTTTTCTGCTCTTACAAATGTTACTCCTTTAGATATTTTTGAAAAGTTTAAACGTATATTTTTGTCTTTATGAATTATATCATCAATTACTAATGGATCAATTAAATCCCACAAAGAGAACTCTGAGTATCCTTTTTCTAATAAAGGCTGTAGTTTGATGTCAATGTTTCCTAATAGTATATGAGGATCTGTACTATCTGTTATATAAATTTTAAGAGGCTCTAGTTGTTTGTTTTCTATTGCACGGGTTGTCCAAACTCTATTTGGCTCTAATCTTATAATGCCCTTGTTAGGAAATAATACAAATTTTAATTCAGGGTTTTCACTTTTTTCGTATAATGATGTACTATGCCATTCATTATAATTTTCATTAACTTTATATTCAGATATAGTACGCCTGTCTACTAAATCTAATACTCCAATTTTTTCGTTTATTGTAACAATATAGTTACTTTGGCTGTCTGTTCCAGACAATATATTTTGTATTTTAGAATACGATACACTTAAACTACTAGGATTATCAGTTTGCACTCCCGGAGATATTTTAGTAATATTACCTTTATCGTTGTATTCAACTGACCAAAATTCTTGTTTAGCTTTTTTTCTTTTTCTAATTGAAAATTTAATATCAGCCATTGTATACATACTCTAATGTTTTTTTAGAATTGTCTAACCATACAGGAAATAACTGTATATGGTTTTCTAGTTTAAAATTTCCGTTTGACGGATAATAAGAGATCCAGTCATGCCATGTGTTTGTTGCATACATTACTGGATCTGTTTCTAAATCTCTAATACTTAAATCAACTAAAGGAAAACTGTTTAAAGACTTCCAAGAAGGAAACAGAGAAGCCATTGCACTTAACCAATGTTGGAGTCCTGATTTTTCTGGCAAGTAATCTACCCATAGTTCTTCTTCTTTAAAATTTGCTACTAGCATAAAAGATTCAACGGCGCTCATTGAGTCTCCTATTAGCATAATATAAGGAACACTTGTTTGATTGTTTTCCTCTTGCACTTTTCTTTTTAAAAGTTTCTTCTTAGGAATTTCTAGTAGTCTGTGATCTACAATTTTTCCTGGAACAATATTTTCTTTCTTTTCTTTAGCAAGTTCCAATACTTTAAACGATAATGGTCGAGGAGCAAGTCCTGCTTCGCATAATATATCTCCATCTTCTAAAGGAACTCTAGACAACTCTAGCAACTGTCCAATTGGGCCATCTTCTAATAGCTCTACATATACTGTTTCAATATCACTATTAATTGTAAGTATATCTTCTTTAGTTACATTATAAAGTTCTATGTCTTTTCCAAATACATAACACCTCATGTCATACACCTCATAATACTTCTATAGTTTCGTAATATGCTTAACTTGTTCATCATATGTATATCTTCTCCAGTAATTCTTACTGCAATATTTTTATATTCCTCGGGCAAGTTACTAAGCATAATCCAATCGTTTGCCCCTTTAACTTCTATAATATCATCACGTTGATCTTGATAACGCATGTGTAAAGGTATACGTCCTACAAACCCTCCGTCTTGCATTCCGTCACACAAATGAGATGCAATAGAAGCGGCGTAATCAGTACGATATAGACTTCCAGGAAACTTATATAAAAATCTATAATACTCCCAGTGATCCTTTACATGAGCCCATACATTGAAAAAATGTTCTGCTTCTTCTGATTTTCTCCAATAAACTACTGTTGACCACCACATTCTAATACCTGCATAATGTAACCATCTTTCAGTAGTATAAGGTTCTTCGCAACGTAAATTCATTGCGTCTCTGTGCATTGCAACATTACTTTGCCCGCCAAAAAGCATTTCTAGGTTATTACTACCAACTAGATAATCTGTATCAATTAATATAGTCTCGTCAAAAGGAGTTAGGTTATAAATGTCGTGTTTATTTGTATTTGTAAATTGGGCATTAAAACTTTTATATGCACCGTCCTGATGTATTCTAATATTAGTTTCATATTCAGGATCAGTCATAATAACTTCGTCCCAAGTTTTTTCTATTAGCTTTCTTTGAGATTGCTTTTTACTAAATTCTTTAATACTACGTTCATTAGTTACTAAAACTACAGGTATGTCTGGCATATACTTTTTTAAAGCAGAACTTGCAACTGTGGCTAGTTTCATGTAGTCTATTTGCTCGTTATTATAAGCAAACATCATAAAGCCTTTTGTCATTTTGCTCCTACAACTGTTTTTGTAGCCCTAGCTTTTTTTAATTTTTGTTGTTCGTTATATTTTAGTTCTAATGCTTTATTATAGGTTTCTAACAGATTTTTTAAAAAATCTTTACTTTTTTCAATAGAACTAACATTACCAATAGAATCTTCAATGTATAGTACTTGCTTTGGATTTGCACTTACTTGAGAAGATACATAGCCAATTAGACTTTGAGTGACTTTAAAAATACTATTGTTATAGTTTAACAGTAACATTGTTTCAACACGAGCGTCAATATTTTTTCTTTGTGTTTGTAATGTTAGTCTATAGTTGGCAAACGCCAAAGCGTCAGTTAACCTATTATCCATGGCAATATCCTAGTTATATATGCAGTTATTTATTTAAGGAATATGTGGTGGTTAAACCGTTAAATTTGTGTCCAAGGACTTGGATTTGATACTACTGGTTGTGGAATATCCAATGTTACAGTATTTTCTGTAACACTACTAGGGTGAACCATACTAGCTGTTAGAGATAAATCTCCGCTAGTTGTTAATGTTGTAGCAGAGCCATCTAATACAACTCTTAAATTAAGATATCTATTATTATCTCCGTATACTCTTCCGTAGACTTTAACTCTTATATTAGAGTATCCGCCATAGCCTCCATAACCGCCATAGCCTCCATAACCGCCATAGCCTCCGCCACCGCCGCCTGCTGGACTAGTATAAAGTAGTTTGTCTGTTATATTAAGTTCGCTAAATCCAATATCTTGTGTAACTCCAACATTGTTTAAACTTTGAGTTGTTTCTACATTAAGTTTAATAGTACCCATAGCTATAAACAGATCTCTCCAAGCAGAGTATCCTGTACCGGTTCCATTACTATATGCTAGTTCTAATCGTAAGTCTCCACCAGCATTAAAGAAGTGCCTAGCACTCTCATAGTATTCTGGATCAGTACCAAATAGATAATCTAATTGTATTTCAAATTGGTTGGTCCAACTTGTAGAAGAATTATAAGTGTTTAATGTTGATAATTGTGTAAGATTTGGATCTACGTCATTGCGTTTAATTCTTGCTAGTTCTAGTAAATCATGAGCAGTATTAAAGAAATCTGCTGTAATCTTTCCGCCTCTAGAGGTTACAACTAGCTCGTCATCTGAAGCATCTGTTCTATATGTACTAATATTAATTCTGTTAACAAGCTCGTTTGCATATGAAGATGTAACCTTATCTCCTCTTGCTACAGTTGGTACTTCTGTTCCACCCCAACCCCAACGAATGTCGTCTTGAACTGTGGCATCGTCTGTATTTGACGGTCCTTCGTTTGCATGTGTATCTGCAAATAGCTCATTTACCTGACCCGAAAGATTATTAAAATAATCTTTTGTAATCTTATCGCCGCGGCTCTTTGGGTGTGCAGACATTATCTGACTCCTACTGTTGCCTCAATTAATCCAATACCTTCGCCATTGTAGTCTTGTAAACTACGACCTATGATACTAAAAAGAGGATCATTCTCGGTTGCTTTCCTTGCAACACCTGGTGTTTCACTTGCTACTAATCTATCGCCTTTTCCAATAGGTCCTGAAACTTTAGTAGGAATACGTCCTGCTACTGCGATAGGCATTGCATGTTTCTCTCTTTGTTTTCTTGCATTTAACAAGTATGCTGGCCTTGTTGATACTACACCAAATATGCTTGGATCTCCGTCAAACATAGTACTAGTTACTTCGTTAACACCACCTAGTGCAACCAATGTACCTGGCTCGTATGTTGCATCACCAACATAAATTTCTGCAACGTCAGCAAATTCTGCTTCAACTGCTACGCCTCTAATTTTAAAATCGCTACTTGAATTTAAGTTTAATCCTTTTCCAATTATACCAGTTTGGTTATAATCACCAGTTCCTAAATTCTGGTCTGTGCCTGTTGAATCACCGCCACAAAATGATTGTAAATTTTCACTTGAGTGCGGAACATAATCTGCGTCACTACTTAAGATAGCAACAAGTATGCCATTAACTTTAAGTTTGATTGCCGGATGTATATTTAAGTTTGGAGTTGCGGAGTTAAAGTTTGAATCTTTAATTGTCTCATTTATAATTACACCTGTTTCTAATCCAGGTACACCAAAAACATTGTTTAGTTGTATAAATGCAGATCCGTCCCACATAAACACGCCTTGATTAGCAGTATCAAACCACATATCGCCTTTAGCTCTTTTAACTAAAGAAGGCTGGTCTCCAACAAATAAATGCCCTACTGGCTTCCAAACACCTCCGCCTTGGTATACGTTTATTTGTTTTGGTTCCCCTACTACATCGGTATTTCTATACCAAATTTGACCAACAATAGGGTTGGTTGGTTCGTCATTATTATTGAAATTTTCTAATAATTTGACAAAGTTTTCAGCAATTAATTCGCCGTATCCTAGATAGTTTTTTCCTAAAAGATTTAGTCCATAGGTTGTATCGATTTCACCTTCCTGGATATTTAGGAGAATTGTGCCATCTGTTTTGTTTACTTCATATGCCATAGTTTATATCCTTTACCTATTATTTAGTACAATTAAGCTCTTATTCTAAGTGTGTAAATAATTTGTATTCTTTGTTCTGCGGTTTTCGTAACCGGATGAAACCTATAATGCGTTAATAATCTTCCACTATCTAAGCCTGTTATTCCTCTGCTTTTCAAGCCAATCTCGTCAAAAATCATTTCTCCTCCACTTGCTAATCCTGCATCATATGTTGCATCAGTTAGATTGGTTATATATCCGCCTGTTTGCGATGAAGCATCTGGATCTGCATAGTCAAGTGTAGTTGTAACAACTAAATCAGTAAATTGTGATCCTTTAATATGACTAGTTTCAACTTTATTATCGCTTGGTAAAACGTTACCAAAATCTAAAGAGTCTACTAATCTATAATATAAAGGATGATATAGTCCTGCATTTTCACCAAGTATATTTGCTGGCTTATAGGTAATTACACCTGTGTTAATAGTAGTAGCACCATCACCAAAATGTATTTCGCTAACAATACTGTTACCACTGCTCATTACTTCTGCTAAGGTTTGACTCATGTTTTCTTTGTGAACTGAGTTTTTACCTTCACGGATTACACGATTTGTATCTAAATCTACAATTTTTACAAATCCTTCTATGCCTGCATTTATATCTTGAATATGTGTCATTATTAATATTTAGCCTGTTTATTATAACCCGTTATATCAGCCACCGCCAATGCCTGGGAGGATCTCTGATTCTCCGTCTGGGTTAGCATCTGTTAATGTTTGCTGAGATATATCTGGGTTTAAGAAATTAATTATATTTCCGTCTTCGTCAGTAAGTGTAGCAAATGTTCCTGGACCATCTCCTTCGGAGTCTACACTAAGCTGAAACTCTTCTGATTCAATAGTCATTGATATGGTTTCTGTAATACCAACATCTATTGTATCAAAGTTTGATAATTTATTGTTAAAGTTAGCAACTTTAGTATGGTAAGGTTTTACTTCTTCAACATATGTTGCTACTTGTTCTGCAAGTTTATCATAAAATAAAGAGACACCTCTTAGGTCATCTGATGATGTTTTAGAAATATCTAAGTAGGTTGTTTTAATTGCCCAGTTTGAATTTGGAATTTGATTCAACGATTCTTTTAACATATCAAAAAAGAACAAGTTAAAAAATCCAACATCTTCAGTAATTAATAAATCTTCTCTTAGTGCGATTAATAAACTTTCTAATACTTCACTACCATCTTCATCCCACGGAAACTTATCCCACCTTGCGGTATCCCATGCGTCTCCTAAAGAACCGTCCCATACTGTATCTAGAAACTGTATAGTTCCATCACGTTGGAAAACCAACTCAATATCTAATCCATTTTTATTAAAGGATCTTTCTAACTCACCGTTGCTATCTAGTAGTCCAAATATAGTAATATCATCGGCTAATGTTGTTATTTCAGATAGATCGCTTACAAGTGCTTGTTCACTTCCTGTTACATATCCTGTTCCTAAATAATCAACAAACTCCCAGTAAGGAGTAAGGTCTTTTATATAAGGACCAAATAAAGGTTGGTATGTTAATAGGTGTGCATCATAAGTTGGCTTTGCTACAGCATTTACTTGTAACAAATATTTATTTGCTGAGTAGACTAAATTACGTCTTGCTTCTTTTATATCCTTATACCAAGTTTGTGGTAAAGGAACATATTGGTTTCCATATCTGCGTAGAGGATGAAGTCTAGTATCCGGAACACGCCTTCTTGCTGGAATTACTGCCGAGTATTCTCCGTTTAGCCCGCCGGCATCTTGTACGGCTGTTGCTCCACTAACTACCATATTCCAATCTTGAAGTGCATCTGTTACAAAGTCATTAGTTGATGTATAACCATTTTGATTTGTAATAAGCATAGGTCTATGTAGTTTTCTTTTTGTTTCAATTCTAGGATCTGTTGATAACGCAAACACATTTCCTAAAGAGTCTACTAGATTTCCTGTTGTGTCATCAGTTTGATAAATTGGTCTTAGTACTGACTCAACTTCTTCTCTCATCTCATTTAGGTATTTTACAATAGGTAGATCATTATCATTGTAATTGTTAACTACTACCATTTGAGAATATGCATAGTTTATAACAATATCACCTTCGTTATAAGTTGTATTTGGTTCCCATGATTTTAATGAAGAAGTTTTTCTGTATTGGTCTCTGCCAGATATACTTGTCTTAAGTCTACGGAACAGATACTCAGGAATAATACTACCCGAACGTCCTTCGCTTACCAACAAACTATTAACATGTTGTTGTAAACCATCTGTTCTTTCAACTATTCTAATTATTACACTTCTTCTAGATGATAAAAATCCGTTGATATTTGAAACTACTAATGCATTATTAGCAATAGGACTAGCCCAAGTAATACCTGCAATATCTGGATTATTTAATGCTGATTGTATTGCAAGAGCAGAATAACTTCTTTTTACATTTTGTGGGATATCTGATGGATTCTTATTCCAAAAATAATACTTTGTTATTAGTGCTCCGTTCTTATTATATTCTTGATTTTCAGTAAATCTAATTACTCCGTCCCCATCAGAATAATCAACTCTAGCATTAGGATGAGTGTCTATAGCCGGTTCTTCGTCTGACGAGCTCCACTCGTAAATTTCTACCTCACTATCTGCAAATTGCTCTCCCCAGTGGTTTGCTCTATACTCAATATTATTTCTTTGTTCATATTCTGCATAACGTAGTTTGCTGGTATCCCACCATAGTTTACCAATTTGTGTAGTTTCCCAATAAGTTGTTGCATCTAATTCTTCATTGCCAAATTCATCAATATTATAAACTGCTGGATCAACACCTTGTCTATAGTCTAGGTATTGCACAACTTCATCAATAGTAAATCCTTTATAAGGATCAAAAAGTTCAATGTTAGTAATTTTATTTCCTGTATCGCCGTCTAATAGTGTAATACTATCAATAGAACTTGAGTCTACCATATTACCTTGTAACGTTGTTGCTTCTTCGTTGATTACCCAAGCAGTCCCATTAAATTCATATACTGTATATTCTCCCTGTGCAGTACTATCTGGTTCTAAATAAAATTTAGTTCCAACAGCAATATTTGTTAAATTTGTTGGTAAGTCTGCTGTTGTTTTTCCTTTAGTATTCATCATTGTTATAGAAACTAAATTTTCTGTTTTGGTTGAGACTCTAGTAGGAATTAATAAATTATAATCATCAATAACTCTTGTAACCTTATGGAATGTTCTAATAGTTTCCTCGTTAGTTCCTAATATTAATAGCATATCATCAATAGCTAAGTTATGTGCATTAGAAAATGTAACTTTACTTTCTTCCAATGCAGGATCAGCATTAGGACAAATTTCAGTTATTGGTGCTGGTACAGTACCTTGCAAAATATTCCAACTAACTTCTGTTTCCCCAGTTTCTGTTGTTGTAAAATCTTTAAAGTCAAAATCGCTTAACCATACAGTAGGAGGAAGAGATATAGCATCTTCAGTAACAACTGTCCATTGAGTTGAATCAAAAGCAGTAGTTGCACCACCAGTTACATTTACTAGTGCCTGGTATAATACTCCGTTGTTCCATACTCTGTCTCCTTCTTTGTATAAACTAAATTTACTAAAAGATCTTAATTCATCTAAACGATTAAACTTATCGTCATTAAATGACCCAATGTCTGCTCCAAATAATTCGTTAATACTTCTTTTTTGTACGTTAGTTTCAACTAAGTTTCCAACACCTGCACTTGGCAACCAGTTATTATTTTTCACATAATCTGATGTTAATTCAGAACGTTGTATAGTAGGGAAATTAATATTTTCTTCTCTTGATACCCATCTACTATCGCTTTTGGTTATATCAATAATGTTATCACTTCTTAAATCAACATCATTGTCTCCTTCTTTAAAACGTATAATTTGCCTAGAGCTAGTTGTATCTTCTGATCTAATTTCTATTTCCCAAACTTTTCTATTTCCTAGTTTTCCAAATTCGCCGTCAGTAAATAGCCATTGCTCGTTAATTTCTAAGTCTTGTATAACCCCGGGAATATCAATTGAGGAATTTCTAAATAATGCATCAATTGCTAGGTTAGTTCCTGATGCAGAATTTAAACCTTGTTTATATCCAAACTCAACAGATTCGTCTGCAATTATCTCATCAATAATTGATTTTTTAGTTGGTATAATATCTTTCTTACTTACATCACTTAGGAAGGTATTAAACTGACTTTTCTCTGAATCTTTTGATTTAATAATGTCTGTTGCTAAACTTTCAAAACCTGGAAATAGTCCTGTGTTTGTTATAACAACTCCTTGTGCAAAAGGCTTACCGTCCCATCCTCTTGTTCTTCTAGCAACCATTTTTAAGTTTGGTAGTCTAAACTGTAATTGACTGTTATTAATTACATCGCCAAATCTTGTAGAATTGTTAAAGAAGAATACATGATCATAACTTCTTAAAGAAAAGTCAATAAATGTAACTTGCTTTCCTGAAGTAATTTCAACTAAGTCTTGCTTTTCGTTATAGTTTCTAGATATTAATAAGTCGTTTGGTTGTGCTAATGTTTTATCTGAAAATATAATTTTCCCTCGTCTAGTCAAATCATTATCTAACTTATCAAGGTGTCCTAGTTGGTGCTCAAATAAGAATCCTTTAGAGTCAATTGGGCCACCTAACCAGAATGTATCTGTTCCCCAATTCTCACCAATCCAAGTCATTGCATCTAATGCTACTTGTTCCCAGTTACCAACTGTTCCTCTTGAATTTAAGGTATCAAATACTAGTCCGTTGCGTTCTTGTAATGCTTGTAAGCCTATAAAAAATTCGTATAATTCTTGCTTTGTTTCAAACTTATGACCATAAGATATTCTTGTAACTGTGTCTACATGCTGTTTATATAAGATAAATGTATCTGTGTCTGTTTGTACTGTTCTTTGAAATGTTCCGCTAGAACCATCTTTAATTGGTTGAACTATATTAAAGTATCTTTCCTCTGGATCAAACCCAGACACCCTAAAGCCGTCGTCTTCTCTTTCTAATCTTACTGCACTATATCTTAAATCATTAGTAGCAATTCCTGCGTCTAATGTTAAATTAAAATCTTCGTCTGGAACAAATGTTCCGTCAGATACTTTTGCATGTGACATTTTAAATCTAGCTTCTTGGTTACTAAATCCTCCCATACCAAACATTAAAACAACGCCTAATCTTTCTAACTCGTTAATTACTTCTGAACCAGGAAAGTTTAATTCTTTATTGTTTTCAAAAAGTAATGCTCCAACTCCAACTGTTGGCCTTAGCTGTACCCAAGGAACATCCGGAAAGATACTATATTCTCCTAATGCTTCTGTTGAATTATTTTGATTTGGAACAACATAAGGATTAATACCTTTTTCAAAAAACTCGTTTACAGTTTCGTCATTTCCAATTTTATCAAGAATTTGATGATATGCACCTGCTGAACTTCTTGCCCATAAGTCTTCCCATACCCCATAGCTTCCTATCTCCCAAGGAGCACCTGCGGCTTCTTCTGACGGGCTTAAACTTAACCATTCATTAGGACTTATAAGTTTAACATCAGTGGTTACAGGAAATCCATCTAGGTACTCGTTCTTACAAGAGTAATCATAAACTACCGGAGTGCCTGGCTCACTTATAAGGCCAGTTCTTAACGCTTCTTCTAATGCAATACGCTGAGTAGCATCTCCCCACTGGTAATGATTATCCCACCAATCTGGCTTATTACTAAATTTTAGTATTTCCCAAGGACGACTATCAGGCTGATATGTTCCAAAGATTCTAACATACATACCTCTCCAGCTTTCGCCATCATAATTCCATGTCCAAGGATCTGTAAAATCAAAGTCTTGTGAACGATCTCTAAAATCAATATCGTTTGATTCAAACCATCTAACTTCTGCTAACGAACGCAAAGATGTTACGTTAGGGTTACAGTATAACCCTGCGTTCTCTCTGGCTGTATCACCTGTTAGTTCGGTACAACTAACATAAATTCTTTTTTCTAATTCTAATATTAAATAATCTCTAGGATCAGGTGCTGAGAAAATGTTATCCTGATGTGCCATTACTTTACTTCCGTCGTGTCTTAAAATTAAGAAGCGATCAAAAAATCCCCAACGTTCTCTAATAAGTTCTGGCTTAGTTAATCCTTTAAGTCCAAGTTTAGTTGGACTAGCTGGAACTCCACTAAGTAAAGGAGTTGCTAATCCTCTATAGTAAATTGAAACTACACTTCCTACATTTACTGGACTATCAAATATAACATTAGGAGTTGTATCGACACTATATCCTTCAATTTGTATTATATTATCAATATAAACATATACATGATCAGGATCGTATTCATCTTGGACTAATGTACTACTACCGATATTAACTGCAAAAGTTGTCTCGTTTGTTCCTTGAACAGTATGACTAACTTTAAGCATATTTGTAGTAGAAAAAACCATACCGCTTTCTGCGTCAGGCGTATTTGTGTTTACCTCTAGGTTCAATTCATCTAGTAGTAAATCTAATATTTCTCTAGAATTTGAAGTTGTTACTTCGTAAGCATTATTATATGTTTCAACTAGTTTTACAAAACGTCTATGCCAACGCCAAGAGTTCATGCTTCTATTAATAACTGCTTCTCCTAAACTAGGATTAAGTCGTTGTGTAGCCCACATACCTCTCATTGCAGAAATATCAGTAGTATAAGATCCATTTAGTGCAGGAATTTGAAAACTATTTTCCCAGTTTTCTTGTCCTCTTGAGTTAGATAGAATATTCTTTTCAAAAGACGGAACTAATGTTGCCGGAGTAAAGCCATCAACAAAAGAGATGTTCTGTGTTGGATTATATGCTAGTCCTGGAATAGCAGTACAATGTTGGTTTTGTATAGTACTAGTATTTAAAAATTCTCCTTGGTGCCTTACTTCAACAGATTTATTATCTTCATGGTTTGTTAATGTAATAGAAAATTCTGTAACTACATTATATGCATCTCTTGTCGTAGTAGGCGTCCAGTCTTGTATGAACCCATCAACATTTACTTCAGGTGCTCTTGGATCATTCTTTACATCAATTACCATTAAAGGAACACTATAATAATTTGGTCCAAAATTAGCAGTATAAAATCCTCTATCTAGGTTTAGATCTATTTTTATAATTCCTTGAGAGTCTGCAGTTCCTACTAATACACTAGTGTTAGTATCGTCGTATATTACTATATCTGTTAATGCTGTAGTTTTTAAAACTATTGGTTCGTTTGTTGCTCCTACTATTGTATTATGCACAACGTTTTTAAAATTATCACAATGCTGTACAAGAAGTTCATTTCCGTTTGGAACCACTATCCATTCATATGTTGGCCAAGCAGTTTGCGAAAGCACTAATCCATCTACCATATCTGAACTATTAATTCTCATACTTGCCCAACTTTTTAGCCTAAACCATGCTTTAAGTACACCGGTACTTAAACCACTATTAGTATCTTGAGGTAACCCTGTTATTACAGAATTTAAACGCCTAAAGTTAATAGGTCCTGGAACATCTGCATCTCTATCATCTGACGTTAAGAACTTTGTTGGCTCTTGTAAAGTATAATTAAACAATATATCTGCTGGTTTACTACTTGAATTATTTGACAGTTCAGTTGAAAAATTACTATTATCAAACTTTAGTTGAAAGCCACTTTCTTTATCAGCTGATCCTGTTCCTTCTGCAAATTCAATAATAGTTGAGCTTTGTCTAGTCGGAACATCATTAAACTGTTCTACCCATTTATCCAAAGGAACTTGGTTACGATCATATAGTCTCCATAAAGGAACATGCGTTCTTCTTAATCTTGTTTGTGCAGGATATACTATTCCGTTGTCAACTCTATACTCAAAGTATGCTTTTAATCCAGCTTTAATATACATAGACTGTCCATCTTTAGGCGTATCAACTATAAAACGTGTACATATTCCTTGCTGGTTAGATCTAAAAATAACAATCTTGTTTTTATATGAGCCATCTCTTAACCATAATACACTCTCTCCAAGTACTGATATACCTTGTCTTTGTCTTACCGCAATTAAGTTTAGATCAGCTATTGCAGTACGAGCTCGTTGATCTGTACTAAAAGTTTGGGTTAGAAAATTTTCTATTGCTATCTCGTCTCCGTTGATCAATGCTTGATAAATTAATTCATTTCGAGCTTGTTCAGCAGACCCTAAATAAAGATCTACTAATATTCTTATAATATCTAATCCAACATAATCTTCTGGTTGCTGTGCAACTCCGTCCTCGTTTTCAACTAATGCTCCTATTCTTCCTTTGAAAGTGGTACCATGATTAAAAGTTTCTATACTGTTTTCAAATTCAATAATAGGCCGTAAAGCAACATCTTTTTTAGAAGAAATATCTGACTGTTTAATATTTAAAAAATTGCAAATCTCATTAACAGTATCTTTATGAACCCAAACATTTGTTCTAGAAAATGCACTTCTATTTTCAGCGCCACTTTCTTGTGTAACATAGTGCTTCTCGTTTATTCCTAATATATCGCCTTCCCAAGATAGTTCATCCCATGATACGTTAGTTTGATCCCATAGCGATGTTAACTCTGTACTATAAACAGTTCTCCTATCTTGATGTGATGCAGATAATAATTTTATTCCAGAAGGAGACCCAACGCCCGAAACTTGGAAAACTCTTTGCGTATTGGTTATTCCTTCTTGTAGTACTGCATCAGCATTAACGTAGTAATCGTTTAATGTAATAGTAACTTGAGAGCCTGCTGGTGGAATACTTCCGGCATTCCATATAATGCTTTCTGCTACAAAATCAAAGTCGTTATTAAACCCTACAGTTTTAACAACTCCGTCTACCTCAACTACTGCTTTAAGAAATTTGCTAAATCCATACTCCCCATCAACTTCGTTATAAAAATCTAATTGGTTGGTTCCATCAGCAATATGAGATTCTGTAATTGTTCCGTTTATTGATTCTCTACCATTAACATCTTTTTTAAAAGAAACTCTCATTCCGTTTTTCAAAGATAAAGTTCTTCCGTTTGCTTGTAACGGTGTTGTATAGTATTGCTTTCCTAAAATATCATTAAGAATATTAATTGGACTACTTGTATCTGAAATAACTGGACCGGTTAAGTGTATAATTGGTACTTGCGGAGCAATCCACATATAGTTGCTCCAGTTGATAAACTTGTCTGGGTTAATTGGAAAATCGTTTACACTAATAGGAACAGTTGGCTCCTTATCATGTTCGTCTATAAAGCCTTGAGACAATGCAATATTATCTGATGTTAAGGTATAAACTTTATTGTCATTTCTTCTAACTACAATACCTTCTTCTAACTGTCTTTTCTTGTTATCTGCTGTTGGCAAGAAATCGTCGTTTGGTGAAGTTAGTTGACTAGAAGCCGCTGTGGGTCTACCAATATTATAGTTAACGTTTTCAATAACATTAGGTTGAAACATATCTTCAACCGTTGCTGTAAATAACTTTTTATTAATATCAGTTTTAAAGATATCAGGTAAAAGATTTATTGCAAGAGGTTCTACGTTCTCTACATTTCTTTCATTGGTATATGTATTGTTTTCAATAGTTTTACCGTTAAACTTTTTAGCATTTGCCATTTATATTAAATCCTTCTTGGTAGAGGAACTTGCTCTGTTGTAATAATTTCAATATTGTCTGCTGTTGCACTACTGATAAACAATTCGTTTTCTTCACATTTGATTTGGAAAACTTCGCTAACAGAAACACTTGATTGTATAGGTACTAGTGCTACACTTGAAACTACTCCTGCTAACTGCTGGTGTATCCAAGAAGCCATATCAGTAAAATAAAATGTTTCTCCAAAATCCCAGTTCTCTACGGCAAAGTACTCATTGATTGATGCAATTACTCTACTTCTAACTTCTGCATTACTTACTTTTGTTCCGTCGCTTCTTGTTACTCTAATAGTTACTTGATCTTTAATGTTTGCTTTTTCTCCAAATATTATTTTATATTTTATAGGATGAAAAATTATTGTATCACTTACACTTTTATAAGGAGTAATACTAGACATAAACTCTCCAAGCTCTGTTGACGTCATTGGAATTGGTTTATCGCTAAACTCTGTTCCTGTTGCTAACCAGTTTCTGAAATTTGAATCGTATTCTTCAGTTAACACAAACATATCAATAATATTAGTAGTCGTTGCGTCTACTCTGTTCTCCCTTAAAGGAACATGATTATGTTGTACTGTTAGACTTTGCCTTCCTGTAACAGTTTTAGAAGGAGTTGTAATATCGTTAGTAGGTCTAGGTGCCAAAGTAAACTGTCCTTGTGCGTCATCAAATTCTTTTTCTATTAGTTCAATAGTCTGCGATACTCCTTGTATTGTAAATATTAAACTAAACAAATTAGGATTCTCTGGAATTAAATCATCACTAATTCCGGGCATTTGTACAATAACTCTTTTAGGATCATATCTGCCATCATCTAATATAAAATATTCTGATACTTCAAGTTCTGCTTTCCTAGTAACACCAGGATTGTTTGCATCACTATTTGAAAGTACTTGTACAGTATCTTGTATAACCCTTCTTGTAACAGTATCTAATGCTTGTCCAAATTTTTGATTATGAAATACTATTTGAGATTCACTACCAAGTACAACAATATCTCTTCTTGTAGTTGATGTCCATGTGTTACTATCAGTGCTATGAGTAAAACGAACTAACCAACTTGTTCCAACAGCACTTTGATCAAAATTTCCATCAACAATTAAATCATCTGCATTAACAATTTTCCAATCATCCAATACATGATCGTAACGTAAACCAAAATTTCTTTGTGCTTGTAACTCGTCTAGTATATTTCTTTTTTCTCCGTCTGTAAAAACAATACGAAGATTAGGCATCCAAGACATTACATCTTGGTTTCCAGTTATTCCTTGAATAAAGACTGCACCTTCGCCGTTTGCACGTCTACCAGTGTTTACTCCATCTGATGTTGTTAATCCAAATCCATCTCTAAAAACATCTTGTACCTTATACCAAGTTAAGTCAGCAAGTTTAACTAATGAGTTTTTCTTCAAAGTTCTTATATCATTTTCTACTGCACTTCGACCAATTCTTTTTGGTGCTGTATCATTTGTAAAGTAACCATGTGTTGAACCAATTGTTGTATCTACTGTTTTCCAGTATACTGGATTTACAGGAGTAATTGGTAAAAATCTACGGTAGTATAACTGGTGTAAAGGACGGTATTGTAATCCGTCTAGCATCCATTTATAAATTTTATTTGTTCCAGCTGAATCACTTATTTTTGTATCAACAGTTGACTCGTCTGTGTATAAAAATGCATCATCTGCTAAAGTAATAACTGGTCTATATGATGCAGTTGGATCAGCTAAATCTGCATATAAACTTTGTCCTGTATGAATTCTGTTTATAGATTTTATTCTTGATATACCAGATACTTTACCTTGAGGATAGTTATTGTAGTCATCTGCTGTAATCATTCTATTTTGGCTAGCGGCTGTTCTACTTGCATTGTTTTTAATTTCTTCGATTGATTCGCTTTCAATTCCTGCCATATTATTTTTAGGACTAATATTACATATTAGCTCTTGAGGTTGCCCTAATGAATCTACATAAACTAGATTTAAATCTACATCAGTAGTTTCACCTTTTTGTATAATAAAGTCTTCGTTTGCACTAACTCTAAACCAAATTCTTATGTTGCCAAACGGAACGTTTCCAAATGACCCATTGCCAAACTTAACTGATATTTGATCATCTGTTCTTGTAATTACTTCGAAGATATTTCTATCTTCTTTATCAACACTATTGAAAGATATATTGTTTCCAATAACACTTTCAACTTTAGTCCAGTATGTTAATATTGTGCCAGTAGCATCTACTGTCTGCACCCATACATCAGTATCATTAATGTTATCTGCATTAATATCAATTACTCTGTTTTCTACAACATTATCAATAATAATATCTTGGAACTGAAGTGTTCCTTGTTTACAACTAAAGAACCAACCGTTTGACTCTCCTGCAAATCCTGTTCCGTCATTATTAAAACTAAGGCTCTTTGTATTCAACGGAGACGGAGGTCTTTCAATTAATTTACCGTTGTCTAATGCTACAGGGATAATATCAAATGTATATGATTCTCCTGCTCTACTAGTTAATGAAACATTTTCTATTAGGCTAGAGTCATCTGTTTCTTCAAATTCATAAATTTCTCTTGTCATAGCACCTGATTGGAATGTACTAATTGGTCTGCCAACAGGGTTACTTTTATTAAATGCTTCATTTAATATTAAATTAAATTGTTCTCGGAAGTCGCTGTTAAGAGGATCTGCCCAAACAATATTTTGCCCTGCTAAGTTTACTCCTCTACTATCAAATATTTCTTGTGAACTAGAGATACTATTAATTCTTAAAAATCCTTCAGCAGTTTGGTTCCTGTGTGTTTTATATCCAATTTGTCTAGCAATAGACAAAACATTTTCTCTTACTTCTGCAGTTTCTAAGAAAGTTTCTCTTAAATTTAAATCTGATCTAAATGCTATATTTTGCCCAAGGAATGAAATTAAATCAACTAGTGCAACATATTCACTGCTATTAATAAAGTCGTTAAAGTCTTCCCCGTAGTTAACCTGTATATGATCTAATAATGCTTCTCTTAACGATTCAAAGTCATATGCTTTAAAGTCTGCATTAACTAAATCTCTATAGTTATTAAGCCAGCTCTCTGCGGCGTTTAACTGACTTAGACGCTTTGTCTGGCTCATTAAAATTCTCCTTTATTAAATTCCAAAGGAAGTGTAGTTACTTCATTCTCTGGACGATAAATTAGTGTTACATCAACAGTAATTGAATGTTCATTTTCTAACGTTTGAACTTCAACGAATTCCCATCTAGGATCTTCTGAAATAATTCTAACAACATCTTCTCTTATTAATTCTTTTACATTGTCGTCTAAAGGATCAAATAGCAATTCCCATATAATGGTTCCGTGTGTTGGTAACATAATACGTTCACCTAGTTTTGTACCAAACTGATTTAATAAATCTCGTTTTGCCAGATCAAAGTCAGTTAACACTGGTTTTGTAAAACTAGTGCCTATTGTGCTATATCCTTTGTATTTTGTTGTCAATGTAGCCATAACTATATTTAGCTACCTTATTAAGCAGGGTTATTACTCTTATGCCCTTGTAGGTGCATTTGGTGGGTTATTCTCGCCTGTATGCGGATTTCCGTGCTTATTTTGTAATGATGCAACCTGTGTTATAGCAGAACCGGGAGGTATTTTTCCTGTATTTAAAAAGTAACTTCTTTCATATTGTGCTCTTTGCATTTTATTAGGTGGAAGATACTTTGCCTGTAATCTTTTTCCAGTAGATGGACCGTTTCCAAGTTCTGTTTTCCATTGATCATTCTGTGGTTGTCTTGCTCTTTTCTTTTGTACACTCTTAAAATCAGCAGTAACTCCTTCGTCCATTAAGTCTGTTGCACTTTTTTGAGCTCCTTGTACTTCGCCAGTTATTGCATATTTTGCTTCTGCATTGCGTTGATTAGCAGATGGTGTATAATGAGAATTAGCCCAAATAGTAGCAATATCTTTAGGTTGAGGTCTTCCGTCTCCACTTGCTTTTCCGCTATCTACTAGACCGTCTGCCATGCGATATGCTTTACTTGGGTTTCCAAATGCCGCCATACATAACGAATCAAACATTGTTTGTGTAATACAAACAGTATCGTTTCCAATACGTTTAATAAGTCTTTTTCTTATAGGAGGCACTATATGCCTGTCAATAATTTGTCTACTTGCAATCCTTGCTTCTGCTTCACTTGGCCCACTAACCAATGCTTGTTTTATACTTGCATCTAGTTTACTTGCAGGATTTTGTGGTCCCCAGATATCAATTCTAGTTCCGTATCCAATACTGTATCCTTGAAAATCTGCATACATCATTCCTCTATATGCTTCTCTACTTTTCATCATATTAAATGCTTTTTCACTCATTGTTGCTCCTTTTAAACTTAAAGGAGGTATACAAGAAAGAGCATCAGCAGTTATTGGAATACCTGTTTGTTGAGAAACTTTTTCTCCGTCAGAATTTTCCTCAAATATTAAACTCACCCAACTTGCTGGCGCTGGAGTAACTTTCGGACTTCCAGGAATACTTGCTAAAACAGCTTCGGGTGAGTCTGGACTTAGTGTGCCTACTGGCAATGTAATTTTTTCTCCACCTTCAAACTTTCCATGTCCAGCCCAAGGCTCATGCTCTGGTACTCTGCCAGAAACACTCTCGCCTACTAATTCGTTTACAATATGGTTATGTACTTCAGGCTTAGTTGCCTTTGCCGCAACAGGTCCGTTCATGTCAATTCTACTTGCTGTTTCTTTATAAATTGCCGCTACATTAACATCCATTCCTGTCAGTGATGTTTGAAATAAACCTTGTCCTGCTGTAACATTGTAACTTTGTCCTGTTTCAATTTTAGTATTTTCTTTTGATTTTACATTTATGTCTTTGACTGCTTCTACGTTGATATTTTTGCCGGCATGCATATTGATATTTTCTTCTGCATGAAAAGATATATCTTTCTGTGAGTATACATCAATGTTTCCTTCTTCGTCTAGTTCTACCCAAGCAGTACCTTTTGCATTAATAATATTAATGTATCCGCCTTCTTCATGCATTTGTATCTGATGTCCGCTGGCAGTACGGAAACGTATTTGTCCGTCAAGTCCTTTTTCTCCATCATCTAACATAAGGCTATGTTGGTTAGGAGTTAGTATACCGTATGCTAATCCTGGGTGACTTAAATTATCTCTAAACGGGCCAGCATTAGTTTGGCCTCTTCTTAAGTCTTTATCAATCCCTTGTTCGCTTAATCTAAAACTAGCAGGGTGTTCAGGCCTACGCATAATATTTTTATCAGAAACATTCCATCTATTTCTGTCACCAATTGGTCTTACCAAACCTTCGTGTGTAGCTCCAGATGCTACGCCTGGCAATGCATGTGTTTTGTCGTCATGTGGTACACAAGCCCACCAGACGCCTAAGTTTTTATCTCCATTAATGAAAGAGCATATTACAAACACATTTAAGTCTGGCGGAACATGCCAGATACCATATGCCCTATCTGTTTCTTCGTAATCAACTGAAGCTTTAATTGGCTTTTCTTCTTGATGGTTTGATGATCCGGCAAAAGGAGGACAATACTTTACTTTTCTCCAATGCTTTGGATTGTCTTCGTCTCCGAGAAATTCTTTGATATAAACCTCAAGCACACCCATACCATATGGGTCTGCATTGTTTTTAATTTTACCAAGATATACTCCTGTAAAACTTTCTAAATCATATGGTCCTGTTGACATATTCTAAAGTACTCCTCCAGCATTACTATTTTCTCCAAACTCTTTTATCATTTTTGATTCTTCTGCTTTTCTAAATGTAGCATCTCTTTCTATTCTTATCTTCTTTTGCATTGCTTCTTTTGCTTTTTGCCCCATAAGAGGATCTTTTGTTCCTTTTAACTTTGATGTAAACTTCCCACCTGTAAATGTATGTACAGTTGAAAAGATTCTATATACACCCGTAATCAAATCTTCTTTATCTAGATCCATAAGGTCTTTGTCGTTTCTATCTGCACTTGGTACACCAACTTCTAAGTATACTGAGTTATCTACATTTTGTCCAGCTGTTTTTGCTAAATGTTCTTTTAATGCTTTCTTATAGTTTCCCATATTATCAATATAAAAATTTATGTCATCTTGTACTGGTGCTTTACCTTCTACTCCTGCTGGTGTTTGGTGTAACCAAAACGGATCTCCAAGTACATCAAACTCTAATGTTATTAAATCACCACTACCTGCACTTGCGCCAGCATGTAATTGTTTAAATAAATGCTTTGAAACAAACTCTGCTCTCTTGCCTTCTGATTGTGTATCTTTTGTTTTTCCTTGTGTGTTAGTTGGTGTAAACATAGTTGGATAGATATTTGCTTGTTTTTTTTGAGCTTCGTCTACGTCAGACTCTGCTAAATCTTCTGCAAATCTAAAAGGGGCAAGTTTATCGTCTTGTATTCTTTTTAATGTTGCTTCATCTCTTTTTTTATTTTGTGCGTTTTGTTTTCTTCTCTGTTCGTATAACTCTTTTTTACTTGGTTTTTTCTCTTTCGTCTTTGCTTGAGGAGCAGAAAGATCATTAATCATTGATAAAGGAATCCTCCAAAGATTATTAAATTTAATATCTAAGTTTAATATTTCAGTATTCTCTCCTGAGTAAATCCACTTATATGCTTTTCTGATTAGTCCATTTTCAATATAGTCGTCGATCCTAGCAGACACATCATCTATAGATGATGTATTCTCTAATTCATCAGGGTCCATAAGATCCTTTGCTAAAGCCCTTGCACCTACAAATACTTCTACATCTACTGCTTCTTTCTGTCTTGCGGCATCAAAAGAATCATTGCTTTGTACAGTAACCCCTGTAACAATTAGTACTGATTTTTTTAATTTTTTAAGAGAATCTGGTTTTGGTTTTGCACTTTTTTCATCAAACGCATCATTTGTTAAGTATTTTACAAGCTCTGGAGATGTGCCAAACATTTGGTGTATAAACCCTTGTATTGTTTCACCAGGTGCTAAAGCAATATTACCATCAGTAAATATACTCATAAAAAAGCCTTCGCTTTTTGTTGGAATTAGTTTTGAGTCAAAGTTAAATTTTAATTTCTTTAGTGTATCACAAACATAAAATTTATATGTATCTGCTTTTTCTTGTGTTCCTTCTTTAACTAATTCTTTTTGATATTCGTTTAATCCTTTTTCTAGTCTTGTAATAAGTCCTTGTATATTATTCTGTTTACTATTGTCATCATCTTTGTCAACTGAAACACCTTTTTCTATTTTCAATACTTCTGTATTACTTGAAGAACCTAAATTTGTAACTAGCTGTAGGCTATATGCCGCTCCTTTTAAATCAAGACTCATTTCTAGATCAGTAATTGTAACATACCATTTATACACCATCTCATTATTATTGTAATCTACACAAGTTACTGGCAAGTCATTTTCGTAACCTTTAAAGTTTACTTCTAACAGAAATAGTGCTTCTTGAGAATTAGGAAGATTAAATGATCTTGCAGACTTTGCAATCATCTCTGGTAGTTTACCGCCTAATGGTTCAACAATTCCCATTTTAAAAGTATGGTCTATTGCAGACATATAAAACGGCTGTGAATGTCCTGGATTGGCTGTTGTTATTTCAAGTGATTCTACTACAACCGACCCTACTGAAGATGTGTCTACTATTTTAATTCCTCTACCATGATTATATGAACGTTCTTTTACCTTTAGTGTTCTTTCATCAGGTGGCATCATTGTTAATACTATATTATAGGTATAACTAGGATATCTTAGTAAAGGGTTATCTCCTACTTCACTAGCAAGTTTAGGAGGGGCTTGTATTGATTCCGGAGGAAGTTTCGCTATAGCCATTTTAAATTCCGTCTGTGCTAGTAAGTACCTCTAGTACTGTTCCAGCCTTTAAATCTTTAATAGGATCAGGTAGTGCATTCCTATTAAGCATTGCAATAGTCCACCAAAACTTACTGTTACCATATAAATCATAACTTAGTTTGTCTGGCCTATGTGCTTGAGCTGGCGTAACTATATGTCGCTGGGTTTCGATCCCAGGTGATACTAAATCGTCAACTGTTTGTGCATTGTAAATGTCTAGGAAAAAATCTTTAATCTTTGTATTTCCGTAATGTGCTTTTCCTGTTGCCATTAAATATATCCTTTACTTAAAAGTTTACCTGACGCAAAATCTTCCAGCTTAAAGTCTTTGACCACCTCAAGCGGAGTAAGTTGAACAAGTAGTGTTACAGAGATATCAAATAATACAGGTACTGTTTGAAATCCATCTGCCATACTTACTGTAATATAATCTACATCTTGTGGATAGTCAAAAGAGAACGATTGTACTACCACAGGAGTATTATTATAAAGTCCATAAGCATTTAATCTTCCAATAGGAGGAGGCGTTCCTCTTGTTTTCTTTTCCTGTTTTCTACCATAAAACATCATTGTAGATGTTCTTAATAAGTGTATTGCATTTAATGCTTTACGTCCTTCTTTTTCGTCTCTACTAACAAAAGGACCACTAATTGAAATAGAAGGAACCTTTCTATTACCAAATGCACTTGGTTGATAGTTTGTATGCTGTAGTTCAATAGTACTATAGTTGACTTCAATAGATTGTGTTATTCTTGGTGTATATTCCCATTCAACAATGTTAGTATTAAAGGCCGCGTTATCCGAAGTTGGCGTAATCTCTGGCTTTAATGCTTTGAATGACAATCTTACTTTATCTGCAACTTGAGCCATATTACACTAGTCTCCTGCTAAAAATATTAAAAATCTTTTTTTGTAAACCTTCGTCAGCATTTGGGTACAGGTCTTTTACAATTTGTTCTTGCTCTTCTTTTGTTCCACTTGCAAACATACTTCTAATTTCTGATGCACTTCCTGCTGTTTTACCTGCAACTGTAAACTTATAATCCTTAACCGGATATATGTACCCATGCCCTGGACGTTCTGTTCCTTCTCCTTTTTCATTCGTAAAAGGTTTCATTTTATCTCCTGTGTACTTCTGAAAATAAGAAGGTGAGCCATTTTTTAATGGTGTAAACTGAAATCTAGGATCTTCTTGCATATCCTTTGATCCTACTCCAAATACCATAACATCTGAATTAGGATCAAGACCTAATGCTGTTGGCAATACTTTTGGATTATAAGGAACCGGTTCTTCAATAACCTGGCTTGGATTAATACCCGATGCTTGTATCATTACTTTTTTCTCATCAAAAGAAAAAGGGCTCTTATTCGGCTCTACTTTGCCGCTAGAAGCGATATAAGTATTATTAATGCCAAACTTAGACGCTAGTTCTTTATATGCAGAAGCATGTCCATGATGGAACGGATGAAACCTTCCACCATAAATGGCAATAACTTGGGGTTGCAGATCACTAATTTTCATGTTATAATTTCTCCAACTATATTTACCGTTTTTATAAAGTGGGTAGATAACCTATTGACATTAACCTAGACTTTTGTTATACTAGTTAAAATAAGGAAATAATATGACAACTAATTTAAAAAACGTATATTTAAAGAATAAAGACTTACTTGTTCAGATTCATAGAAGCAAATTACAGTTTTGCTGGAAAGAAGATAGGAAGTATGGAGATTACGATATTATCTTACATAACCTTACACATTTCCATAATAGGAAAACAAAAGCATTTCCTGAAGGAGCTCTTAATATTGCAAAGGCTACAAGAGCTAAAAGATTTGCTGAAGCAGATCATAAGCAGGCTTTGGTAGAATGGGAAGAAGCAGGTAGACGGCCAAGCAAAAAGCCTAAGTTGGATCAGTTTATGGTTCCTACAAAATCTATTCCAAATGATGAGATTGTTGTTAGGCTCATGACATGGGATCATATTCCAGAGGAGCCAGGAAGAAAAACAAATCCAAAAACTCCTGCAGATTATAGGAGTAAAGTTAACTTTCCTCCCTTTAAGCATTTTGTTAAAGAAGGAGGAGAATGGAGAGAAGTTGTTCGTAGTCATTGGAAAGGTGATTTAGAAAGTGGTAAGTTTAGTATTGACCACGGAAAAATTACTAATAGACTAGGTGCAATGTTCTTAAAACTATGTGAACGTTATAGTTTAAGAAGTAATTGGAGAGGGTACAGTTATATTGATGAGATGCGAGGACAAGCCCTCATTCAGTTAACTCAGATTGCTCTACAGTTTGACGAAAGCAAGAGCCAAAATCCATTTGCATATTATACTGCCGCCGTGACAAATAGCTTTACTAGAGTATTAAATGTTGAAAAGAGGCAACGAGATATACGAGACGACTTGTTACAAGAAGCAGGACAAACTCCTAGTTGGACTAGACAGGCAGAGCATATTGAGAAAGTTAAAGCAGAAGTTGAACGGGCACTTGCTTTAAAAGAAGCAGAAAAGTTAGAGAAAGAAAAAGAAGAACAAGAGCCGTTATCAACTATGATAGGGCATAACAATCCGCCACCGGATTAACAAGGAGAAATTAATGACAAATCCATTTGAAGACCAGGAAAGGTTTATGCTGGCATGTGATCAAACTGTCGCAGAAGAGAATATTCAACAGTACCGGCTATACCTTAGTCTAATCAATGAGGAAACTAAAGAGCTTGTTGATGCAATTAAAGCCAATGATAAGAAAGAACAATTAGATGCTTTAATTGATATTCTTGTTGTTACTATCGGTGCAATACATTCGCTTGGTGCTGATGCAGAAGGAGCATGGACAGAAGTAATGTTTACAAATTTTGCTAAGATTGATGATATAACTGGTAAAGTTAATAAAAGGTCCGACGGAAAGATCCTTAAACCAAAAGACTGGGAAGGACCAAAATTAGAAAAGTTTTTGGAGAGAAAGAATGACAAAGATGAATAAAAAGCTAGAATACCTTATTATGAGACATAAGAAACTAAAAGAACAGGTACTTACTGCAACCGGTGATCTTCTCAGAGAACTTAAAAAAGAAAAACTTTTTGTAAAAGATCAAATAGAAAGAACTAGACATCAGACAGATAGTGTGTTATAATAAACCATGACACAACCTTTTAAGAGAGCCGCATATTTTACGGATATTCATTTTGGATTAAGAAATAACAGTCGGGCACATAACGACGACTGTGAAAACTTTATTAAATGGTTTGTAGAAGAAGCTCATAAAGAAAATTGCGAAACTTGTATTTTTGGAGGCGACTGGCATAACAGCCGCAGTCAAATTAATGTTAGTACATTAAACTATACTACTTCAAATTTAGAGTATCTAAGCAAAAACTTTGAAAATGTTTATGTTATTATGGGTAACCATGATTTAGCATATAGAGAAAAACGTGAAATTAATTCACTTCCGTTTGGCAAATATTTGCCAAACCTACACATTATAAACGAGATTACTACAATCGGAGACATGACTATTGTTCCTTGGTTAGTTGGCGAAGAATGGACTGATATGAGAAATATTGGTTCTCGTTATATATTTGGACACTTTGAACTTCCTCGTTTTAAAATGAATGCTATGGTAGAAATGCCGGACCACGGAGGATTAAACGGAGATCATTTTCCTAATCAAGAGCTTGTGTTTAGTGGACATTTTCATAAACGTCAACGACGAGGAAATGTAGTTTATACTGGCAATGCCTTCCCACATAATTTTGCTGATGCTGGAGACGACGAAAGAGGAATGATGATACTTCCTTATGGGGAAGAGTATCAGTTTAGGGCTTGGCCCGATGCACCAAAGTTTAAGACAATGTCTTTAACTCATGCTATAGATAACCATGCACATATATTTGATCATACAACATTTGCTCGTGTTACAATTGATGTTGATATTAGTTTTGAAGAGGCTTCGTATATCAAAGAAAAGTGGTATGAAGAATATGGTATGCGAGAATTATCGTTAATTCCTACTGCAAAAGAAGAACATTCTAAAGAATGGGACGGTGGAGAAATTAAATTTGAAAGTGTTGATGCTATTGTTTTAAATCAGATACAATCTATTGACTCTGATGTAATAGATAAAAAACTATTAACTGAAATTTATCAAGGGTTGAATAAATGATTGTATTTAAAAACATAACCATAAAAAACTTTATGAGTGTAGGAAATGTTACACAGGCATTAAATTTAAGTAACGATGGCCTTACTCTTGTATTAGGAAATAACTTAGATTTAGGTGGCGACGGAGCAAGAAATGGTGTTGGTAAAACAACTATTGTTAATGCACTAAGTTTTGCTTTATACGGAGATGCTTTAACTACAATTCGTAAACAAAACCTAATCAACAAAACTAATGGCAAGAATATGCTTGTTACATTAGAGTTTGAAAAGAACGGCGAAACTTTTAAAATTGAACGTGGCCGTAGTCCTAATGTTTTACATTTTTACATTAATAATAACCAAGTAGAAGAAAAAACAGATGAAGGGCAAGGAGAGAATAGAGTTACACAGAAAGAAATAGATAGGCTCATTGGTATGGGAAAAGAGATGTTTAAGCATCTTGTAGCCTTAAACACTTACACTCAGCCTTTCTTAGCATTAAGAGCAAACGATCAAAGAGAAATTATTGAAGAACTACTTGGCATTACTCAACTTAGTGAGAAAGCAGATATTTTAAAAGAAGGCATTAGAAACACTAAAGAATTAATTAAAGATGAGGAATCTAGACATAGGGCTTTAGAAGAAAGTAATGCTAGGGTTAAATCAACTATTGACGATTTAAAACGTCGAAGCAGAACTTGGAATAAAAAGAAAGACGAAGATTTAACTAATATTTTAGCTGGTATAACAGAACTAGAGTCTACAGATATTGATGCAGAGTTACAATCTCATAGAGATTTAGAAGTCTTTAAAGAAAACGATAATCGCCTAAAGTTAGCCAATAAAGAACTAGCTACAAGACAAGGTAATATCAATAAACTTAAAGAATCTCTTACATTATCTGAGTCTAATCTAGTGTCGTTAGAAGAAAATAAGTGTCATACATGCGGACAAGATATACAAGACGAAAAACAACAAACTTTATTAACAGATGCTAATAAATTATTAGTCCAAATTAAAGATGCGTTAAAAGAAGAACACGGGCTTCTTGCCCAATCAGATATTGCTGTTCGAGACATTGGAGATATGGGTACTCGTCCTATAACAAAATATCCTAGTATTGAAGAAGCAATTAAACACCAAAGCAACTTAGAAAATTTAAAAGGTACTTTGGTTACTAAAGAGGAAGAAGAAGATCCTTATCAAGAGCAAATTGAAACTCTTGAAACAACTGCTCTTGCAGAAATTTCATGGGAGAACATGAACGAGTATACAAAACTACAAGAGCACCAAGAATTCTTGCTTAAATTACTAACAAATAAAGACTCATTTGTCCGTAAACGCATTATCGAGCAGAATTTAGCATACTTAAACCATAGGTTAGGGTATTACTTAGATAAATTACAACTACCACATGAAGTGGAGTTTAAGAGCGACTTAGAGGTTGATATTACTCAATTAGGTCAAACATTTGACTTTGATAATTTGAGTAGAGGAGAACGTAACAGGTTAATCCTAGCACTAAGTTGGAGTTTTAGAGACGTTTATGAAAGTTTCACTGAACCAATGAATTTACTGTTTATTGACGAACTTGTAGATTCAGGCATGGACCAAGTTGGTATTGAGTTATCAATGTCAGTCTTAAAGAAAATGGGCCGTGAAATGAAACGTAACGTCTTTTTAATCAGCCATCGAGACGAACTCGCTGGTCGTGTAAACAACGTACTGATGGTTGTTAAGCAAAACGGTTTTACTATGCTTGATAACTCTACAGAAATTATTTTATAAGGAGAATAAAATGGCAGATCCAAGAGATCCAAGAGATTCAGCTCATCATTTAGCATTAATGGAAAACATGGATGCATATATTGCTGAGAATAGAAAGTTCGTGGAAAAAGGTGTAAAGGCTAGTGCAACTAGAGCTCGTAAAGCTCTACAAAATATTGCCGTTGCTGTAAAAGAAAGACGTAAAGAAATTACAGAAGAGAAAAATGCACTTTAATGCCAAGTAAAAGTAAAACTAAAGGATCAGGGTTTGAAAGAGAGGTTGCTACACATCTCTCTGAAATCTACAACGAAAGTTTTGTTCGAGTTCCAAACTCAGGAGCATTTGTTGGTGGAATGAATCAAACCCGTAAAAGCTATCTAAGTGAAGAACAAATTAGAGGTTTTAAAGGAGATATTATTCCTGGTCCTAGTTTTCCTTTACTAGTATTTGAATGCAAATTCTACGCAGATTTTCCTTTTCATCAATTACTACAAAATACGGACGTACTAATACTTGATGATTGGATAAATCAAACTATAGACTGTATGGATGAAGGTGACTTAGGACTTCTATGTATGAAGTTTAATAGAAAAGGTCGCTATATTGCATACGAAGATAAGTTTAAATTTGAAACAACTAGATTTATAAACTACAAAAACTGGCTCATTACTGACTACGATTCTTTTTGGGAATTGAATGTCGACAAAGTAAAAACATACTCAAAACTCACAGAGACCATCTCTTAGAAACATTGGCAAACTATCTACTGACAGGTTAGTGCAAGCCGGTTATATTGCACCCATAAAATCTGGACCAGCGAGGGTTGCAGAGGACGGAATTTCTGAGCAGTAGCAGAGACATAACATCACTATCCTTAACAGGACGTAGGTCAAACAGCATGAAACTGGCCTGATGTATGTATAGTATTGCTAAAATGAGTAGGCTCTGGTGAACCATTACAACCTACATAACAATAGAATTGGTTTGGTTCGGTTCTATATGTTTGCGTTATTACAGTCTAGTGTAAAAGGGTACCGCGTAACCGCCCTAACAGAAATGTTGCTTTAACCAAAGTGTGGTAGAGGTCTGTGTCAAGACAACCATTTATCTTAGCCCCTAAACGGGGCTAAGTGTGGATAGTTAATCTATGTCAAGCTGAAGTTAAAAATATTAAAGTTATTACTTACATTATGTAAACCATTTGTTATCGTTTGAAATATAAAAATGAATGAGTAGAGCAAAGCGATACGATATTCAAGGACGAAGTATTCGTCCTATAGCTGATTCTTAACAATGTTAATGAGTACTTCTGACTAACGCATCTGATTAGCAATACCCTTTTTACCGTACATTGTGTCTAACTTTTCTTTGACAACTTCTGCCATGATTTTTCTATCAGTATACGGCATATCCCAAACAACTTGTATTGGGTTACTACTCCACACACTTAAATTGCATATGTCTTGGGTTAGGGCTCTTGCGTCAGTTTCAAAACTTTCGATATACTTTGTAATCTTATTTGAATCAGTTCCTAGACTCAAGAGCCTACGGAAAAAAAACTTGTTGGATCGAATAGCATATCTGTTTTATAAGTTTCTCCGCAATAATCACATTTTGCAGATACTTCTCTAATAATTCCAAATTCTTGGAATTGTTTTAGTTCTTCTTCTAGTCTATCAACAGAACTTCTATCTAAATTTCCTAGCCAGTCTGCAATAAATTTTACTTCTGTTATCTCTTGTGGTTCACCGTCACCGGAACCAGGAATAACAACTTTTTGAATTGCACCAATCATTAAATCATGACTTAGGTCAACTAATTGTGCAAAACCTGTATTTGCAATTTCTGTTTGTTTTTCTACTGGCTCTTCACGTTGTTCACTTGCTTGTAATGCTCTCATTGAATCAAATTGCATTCTTAGTAAACGTGATTGATCTTTTAGATTGTATGGTCTTAAATGTACTTCTAAGTTATTTGCAAGTTTTACAACTCCTAATTTATCTGGAATTGGCTTTAATGTGCCAATTATCTGCCCTAAACTTACATTTATTGTTTGAGACTTACCATCTGACTCGTTACAGCCGTGGCTAATATCCATTGGCATGTCATCTCCATAACTTGCCATTTTAATAGCAACTAAAATCATATCAACATCTGCGGACGGAATTTCGTCAACATCTACAATGTCTGGACAAGAACTTTTGATTACACCCCTCATAGCTTCACCATTAAATAAAGCATCAGGATTTTTAAGGCGTAATTCGTCTTTTGCAGTCATTGGATATATTGCAAGTTCCCCGCTATCAGTTAATTTTGGTGGCTGTTTATAGTATCTTCCACTAGAAGGAAGAGTAATATACGTTCCGGGTTGCCTGAAATAATCCGATAAAGGGTTAGCAGTTTGTCCGGAAAGTGGGTTTTTATTATCCATGTAGTTAATCCTATCAGGTAAATAGGCTTATAGAAACCTATATTTGTAATTATACTTATATTCGGTTATAAAGTACAAAGGTCCAAAAGGTAATATGGAAGAAGAATTAAGAGAAGCAATTGGTAAACTAACCGATCAAATTTCTAATATGAATAGACAAACAGGCTCAAGACCTGGTGGAAGTAGTCGTGGATCTACAGCGCCTAGAGCTGATGCTACTGCTTCAGCAATGGATAAACTAAAAGAAGGGGTCCAAGGAACAACTTCTAGTTTAAAGAAAACTGCTGAATCAAACGAAAAACTTATACAAACATCTAAAAAACTTACTTGGGAGCAAAAAGCACAAGTAAGAGGATTACAAAACTTTGGTAAAGGATTACTTGACGGAAGTAAAAAAGGACAAGATTCTTTAAATCAGTTATCCGGAGCTCTATCAAATAGCACAGGAAAAGTTACTAAAGTACTTGGCGCCTTTGCCGCTGGTTTAGGTTTTGCATGGGGAACATTAGAAAATTTTGCAGATGCCGCTAGATCTGCAAGTGGAGCATTAAACTTAGGAGCAGTTAGTGTTGGCTTAATGCAATCACAAAGTATGATGTCAGGACTTGGTAAAGAGTTTGCAACTGTTATCAATGAAAGTGGCGGTGGTTTTAAACTACTAGGAGAAACAACAGAAGACGCAGTTAAAAACTTATCTCAAATGTCAAGAGCAGTTAGAAACGGTTCTTCTATGATGGGCAACCTTACAAAAGAATTTGGTGTGTCAGCAAAGGCAGTTGACGAAACTGCAAAGCTAACCGCACAATTAGGACTTACAGAAAAAGATAGTGCCCAATTAATGGCTCAGAGTTTAGATGTTGCAAGAAGGTCTGGTGCTACACAAGAAACAGCAATGCAAGTAGCAATTAAAAGTTATGCTCAGACAGCTAAAACAGCAAGAGGATTAAGTGATCAATTTGGTGTTAGTGCCAAACAAATTATGCAGGCTTCAATGGCTTTTCAAAAGTCTATTGCAGGACAAAGAGCCGCTATGCTTGGAGTAGGAACAGATGCTACTGAAATACAAGGTGTAATGGGTCAAATGCTTGGTAACCTAAGCCAAGACCAAAGAGATAGAGCATCAGCCGCAATGGCCGCAGGAGAAATTGGACAAGCCATTGCTATTGCAACTGAAGGCAAATCTGGAGCAGAAGCCGCCGCAACTGCTGACATGGTAAGAATGATATCTGAAGCAAACACTGGAAAAGGTGACGGTACAGTTTTACAAGCTCTTAAAGGTATGGAAAATGCTTCCATGACACAATTTGCAAGTAGTAGAAACTTTAGAGATCAAAATATGAATGCCGCGGCTGGTATCGGACAAGCATTTAAACGATTAACTGATGATGCAAATAAGTCCGGCGAAGATGCTAAGACAAATGCAGAAGAAGGTCAAACTACAGAAGCAAAAAACATCAAGTCTCTTACACAAATGTCAACTGCCGTTGATTATGCTAAAGGTACATTTTGGAGTATAGTAGCAGGAGGAGTTGGATTATTAGGATCATTTGTATCATTAGCGGCCGCAGGTAGTGCCGCCGCAATAGCAATGGGAGGCGGAGGCTTATCAGGAGTACTTGGTGGATTTAGCAAAGCCCTTAACAAAGTAACATCTGGTGCAATGGGATCAGTTGGTAAAGTAGGCGGAGCAGTAGCAAGTGCCGGCGGAGGAATGCTTAGTAAAGCAAAAGGATTTTTAGGAATCGGAGCTGGAGGAGTTTCTGCTACTCAATCTGCTCCTGGTATTCCTAGTACTAAAGGAATGCAAAATGCTCTTGGTGAAGTTAAAAGTTTAGGAAAAATGATACAAGATACTTTATCAGGTATAGGAAATGGAATTGCAAAATTAGCAAGAGGTATAGGTAGCTCATTATCATCTATTGGAACAGGAATTGCAAAGTTAGCAAAAGGAATTGGTAGATCTTTATCATCACTTGGTAAAGGTATTGGAGACTTAGGAGAAGGACTTGGTAGAGGAATTGGAAAACTAGTTGAAAGTTCTTTAAAAGGAATTGGCAAAGGACTTGCCGCAGTATCTAATCCAAAATACTTAATTGGAGCCGCAGTATTAGCCGCAACAGGTGGTGCAATGTGGGTTGCTGGAAAAGCATTCCAACAGTTTGCAAATATTAATTGGGGCGGAGTAGTAGCTGGAGGTATTGCATTAGCAGTAGTAACAGCAGGAGCCGCGGCCATTGGAGCATCTGGTATGGTTGCACCTATTTTACTTGGAGCCGTAGCAATTGGAGCTCTTGGAGCCGCACTAATACCATTTAGCTATGCCGCTAAACTTGCAGGCGAAGGAATGGTAGACTTAGGTAGAGGGTTAAGAATAATTGGAGATGTTCCAATTCCAACGTTACTTGCTATAGGTCCTGCATTAGCATTAATGGGAGTAGGTTTAGCCGCACTTTCAGCCGCTGGTGCAATGAGTTCTCTTTTAGGAGCATTCCAAGATGAAGGACCAATTGATAAAATTGTAAAAATTGCTAAAGCCGCTCCTGGTGTTAACTTGATGGCTAAGTCTTTAAGAACATTTGGAATGAACATAATGGTCTTTAATAAAGGACTTGAAGGTTTAAGTGAAACAGCATTAGATGGATTAGAAGATTTCAACGATGCCGCAAGTAATATATCACAGTCTTCTGTAACTGCAATGGCAGATTTAGCAGTAGCAACATCTTTACTTGGATTTAATATACAAGATATAGATTGGAATAAGTTAGTTTTACCAGTAGACATTGGTGAAAGATACCATAATTTAGCAGAAGGAATGTTAGCAACCGCTGTAGCAATGGAACAAATGCCTAAACCAGGTATGTGGGACACTCTTGTTGCAGGTGTAGGTAATTTATTTGGGGTTAACGGAGGTAATCAAGGTAGTTTAACAGAATCAGTACAATCAGAAAAAACTACAACTACAACATATAGTGATGGGTCAGTTGATACGCAATCAGAAATTGTTACAGTTCTTAAATCAATTGACGGGCAAATGGGCAAAGTTACACAGAATACAAAGAAAGAAGTTTCGGTTGTTGCTCCTCGCTTTGGTAGTTAAGTATTAATATAAAAAGGTAAGTAATAGTATGGCATCATGGAAAAAACATTTTAAGATATGGGATCCGCAGGCAGAACAAACCAATAATGGTCCTAGACAGCAAGGAGGAAGTACCTCTAAGTTTGCTAGTTGGCTACAAGACGTATACACTGGACAACCAAACAGAGTAGAACGTTATAGCCAATACGATCAAATGGACCAAGATTCGGAAGTTAATGCCGCATTAGATACAATATCAGAGTTTTGTACACAAGAAGATCCAATAACACATCTTCCTTTTGCTTTAAGATGGTCTTCAGATCCAACACCAAGTGAAAGTCAAGCTATTAGTGAAACACTTAAGAAATGGTGTAGCATTAATGGATTTGATCAGAAGCTATTTAGAACTTTTAGAAGTGCTATTAAGTTTGGAGATCACTTCTTTTTGCGTGATCCAGAAACATTTGAATTATATTGGGTAAACCCAGGTGATGTTAAAAGAGCAGTAATTAACGAAGCTGAAGGACGTAAGGTTGAGCAGTATGTTATTAGTAATTTGCATCCTAACTTAGGAGCAAAGGTAGCAACCAAACCAATCGAAAGTGTACAATCAATGGCCAATGCTGTACAAGCAGGACCAAACAATCAGTATAATGTTTCAAATAGTGCTTATAAAAGTGGTAATACAGGAACTGAAGTTACAATTGATGCAAAAGATATAATGCATATTAGTTTAAGCGAAGGGTTAGATGCAAACTGGCCTTTTGGAGCAAGTATACTCGATAGTGTTTTTAAAATTTATAAACAAAAAGAGTTATTAGAAGACGCAATTATCATTTATCGTGTACAAAGAGCACCAGAACGTAGAGTGTTTTACATTGATACAGGTAATTTACCTAGTCACCAAGCAATGGGATTTCTTGAAAGAGTTAAAAATGAAATACACCAAAGACGTATTCCAACTAGATCAGGTGGTGGTACTGCCCTAGATGCAAGTTACAATCCTTTAAGTATTATGGAAGACTTTTTCTTTGCTCAATCAGCTGATGGTAGAGGTAGTAAAGTTGAAGTATTACCAGGAGGAACTAACTTAGGTGAGATAGATGATTTAAAATTCTTTTCAAATAAATTGATGAGAGGCTTAAGAATTCCAAGTAGTTATATGCCTACTGGACCAGATGATAGTGCTATACAATTAACTGACGGTCGTGTAGGAACAGCATTAATCCAAGAGTATCGTTTTAACAGATATTGTCAAAGACTTCAAGGATTAATTATGCCTATGCTATCCAAAGAGTTTAAGACGTTTGTAAAACATAGAGGTATTAACGTAGATACATCATCATTTGAAATTGATATGTTGGAACCTCAGAACTTTAGTGATTATAGACAAATTGAAGTTAATAATGCTAGAGCTTCTGTGTTCACGCAATTAGCAGAAGTACCTTATATGAGTCATAGATTTAAATTACAAAAATTCTTAGGACTAACTGATGCAGAATTACTTGAAAATGAGAAACTTTGGTTAGAAGAAAATAAAGCACCAACACCTACAGAAGCTGACGAACAAGCTGGGTTTGGTGATATTGGTGGAGGAGCCGGTGGAGGCGGATTAAGTGACGGCGATATGGACTTTGCCGACGATTTAGAGACTGCAGAACCAGCACCAGACGAGGGTGGCGAATCTGCACCCACAGAACCAGAAGCATAAAAGGAATAAGTAAAGTTATGAGATTTAATGACTTAACAAGAATACAAGACGAAATTGAAGAAGAAATCGATCCTGATGTAGCATTCTATTCCGATATGCGTAGACACCGTATGACTTTAGAGCATGTTAATAGATTGCGTAAACTTCGTGAATTAAGAAAATACGAGCAAAAAACTAGGTTAGAAGCAATTACCAAAATGTATGCTCGACCCCCTGCTGTTTAACAGTATTCTTTTAAAATATTAAATTTTTATTAAATTTTACCCGTTTTGCGGAAATTGTGCCAAAAAGTACAGTTTTTACCGCATAACTCCTGTTTTTCCGTGCGTCATTAGTAAGTAGTTATTGGTGAATACCCGCCTTTCGCGATAAGGAGAAAAAGAATATGACAACAGTACTTGAACAGGCACTTGAGCACCTCTTAAATAAAGAAGAGGAAAAAGCAAGTAGTCTTTTACATGATTACTATGTTGGTATTGGACGTAAAGTCTATGAAGATATTATGTCCGACGATACTAATTTAGAAGAAGAAATCGAAGATATTGATGCCGCAGTTGAAGAAGTTGAGTCTGACTTGACTGAAGAGGGTGACGATATTGAGGCAGAGATGGATGCTATTGATGCAGACGCAGATGCCGAAGAAATTGCAACAGATATGGATGCTGAAGAAGCTCCTGTATCATCTGATGCCGCTGACGTTGCAGATGCAATGGTTGATGTTGAATCAGCATTAGCTAACCTAAAAGCAGAATTTGAAGAAATGCTTACAGGTGGTGATGCAGAAGCACCAGCAGAAGAAGAAATGGAAGAAATGCCAGCAGAGGCAGTCCAATTAGAAGGTGAAAAGTCTGATGCAGAAGCAGTTGAAGAAGCTGAAGAAGTTGAAGAAAGCGCCGACGAACAGATTGACGAAGCCGCAGAACTCAAGTTAGCACAGAAGCCAGATTTGGCAGATCATGCAGATAATAAAAAGAGCCCAGTCGCAGGTAAAAACGACATGGGTGGTAAAGCAGTTAACATGGCAGGTGGATCTGCAGAAGGTGTAGCATCTGGTACAAAGCCAGAAAAAGCTCCAGCTTCACAGGAACTACCACATGGAACTACTGAGCCAAACATGAGCCAAGTAAAGGGTTAATAAGATGAACTTACAGCCATTAACAGAAAGATTGTCATTCGACCAAGCGAATCTCGTTGTCGAAATGGCAGAGAATCAGGATGGTGGTAAGGATCTCTACATGAAAGGGATTTTCATTCAAGGTGATAAAAAGAATCATAACGAGAGAGTTTATCCAGCAGATGAAATTGCCCGGGCAGTAGAGAGCATTAGTCAACGACTAGCAGATGGCTTTTCAGTATTAGGCGAAGCAGATCATCCAGATGACTTACAGGTTAACATCGACCGAGTTAGTCATATGGTTACTGAAATGTGGATGCAAGGTTCCGATGGATATGGAAAACTAAGAATTATTCCAACTCCAATGGGGAACATTATTAAAACATTACTAGAAAGCAAAGTAAAATTAGGAGTAAGTTCAAGAGGATCAGGAAATGTAGGCGGAGGCGGAAATGTTTCAGATTTTGAAATTGTTACTGTTGATGTAGTAGCACAACCTAGTGCCCCTGATGCTTATCCAACTCCAATTTATGAAAGAGTTATGCTAGACAAAAGACGAGCCGCTCTTATGGATGTAGCCCAAGCGATGACTTACGATAAGTCCGCACAAAAGCACCTTGAATATGAGGTACTTAGATTCCTTGAGAATCTTAAAAAAGTCTGAGGAGACAAATTATGAGTAATGAAAACTTTACAGATTTGCTCGGCTCTGTAGTATTATCTGAAGAGGTGCGTGAGAATATCAACGCCGCTTGGGATCAAAAACAGATTGAAACTCGTGAAGAAGTAACAGCAGAACTCCGTGAGGAATTTGCTACACGATATGAGCATGATAAAGGTCAACTCGTTGAAGCAATGGATAAATTGATTCAAGATACCATTTCTGGTGCTAGTAACGAGTTCAAAAAACTACACGAAGATACAGAGAACACTCGTGTAAAATATGCTACTAAGATGAGTGAAGACGCAAAACTTCTACAAAAATTTGTTATGGAAACATTAGCAAAAGAAGTTGGCGAATTAAAAGCTGATCGAGCCGCACAAAAAGAAAATTTTAAAGGCTTAGAAGAATTTGCCCTACGCAAATTAACTAATGAGCTTTCAGAGTTACACGAAGATCATAAAAAATTAGTTGAAGCCCGTGTTAAACTAATTTCAGAAGGTCGTATTGCTATCGAAGAAGCAAGATCACAATTTATTAAGAAAGCAAGTGAAAAGGTTAATAGCCTTGTTGTTGAGTCTTTCAAGAGTGAATTGTCCTCGCTTAAAACAGATATCCGTGAAGCAAAAGAAAACAACTTTGGACGTAAAATTATGGAGGCTTTTGCCGCTGAATTTATGTCAAGTAAGTTTGCAGACGGAACAGCAGTAAGTGAACTTAATACAAAAATTACTGAGATGGAAGTAAAATTAGCAGAAGCAAATAAAGCTATTGCTGACAAAGAACATCTCATCACCGAATCCAGTCGTTTACAGCGCCTAGCGGAAGACAAAATGACTAGAAGTCGGATTATGCAAGAACTAAATGCTCCGTTGTCAAAAGACAAAAGAGTTATTATGGATGAATTATTAGAGACAACTCCAACAAGTAAACTCAATGAAGCATTCCAGAAGTACTTGCCATCAGTTCTTAACGAAGAGGTCCGTAGAGACAAGAAAGTTATCGTTGAGGGTCAGCAATCACAGAAGACTGTGGTTACGGGTAATAAACCAGCAATTAAAGAAGAAGAGCCGGCTGAAGTTGATTCAACCATCTCTGAACTTCGTAAGTTAGCTGGTCTTTAAAGAAGGAGACATTTAAAATGTCAGAAGCTCTTTTTGAAGCTAAAAATTGGTCCGCAACTAAAGACGCCCTAACGGAAGGTCTTAACGGACAACGTAAATCTACTATGGAAGTTTGCTTAGAAAATACTAAAAAGTATTTGGCTGAGACAGCTACCACTGGTGCAACAGCATCTGGAAACGTAGCAGTACTTAACAAAGTAATTCTACCAGTTATCAGACGTGTTATGCCAACAACCATCGCTAACGAATTAGTCGGTGTTCAGCCTATGCAAGGCCCTGTTTCTCAGATTCATACACTTCGTGTACGTTATGCTGAGGCCGCCGCCGCTTCTTCAAACGAAGACGGTGTAGTTGGTGCAGAGGTTGTTGCTGGTGATGAAGCATTATCACCATTTGCTATTGCTAACCAGTACTCAGGTGGTTCTGACGGTAAAGCAGATGCAACTGCTACTTTAGAAGGTACCGGTGGAAACAAAATGTCCATCCAGATCCTCAAAGAAACTGTAGAAGCTAAATCCAGAAAGCTATCAGCTCGTTGGACATTTGAAGCCGCACAAGACGCACAAGCCATTCATGGTGTTGACGTTGAAGCGGAAATTATGGCCGCACTTGCTCAAGAAATTACTGCTGAAATTGACCAGGAAGTTATCCAGTCTCTTACAGCACTTTCCGGAACTGCATTTGGTACATATGACCAAGCCGCAGTTAGTGGTACAGCCAACTTCGTAGGTGACGAGCATGCCGCATTAGCAGTTCTTATTAATAGAGCCGCTAACGATATCGCTTCTCGTACAAGACGTGGTGCAGGTAACTATATTGTTGTAAGCCCAACAGCTTTAACAATTCTACAATCTGCTACAACTTCAGCATTCGCAAGAACAACTGAAGGAACATTTGAAGCACCAACAAATACTAAGTTTGTTGGAACACTTAACAGCTCAGTAAGAGTATACGTTAACCACTACAGTGGTGACGCCGCTCCTGTATTGATCGGTTATAAAGGTGCAAATGAAATGGATGCTCCGGCATTCTATTGCCCATACATTCCGTTGATGAGCTCAGGTGTTGTATTAGATCCTAACACATTCGAGCCAACTGTCAGCTTTATGACACGTTACGGATATGTTGAGTTATCTAACTCCGCTTCATCTCTTGGTAACGCGGCTGATTACGTTAATAATATCGCAATCACAAGCGGAAACCTTTCTTTCATCTAAGTCTTGTAGACTAAGCGAAGAAAAAATTTTAAGCAGGGCTAGTTTTACTAGCTCTGCTTTTTCTTTGATAAGTACTCGTATGTTAGCATCTATGAAAGACAGACTGTCCAGAGCAAAAATTTGTCATGAATGTGAGTACTATACAAGATTTACAAAGCAATGTAAAGAATGTGGATGCCTAATTAATTTAAAAATATCATTCTCACAAACATCTTGTCCGATTGGCAAATGGAAATCCGTTGAAAGTAATAGTCATAAAAATATAATTAGAAATTTTATCTCTTAAAAAATTTACTTAAACGGTAAATAGCATGAAGAACTATAGGAGATTTATTATGCCTAAATTAAGCACATATGACGATAGTGGATACGATACATCTATTAGCATTAAAAGTAAAAGTAAGTTAGCAAAAAGTGATAGCCTAGCAATGGTTGCAGGTGATAACAGAAACGTTGTAATAGATGTTGGTGCAAGTCGTGCGGCTACAGACAACGCCGCCGCAGTTACTACCGCTGGAGGTGCAGAAACAACTATGAAAAATACCAATGAAAATTGGGTAAACAGTAAATGGCGACCTATGATGGGTTGGGTTTACATGGGAACATGTATTTTTGATTTTATATTAGCACCAATTGGATGGGGAATATTACAGACATTAGGATCAGGTTCCGGAGGACAAGTAGCGGTACAATGGTCTCCACTAACATTACAAGGAGCCGGCCTTTACCATGTTGCAATGGGCGCCGTGATTGGTGTAACAGCCTTTGGTAGAACCAAAGAAAAAACACAAAAGAACGAATCAGCCTTAGGAAAACTAAAGTAAGATGGCAATCAAAACTAATCAAACCACGGACACACTAACTCCGAGTACAGGTACTATAATAGTAAACTCTACCGGAGCATTAGAAGTACCTACAGGTAATACACTACAAAGACCAGTAACACCTGGAGCTGGTGCCTTACGTTTTGATTCTAATTCATCAACATTAGATATATTTGACGGAGCGGCCTGGAGTGCATTGGTTTCTTTATCATATGTTGATACTACTGCTACAAACCTACAGTCACAAATTGATAATATTGTTAGTAATCTTGATCCAGCAACATTAGATTCTTTAACAGAAATTGTTGCCGCCTTTCAAAGTGAAGATAACACATTACTTTCTTTAATTAATACTGCTAATACAAATATTACTCAATTACAATCAGACTTAACACAAGAAATTAGTAATAGACAGTTTGCAGATACTTTAGCAACTAACGCAAGAGCCGCAGAAGTTACTAATAGGACCAATGCTGATACATTATTACAAACTAATATTACAGCAGAAGAAACTGCTCGTATAGCACAAGATAATGCAATAGCACTAGATATTCAACAAGAAACAGCAGACAGACAAACTGCTATATCAACTTTAGATACTGCAATTACTAATGAAGAGACTGCCCGTATAGCGTCCGATGCAACTCATACCGCTAACATTACGGCACTATCCGGAGATATAAATCAAGAAATACTAGATAGGCAAAATGCAATTACTACTGAAGCCAATGCTCGTATTGCCGGCGATGCCGCAAACGGTGCTGACATTAGCACATTAACAACAAATTTAGCAACAGAAGTAACAGACAGGACAAATGCTGATACGGCTTTACAAAATAGTATTAATAGTAATAGCCTAAGTATATTACAAGAAATACAAGACAGAGGCGCCGCCGATACATTATTACAAACTAATATTGATACAGAAATAATTGATAGAACAAATGCCGATACAACCTTACAAACTAATATTGATACAGAAGAAACAGATAGAATAGCCGCTGATGCAGTATTACAAACAAATATTGATAGTAACGGTTTAAGTATATTACAAGAAATACAAGATAGAGGTGCCGCTGATACTGTATTACAAACTAATATTGATACAGAAGAAACTGCTCGTATTGCAGGAGATGCAGGATTACAAACAACTATTGATAATCTAGCATTAGACGATCTAACTGATGTAACTAATACATCTCCAACTGATGGTCAGCTATTTGCTTATGACGGAACACTTGGCGATTATAGACCACAGACAGTAGCACTTGCTCCTGTTAATAAAAATTATGTTGGTGACGGAACAACTTTACAATTTGATTTAGGACAAGATGTTCCAAGTCCAAACAATCTTGTGGTTGTAGTTGACGGAATTGCACAGAAGCCTTTGTATAGTTATGTTGTTACTAATGGTGACAAACTAGTATTTGACGAAGCACCTGAAAGCGGATCTATAATTGAAGTAAGAATACTAGTTGGACAACTTACAACAGATAGACCAAGACCTAAAATTTCAAATATTGCATATTCAGAAACTGCCGCACCAGTGTTTAACCTTATTACATTTAATGTAACTGAAATGACATACGGTATGGGTGCTAAGATAGGAGATGTTCCTATTGCACATATTGAATATCCAACCGCTGGATCTATGCAATTAAAAACTGCTGAAACGTTTACAGGCAACCAATCTATAACGTTAATTGATAACAGCGGAAACGAATTTGTCTTTGAGGATGCGTTTGCTGAACCTGACGGAACATCCAACCCTCTCTGGACAGATGCAACAAAATTTATTGGCACTTTTAGTAGTGGAGACACTATTAATTTTCCAATAGGAGTAAATAGCACGTCAACATTGACACTGGGAGCAACATCGGCCCAGGAAACCACACCGACTTGGTTGTCGATTAGTGGTTTAACTCTTGTAGGAACTGCACCAACATTGAGCAGTCCTTGCAGATACGAGTTTCAGATAATTGCAACTATAGGCAGTAAGAGCATATCTCGTAACTACTGGCTTGTTGTAATTTAAAAACCCATCATATAACGGAAAAAATTTTCCTATACTTTCCTGGTTAAGGCCCTTTAAAACCTAAACATGATTTATTTTAAATAATTTAAATCTAAGCAATAATATAATGGCACATGAGTGTCATTTCTTAACAATAAGGAAAAGAAAAACATGCCTTTAATTAAAGCACGTTCGAGTTCGTTGATTAACTCGATTGATTTAAGAGGTACTCCGACAGCCCCAACTGCCGCCGCTGGAACAGCTACTACTCAGCTCGCGTCAACTGGCTTCGTGACAACAGAGATTACAAACTTAATTGATTCCGCACCTGCTCTTCTAGATACATTAGACGAACTAGCCGCGGCGATTGGTGATGACGCTAGTTTCTCTACCACGATGACAACTGCCTTAGCGGAGAAGGTTGCATTAGCAGGTGGAACAATGACTGGAGCATTAGTACTTTCAGGTGCACCAGCCGCTGATCTTGAAGCCGCAACCAAAAAATATGTCGACGACGGCCTATTAGCTCAGTTAATTTCTTCTACAGATGATGTTCCTGAAGGTACAAACAACCTTTATTACACAACTGCAAGAGTTAGAGGAGCAATTACATTAACAACAGACAATACTTCAGTATTAGATTACGATAGTGCAACTGGTGTTATTACATATGCCCATCCTACAACAGACGGTATATTAGAAGGTTCTAACCTTTATTATACTGATACTCGTGCTAGGAGTGCAGTTTCATTAACTTCAGACGATACTACTATTTTATCATATAGTGCTATCACTGGAGCATTTACTTATAATAAAGTAGATACAGACAATGTTGCAGAAGGTGCAGTAAACCTTTATTTTACTACAACAAGAGCAAGAGAAAGTATTAGTGCTGGTACTAATATTAGCTATAACTCAGGAACTGGTGTTATTTCATCAGATGCCGCGGTTATTAGTGTTAATGGAGCCGATGGTGTTGTTGTTATAGGAACTGATGATGTAGATGAAGGTACAAGTAACCTCTATTACACAGATACTAGAGCAAGAAATGCTATTACCTTAACAAGTTCTGATACAAATACACTATCTTATAGTGCTGGAACTGGTGCATTTACATATACAAAACCAGATTCAGATGGTATTGCAGAAGGTACAGTTAATTTATACTTCACTGATGCTAGAGCAAGAGCCGCTATTAGTGCAACTGGTGATGTAGCTTATAACTCTACAACTGGTGAAATTACATTTAATATGTCTGACCATGATACTGATGATTTAGCTGAAGGTGCAACTAACTTGTACTACACAGATGCTAGAGCAAGAAGTTCAATTTCTGCTGGTGGTGACTTAGCATATAACTCTACAACTGGTGTTATGTCCTACTCAACTCCAACAACAGATGGTATCACAGAAGGTGTATTAAATCTTTACTACACAGATGCTAGAGCAAGAGCTTCTATTAGTAAAAGTGGTGATTTAACATATGATGCCGGAACTGGTACTATGGGTTATGTAACTCCAGATTCCGACGGAATTGTAGAAGGTGCAGTAAACCTTTACTACACAGATGCTAGAGCAAGAGCTTCTTTAGTTAAAAGTGGTGATATAACATATGATTCTGGAACTGGTACTATTGGTTTTGCATTAGCAGATCATTCAACTACTGATTTATCTGAAGGTTCTAACCTTTATTATACAGATGCAAGAGCAAGAGCCGCTATTTCAGTTTCTGGAACAGCATTAACATATAACGCCACAACTGGTGTTCTTGGTACTAACGCATTAGTTTCAAGTGTTAATACTAAGACAGGTGCTGTTACTCTTACTACTGATGATATTGGTGAAGGTACAACTAACCTTTATTACACAGATGGTAGAGCAAGATCTGCTGTTTCACTAACTTCAGACGATACTACTGTTATGTCTTATGCTAGTGGGTCTGGTGTGTTTACATATGCCAAGCCTAACACAGATAAGATTGCAGAAGGTTCTGTTAACTTATACTTTACTGATGCTAGAGTAAGAGCCGCTATTTCTGAAGGAACAGGTGTAACAATTACAGCCGGAGAAATTGCTATTGGACAGGCTGTTGGTGTTACAGACAACGTAACTTTTGGTGACGTTGTTGTTAATGGTGACTTTACTGTTAACGGTACAACAACTACAGTTAATACAGCAACATTAGATGTTGAAGATATTAACATCACAGTAGCTTCGGGTGCCGCAACTGCCGCCGCCGCTGATGGCGCTGGTCTAACAGTAGCAGGTGCCGCGGCAACAATCTTGTATGCTTCGGGTACTGACACTTGGGACTTTAACAAAACTGTTAAAGGAACATTTGAAGGTGGTTTAACTGGTGATGTTGTTGGTGACTTAACTGGTGATGTAACTGGTACAGTTTCAGACATTAGTAATCACGACACAGATGCATTAGCTGAAGGTGCCGCTAACTTCTACTTTACAGATGCTAGAGCAAGAGCCGCTATTTCTGTAAACTCAACTGAACTAGCATATGATAGTGCAACTGGTATTATTACATATACACAAGGTAATACTGATGGTGTAGCTGAAGGTACAAATAACTTGTACTACACAGATACTAGAGTAAGAAGTGCTATTTCTGTATCAGGTAACATGACTTATAATTCTACAACAGGAGTTATTGGTTTTGCATTAGCAGATCATACAACAACTGACTTAGCTGAAGGGTCTAATCTTTACTATACAGATGTTAGAGCAAGAGCCGCTATTAGTAAAGGTGGTGATTTAGCATATGATAGTGCAACTGGTCAAATGTCTTATACAACTCCAGATACTGACGGAATTGTAGAAGGTACAAATAACTTGTACTACACAGATGCTCGTGTTAGAGCCGCAATTAGCGGATCTGGCGACATTGTTTATGATAGTGCGACAGGTGACTTTGCCTACTCAACTCCAACTACAGACGGAGTTACAGAAGGTACAACTAACTTGTATTTCACCAATGCAAGAGCAAGACTAGCAGTAAGTGCAACTGGTGATTTAGCATATGATAGTGCAACTGGTATCATTAATTTTGCAATGTCAGATCACGATACAGATGATCTTGCTGAAGGTACAATTAATCAGTACTACACTGATGCAAGAGTACACGCCGCAATTTCGTTAACATCAGACGATCAAGATATTATGTCTTATGATAATGCTGGAGGATTTACATTCTCTATCGGATCCATGGATACTGATGATGTTACAGAAGGTGTATCAAATCTATACTTTACTACAACAAGAGCAAGAGCTTCTGTAAGTGCTGGTTCTAACATTAACTATGATAGTGCAACTGGTGTTATTTCAACAGATGCCGCAGTACATAGTGTTAATGGAGCAACCGGTGTTGTTGTTATCGGAACTGATGATGTAGACGAAGGCTCAAGTAATCTTTATTATACTGATGCAAGAGCTCAAGCCGCAATTACAATGGTTTCTGATGATACTTCAATTTTAAGTTATACAGCAGGTACAGGTACAATATCTTATACAACTCCAGATACTGATGCTATTACTGAAGGTGCTGTAAACCAATACTTTACCAACGCAAGAGCTGATGCTCGTATTGCCGCGGCAAGTATTAATGACTTATCTGATGTTGATACAACAGGTGCCGCTGATGGTTTTGCCCTTATTTGGGACGCCGCAAATCAGAAGTATGTAACTAACGACTTGTCAACAACAACAACTGCCGCTAACTTTACTGCTAACGGTACAGATACAGACTTTGTTTTAACTAGTGTTGTAGTTGAATCAATTGAAAATACTACAGTATTCATTAACGGTATTTTCCAAGCACCAACATATTCATATACTATTTCAAATGATGGTACAGATACAACTATCGCATTTGATGCCGCTCCAGAAGCTAACGACATTATTACTGTTCGTTATATTACTGGTGGTACATTAAATAGTTCTGGATTGATTAACGAAGACTCAACAATTGATGGTGGTACTTATTAATCATTAATTAGAGTTAGATTTATTGAATAAGGGGCTTTAAGCCCCTTATTCTTTGACAAATTAATCGCCGAAAGACATAAATACCTTGTAAACTGATAAACATATCAAAAAGGATAAATGCATGCCGCTTTTTAGAGGTCAACTAAAGCATATACGGGGTCTTACGGACTATAAAGATAGTGTTCTTGTAGCCTCTACAAATAATGTTGGAATAACTTCAACTATATCTTCTGTTGATGGTGTTACCTTGTCGTCTGGCGATAGAATACTATTGACAGGGCAAACAGCAACAAGTGAAAATGGAATTTATACAAGCCAAACAGATGGAACAATAGCAAGGGCATTTGATGCAGATAGTACTGAAGAATTCTCATCTGGAATGACTGTTTATGTTGAGCAGGGAACAAGTAATAGTAAAAGTACTTGGCTCTTAACAACAACAGGAGAAATTGTTTTAGGTACACATTCTCTTCAGTTTCAAAAACAATCACAAATACATGATTCCCTTGAAGGAACATACGGAGGTGCTACTAAATCTCTAACATTAGGAGTACAAAAAAATGGTGTTATTACTACTGTAACTGAAAATACATTAGATTCAGACAATGTCAATGAAGGCTCGTCTAATCTGTATCATACAACTGCCAGGGCTAGAGCTTCTATATCTGCCGCAGGAACTAATTTAAGTTATAATACTAATAATGGTGTTATGTCTTTTAGTTCTGCAAGTTTAACACCTGGTACTGGAATATCTGGAAGTAATTTTGATACATCAACAAACAGAACATTTGAGATTGATACTTCGGTAGTGCCAACGTTAAGTTCTGGTGTTTCTGTTTTTACAAATGATGCTGGTTATATTACAGATTATACAGTTACAGAGTCAGATGTAACAACTCACCAAGCGGCTTTAAGTATTACAGAAAGCCAAATTAGTGATTTATCAAGTTATATTACAGCTAGTTCAACTGACACGTTAACTAATAAATCAGGAAACGTATCTATGTTTACAAATGATGCTGGATACTTAACATCAACTAGTACTGCCGCCCGTGCCAGCGAGGTGTATGTTGACGAAAGTGAAGATGATAATACCAATTATAATGTAGCATTTCTAGATGTAGCAGGAGCTGGTAATGGTCACAAAGTTATGCAAGTAGACAACGGAGGATTAACATTTAATCCTTATACTAATACATTAACAGTACAAAGAATATCTTCTAATAGTAATTCAACTATGTCAACTCTTGTAGTTAGTACTTCGCTTACTAGTAATAATAATACCTATCTTTATGGTTCCAATACTTATTTAGGTAGTGATTCATCAGATAATATACATATCGCCGGTAGTGTTCAAACAGACGTTCTGCCTGCATTAGATGGTTCTCGTAGCTTAGGAGAAAGTGCCCATCGTTGGGACACAGTTTATACTGAAAAGATTGCTACCTCTAGTGGAAGTGTTACAATACCAGCAGTTACAGGAACCTTGTCTGTAGTTGATGCAACAGAAACCTTAGATAACAAGAGCATAGACGGTGGTTCTTTCTAAAAAATTTTAATTATTGGCTCTTAAAAAACACTCAAATAAAACAAATTGTATAAATAACTGCGGAACACAAAAGATGAG
>Ga0163179_10000089_pt1 | contig 63263 bp, 39 predicted proteins | sample AtlANTMetagenome_FD_109643 | JGI IMG/M metagenome (GOLD analysis project Ga0163179, IMG submission 109643) | Marine eukaryotic phytoplankton communities from the Atlantic Ocean - Atlantic ANT 2 Metagenome | ecosystem: Environmental > Aquatic > Marine > Oceanic | place: North Atlantic Ocean...
GGAAGAGAATCTGTGTGCGGGCTTGATGGCGAGTGGGGGAAGTTACCTTCCCTTTCTCACCCGACCAGCCGCGTTGGCCCTGCTTCTGTTCTCCATTTTCCTCGCGCTGCGCGGGGAAGGTTTCCGGACTCGCAGCTCCGAGCAAGTCTCCTCCTTCCAATGAATATCCGCCCAAATATCCTCTGGTACTGCACCGACCAGCAGCGCTTCGATACCATCGGGGCACTGGGCAATGCCCATGTGCGCACCCCTGCCCTGGATTCCCTCGTGGGCGAGGGCGTGGCCTTTACGCATGCCTACTGCCAGAGTCCAATCTGCACACCGAGTCGATCCAGCTTCATGACCGGGCTCTACCCGAGCCGGGTGCACAACACCCGTAATGGAAACGACACCTTTCCGGAGGGAATCCCAGTGATCACCAAGCTCATCGCCGAGGCCGGATACACCTGTGGACTGGTGGGCAAGTTTCACCTCCAGAGTTCCGGGAAGCGAACCGAGCCACGCATCGATGATGGCTTCAGTTACTGGAAATTCAGCCATGCCCCGCGAGATGACTGGGAGGAAGGGCACGATTATGCCGACTGGGTCCGCAGCAGAGGTGGCGACCTGAACAAGCTGCGGGAGAGTGAAGAGGGTGTTCCAACCCAATTGCACCAGACGACGTGGGCCTCGGAGCGTGCAATCGAATTCATCCACCGGGAACACGACCGTCCGTGGCTCCTCAACATCAACCCCTACGATCCTCATCCTCCCTTTGTCCCCCCGCGCTCCTACGCCGAGCAATTCGACCCGGCCGCCATGCCCGGGCCGCACCTGGCTGCGGGCGACCGGGCCGCCCAGGAGCGGCTTGCCGACTGCGACTTCCAGAACAGGGGAAGGACATTTGACGTGGAGGACGGAAAGGAAGCGCAGGCCCGCTATTATGCAATGATTGCGCAGATCGACGATCAATTTGCCCGGATCCTGCAGGCGCTCGAGGATACCGGGCAGCGAGACAACACAGTGATCATCTTCACCAGCGATCATGGCGAGTCGCTCGGTGATCATGGGCTGATGTGGAAAGGGTGTCGTTTCTACGAGGGCCTCGTCCGCGTTCCCCTGATCCTTGCGTGGCCGGGACGCTTCCAGGCTGGTGTGCAGAGCGATGCCCTCGTGGAGCTATTGGACCTCAGTGCAACCCTCCTTGACCTCGCTGGCGTCAGGCAGCCGGACCACCAGCAGGGAAGAACGCTCCTGCCCATCCTGCAGGGCGAGGCCCGGGGAGAGCACCGGGACTTCGTGCGCTGCGAATACTTTGACGCACTCGACCCGGTCTTCACTGGTGGCAGCGGAACCTTCGCCACCATGCACCGGACCCGGACCCACAAACTGGTCGTCTACCACGGGAAGGGGGTGGGAGAACTCTTTGACCTCGAGAACGACCCATGGGAGCACAACAACCTCTGGGAGAATCCCGAGCACGCCGGCTTGAAGAATCGTCTCCTCGCAGAGAGCTTTGATGCTCATGTGCTTCTCACCACCGATGTGGGCTCTGCCCGGATCGCCCCGATGTAAGAGGGCTGCGGGTTGACGGCGGGGGAGATGCCCCACGGGGGCTCTGCAGCTTTGTTGGTGCCCCTATTTGAACGAGAATTCGAGGCTCCTGATCATGGGCTTGGATTTGTTTTTTGTGCTGTCCGTAATCCTGAGCTCGGCCTGAAAGCCGTAGCCGGCGGGCAGGGAGGTAAGGTCCGCGCGGGCTGGGGTCTTTTTCACCTGCTTTGAGAATCCTGGGAGGTAGCCGTAGGATTCCCTCACTGCCTGCCAGGAACTCCACTGATCGATCGCCCCATCGTTATCGGTATCGACACCCGCCCGGGCCTCGACAGTCTCCACCCACGGACCGGGGCTCACGTAGTCGGTCTTCTGCTGTGTCACGAGGTAGAAGCGTCCCTCCGCGAACATGACATCGGGGTCGGGGTGGCCCCTGCCGATGCTGTCACACCAGGTGAATTTTTCATCCAGTGAGGGCGAGGTGAACCAGCCCGCGCTCATCGTCTTGCTGTTGGCCGGATCGAAATCGCAGAAAAGATAGTATTGTCCGCCGATACAGATTGCGGCCCAGTCCCCGTAGGCGTTCTGGGCCGGTTCGTGGATTTCATACTCGGCCACATTGGTCTTGAAGCGCTGCGGGTGCTCCTTGACCCAGTGGGGGTGCCGGTAGGTTCCCATCTTCCCGGTTGGTCTGGTGCGTTCATCGACCGGTGGAGGGAGGGTCTTGAAATTTCGAACTCCATCCGGGCTGACCGCATGGGCTGCGAGGGGAGAATCCCACGCATGGGTCTGGGCGTGGATTGGACTCCAGTCCTCGACGATCAGATGAAAATTCCCTTCCAGGTCCCGGATGATCCCGGAATCCGATCCGTGCGTGGGGTCATCATACGCGATCCCCTTGTTTTCGCCGGGCAGGCCGTCGAAGAGGTCGGAATCGACATAGACGTGCGGATCCTGGTCGTTGGGAAAGTCGTAGTAGAAGTAGGCCTTGCCATCCGCATATTCGGCGCTCGTCATCCAGGCCGACTTCCTTTCCGTGATCGGGCCGTGGTGGACCCAGGTGACCATGTCCCGGCTTTGCCAGGCATGGTAGCCGCCCAGGCGTGGTTTCAGTCCGCCGGGGGCATCATACTGGTTGGGGTGGGGAGTTGTCTGCAGGGGAATATCGAAGCCTTCGAGGGTTGCGGGGACGGGCGTGAAGGCTGAGGGCCGCCCTCCTCCGTAGCGCCCGAAGATCCAGTAATTGTCAGGGCCGAGGCAGAGAAAGACGGGCGCATCCTTGAGGTTCGCGGGTCCGATGTTCGCGATCGGATTCCAGTTCTGCCAGACTGGGGATTGTTCCACGTTGAGGGCCCTGAGCTTCCGTTTGTTTCCACTGGGCAGGACCTTGGTGCGCAGGAGCGCTTCCTTGCTGGTGGGAGAAACGTGTTCGGCCGTGATTTTGAGCCCCTCGTGGTGGTCGAGCTTCGTCTTCCAGGCTTCTCCCGCGATCCACCAGTTTTTTTCTGCCTCAGCCCGGGCAGGGCCGATCAGGATGGTAGTTGCTGCAAGGATGATCGTTATTCTCATATGTGCGGAAAGTGTGCTGTTTTGTTGGTGTCATTCAACCAAAGAGCACAACCTCTTCATTACTCCGCGGGCGCTTTCCCAGTATGTGGCTCCGGTTCCAAGGGCCCTTGTCGGGGCTTGATGATTTTGGGCAGCCCCGGACATTGATGAAGTGGGAAAGGTCCTGATGGCTTTTTGTCCCATTTCGCTGCAAACAGTGACAGGTCAACGCAGCGCTGGAGAGCGCGACAGGACAGATTACATGAAGTTCGCTGAACCCATTCCCTTGTGGTCCCTTGTGGCCCTGGTGCTTTTCCAAGGCTTCCTGGCGGACGCGCGTCAACCCAACGTGATCGTGCTTCTTGCCGACGACCTTGGCTACGGGGAGCTGGGGTGCCAGGGAAACCCGGAAATCCCGACCCCCCACATCGATTCGATCGCGCAAAACGGAGTGCGTTTTACCGCAGGCTACGTGGCGGGGCCCAATTGCAGCCCCTCGCGGGCCGGGTTGCTGACGGGGAGAACCCCGACGCGTTTCGGGTATGAGTTCAATCCCACCGGCGCGCGCAATGAAGAGCCCGGGTTCGGGTTGCCATCGAGGGAGATCACGATAGCCGAGGCCCTGCATGACGCGGGCTACACCACCGGCCTGATCGGGAAGTGGCACCAGGGCGGGACGGCTGCCTACCACCCCTTCCGCCACGGCTTCGACGAGTTTTTCGGATTTACCCACGAAGGGCACTACTTCGTCCCTCCTCCCTACAAGGGTGTGACTACCCTGCTTCGCCGCAAGACGCTGCCGGGTGGAGCGAAGGGTCTCTGGAAAGGGCAGGGAGGTCTTCACTATCATGACATCATGGGGAGCAACGAGCCGGATTACGATGCCAACAATCCAATTGTACGTGGTGGGCAGCCGGTTGTTGAAAGCGACTACCTGACGGATGCCCTCACCCGGGAAGCGGTTGATTTCATCGATCGCCACGACGACAGGCCCTTCTTTCTCTATCTCGCCTACAATGCAGTCCACAGCCCCCTGCAAGGGGCGGAGGCCTACATGAAGAGGTTCTCTCATATCGAAAACCTTCATCGCCGCATCTTTGCGGCCATGCTGGCGAACATGGACGACAGCGTGGGCGCAGTCCTGGCGCAGCTCAGGAGATCGGGAATCGAGAACGATACGCTGGTTTTCTTCCTGAGCGACAACGGGGGGCCGACGAGGGAGCTCACCTCGTCGAATCTTCCCCTGCGGGGCTCGAAGGGCCAGATGTACGAGGGAGCTCTGCGCGTTCCGTTCATGGTGCAGTGGAAAGGGGTCATTCCCGCTGGCAAGGTCTACGGGAAGCCGGTGAGCTCGCTTGATATCTTTGCCACGGCGGCGTCCAACTGTGCCGGGGTCAGAAAGCCCAGGCAGGTGGAAGGGGTGAACCTGGTTCCCCATCTTACCGGCCAGGACAACGGGGTGCCTCACGAAACCCTCTATTGGCGGCAGGGCGGAAAGACAGCCCTTCGACATGGCGACTGGAAACTCGTGCGCATGGGTCAACGGTTTGTTCCGGGAAACTCGAAGTGGGAACTCTATGACCTGTCCCGGGATGCCTCCGAGGAGAATAACCTTGCGGCGTCCGACCCGGAGCGGGTCGCGGCATTGGTCAGGATCTGGGAGAAATTCGATGACGAGATGAGCGAGCCATTGTTCGGGGGCCAACGCACGCCGCCTCGATGAACCGATGATCTTTCCCTGCCCCGTGGGGCTCAAGGCAGGGCGGGGTGTCCGGGTTCAGGGTGGGGGCCACGTGGGTTCCGGCCTTGACGATCGTGATGGCTGGCGGCATGACCGTATCTGAATCACGAATAGCCAAGCTTGATGAAAACTGCCCTCGGCGTCCTTGTCGCTGCCCTGCTCCTTACCCTCACCGGTCCCGCGCTCTTTGGAGACAAGTCGTCCCCGGACGGATCGAGACCGGGGGGTAAGAAGAAGATCGTCTTCCTCGCGGGCAAACGCAGCCACGGTTATGGAGCGCATGAGCATCGCGCTGGCTGCCTCCTCCTCGCGAAACAACTCAACGAGCACATGGGAGACTTCGTGGAGGCCTCTGTTCACTTCCAGAAGGACTGGCCTGGCAATGCGGATGTTCTGGAGGATGCCGATGCTATCGTCTTTTACTGTAACGGGGGCAGTGGTCAGCACCTGGCCTATCAGCATCTCGATGGACTCGACGTGAAGCTCAAGGATGGGACGGGGATGGCCTGCCTGCACTATGCGGTGGAACCCGGGGATGACGACAGGGGACGCAAGCTCTTCCTCGACTGGCTGGGCGGATATTTCGAGACCCACTATTCGGTCAATCCGCACTGGACCGCAGACTTCAAGAAACTTCCTGAGCATCCGATCACACGTGGGGTGGAGCCTTTCAAGATTTATGATGAGTGGTATTTCCATATGCGCTTTGCAGAGGACATGCAGGGGGTTACGCCGATTCTTTCTGCTTACCCGCCTGGAAAGACAATGGAGCGCCGTGATGGACGTCACTCCGGCAACCCTCATGTGCGTGCGTCGATGGATCGGGGTGAGATCCAGCACGTGGCATGGGCCTACGAACGGCCGAATGGTGGGCGGGGCTTTGGGTTTACCGGCGGGCACTTCCACCGGAACTGGGGCCACGACGATTTTCGCACGCTTGTTCTCAATGCCATTGCCTGGTGTGCGAAGGTCGAAGTGCCCGGGGGAGGGGTTCCCTCCGACAAGCCCACCGAGGCCGATCTGGAAGAGAACCAGGATTATCCGAAACCGGCAAAGAAGTAACCCCGCGCAGGAGAGGGGGTAAGGAATCCGGGGACAACTGCTTATCCTCGCCCATCTCCGAAACGGAGATCGGGCCAAGGCGTTTTCCCCTTCGGGCTGCTCCCCGGCCGCAGTGACCAGCTGCAGATCTTCCTGGCCATCACAGCCGAGGACAGGCTCCCCCGCTCGCCCCCCTTTGGACTTCAGCGTTCAGCAGGCGAAGGGCTTCCGGCGAGCTCCATGCCGATGCGAGCGGCGGTCATGGAAGGGGTCCTGGGGAGAACGCCTATCCGGTCTCTGGTTGGACCGTGCGGCTTGAATGATTGCTCGAGGATCTATGCGAGCGGCCCCCTCAATCCGCCTCGATGCCCCGGTTGCCAAGACGAGGCAGGGCCTTGCTCCTCATGGTTATTCACAGGATTCCAGCCTGCCCCGGGCCCCATCATTCTTCGAGAAAGCCACTTGGCAAGTGGGCTTGCGTCAACTTGACTACCCGGGCGGCAGCGCCTCCGGGACGGACCGCGACCGTTCGCCACCTCACGGATGCCTCAGCCTCTCGCCGGAAAAGTTGCCTTTGTCACGGGTGGATCCCGCGGTATCGGGCGTGCCACCGTCCTGAAACTTGCCTCGGCCGGCTGCGAGGTGGGTCTCGCCTACTACAACAGCCACGAGGAAGCCGAGGAGGTGTGCGAGGAGGTACGGGCCATGGGGCTCCGTGCCGTGGCGGTGCAGGCCGACGTGAGCGATCCTTCCAGCCTCGAAGAGGGCTTCGGGGAGTTCAAGGACGAGTTCGGCCGCGTCGACATCGTTATCAGCAATGCTGCCCTGGGGGTCCTCAAGCCCGCTCTCGAAATGACGCGCAAGCACTTCCGGCGCTGCATGGAGACCAACGCCCTGGCGTTGAACTCGCTTGCCCAGAACGCTGTTCCCATCATGTCTGACGGCGGGGTGCTCATCGGCATCTCGAGTCTGGGCTCAGAGCGCGCGATCCCGAACTACACCTTTATCGGTGCCTCCAAGGCGGCCCTCGAGTCGATCGCAAGGGGCCTTGCCCAGGAGCTTGGCCCACAGAAGATCCGGGTGAACATCGTGAGCGCCGGGGTGGTCGATACGGATGCTCTCAAGCACTTCCCGAATCGCGAGCACCTCCTCGACGAGTATGCCCAGCGCACGCCTCTTGGGCCGACCCTCGTCCCTGATCAGGTCGCCGATGCAGTCTACCTCCTTTGTCTCCCCGAGGCCGGCATGATCACCGGCCACACTCTCTTCGTTGACGGCGGCTACAGCATTTCCGGATGAGCGACTCCCCGACACCCCTCGACGATGGACTTGCCGGCGGATCCGCCCTGGTGACCGGCGGCAGCCGTGGTATCGGTCGTGCGATCGTGGAGCGTCTCGCCGCCTCCGGCATGGATGTGACGTTCACCTATGTCAGTAATGATTCCGCCGCCGAGGAGGTGATCGCGGCCAACCCCGAGGCCCGGATCAGCGCCGAGAAGGTTGATGTCAGGGACTCCGCGGCCTGCGCCGAGTGCGTGGACCGCCTCGCCGAGCGAACCGGCCAGCTCGACGTCCTTGTCAACAATGCCGGGGTGATCCGCGACAACCTCCTCGCCATGATGGAGGACCACGAGATCCGAGAGGTGCTCGAGACCAACGTCGCTGGAGCCCTCTACATGATCCGGGCCGCCACCCCCCATATGATGTCGAAGCGGAAGGGAAGCATTGTCAACCTCAGTTCGGTCTCCGCCGAGAAGGGGGGGCGCGGACAGGCCAACTACGCCGCCAGCAAGGGGGCCATCAATGCCATCACCCGGTCTCAGGCGGTCGAGCTGGCCCGGCGGAGAATCCGCGTGAATGCGGTGGCCCCGGGAGTGATTGAGACCGAGATGTCCAAGGACGTCCGCGAATTGGCGGGTGACGAGATTACCTCCCGCATCCTCCTGCGCCGGTTCGGTCAACCCGAGGACATCGCCCACGCAGTTTGGTTTTTAAGTTCGGCCTTTTCGGGTTATATCACGGGCGAAACACTGCACGTGGACGGTGGTTTCAAGATGGATTAACAGCATGAGTAACGAGATCAGTAAGGAAGAAATCGAGGCCATCTTCCCCGAGGTGGCCGATATTGTAGCGGATGCCCTGGGCTGCGACACCGACGAGGTGAAGCTCGACTCGTCGTTGATCGACGACCTCGATGCGGAGTCGATCGACTTCCTCGACATCGTCTTCCGGCTCGAGCGGAAGTTCAAAGTGAAGATTCCCCGGGGCAAGATCGTGGAGGACTCCCGCGGTGACCTGAGCGAAGCTGAGTTCGAGAGCGGAGGAGAGGTTAGCGAGGCCGGACTCGAGCGCCTCAAGTACTTCCTGAGCGAGGTGCCCGAGGACCGCTTCTCGAGTCCCATGAAGTCCGCGGCGATTCCCAAGCTCTTCACGACCGAGACCTTCTGCAAGATGGTCATCCGGGTTCGGCAGGAGTCGGCCTCCTGACCCGCAAACTCCCGCCCATGGACGATCGCTTCCGGTCCTACTCCTTCGTGGATCGCATTGCCTCGGTCGATCCCTGCAAGCGGATCGAGGGAAGCTACGCGATTCCGGAAGGACTCCCGTCCTTCCCGATGCCGCTCGTGGCGGAAGCCACCGGCCAGCTCGCGGCCTGGGCAGCTGGGCAGGCCCTCGACTTTCGGTTCCAGCCGGTCGCTGGAATCGCCGGCCGGATCGAGATCCTCTCGGAGGTTTCTCCCGGGCAGACCCTCGACCTTGAGGTCGATATTGAACGGGTCGACGAGGAGGCCATCAGCTACCTCGGCATCGCGCGGGTCGACGGGGAACCGGTCCTGCGACTCTTCGACTGTCTCGGGCCGATGATTGGAATGGACCAGTTCGACGACCCCGACCGCGTCCGGTCCCGCTATGAGCTGCTGCTTGGCGACGGGGCCGAACCGGGCGGCTTTCCCGGCATCCCGCACATCGGGCTGACCCGCACCGGCGGGGAGGAGGGCGAGTGGGTGAGCGCCGGCTTCACCGTTCCGCAATCCGCTCCCTTCTTCGGCGATCACTTTCCGCTTCGACCGGTCTTCCCCGGGACCCTGATGCTCGATGTCCACATGCGCCTCGGTCTCGAGCTTGTTAACGAGACCTTTCCCCCCGCCGACGGCCTTCGCTGGACCATCCCGTCCATGACCCGGATGAAGATGCGCGCCTTCATTCCACCGGGGTCTGAGCTCGAAACCATGATTCATTTCCACCGCAGGGACGGGGAGACCCCGGAGGTCCAGGTCAATACCAGGCGTGAAAAGCGCAGCATCAGCGGTGGTCGGGCCACCTTCGCAATCGAGGAGATTTCCTCATGAACAGGAACCACCGCAAAGTCGCGATCACCGGCATAGGGATGGTAACCCCGGTCGGTAACGATGCCGTCACCACCTGGGACAGCCTGCAGGCCGGCCGGAGCGGGGCCGGTATGATCACGAACTTCGACGCGAGCGGGTTCACCACGACGATCGGCGCAGAGGTGAAGGACTTCGACCCGGGCGCTGCCTTTCCCGACCGCAAGGTGCGCAAGTATGCCTCGCGCTCCCACGGCTTTGCCCTCGGGGCGGCCGCCGAGGCCCTCGCGGACGCCGGGATCACCCCGACCGGGGACACCGCGAACCGCTGGGGGCTGAGCGTCGGATCCGGGATGATGTCGGTCGCCTACCAGGACGTCGACAAGGTCCGCCGCTTCTGCGCCCCGGAAGGAGACTTCGATCCGAAGGGATTCCTCGACCCCGACTTTCCCAATGACCCGGTCGCCTTTGCCAGCTGGCAGTCCAACGCCGGACTTGGCCTCCTCGCTCGTGGGTTCGGCATCACGGGATACGCCACCTCGGTGCACACTGCCTGCGCCTCCGGCGGACAGGCGATCGGGACGGCCTTGAAGGTGATGCGCCGCGGCCACTGCGACTTCATGCTGGCGGGCGGATTCGACTCGATGCTCAACCCGGTTGGAATTTCCGGGTTCTGCCTGCTCGGGGCGCTTTCGACCGACAACGATACCCCTGAGCGCGCCAGCCGCCCGTTCGACCTGACCCGGAACGGCTTTGTGCTTGGGGAGGGCGCCGCTTTCCTCGTCCTCGAGGACTGGGAGGCCGCCCGGGCCCGCGGGGCTGGGATTTATGCCGAGCTGGCAGGCGATGGAAACTCGCTGAGCTGCTACCGGATCACCGATTCGCCTCCCGACGGCGACGGACCGATCCAGGCCATCGAGCAGGCGATGCGCGACGGGGGCATCACTCCCGAGGAGGTCGACTACGTCAATGCCCATGGAACCTCGACCATGATGAATGACCGCAGTGAGTGTGCCGCCCTGCGGGCCGTGATGGGCGAACGCATCGATGATGTTCACGTGAGCTCGACGAAGAGCTGCATGGGGCACCTCATCGCGGCGGCGGGAGCGGTCGAGGCGGGAGTCTGTGCCCTCGCGATTCGCGATGGAGTTGCCCCGGTGAGCGCCAACCTGCGCGAGCGCGACCCGGAGTGCGATGTCAATGTCGTGACGGGCGAGTCCCGCCGGGTTCGCATCCGGGCCGCCCTCTCGAACTCGCTCGGGTTCGGGGGCTCCAACAGCTCGCTCATCTTTCGTAACCCCGAGGAGGTGGATTGATCATGGCTTCCTCACCAAAGATTGTCATCACGGGCACCGGGGCGGTCTGCTCGGCAGGTTCCACGGCCGGCTCCATCTTGGAGGCCCTCAAGGCAGGTGCCTCGGCGCTCGGTCCGGTCGAACGGTGGGATTCGACCGGCTGGGAGGCCCCCCTTGGGGGAGAGGTCGCGGAGAGCAACCGCACTCTCGTCCCAGACCGTAAGCTGCACAAGTCGATCTCGAGGACCGACATGTTCGGACTCTATGCCGCCGACCAGGCGGTCCAGCAGTCCGGTCTCCTCCAGCATCGCGAGTCGCTCGGGGAGGACGCAGTCCCGACCTTCAACGACCGGAGTGGCGTGATCGCGGGCTCGGGTGGCGGTGGTTTCGACAGCACCTACGACTACCTTCCCCTTATTGCGGAGGTTGACGCCGACCTGCCCTCCTTCGGTCGCGAGCTCGGCAACATGGTCACGCCGATGTGGCTCTTGAAGAACCTGCCCAACAACGTCCTCTGCCACGTCGGAATCCGCTACCAGTTCAAGGGGACGAATGCCTGCATTACGAACCACTGCGTGAGTGGCTCGCTTGCGGTGGCGGAGTCCGCCGAGTCGATCCGCTCTGGTGAGGCGGACCGGATGACGGCAGTCGGTCACGATGCCCCCCTCGAACCAGAGTCGGTGCACTATCACCGCCAGGCCGGCCTCCTCTCGGGCGAGGGGCTCTTTCCCTTCGACGCGCAGCGCAGTGGGACGGTCTTCGGCGACGGGGCGGCCGGGGTTGTCCTCGAAACCGAGGAAGCCGCGCAGGCACGGGGAGCCACCGTTCTCGGCGAGTTCCTCGGATCTGGTTGTGTGAGCGAGGGCACCGGCGTCCTCTCCATCCGCCCCGACGGCGACGGGGTCGCCCGCGCCATCAGGATGGCCCTCGCCGATGCGGGCCTGCAGCCTGGCGATATCGGCATGATCTGCGCCCACGGTAACGGTACTCCCGCGTCCGACGCTTCCGAGGCGCTCGGAATCCAGCGTGTTTTCGGCGAGGCGATTCCTCCTGTGACCGGCTTCAAGTGGGCTTTTGGCCACCTCATCGCCGGGTCCGGGCTCCTCGACTTCGTCTTGTCTCTCGAAGCGCTGCGGGAGGGAGTCGTTCCCGGGATCCCGACCTTCCAGGAGGCTGATGCCACGACAGGATTCCTCCCTCTCTCCCGGGAGGCCCGGGCTCCCACCGGCAAGACTGCCCTGACCATCTGCCGTGGCTTCGGCGGGATGAACGTGGTGCTTGTCATTGGCTCCTGCACGGGGTAGTCGGGCTCCTTCATGCAGACCGAGCGATCATCTCCTGGCTGCGGAATCGACTCGGTGGAGATCACCCGGATCGAGAAGCTTCTCAACGACCTCGAACCGGACGAGATCGGTCGCCTTTTCACGGACCAGGAGCTGGAGGATGCGGGCGAGGGGGCCGGGCGAGCGGCGAGCCTCGCGGCCCGCTTCGCCGCCAAGGAGGCCTGCTGCAAGCTCTTCCCGAAGGAGACCGCTCTTGGCACGGTGGAGCCCGCCAGCTTCGGGGTACGGAAGGATGGCTACGGCGCTCCCCGGGTCGAGGCCGACGGCCGCGGGCAGGCCGTGATGGACCGTTACCGTATCTCCGCGATTAACCTGTCGCTCACCCACACAGGGAAGACCGCTTCGGCGGTCGCCCTCGCGGAGTGGAAGGAGATGCCGGTTCCGTGGTGCGGAAAGGTTTTTTACCACCTTTTCCCCTGGCGCCGGCAGATCGTCTTGGAGAACCTCGGACGGGTCTATGGGGACGTCGTCCCTGAGAAGGAAATGCTGCGTATCGCGCAGGCCTACTACGGCCACTTCTTCAAGTTCGCCATCGAGTTCCTGAAGATGCCGTTCCGCTCGAAGAAGAAGCAGAACAAGATGGTGCGGATCGAGAATCTCGAGGCGCTTGAGCGTGCCTACGACCAGAAGAAGGGGACGTTGGTCCTGACCGGGCACTTCGGAAACTGGGAAGTCTCCACCGTGGCCGGGATCGGGAAGTTCGAGGATTGGTTCGGCAAGTTCCACTTCGTGCGGCGACCCCTCAATCCCGCGATCCTAGACAGGTTCATCCGCGGGCGCATGCGCCGCGCGGGTTTTGGCGTGCTCTCAAAGCAGAACTCGCTCGACGACATGCTCAGTATTCTCGGACGCAACGAATTCGTGATCTGTCCGTTCGATCAGCACTCCGGTGGGCGCAAAGCGATCGTGGTTGATTTCTTCGGGCACCCTGCCGGTTCGTTCAAGAGCCTCGCGATCATTGCGCAGAGCACCGGTGCCCCGGTCGTCCCCGCCTCGAGCTGGCGGGATCCTGACGGGACACACGTCCTGCGCTTTGACGAGGCCATCAGCCTCCAGGAGAGTGAGGATGCCGGTGATGACATCCGGAAGAACACCCGCGCTTTCAATGCCGCCCTCGAGCGTATCATCCTCCGCCACCCGGAACAGTGGATCTGGATGCACCGCCGGTGGAAGGTAAAGCCGAAGAGCGATTCCAGCTCCGGTGTCTAGAACAGGCGGATCCGGTGCGTTCGCCGAGTCAGGGAGCCGGGCCTCCCTTTGCCGGAACCCTTGCAGGGCACCGGGCGTGCTCGGATCAATTCGACAGCCGGTCGAGCGACTCAAGAGAGTCGAGCGGAAGCACCCTCGTCCCGCGGTCGATCCGCCGCATGAGGCCCATCAGGACTTTGCCCGGGCCGAGTTCGAGGAGCCGCTCGTTGCCACTCCCGGCCGCGATGATCTTCTGCATGCTCTCCGACCAGCGCACCGAACCGGTGACCTGGCTGACGAGCGAGGAGCGGATCTCTTCCGGATTTGACACCGGGGCAGCCAGGAAGTTGCTGTAGACCGGGAACTGCGGCGGGGCGATCGTCACCCCGGCGAGCTCGGCGGACAGCTTCTCCTGGGCGCTCTGCATGAGTCGGGAGTGATAGGCCCCCGCCACCGTGAGCGGCTTCGCGGCGCAGATCTCTCTCGCCCCGGCCTCCTCGACCGCCCTCGTAATCCCTGCCTCGGATCCCGAGAGGACGATCTGGCCTGGGGCATTGAGGTTTGCGACCTGCACCCCGCATTCCTCCGCAAGGGCCCGGATCGCGTCCTCCTCCCCACCGATCATGGCGGCCATCGTTCCCTTCTCGGCGGCACAGGCCTCCTCCATGAATGCCCCGCGTCTCGCCACGACACGCAGGCCGTCCTCGAAGCTGAATGTCCCCGCTGCGGCATGTGCGGTAAACTCGCCAAGCGAGAGACCAGCTGCCGCCACCGGTTCGAGCCCAGGAATGCGTCTCCTGACCTGGTCCAGCATCAGCAGGCCGTGCAGGTAGAGTGCCGGCTGGCAACGGGAGGTGCGGGTGAGCTCCTCGAGCGGCCCCTCGAACATGATCTGGCCGAGGTCGAATCCGAGCGCCTCGTTGGCCCGCTCGAGCAATTCCCTCGCCCCGGGATCGTGCTCGATGAGGTCCTGCCCCATGCCCACTGACTGGGCGCCCTGCCCGCTGAAGAGAAGAACTGCTTTCATTTGTTTCGTGCGAGGCCATTGAACGCCCGAATCGCCGGATCGGGAAGCTCATTATGGGACCCGGGCGTGTCGCCTCCGGGCCATCTGGATCATCAGAACACTGCGCCGGGTGTGAGATAATCACGTTCTGCTTTGATGGAACTCCGGTGGTCTCTTATGCCAAAGGCCATGGCGAAATTAAGCAAGGAAGACCTGCCGGAGAAGCGGGGGCACAAGTCGCTGGGAAGGGACCAGGAATCGGGGGCGGCTCAGTCCGTCTCAACGCGCAGGCGAACGTAGCGCTGCGCCGATTCGGAGATCGTAGGTTTGATTCGCAAAGTGACGATCTCGGTGATGCCGTCACCCAGCGGGACGGGCGGGCCGACCAGCTCGGTCAGCGGAGGATGAGAGTCCCATTGATCCAAGTGAGGCGAGATCTCGATCTGATAGGTCAAATTGGCGGGATCGATGAGGCGGCGGTGGGAGATCTGGATGCAGCGATTGCGGCCATCCGGGTTACGCGCGATGGAAACCACGGGCAAGCCGTCGCGGTCCGCGACGTTCGGGTCAAGATTCAAGGCCCGCTCGAGAAGATTCGTAATCCCGTCGTCCTCGAGATCCCCGTCAGCGCCGTCGGGACCGTCGGCCGACTCGGGATCGAGACCATGGAGAGCCTCCCACCAATAAGGCAGTCCGTCCCCGTCGAGATCGCTGTCAGGGTCGATTACGGTGAGTTGGAACGATTCCTCCGTCGTCTCCACTCCATCGCTGACGGTGATCGTGATGGTGGTTGTGCCGCGGATGTCCGGCGCCGGGGTAACGCTGAGCGAGCGCTCGCTGCCCGAGCCTTCGAGCGTGAGGTTTGCATTGGGAACGAGCGTGGTGTTGGACGACGAAGCGGTGAGGCTCAAGGCGTCCAGAGGGAGAAGATCTTCGTCGATCGAGAACGGGAATGGACCGCCGGAAGTGTTCTCGGGGATCGCTTGGTCGTCGATCGGAGTGATCTGGGGAGGATCATTCTTGTGGGAAAGGGCCGAGATATCGACGTAATCGCCCGCCTGACCTGTCTGGATCGGATCGAGACGGAGCCAGGAAATGAGTCCCTGCCAGGCCGGGGAGGCCGAGAGATTGAAGTTGTAGATGTGCCATTGATCGTCGGGATTGACGACTACGTTGCCAATGCGCGTTTCGGAAAAAGCCCCGGCATTGTCGGTTTCCCAGAACAGGAAGGCGCGGGGGGTCGCCGGTGGATCGGCCAAGTGATGTCGTGCGGCCATAAAGAGCTGCGGGACCTCTTCGGCGCGGAAGGCACAATTGGGACCGAACAGAATAGGATCGTTGCTGTCCACGTGGACACGCAGGAAGTCGTCGGGTACGCCAGCGTCCGTGGTGCCACTGGGGATGTGGGGATACCAGTGCTGCCGGTCCGATGCGAAGCGGTAGTGCGGTTTGCGATCCGGCCCCGGGTTGTCGTAGATCCATTGTCGGATCTCATCGAGGTGTCCGACGATCAATTGGTATTCGTACTCGTAGACAATGTCGTGGTCAATGAGCTCGATGTGGAGAGGGCTGACGTATCCGGTGTCGAAGTCGAGAGGTCCGCCTGTTCCGGGATTCGAGCCGGAGTAGCCCCCGATGAAGCGGACGGCATCAGGATGGCGAATTCCCACTCCCCGGAGGTCGTCATCGACGAGTGCCGCCCAGTTCTCGGTGGCTCGGAAGTAGGCCCAGGGAGGAGGGGCTTTCGGGAGTTCGGTGAGGGCGTCACCGGTGAAGGGCGCTGTTCCCGTGTAGCTGAACAGTCGATGGAACTTCCCCACCGTGTACACTGCCGGCAGCTCCTGGTCGCGAGCTCGGAACTGCTCGGTGGCGTCCGTGCGGGCATTCGTCAGGCGGTTTCGAACATGTGCGACGTTGCCTTCGAGGCGAATCCACTGCTCGAATCGTGCTTCTCCCCGCACGCGGTTCAGAGCCCACTGCATCGGGATCATCCTGAGGTAGATCTCGCTGGCATCGTTGGTGTGGGAAAGGATCCGACCGTGGTTGTCGAAGACGTCGCCCGTCTGGATGGGATTCCACGGCCAGGGGCTCCATGCCGGATGCTGCTGGCGCCCCGGCGGAAGGAACTGGTCCGGTCCGGAAAAGTAGGATTGCTGGACCTGTCGCCCGAGGTCGTAGGAATTGATCATGTTCACCGTGCTGCCCTCCTCCGACAGATAGGTGATCGCCCCGCCCAGTCCCAGGTTGACGCCGATCCTGATGTCGCCGTTGTCGAGAAAACTCATCTGCCCACGGGCATCTCCAATCCCGAGAAGGACAATGGCGATGAGGGCACGAGGGGCGGGTAGCTTCACGGCGCGATGGCCTACAGGAATAGTGGAAGGAGCGAAAGTGGCGTTTTGGCATTTTGATGCGACCAGGCTCCCCGGCCTCGGTTAGCGCTTCTCCGTCACGCGCCGCGGGAACCTGGCATTCATGGAATGCAGCCAGTCATCGAGGGTCTTGCGAAGTGCAGCTGTCTTGGCGGGGTCGCTTTTGGCGAGGTTCGTTTTCTCGCTCACGTCGGTGCTCAGGTCGTACAGCTCGTCGCGATTCTCCTGATAAAAATGCAGGAGCTTGTGGTTGCCGCTGCGGATGGCGCTGACCGGGTTGGTTGTGGGGTAGAAGTGAGGATAATGCCAACACAAGTACGGACGGTCGAGCCGTGCTTGCGGGTTCCTCAGTAAGGAGACCAGACTGGCTCCGTCCCGTTCCTGAGGATTGGGAGGTTGGGGCACGCCCAGGATCTCGAGGATGGTGGCGAAGAGGTCGTGACTGATTACCGGTTCGCTACACACCCCGGGCTTGGTCACCCCGGGCCAGTGAACGATGAAGGGGATCCGGATCCCTCCTTCGTAGAGCGCCCCCTTGCCAGAGCGCATGGGTGCGTTGTTGGTCGCGATGCCCCACGGTGTCTTGTGGACGAGGCCCCCGTTGTCGGACATGAAAATCACCAGCGTGTGGCTCTTCATCTTCAGTTCGTCGAGTTTGGCGAGGATCCGGCCGACGTTCTCATCCAGGGAATGTACCATCGCAGCGTAGGTCGGGTGCGTATGTTGCTTTGCGGCTTCCGCCCGCGGCGTGAAATAGTCGACGTGTTTCCTCTTTCCTTCGATGGGCGTGTGCACGCTGTAGAACCAAAGATTGAGAAAGAAGGGCCTTGCCCTGCTCCCTTCGATGAGGCGCATGGCCTCGGATGTTAAGCGGTCGGTTAGGTATTCGCCGGGTTGTCCGCCTTCCAATCCCGGCACGTAGCGGAGATCGGGACCGAAAGGACCACGGTAGGGCCAGAAAAAGGTGGGAGGAGCGCCCCAGAGGGTGCCGCCGATATTGACGTCGAATCCCTGGGTCTCGGGGTAGTGGCGGACATCGCCCACATGCCATTTGCCGACATGGAACGTCGCATAACCGCGCGGCTTCAGGACCTCTGCGAGAGTCTCTTCCGAGCGTTTCAAGTTGGGTTCCGCTTCGGCGGCTACATAGTCCCCCCGCCGATCCGGTCCCCGGGCAGCCCATTCGTGCCAGATTGTCATCCCAAGGCGGGTGGGGCTCTTTCCGGTGAGGAGAGAGGCGCGAGTCGGCGAACAGATCGCGGCCGCGGCGTAGGCATCCGTGAATCGAATAGACTGCGCGGCCAGCCGATCGAGGTTTGGCGTTTCGTGGAGATCGCTCCCGTAGCAGGCCAGATCGGCCCAGCCCAGATCGTCAGCCACGATCAAGACAACGTTCATCGGCTTCTCTGCCGCAGTGGACGGGAGGGCCAGGAGGCACGGGCATAGCAAGAGCAGTAGGAGTCGAATCATCGGGATGCGTCTGTCGTCAGGAAAGCTTCTCAGCTTGAGGGGCGCTCTCTCAAGCCAGGATCTCATCAATCACCCGGCACCCGCGGCCATCCGGCACAACTTGAATCTGCTACTCGGGCACGTTGGATCTGGCCGGGGAAAGTAGCGGAAGGGGGAACGATTGGCGGTGTCATCCAGATCTCGGATTGCTGTGCCTGTTTGCCGCGATCTCGTCGAGGAGACTTCGCACGGACTCCTCCGCAAGGACCAACGGCTTTAGTTTGGTCGGGTGTGGACTCTCCGGGCGAGAGCGTCAAAGTCATAGAGCTCGGGGGTGTTTGACGGAGACCAACGACCGACGGCCAAACTCGGGCTGTCATGAACGACCAAACCTAGTCCACCCCGCGCACGCAATAGCCCACCCCACGCACGGTTTCGACCAACGAAGCGCGATTTCCGAGCTTTTGTCGGAGGCGCTTTATGTGTGTGTCGAGGGTGCGGGTATAGGCTGCATCGCTGTATCCCCACACTCGCCGGAGGAGATCTTTACGACTCTGGGGTTTTCCCGCGTGCTCGGACAGGCGAAGGAGGAGCTTGAATTCGGTGGCCGTGAGATTGACCGGCTCGTTGTCGAGGTAGAACTTGAGATTGTTCTTGTCGAAGCGGAGCGGCCCGACCTGGGACTCCGTCACCGCCGGAATGGACGATGAGCGGCGCAGGAGGGCCTCCACACGCAGGAGCAGTTCCTTCGGGCTGAAGGGTTTGGTGAGATAGTCGTCCGCTCCGACCTCGAGGCCCTGGATCCGATCCTCGATCTCGGAGCTGGCGGTGAGAATGATGACTGGTGTGTCCACGGTAAGACGATTGCTCCTGAGGTCCTTGCATACCGCAATGCCGTCCTTTCCGGGCAGCATCAGATCGAGTAGAACAATATCTGGCTTGTCAGCCAGGGCCTTCTGGAGGCCGAGGAGCCCGTCGTGGGCAACCTCGGTTTGATACCCTGCCCGCCTGAGATTGAACGTGACTAGGTCTGCCACGTCGGGCTCGTCTTCAACGATCAGGACTCTTTGCATCGGACCCGGTAAGGTTACCGGACTTAGTCGGGCATGCGTGCCAGATATGGTGTCGGAAGCGTAACATTGATCCTGCCAGGAAAGGGCACGCTCTCCATGAGATTTCGCTCGATAATTCAGCGGATCCTTCGGGATCGGTGGCGGCGATGAGAGCGTGGGCGCTACGGCCGAACGTGTTATCCATCGGGCATCCTGTTCGATGCTCGTGGTCAAACCGGACGGCTTCGATTACGAACTCTCCTGAACGGCATACAGCTTGCTCCTTCGGAGAAAGTAGACATGAACAGGACGGTTCGCTCAGGCGCATCGCCCATGGGCGGCGCAAGGTGAGACTGTCTCGACAAGGGAAGGGGAACAAGGAGACCGCTCTCGTCGAGAGCGGGCTCGTGGACTCCCAGCGGCCACTTTGATGCGGGCGAGCGTCAACAAGGCAAAAGCACGTTCGTTTGGATAGCGCTCGGATAGCGAGAGTGTTTCTTCGACCTGAGCACGGGCATCGTCAATCCTGCAATAGATGCTGCAAAAAACCGCATTTCACCACCCTGAAAATGGAGAGGCTCAGTAGGGTTAACCTACTGAGCCTCATTGGTTACGGGGACAGGATTTGAACCTGTGACCTTCAGGTTATGAGCCTGACGAGCTACCTGGCTGCTCCACCCCGCGGTTTTGTTTGGTGGTTCGCCCCTGCGGGCGAGCTCGGAAGATATGGGTGGGGCCGGGGGTGTGCAAGAGAGAAGTTGGAGGAAAAAGCAGGCGGTGACTCGGTTATCCTGCGGGAGTGGCTCAGGGCTGGACCACGACCCGGTAGTAGCGTTCGAAGACCCCCACCGCGCTCGGGTCGGTGAACCCCGCATTGTTTCCCGCCGCGACAATGGCTTCGGCGCCGGGGACGGCCTGCCAGTCTGCGTTCTCAAGGGTGGAGCTCGCTTCCAGGCGGTAGGTTTTCCCGGCCACGCTGGACCACCGGACGGTGACTACTCCGACGGGAGCGGTGCGGTTGATCGTGACGATGGTGAGGCGGGATCTTGCATCAAGGGGATCGGTGCCCGCGGTGATTTCGGCCCCATCTCCGAGACCGTCACCGTCGGTGTCCGGGTCCAGCGGGTCCGTCCCGAAGAAGGCTTCCCGGGTATCGCTGAGGCCATCTTCGTCGCTGTCCGGGCTGCCGGTGACAATCCCCGGAGTGCCACCCGGGACTGCGCTGGCACGCCAGTTGAGGGGATCGCTGTAGTCGCCCTCCGTGTCGACGACCTCAAGGGAGCTGCCACGGCCGTCGGCCTCGATCGGCCAGCCGAACTCGTCGTCATACGCGTAGTCGTGAACCGGGTTTCCGAGGGCATCCCGAAGGATGATGCGTTCACCGCCATTGGAAAGTTGCCCGCCCGCCCATTCTCCGAGAATCCTGGGGCCGTTCCCATGCTCCGAGATGAATGAGCTGCTTTCGCCTACCAGGACTGCCGCCTCCCCGGCCTCCAGGGAGACGTTTCCGAAGACGAACTCATCGAAGGGACGCCCGGATTCAAAGTAGACTCCCGAGAGGTCAAGGCGGGAGTCTCCGGTATTGGCGAGTTCAATCCACTCGAGGGTGGTATCGGTGGGATGGTGATACATGAATTCGGTGATGCGCAGCGACTCGATGGCCGGGCGGGTGGTTCCGGGGTCGACCAGGAGGATATAGTCGAAGGCGGTGCGGACACGCTGTGCCGACTCGGTGGCGGTGAACATTCCCCCGAGGGAAGCGGTGAATCCGCCCTCGATGATGTGGCGATGTATGGATTGCCACTCGCGATCGACACGCTGCTCGAAGAAGAGCTGCCCTCCACTTCGTCGGATCCGCAGGATGGCGTCATCATCATGATGGGATACGGAGGCGAGGGTGGTTACCGTCGTGCCCACGATGCGTTTTGCGGTGAGAGTGTCGCCATCCTCGAGGCTGAAGGCGTAGCGGGTGGTGATTTCCTCCTCGACCTCGACGACCAGGCCGGTCTGGAAGTCTCCGAACTGAGCGCCGGTCAGTTTCAGGTCGGTGTGGAGGGACCAGTCTGTCTCGGCCGGGAGGTCGCGCAGAATGGAAGGATAGGTGCTGCCCTGCAGGGGCTTGGCGCTATCCTCGAGAACCTGGAGGACAAGCTTGCCGTCGTTTTCCTGCAGCGAATACCACGAGGAGGGCGAGTAGTTATCACGCAGTTCGAGGTTGCTGAGTTGCCAGTGGTCCTCGAGATGAAGCTTGCTGAAGCTGCTGAAGTCGACCTCGTTGGAGACCACGACTTCGCGGGTGAGGGAAGTGCTCTGTCCCTCCGTGTCGGAGGCGGAGACGGTGAACTCATAGAGCCCCGGCCGGGCGAAGGTTGCCGCGGCAGTTCCATTGGGGCCGGCTTCCAGCTGCATGCCCGGGGTGTCCACTTCCCAGGTGACCCTGAGTGGAGTGCCCTCGGGGTCGAAGCTGCTGCCGGCATCGAGCGCCAGTGTTTCGCCCATGCTCAGGTTCAGGGAGGAGGGAACGGACTCCAGCGATGCCAGGGGTGGGGCATTGCCGGATTTGTTGACCGGAAACTGTGAGCTCTCCACCACGTTGCCCTCGCGGTCGAGGCCTTCCACCTCAAAGATATTTTCTCCACCGGCCAGGGAGATGCCAGACAGTGACCAGCTCGTGTCGGAGTTCCACGAGAAGTCGGCTTCTGGATGGTCCTTGATGCGCACCTCGAAGACGCGGGAAGGCGCGCTGCCGTTGAGGGTTATGAAGTTGGCGGAAGTGGGACCGCTCTGGTTGGGTGTGCCGCGGGTGGGAGTGGCATAGAGGAACCAGCTGTTGCCACCGGCCGGCTGGCGGCCGAGGGACCGGCCATCGAGGGGCATGCTGGTGTCGATGGCATTGGCGATGGTTGTGCCGTCCGGCTGGGTGAGGTAGACGACGACCGGATCACCGATGGTAAGGGATGATTCCGAAAAACCTACTGAGGCAAAACCGAGGGCGGGGACGGGAATTGACTGGTTGATCCGAAATCTGGTCAGGTCGCCCGCGCTGTTACTGAGGTGCCAGCCATTCAGGTTGATTTCTGTCCCGGTGGGATTGTAGACCTCGACGAACCCGTTGCCACCCCCGTCAGGCAGAACTTCATTGATGACCAGGCTGGCGGCAGCCTGAGCGGAGAGGCTGATGCGGGCCCCGAATACACAGTCGGAGCTTCCTTCGTTGGTCTGATGCACTTCGCAGGCGATGACATTCGTGCCGTTGCGGAGGGTAGGGGCGGAAATCTGCTCCGAAACGACACCCAGTTCCTCGTCGGCGTTGCCTATGGTCCGGCTGGCATCGGTCTTCCATCCCGGGTTGGAGGGTACTCCAGCGCCGCCCAGGAGTTCTCCGTTGAGATAGTAGAGAGCTCCATCGTCCACGATCTGGTCAATCGTGATGGTAACGTCCTCAAGGTTGCCGCTGTATTCAAACTCCTTCCGGAAATAGTAGGTGATATGATTGGCGTCATTGCTGCTGTTGAGCATGGGGGTGCGGATGCCGGGTGCTGGAATCGAATCATTCTCGAACCCGTAGAGCCCGCCATTGTTTCCTCCGTCGCCCTCCCTGGTCCACCCATCGTGGGAGTAATTGTAGAGGCGTTCCCGCCAGCTCGTGCCGAGGTCGAGATTCTGGTCATTGAAGTCCCACTGGTCGGCATAGCCGATGATTGGCACGCCCACGCTGAGGTCTACCTCCGGGTCGGGGTGGCCAGCCTCGGTATTGACGCCGAAGGGGGCATTGTAGGAGCTCCCGATGAAGTTCAGGGCGGAGTTCTCGCGGCTTGAGAACCAGCTCACGTATTTCCCGGAAACACTGTAGGCGTTGGAGGAATCCTCCTCGGCCTGGAGCCAGGCTGCGGTGCGGGCGGAGCCTCGTGTCCACTTGTCGACCAGTTCGGTCAGGTAGTAGTTCATGTAGCGGCGGACATGCGGGGTGTTGAAATAGTTTCGAACCCCTGACAGGTTGCCGAGGATGCTCTCACCGGCGTTCTCGAACACACGGTCGCCGTCCCAGTGGACGAGCATCCAGCGGCCGTCGGGCTTGCGATAGAAGTAGGCATTTTTCCCCCGGCGGAGGGTAAGAGTGTCCCAGTCGCCGTCGTAGCCGCGAACCGCGGCATTGAGTCCGAGGAGGTTGGGGTCGGCAATTCGGTCGATTTCAGTTGGTGTAAAGTTGCCGGTTCCCACCTTGCGGACGAACTCGATGAAACTGGAATAATCGTAATCGGTCTCGTTGTTGCGCATGAGCCACTCGCTGTGGTAGCGGACCGGGTTATCGGTATTCTTGTAGGACCAGTCGGCATTGCGGGAGCCCCGGCTGGTATTGTTGTCGCCGGGGTTGTGATCCTCAAAGGACCATTCGTCGTCGATGCGCAGGAGGGTGCCGGAGCTGTTATCTCCGAAGTTGCGTTCGAGGAAGTCGTCGGCGATGGGCTCCATGTCGATCCGGAGGGAGCCGCCCTCTCCGTTGATGGCGACCCGGACCATCTCCTCCTCGCTGATTGGATGCCCCATCAGATAGAGGAAGTAGCGAGCCATACGGTCGTCGTAGCGGTCGCTGGAGCTGCCGCCGGAGGGGTCGATGACTGACTTGCGACGCCCGCGAAAGAGGCGGTCGGCGGGCAGTTTCCACTTTCCGTGATCGAGCCCACTCCCGCTCGAGCGCGTGAACGGACTGCCGCTCTTGCGGATCTCCGCATTGTAGTAAATGTCGGTCTCGTTGATGATGCAGGTTGCGTTGAAGTAGTGGTTCGACATGCGGGGGAAGTCGTAGTCGTATGAGGAGGTCGATCCCGCCGAGGTCATTGCGTTGCGGTCGCGCTGGGAGAGAATGAAGCGCTGACTGGTGAGATCCGGGCCCATCCGGCTGTTCGTGACCGCCCACATGGCCGGACGCTCCCGCCCGAGTTTCGGGAGTTGAGTGGACCCGCCGTTGCTGGCGGTGGCCTCCACGTAGAACTGGATGAGGTTACCGGAACTCCGGTACTGGCTGAGGGTCGTGCTGTAGACGCCATCACCCCTGCTGGTGTCACCGCTCACCCCGTTATCGTTCATGGACTGTTGTTGCCAGCTTCCGTTCGCGGAGCTGTTGTCGAGGCGGTACCAGACCCGGACGGAGGTGAGAGGGTCGGCAGATCCGACCTGGGCCGTGACCACGACCGACTGGTTGACGCGAGGGACGGCAGGGTCATGAAGGACCTTGGTGACTTCGGGAGGTGGGGCGCTCTGGAGGCGGGAATTCTCGGCGCCGGGTGTGCCGAGGTTGTTTGGGATCGGAACCTCGAAGGTGGAGCCCACGGTATGGTCCCAGGTTTGCGCGATCAGGCGAGGCTTGCCATGCACCCAGCGGGCCTCGAAGCTGATCTCGTAGTTGCGGTTGCGCTGGATGCCGGTGCAGTCGATCTCGGCCCGGTTCGCCTTGTTGTCGCCGTGTCCATCGCAGATGAGATGAAGCTCGCTGCGCTGCAGGAAGCTGGCCCAGTGGTTCCCCGTGCAGAGCCAGCCGGTGTTGCTGTAACCGTTTGAACTCTTCTGGGTGACGTTCTGGAGGAGGTTTCCGCCGGTGCCGTTTTCGCGCAGTTGGATGTTGCGCAGGACAAGGTAGGAGTCGCCCACGAGGTGGAAATGGAACTCCTTGTACTCGCTGGAGCTTCCGCGTGAACGCAACTCCTGGTAGGTTTCCTCATGGGTGAAGGTCTTCCACTCGCCCTTGCCGCTTTCGTCGGAGTCGGCCCAGGCGGAAGGAGAGTCGTTGTCCATTTCCGGGTGCTTGAGCTCCATGCTGCTCCCGTCGCCATCCGTGAGTTCGGGCCAGTCACCGCTGGGAAGGTAGTCAACCTGGTCAACGAGATTTCCCCAGGTATCCTCGAGGCGGAGAAGCTCGCCCCCATTGCGCAGGTTGCCGGTGTAGTCGCCGATGACGGGAATATTGCCGTAGACCGACTTCATCCAGGCCGCGTCCGCGGCAACGACGAGGAATGCACCGGGTTGGAGGGTCGTGCCAGCGGGGAAGGTGAAGTCGATCCCGTCCTCGAAAGACCATCCGGAGAGGTTCACGCGCTGGGTGCCCCGGTTGTAGAGCTCGATGAACTCGCTGTTGCGTTGCTTGGACGGGGGGTCGTACATCACCTCATTGATGACGATATCAGTGTAGCGGTCGGGGTCATTCGGCGCGTTCCGCGTGGATGTGCTGGCAACGAACCAGTCGTTGGAGGCCGGGGGGAATACCTGTGCGTAGTTCCGACCGGTGCGTCGCTGGATCAGGGCGGAGTCCAGCACGCGGTTCGCGGAATCAATGAGGAAGAGGGGCAGGCGGTCCTGGCCCGGCGGAATACTGAAGCGGACGTCGAGGCTGCGGTAGTTACCGGCCGGGACCGAGCCCCCGACGGAAATCTTGTCCGAGAAGTCGCGGGTAGAGGCAAGGAAGACATTGCCCAGCGATTGGGAGGCTGTGCCGTTGTTGTAAATCTCGACCCACGCGGTTTCCCCACGACCCTCAAGGAAAGCGACTTCGCTGAGTGAAAGCGATGAGGCGAGGGTTCCCACCGCCGGGTCCTCGCTGCCCGGGGATCCACCAGGATTGGCGCTGGCGCGCCACTGGCGCCAGTCATCAATCACACGGTTGGTCGCCTTCAGGACGAGGCTGTGACCTGCTCCGTCGGCGGCAGTGGAGAACTTCCCGCGGTCGTTGTAGGAGACGGTGGTGAGAGTGGTGCCGTTCTTGTCCTTGAGGGTGATGCGCTCGCCTCCGTTTTCAAGTAATCCGGTCCAGGGGCCGAAGATGCGGACGGATCCAGGAATGGAGTAGGCGGCCCGCAGGGCCGAGGGTGCCGTGGAGGTCACCAGTATGCGTTCAAAGGCCCCGAGAAAACTGGCTTGTGGGTTGCGGGCAGAAAAGGAGGGAAACTCGTAAGCGACTCCGTTCGTGAACTGCCAGTTTGCGAGGTCCAGGGGTGTCACGGTAAGGTTCTGCACCTCGATGAACTCGGGCTTGTCATCCGCCGGGTTGTACATGATTTCGCTGATGACGACTTGTTCGGCAGAAGTCGTGGAGGCGAGGGTGCAGAGAGTGGCAGTGAAGGCGAGGGAGAGGGTTGGTCGCTTCATGATCGGCGTGGAGCGGTGGGTGCCGCGGTGGGTGCCGCGGAGGGGTTTATTTACCGGGGATCGGGTCTGGAAAACTATTCCTTAGCATCACGGTGGGACGGGGCAAGGCCGTTGAAAATTCTTGACCGGCCCTTTCATCGGAAATTCCGGCGTATTCTGTGGGAGTGTGAGGGGCTGCGCCGTAGTGAGTGGCGCGCCGGTCTGTCTCAGGCAAGGCCGTTCGGGGTCGCTCATTTGGGTCCTCGACTTGAGTGCCATGCTTGGGAAGAATAGAGCAGCGGATGAAGAAGATAGCGGTGCTGTTGTGCTGGTTCTTGCTCCTGGCAAGCGGGGGGGGGCTGTCCTGTCAGGTGCCGGTCTTCCGCTTTGCGCTGGAGCGCTGGCCAGCCGACAGGTTCCAGCTCCTGGTGACCTCGAGGGGCCCGCTCGAGGAAGGATTGCAGCAGGAGATCGATTCCCTTCTCCAGGCTGTTGCAGAGGAAGGCAACGAGATCAATATGGATCTTGAGCAGGTTGATATGGACAAGCTGAGCGAGGTGGAACGGATTTCGCATCCGGCCCTTGATCATGCTGGGGAGGGGGCGAGTCTCATCCTGATGCCGCCGGAAAGCTGGACGGCTGAGGATCCGGTCTGGGTGGGGGAGGCGACGGTCGACAATCTGGGCCGGCTGCTGGATTCGCCCCTTCGGCAGCGCTGCGGGGATGTCCTCGTGAAGGGAGCCTCAGCGGTCTGGGTCCTTGTGGAGTGTGGCGACCCGGACAAGGACAGGGCGGCCCGGGAGATGCTGGTTGCGGGTGTCAAAGAGGCTTCCGAAACGCTCGAGCTCCCGGAAGGCGTTATCCGTCGCGAGGACCTCAACAAGGACTTCGCCAACATCGACCCCGACAATATCCTGCGCTCGGACGTGCCGCTGCAGATTTCCTTCGTAACCGAAACGGTATCGCGGGACGATCCGGCGGAAGCCCTTTTCCTGCCCATGCTTGTGGGTGCGGAGATGCTGGCTTTGAACGAGCCGCTGATCGTGCCCGTTTTTGGACGCGGACGGACCTTCGGGGCCCTGCCAGGGTCCCAGTCGAGTGTCGAGGGGATCGTGGGAGCGAGCGGATACCTGTGCGGAGCATGTTCCTGTCAGGTAAAAGAGGGCAATCCCGGCTACGATCTGCTGATCAAGCGAAATTGGGATGCGCTTCTCGACATTGAAGAGATCACTCCGGACAGTGAGATCATCCAGCGGGCTCTCGACGTGGTAACCTTCGAGCCTGCAGGGGCGGACGTCAGCGGGAACAATGAGGCTGCCGGCCGCCGGCCACCCTTCCTGATCTGGATTGCCTCAGGGGGCTTCGTGCTGATGGCCGGGCTGGGGTATCTGCGTTTCCGGCACTCCTCCGCGGCGTGAGCGAGTGGAGGTGGGTTTTATTCCTTTGCGGGGGAGGGTTCCCCTTCTGGTGCGGCATCGGCCTCCTTCCGGGTCTTGAAGGATTCCTTGAACCGGGCCTGGAGGGCTTTCAACTCCTCGGACATGGTCTTGAGTTGCTTCTCGAGGTCACTCACCTGGCCGCGTAGCTTGTTCACTTCCTCGGGGGCCTTGCCGGGGGCCTCGTTCTTGCGGATTTCGTCGATGGCGGACTGGGCGGCCTTGCCGTGGGCGGACTCGGAGTCGGCAGCCACGAAGGTGGTCAGGACCGGAATGGCCCGGGAGTCGCGCAGTTCCCCGAGGGCTCCGATGGAGGCGGTCGCGACCGGGTCCTTCAGGTGGTCGACCTGCCCCAGGAGAAAGTTGCGGACAGCATCCTTATCCTGCTCGTGCCGGGCCAGGAAGGCGAGGGTGCGCAGGGCCTGCGCGAATCCGCGGCTCGGGAAGGAGGCTTCGGCTGTCCGGAGGTGGCGCAGGAGCGGTTCGACGTAGAAGGCATCGTCCTGCTTGCGCATGCCGGCAATGGCTTCTCCAGCGATCGTGTTCCGGTAGGAATTGACCTTGAGAAGGCCGACGAGGTAGGAGCGCAGGCCCGGCTTGGAGTAGGAGGCCACCCCGCCGATGGCAACGGTCCGGATTCCCGGGTTGGCCTCGCGGTCCGCCACGGATTTGAGGGTATTGTAGGCATCGTCACTGTAGAACTTCGTGAGCCCCCTCACAACGGTCTGGCGGACCCGGGCATCGGGTTGCTCCAGAGCGCCCTGCAGGACAGCGAAGGATTCCGGGGTGCGCATGGCCGCAAGACCATCTGCGGCCGCCTGGCGAACGGCAAAGAAGGGATCGTCCTTCAGGATCTTGCCGAGATGTTCCAGAGCAACCTTGTTTTTCTTTTTGCCAAGTTGCTGGGCGGCGAGAAGGCGCCCGATGACGTCAGAACGGTCGGCGAGCTGGGCGAGGAGCATCTTCTCGCCGGGTTCGAAGTTGATCTTTGCCAGAACGGTGACATCCGGGTCGAGACGGACAATGTCCGGGGCGTCCTTGAGAGAGAAGTAGAAGTCCTCCCTCTCCTTGGAGATCTCCAGAAAGCGGTTGTGCTTCTTTCCGGCGACCACGAACCTGACCGGAAGCCGGAATCGAAAGAAGGGGCGTTTTTCGTTGGTCATCTGGACCTGGCTGATGGAGAGCCTGGCCTGTCGCGTGAGTTCATCCCACGTATACTTCACCTTGAGTTCAGGATAGCCGGAGAGGTAGACCCACTGGTCGAAGAACTGGGAGAGGGAGCGACCGCTGAGCTCCTCGAAGATCTCAACGAGATCCTGGGTGACCGTGGTTTTGAACTTGTGGCGCTCAAGGTAGGTCCTGACGCATTTCCGGTAAAGATCCTCGCCGAGATCGCTGCGGAGCATGTGCAGGACCCAGCCGCCCTTGGGATAGGCCCGGAAGCTGAATTGCTGCTTGGGGTCGCTGTAGCCCTTGGTAACGATCGGGGTGGTATCCTTGTCGTGATTGAAGATTCCGCGGGCATTGCGGTAGAGGCCGTGCTTGAAATAATCGTTGCCCAGCAATTCGCGGTCGTAGAGCAGGGAGTAGTAGGTAGCGAAGCCCTCGTTGAGCCACAGGTGGCTCCAGTCCCGGCAGGTCACCAGATTGCCGAACCACTGATGGGCGACCTCGTGTGCATCGAGGCCGCGGCTGCTGCGGAGGTTCTCGGTGGCATCCGTGAAGAGGGTACGGGTAGTGAGGGTGGTCAGGCTGGTGTTTTCCATTCCTCCCCACATGTAGTCGATGGCACAGGCGTTGTAATACTTGTCCCACGGGTAGGAGATCCCGATTTCCTTCTCAAAGTAGTCGAGGATCCTGATGGTATCCTGGAAGGTATTGGCCAGCTGGGCTTTCTCGGAGGGAGGAACATAGAGAGCCACCGGAAGATCTCCGTGCTGGCCCTCCATCTTTACGAAGTAGCCGGCGAGCAGGGTGACAAGGTAATTGACGTGAACCTTGTCCTGGAGCCAGTGGAAGGCCACGAGGCCGGTCTCTGCATTCTTCGCTTGGGAAAGCAGGCGTCCATTGGAGAGAGCTTCCATTCCCTCGGGGACATGGCAGATCATCTCGGTCGTGAATTTCTCGTTGGGGTAGTCGTGGCTGGGGAACCAGTGCTGGTGGTCTTCCGGCTCGCCCTGGGTCCAGAGCTGGGTGTCCCCGGCCGGGTAGCCCATTTCCGGGGTTCGGAAGTAAAGCCCCTTCGCCGGGGTGGCCGTATAGGTGACGGTGACCCGGGCCTCGGCCCCGACGGGGATGGGCTTGCGGAAGGTGATCTCGAGGTGCTTTTCCGTGGAGTGGGTGGCCTGGATGGCGTGGGAGGAAGTGACCTGGCTGATATCCAGTCCGGTGGCGTTCAGGCGCCATTGCCTGAGGGGCTTGGCAATCGGCTGGAAGTCGAGGGTGGCGGTGGCAGCAAGGGAGCGCGCCGCAAAGTTGGGGGTAACCTCGAGCCTGAGATGGCTGATGTCGACGAAGCGGTCGGGGGCATACGCGTTCTGCGGTGCCTTGCCGTTCGCTGTGTCGGCCAGTTGCTGTGCGTGAAGCCGCGCCATCATTGCGCAGTGGCCGCACTGGAACCGGTGCATCTCCTCCGCGCGGGAGGAGAAGGAGAAAAGAAAGTGGGCACTGACGACAGCCAGGGTGGCAAGCAGTTGTCTGGTCATGGTGTAAGGGGAGCGGGAAGATGGCTTATTCCGGGCAGAATTCAATCTTTTGCGGGTCATGCGTCCCGCTGGCCGGGTGCAATCTGGCTCGCGCTGCGTGGATTGCAGTGCTTGGAAGAATCCGGTGGTGGAGATGGCATGAGCCTCCGAAGTCAGATTCTTGCGCATTCCTGCCACGGGGAACTCATGTCAGGCTCCTGGAATGAGCACGCGCCTCACAGCTCTCACAGCTGCATGACGGGGCTTCCAGTGGCGGCTGGCTCCCTTTTGCCCCTGACAATGTATCGCAAAACCTGAGGCTACGGCACGGTGACCTCGAGGTCATCGAGGTACCATCCGGCGAATTCGCCGACGGCATCGGACTGGAATCGAAACTCAATCTTGATCACCTTGCCGAGGGCGGTGGTCGGAAACTGCAGTGTGCTCTCCTGCCAGTCGACACCCAGGCCGTTGATGTCGTCCTGCAGGATCTCAATAAGAGAGTCGTCGGCGGCATCGAGGATTCGGATCTGTCCCTTGTCGGCAGGGTTCTCGATTTCCACGAACTGGAAGAATTTCAGGGTGGCCTGGGCTTCCGCGGAGGTAAGGTCGATGGGAGGAGATTTCAGAAAGGCGACCGCATTGGAGGCGTAGTCAGAAGTCAGATTGGTGCCCCAGCAGTTGATTCCACCGTGGGCGGACAGGGGGCCGAAGACGTGGTTTGGTGTTCCGAGTTCCCAGAGTGTTCCGTCGTCCTCCTCGGAGCCCGTTTCCCAGTTCCCGACCGCACTCTCAAAGTCGTCGCTGAAGACGGTAACTGGCGGCGGGAGAAACTCCTCCACCACGAAGAAGCGCTCGCTTTCGGGAGGGAGAGGGAAGGTCAGGGAATTCCGGGGCGGGGTTGCCTCGATGTTTTCGAAGTTTCCGTAGAGCGGCCAGGATCTGGGAAGGCCAGACGAGGGAGCAATCTCACTGCGGAGGTTGTAGAGCATTCCGGCCTGACTGTCCCAGCGGATCTCGAGCTCGTTGCTGGCGGGCCGGTGGGTGAGTTCCAATTGCGGTTTGCGGCCGCCACCGGTGCGGAAGAGCTGGAATCCGTTCACCGCCACGAGCTGCCGGTGGACGGCGGTGTTGGAAAGGGCCGCGAAGCGGAGGACGACATCTTCTCCCCGGGCGGTGAATTCGACCATCGCAGTAGAAAGGAGGTCTGTGGCGTCCGGCCCGGTTTGTGGCCCGGGAAACCCATTTCCGGGATCGTCGGAGTTCGGGCTGCCACCGGGAGTGCTGTCGGACATGTAAAAGTCCTGGCCGAGAGATTCAAAGGTAGTTCCGCCGTCGGTTGAGATCTCGATCTGGAAGTAGCCATGCACGTGCTCGGTATCGTGATGGAAGGAGATCCACTGGTAGTCTCCTGCTGGCAGGTCACCGAGGGTGAGGGTCAGGTAGGTAGGAGTTCCGACCGCCCCTCCGTCCCAGTCCCCGTTGCCGCCATTGCCGGGCCGGGTGTCCGCACCGATCCAGTCGGTGACGAGGTCGAGGTCGTTGCCGGCATTGCTCCAGTTCGCATCGTTTGCGCTGCCGCGGTCGATAGACTGCTGCACGCGATCGTCCGTGGTGTTGGGCCAGGCGGGTGTGAGGGTGACGGTTGTTCCGAAGGCATCATATGACCGGGTCACGAAATCGCCGCCCACCTCATGGCCAGCATCGTATGCCAGGTAACCGTCCTGATTGTGGGGTCCTCCATCCTGGTTGGTGGAATTGAAGTCTACGAAGAGGCCCTCGAGGTCCGTGAGGGGGGCAGGAAAGTCGTCCGAATCGTTCGGGTCTGTGCCGTCGGCGAGTTCGGCATCGTCCGGGTAGCCGTCGCCGTCCGTGTCCGCCTTGTTCGGGTCACTGGGGAAGCCTCCTGTCCCGCTGATCTCATCGCTGTCCTTGATGGTGTCTCCGTCACTGTCCATGCTGTTCGGGTCCGTTCCAGTGTCGCTGGCGCTGACAAAGGTCCCGGTGTTGGTTTCCGCTCCGTCCAGCAGGCTGTCGTCATCGGAGTCGTCGTCGGTGGGGTCGGTCTTGCGGGCGAGCTCGTTTTCGTTGCTGGATCCGTCTCCGTCGTAGTCGTCATCTGGCAGGACGTCCTCGATCGAGGAGAGGGCGTCACCCGGGTCGGCATCGATGATCTGCTGTTCGTAGGAGTCGGGAAGGCCGTCGTTGTCAGCATCATCCTGTCCGACGATCTCGAATCCGTTGATCAGGAAAAACTGGTTGTGGACGGCATTGCCCAGCACGCCGCTGAGAGGAGCGAAACGCAGGACGACCTCATCCACTCCATTGGACTCGAGCAGGAAGTTGGCCGTAGAACTCAGGGCCTTCACATCAGGCCCGGCTTGCACGCCGCCTCCGCCGTCGATGGCGGAATCCGGATTTCCCCCGGGACTACTGTCGGACATGTAGAAGTCCTGGCCGAGCAGGATAAAGTTGTTTCCACCATCGCTGGAGAGCTCGACCTGGAAGAATCCGTGGATGTTCTCGGTGTCATGGTGGAACGAGGTCCAGCTATAGTTTCCCGCCGGCAGGTTTGCGATCGTGAGAGTCAGGTAGGTAGGGATTCCCGCCGCTTCGCCATCCCAGTTGCCGTTGCCGCCATTGCTGCTGCGGGTGTCGGTTCCGAGCCAGTCGGTGACAAGATCAAGAGAGCCGTTCCCGTTGTCCCAGTTGGCATCATTACCACTTGCGCGGTCAATCATCTGCCGGACACGGCTGTCCGTGCTGTTGGGCCAGGACGGGGTGAGTTCAACGACGGTTCCGAACGCGGCAAAGCTCTGCGTGGTGAAGGAAGCCGCCACCTCGTGGCTGGCGTTGTAACTCTGGTAACCTGGCTGGGGGGGAGGCGGGCCGGGGGCCTGCGTTGCGGAGTTAAAATCGATGAGGAGGCTCTGAGCGAATCCGGTGCTCGTGGTCAGAAGCGGAAGCAGAACGGGCAGTAGACGGGAAGAAATCATGGGAACTCCGGGTGGGTTGGATGTGTGGACCGGAATGCGCTTCAGGGTTCATGATCAACCGGCACTTGTAAAGTTCACGAAGTGCGCCCCCCGCGGGCTGGCCGGAACCGGAAGAGGGGGCATCCGGGCTGACGGGGGACAAGCCTATCCTGCGGCCCCGGTTGCAGGACGGGTCCCAGCCTGGTCATGACCGCGAGGTCCAGCCCATGTTCTTATTGGGAGCTGTGCCTGTTGGAATGATCCTGCAGGTAGGAGGTTGCACTCGCGATTGATTCGAGGAAGAGGGGGGCGAGGTCCGCAAAGCGCGGGGGAATCTGTTCCGAGCCTACCTGTCCCTCGCACTCGCGGCAGAGTTCCTCGAAGCGGATCATGCCCATTGTGCCGGAGGCCCCCTTGAGCTGATGCAGGATGTCCGAGGCATCCATGAATCGGCCCTCGACCAGGGCGCGGTGCAGTCTGTTGAGCTGCAGCTTTCCGTTCGTCTCGAAATCGATCACGATGGGAAGGAGGAGCTCGGGAGTGCCGGCTGCCATGGCATCGAGCTGGGCCGTGTCGAGGAGAGCCACGGGGTGACCCTACACGAAGGCTGAGGGAGGGCAAAGTGGAAGGAGCGCGTGGTTGAGAGGCGCGCTGGGGGGGCATCCGGTTCGATTCCCCATGGCGCAGCCTTTTGAGGCGCAGGAAATTGTGGTGGGAATCGGTGGCAGGAATAGTTAAGATATCCAAAATGTCGGAAGAGGCCCCCCATCTCGTCCTTGCGGATGACGACGAAACAGTGCGCAACCTTGTGAAGATGCACGCTGAGCGTGGCGGCTTTGTGGTGGCGACGGGGGAGAACGGTGCGGAGGCGCTGGCTCTCGTGAAGGACGACACGGATGTGGTGCTTCTTGACCTGCAGATGCCGGTTCTCGATGGCTTCGGGGCGTTGGAGCGTCTCGGGAAGGAGCACCCCGGCCTGCCTGCAGTGGTGCTCACCTCGGTGGACGAAGCGGCGGATGCGGTGAAGGCGATGAAACTGGGAGCCCTGGACTACCTGACCAAGCCCTTCGACCCGGATGAATTGCTGGCTGTGTTGCGCAATGCACGGCGCCTGCGGGTGGCCGAGCGCGAGAACGAGCAGCTGAGGGAGGCGATTGGCGGGACTGGGCCCGAGGTGGAAGTGGTCGCTGCATCGGAGGCAATGGCGGCCGTGGTGGAGCAGGCGGGCAAGGTGGCGGCTCTCGACTCGACCATCCTGCTGACCGGCGAGAGTGGAGTGGGGAAGGGAATGCTGGCCCGTTACATCCACGCCCACAGTGACCGGCGGGAGCAGCCTTTTGTGACCGTCAGTTGTCCCGCTCTTCCACGCGAATTGTTGGAGAGTGAGCTTTTTGGTCATGAGAAGGGTGCGTTTACCGGTGCGGTCCGGCGGCGCCGTGGAAAGGTCGAGGCGGCCAGGGGTGGGACCCTGTTTCTCGATGAGATTGGTGACTTGCCCATCGACCTGCAGCCAAAGTTGCTGAACGTGCTGCAGGATCGCCAGTTTCACCGGCTGGGCGGGGAGGAGACCCTTGCGGCGGACGTGCGCATCATTGCGGCTACCAACCTGGATCTCGACCAGCGCATGAGGGAGGGCCAGTTCCGTGAGGACCTGTTCTACCGGTTGAGCGTCATTCCGATCGAGGTTCCTCCCCTTCGCGAGCGGCTGGAGGAACTTCGCGGGCTGAGTGTCTCGATGCTGGAGCGCATTGCGCGACAGGGAGGGCGGAGAAACATCAGGCTTTCCAAGGAGGCGATCTCTGCGATGCAGGCTTACGACTGGCCGGGAAATGTGCGACAGCTGGAAAATGTGCTCGAACGCTCGGCAGCCTTTTGTGAGGAGGGTGTGATCGAGGTGAAGGACCTTCCGGGTGCGGTGCGTGGCAGTAGACCCTCCGGGCGGGTGCCGGCCGGCATCGGGGGGATCGCCCTCTCGGATCTTGAGAGGGAATCGCTGATCCAGACCCTGAAACTGTGCAACGGCAACAAGGCGGAGACGGCTCGTCGGCTGGGGATCACCGAGAAGTCCGTCTACAACAAGCTCAAGCGGCACGGATTGATGTGAGGAAGAAGGCGAAACGGGAGCTTCGGGACGAGATTGCCGAGTGGCAGCGGCGTTATGAAGCCGAGCTGGCCGCTCGCCTTGAGGTTGAGCAGTCCCTGCAGACCTCGACCGAGGCGCTCACTTGGACCAAGGAGCAGCTGGCCCGCCGTCCCCGGGATCACGGGTGGCAGCCACGGAGCAGGGAGGATGAGAAGTTCAAGGTCTTCTTCAATGCCTCGGTGGACGGAATCATCCTGCTTGATGGTTTCGGGGCCTTTCTGGAAGTGAATGATACCGCCGTGCGGATGTTTGGCTATCCGCGCGAGCAGCTTCTCGGGTTGTATATCTCTCACCTCATGAACTGGCAGGTGACCGGGGCGGCGCTCAGCGAAGTGCAGAGGACGGGGCATAGTCGGAGCGAGGCGGAACTCTGCCGGAGCGATGGCTCGCTCCTGCCGGTGGAGGTAGTCTGGGGCCGGGTGAAGTACGAGGGCAGGACGCTGGTGCACGGCATCGTGCGCGACATCACCGAGCGGGTGAAGGCGCTGGAGGAAATCAGACGCGCCAAGGAAGAGGCGGAAAAGGCAGACCAGGCCAAGTCGATGTTTGTCGCCATGATGAGCCACGAGATCCGTACTCCGCTCAATGGCATTATCGGTTACACTGAGTTGCTGCTGGATTCGGAATTGACCGAAGAGCAGAGGGAGAACCTCAACCTGATTCACAGGAGCGGAGATATTCTGCTCAATATCATCAACGACCTCCTTGACTTCTCACGGATCGAGAGTGGAAGGCTTGATCTTGAGCAGGTGGATTTCGAACCGGTTGATTGCATCGAGGAAGTCCTCGGACTGCATGCGGCCAAGGCCTCTGAGAAGGGAGTGGAGCTGACCTACGACATGGCGGACGGCACGCCGCCGGTGGTGGTCGGTGATGTCGCGCGGGTGAAGCAGATCCTGCTCAATCTCGTTTCAAATGCCCTGAAGTTCACCGCCAAGGGACTGGTGAGCGTGAATTGCCGCGTGCTCGAGGGGCCCTTTCTTGAATTTGCGGTCTGTGATACCGGAGTGGGGTTCGATCCCTCCAAGGCCGAGAGCCTTTTCGAGCCATTTCAGCAGGAGGACGTCTCAACGACCAGGAAGTTCGGAGGGACGGGGCTGGGCCTTGCGATCTGCCGGCGTCTGGTGGAACGCATGGGCGGGATGATTGCGGCGACCTCCCGGGTGGGTGAAGGAGCGATGTTTCGCTTCACCGTTCCCCTGGTGGTGGGAGAAACCATTCCTTTTGCGGTGGCGGAAGATCACGGGCAGTTCGAAGGCATGCGGGCCCTCATCATTGACGACAATGAGATCAACCAGCGTTTCCTGGAAAAGCGGCTGCGGTCCTGGAGGATGGAGAGCGATGTGGTGGCGAGTGGGCAGCAGGGGCTCGGTGCGCTCGAAAACGCGCATTACGATGTGATCTTCTGTGACATGATGATGCCCACCATGGATGGATTGGAGTTCGCACGGCGTGCGACCGAGGCGGCTGGTTCCCTGCTCCCTCCGATGATCCTGGTGACCTCCGCCCGACTGAGTGGGGAAAAGGAACACGCCCTCGCTGCCGGTTACCGGCAGGTGGTCTTCAAGCCGGTCCGCCAGCGGGAGCTCCTCCGGATCCTGAACCAGGTCCTGAACCCGGACGCCCAGCCTGATTTCGTACCCACGAGGGATCTGCCTGAGCGGCGCAAGAAGCTGGTGGGCGATCGACACATTCTCGTAGCCGAGGACAATCCCATCAACGCTCGTCTGACCTCTCTTATCCTCGAGAAATTCGGTTTTCACGCCCACACCGCCGACAATGGACGGGAGGCGCTCGTCAAGCTGCAGCAGGGGCAGAAGTTCGAAGCGATTTTCATGGACATGCACATGCCCGAGATGGACGGAGTGGAAGCAGCGTGCCGGGTGCGGGCAGGCCAGGGGGGCGGGAATACGGCCAGTCTTCCGATTATTGCGGTGACGGCCAACGTTCTTGAATCGGACCGTGAGACCTGCCGCAAAGCAGGCATTAATGGCTATTTGCGCAAGCCCCTGCGGCCTGCCGATGTGGAGCATGCGCTCCGCGAGATGGGGTTGGTGTCGTAGGCTGGGGAATGTCCGGTGCCACGCGCTTCTCGATTCCAGAGGGGAGAATCTTCCGAGGGGCTCTACGAGGCCCTGCAATCCTGTAAATGTTACAAATCCGGGAAGGGGGAATCCTGAAAGAATTACAGTATTCCGAGTGAGGAAAAATATATTAACGTAAATTAACTAATTTTATTATCCGCTGATAACAAGAAGGTTAAGTTTAAAAACAGGCCACTTGGCACGGGCTGTGCCAGTAGCCTTGTCCACTCCGCAATAATTCCATGCCGGTTCTCTTCGCCCATATGAACCCTCAGAGCAGTTGTGCCACGCTTGTGCGAACCCGTGGCGTCGATGGTTCTCGGGGCTTCGGGCAGGGAGCGGTGGAATTCCGTGGAGGGGAAGTGATTTCCACGGTTGGGCTCAGGTCCGCCGCGGGTCAGAATTTGCCGATCGGACTGACTATCCGGCCGGTAACGACAGCACGAAATGTCCGGGTGGTAGCGGACATTCATTCGACTGACAAGGCAAGGTAAGGGAGGCGCCGGGTTTTAAGATTAAAACTGGCGCCTCCTTCTTGCGCTTCGCATTCCGGGCGCGGACACACCGTTGGCGTCTTTGTCCGGCGGGATGGCGGTCTCCCCTCAGTCCGGAGTTCGTGGAAGGGCATCCGGGGGGCACCTCATGGAGGGAGGTTATTTGGAGCTTGTTGGGTGGAAGTCGAGCGCGTCCTGCCCTAGGAGTGCAGCGTGTCCTTTCAACTGGTCAGCGAATACGGTGCCAAGGGTGACCAGGAACAGGCCATTGAGAAACTGGTGAAGTCTCTCGGGGCCGGTAACGCCCACCAGACGCTTCTGGGGGTAACGGGATCCGGTAAAACTTTCAGCATGGCGAATATCATCGAGAGGATGGGCAGGCCCACCCTGGTGATGAGCCACAACAAGACCCTGGCCGCCCAGCTCTACTCCGAGTTCAAGAACTTCTTCCCCCAAAATGCGGTGGAGTATTTCGTGAGCTACTTCGATTATTACCAGCCGGAAGCCTACATCCCGCGCAGCGACACCTATATCGAGAAGGACTCTTCCATCAATGATGAGATCGAGAGGTTGCGATTGAGCACGATGGGGTCCCTTCTCACCCGCCGGGATGTCCTGGTGGTGGCTTCAGTGAGTTGCATTTACGGCTTGGGATCGCCTGACGACTACGAAGGAATGATGGTGCCGGTCTGGGAGGGACAGGAACTGGCTCGCGACGAACTTCTTGCGCAACTGGTCAGCATTCTTTTCGAGCGCAACGATGTTGCCTTCGGACGGGGCCGGTTCCGGGTGCGGGGCGATGTGGTGGAAGTGCATCCCGCCTATCTCGAGGACACTGCGATCCGGGTGGAATTCTTCGGGGATGAAATAGACCGGGTTTCCAGCATCGACGTCCTGACCGGGGCTGTGATCGAACGGATGGATAAACATACGTTCTTCCCGGCCAAGCAGTTCGTAAGTTCGGCGGACAAGATGCAGCGGGCCATGATTGCGATTCGGGCCGAGATGGAGGAGCGCATCGGGATTTTTGAGAAGGAGGGAAAGCTCATCGAGGCCCAGCGTCTCAAGATGCGCACGGAGTATGACCTGGAGATGATGCAGGAGATGGGATTCTGCCAGGGAATCGAGAACTATTCGCGGCATATCACGGGTCGCGCCCCGGGAGAGCGGCCCTATACCCTGCTGGATTTTTTCCCCGATGATTTCCTGGTGCTGATGGACGAGAGCCATGTGAGCGTGCCTCAGATTCGTGGAATGTACGAGGGCGACATGAGCCGTAAGCGGGTGCTGGTGGAACACGGCTTCCGCCTTCCGAGTGCGCTCGACAATCGGCCACTGCGCTTCAACGAATTCATGGAGATGACCACGCAGAGGGTCTATGTAAGTGCTACTCCGGGTCCCTTCGAGGTGGTCAACTCACGCCCGGATAACAGGGGGTTCATTCCGGTGCACGGGAATCAGGAGCGCGGTATCGATCCGATCCGTCTGCGCCAGTTGCGAATCGAGCCGAGCCCCACCGAGGAACCGGTGGAGGAGTTCGACGTGACGGGGAAGGGTCGTCTGCTGATCGTGGAGCAGATCATCCGGCCCACCGGGTTGCTGGATCCCACCCTGACCCTCAAGCCCCTCGCAGGGCAGATCGACGAGACGATCGAGCGTTGCCACCAGCGAATCCAGAAGGGCGAGCGGGTGTTGGTGACCACCCTGACCAAGAGAACAGCGGAGGATCTCACTGAATACCTGCAGGGGGCGGGGCTGAAGGTGCGCTACATTCACGCCGATATCGATGCGGTGGAACGGGTTGAGATTCTCCGACAGCTGCGCGCAGCCGAGTTCGACATTCTGGTTGGAATCAATCTCCTGCGGGAGGGGCTCGATCTGCCTGAGGTATCCCTCGTGTGCATTCTCGATGCGGATAAGGAGGGATTTCTCCGGAACGAGACAAGCCTCATCCAGACCGCGGGCCGGGCCGCGCGCCATCTCAATGGGGAGTGCGTCCTGTTTTGCGACGAGGTGACCGAGTCAATCCAGCGCCTGATTGACGTGACCGAATACCGGCGCGGCCGCCAGGAAGACTACAATGAGAAGCACGGGATCACTCCGCAGAGTGTGGTGCGGGCGGTCCAGGAGAGCCTGCACCAGTTGCAGGATGACAAGAGCCGTGCCGAGAAGCTCAGCAGCTCCCTGGTAGCGGAGGACGCCGCTGTCTATGACGCAGTCAACGTGCTCATGGAGCTCGAGTCGGAGATGCAGGAGGCGGCGGGCAAGCTCGAGTTCGAACGGGCCGCCCACCTGAGGGATCAGATCAGGGAACTCAAGAAGCGGGCGGGTTTGGAGAAGGACGAAAGCGGGAAGGCCTCCCCGGGGAAGAGCTGATCACGTTCCGCAGAAGGTCGCGTGGACGATTTCCCCGGGCTGGGGCGGTTGTTCATACGCGGCATTCCCGGGCTGTTCCTCGAAGGGCCGGGCGAGGACTTCAAGGAGTCGCTCGAACGGAGCGAAGTCCTGCTGCTCCGCAGCCGTGATGGCTTCCTCGAGACGGTGGTTGCGGGGGATAAAGATAGGATTGACTCTGCGCATGGTTTGCGCCTGCTCGACTGAATCCTGCTGCGAGGTCCGTTCCCGCCATGTGCCGGCCCACAGGTCAAACCCGTTGGCACACCGGAAGAGGTCCCGCGTCCCGGGGGGATCCACATCCCCTGACTCGACACCGGAGGTGAGGCGCCGGAAGAAAAGAGTGAAGTCAATTTCCTGTTCAGCGAGGAGGGTGAGGATATCCCGGGCGAGGTCGAGATCTCCGGGGCGGGGATCAAGGAGCCCGAGCTTGCATGCAAAGCCGCGCTCGTAGGCACGGGCAAATAGGTCCGGAAACTCGTTGAGAACGGCTTCGAACTCGCCCTTTGCCTCCTCCGGGCGGCCAGGGTGCAGGGGGAGCAGGCACTGTGCCAGCTGGAGGAGGTTCCAGTGCGCGATCTCCGGTTGTTTTCCCCAGGCGTAGCGCCCGTTTCGGTCAATCGAGCTGAAGACTTTCCCGGGATGGAAGTTGTCCATGAAGGCGCAGGGACCGTAGTCGATGGTTTCGCCTGCAACGGAGCAGTTATCGGTATTCATTACCCCGTGGATGAATCCGACCAGCATCCACTGAGCGACGAGTTCGGCTTGCCGGCGAACGATCATGCGCAGGAGAGCGAGTCCGGGGACTTCCTCCCCTGCGGCCTCGGGGTAATGGCGGTCGATCACGTGGCCGGCGAGGATACGCAGGGCCTCAAGGTCACCGCGTGCATGGTGATACTGGAAAGTGCCGACCCGGACGTGGCTGCTGGCCACCCGCGTGAAGACCGCACCGGGCAGAGGGCGTTCGCGGAGAACCTTTTCTCCCGTGGTGGCTACTGCAAGGGCCCGGGTGGTCGGAATGCCGAGTGCGGCCATTGCTTCGCTCACCACGTATTCCCGGATGGCGGGGCCGAGGGCCGCCCGGCCATCCCCGTTGCGGGAGAAAATAGTCGGACCGGATCCCTTCAGCTGGATGTCGCGGCGCCTGCCGTCGGGCCCGATCACCTCGCCGAGAAGAATGGCCCGGCCGTCCCCGAGCTGGGGAACCCATCCCCCGAACTGGTGCCCGGCGTAGGCGAGGGCAATGGGATTTGCCCCCTCCGGGAGGGCATTGCCGGCAAGCACGTCGGGAGGAAAGTCCCCGGCGGAGAGTCCGATTTCCTCCGCGAGGGTCTGGTTGAAGCGCAGGAGGGAAGGGGAGTGCACCGGGGTCGGCGCGACCCGTGAGTAGAAGTGTTCGGGGAGTCGCGCGTAACTGTTGTCGAATACGGTGGCCACGGTGGGAGTTCACACTATCGGGTTGTCGGATGCACTTCCTTGTTTGTCCTTCGTCCGGGAAAGGGTCGCGTGACTTTGGTTTCCCAGACCGCCTGGGCCCTGCAATGCTCCCTTGCCCGCGTGTTTTCTTTCGGGGGATGGATTGCTCCGCGGGCGTGGGCCGCTATCCTCGGTGCCATGCGCATCGAGGGGAAAGCAGCGATTGTGACCGGAGCCAGTCGTGGAGTGGGGGCCGCCACCGCTCTCTCGCTGGCCCGGCAGGGGTGCTCGGTGCTGATCAACTACGCCCAGTCCAGTGAGGAAGCGGCCGGGGTGTGTGCCGAGGCTGAGGCGTGTGGGGTGCAGGCGGCCCTCTTCCAGGGTGATGTCTCGAGGGACGAGGTTTGCCGGGGCCTGGTGGATGCTGCGGTGAAGTTGTTCGGGCGCCTGGACATCCTGATCAACAATGCGGGGACGACCGCGTTCATTCCGGCTGATGATTTCGAGGCGGTGAATGACGAGGTGTGGTCGCGCCTGATGGATGTCAATGTGAAGGCGGCCTTCCAGTGTGTGCGTGCCGCGCGGCCTCACCTCGAAGCTGCAGGGAGTGCGGAAATCGTCTCGGTCGCCAGCGTGGCGGCCTTCACCGGTCGAGGCAGCTGTATTCCCTACTGTGCGTCGAAGGGAGCCCTGGTAACCATGACCAAGTCACTGGCCCGTGTGCTGGGTCCCAGGGGAGTGCGTGTCAACGGGGTGGCTCCCGGCTTCATCAAGGGCGACTGGCTTCGCCGTGGAGTGGGCGAGGACTATGATGCCTTCGTGGCAGCGAAGGAAGCCGAGGCTCCCCTACAGGCCGCTTGCAGTCCTCAGGATGTAGCAGATGCGATCGTTGGCCTGATCAGAGGAAGTGACCTCGTAACCGGTGAGACTCTGACGGTGGATGCGGGCCATACCCTTGGAGGGGGATGGTGAACGGCGAACTGCAGGGAGAAACTGCTGAGGTGCTCTTGTGCCTGCTGGAAGCCGGTGCGTAAGTGCGGGTGGAGGAGGAACATGTCATTTCTCACTCCGCACACCTGCACCCAGCAATGAATGTGAAGATGAAACTGCTCATTACCGCTCCTGAAGTGGTGGACTCCAGAAAAACGGTTTATCCGGGCCCCTGGTCCTTTGGTTTCCTGATGGAGGAAGCGTTTACCGGGGTCAAGGCTCCCCGGGTGGCTGTCGGCCTGGGCGGAGGGGGACGAGAAGGCCGCTGCTCCGCCGCTGCCCCGGCGTGAGGCAGTTGACCCGGCGGTGGCGGCACAGGGACGGTCACCGGGCTGCTGACGGAGACTGGGAGCCCCACCTTGAAAATGCCCCATTCCGTCTGCTTGCAATTGTGAAACGGATGGATCTTTCCCTCCCGCTTGCAGTCCTCCGGGATGAGGATGGGGAGGTCGAAACGCCGGTCCGGTCCCCCAGCCTGCCCTGCTATGCCAATGGGGGCTCGCTCTTCGCTGATTCCACCGCCGGGGAGGGGGAGGTTTCCTCTGCGGAGAGACCTGCAGCCCTGCTGGAGAACCTGCGACGCTCCCACCAGAGGAGGGCCACGGCCGTGAGGGCCAGAAGGGCTCCGAAAAATTCGCGGGTGACTTCCACGCGGGGATCTTCCGCGGACATGCTGTACTGCATCATCGTAAAGTCCTTCTCTCCGAATAGGTTGATCCAGAGGCCCCAGCCCGTTCGGAACATTTCGACGATGCAGGCGAGGGCTCCTGCCAGAAGGAGCCAGTTGGGAGCCAGCCTGCGCCAGAAGGTGAGCGCGAAAAGGATGGCGATGAGAGCGTAAAAAGCCAGCCAGAGTGCGGCGTCCAGACTGGAGGCCCGATAATATGTGTCCGGGTCGATGTCATTATACTGGACGGCTGCAAAAGCCAGGAAGAGAACGGCGGTGATTCCGTTGATAATCCTGAGGGGAAGTGGAAGGTTCATGGCAGGAGCATGTGGTTCAGGTGAATCTCCGGATGACGAGCTCGGAGAGGTCCACGTTACCGGGTTGGCAGAGGAGAAAAACAATCGTCTCGGCGATGTTCTCGGGAGAAATCATGACCTGGCCGGCGAGCCGCTGCCCGAGCTGGGTCCCTTCGATGAAGGCGGTATCCACGCCGCCGGGGCACAGGGTGTGGATGCGGATTCCGTGTGGTTTTTCCTCGAGCGCGAGCGCACGCATCATTCCGAGGAGGGCGGCCTTGCTCGCGCAGTAGCCACTCTGCTGGGGGTAGCCCTGAAGGGCGGAGGTGCTGGCCACGTTGATGACTTGTCCCCGGGACTGCCGCAGGGCGGGAAGGAGTGCACGGGTGAGCGAAAAGGGGGCGAGGAGATTGACATCGAGGATGTGACGGAGCTCGCGGTCGGTCGTCTCGATGAAGTCTTTTTCAAGGAAGGTCCCAGCGTTGTTAATGAGGGCGTCGATCGGACCGAGTTCCCGGAGGAGGGTCTCCGCAAGCTCGGGAATAGCGGCCACCTCACCAAGGTCGGCGGGTGCGACGAGGGCCTGTCCCCCAGCTTGAGTGACTTCGGAGGACAGTTCCTCGAGGGCCCTTTGGTCGCGGGAGATCAGGGCCAAGCGGGCACCGGCTCGTGCAAGGGTCACTGCGGTGGAGCGGCCGATCCCACGACTGGCCCCGGTGAGGACGACGGTTTTGTTGGAAAGCGAGGACACGGAGACTGGGCGATGTTGCGGAAAATCAGGGGGATTCGGTATTGCCAGCCGGGTCCGTGATCTTGAGTTGCAGCGTCATCTCATAGGGGCCGGTTGTGCTTATGGTGAGGCCAGTTGCAGGGGAGCCGGTCACCTCCATTTGGCCGTCGAACGCGACCGAGAGATCCGCGAGGTGGGTCAGAGAACGGGCCACGCGAATCGTACCTTCCCGGGTGGTCTTTCCGGTAAGGGCGTCGGAGCTGGTGATGTTGACCCGCCCGACCAGGATCGCACAATCCGTTCCATGCTCCTTCTCGACGCCGCGAAATTCGAGGCGCATGGCGCCCGATCCCGTGGCCTTTTCCCCGGCCCCTCCGAGGGCTGGCACATGCCGGGGGTCTGCTGTCCAGCTCTCGCCCACCGCACGGGGGGAGAGACCGTAGAGGAGGGAGTCAGATTTTCTTGCAAGGATCTCGCGGACAAAGCGGATCACGCTGGCGCCACCCTTGACTTGTCTCTGGTCGAGCTCCGGGCTCCATTCGGCATCGCGGAGGTTGAAGATGACGGTCTTGCCCTCAAGGATGCCGACTCGTTGACGCAAGGGTTTGAGATTCGGACCAATGTTCTGGGTGCCCTCTTCCCGGTCCGTCTGGACGAGGACATGGACCCGCTGCTCGGAAACGATGTCGACGATGAAGGTGAGTGTCTGGGTGGAACGCGTCGTGCCAGTGAGTTTCTCCTTGGGAGAGACTACCAGCACTTTTGCGTCCCTGACGTTGACGACTCGATTGAACTCAAGCCGCGTTCCCGGTTTGTAGATTGCGTTTCGATAGGCGAGGAGGTGGCGTTCGCCGGCAGGAGGGGGAGAGGGCTTGCCCGGTGGGCCCGGGGAAGGCCGGGATGGCTCGGTCTGCGCGGATCCCGGGGGCGCAGGCGAATCTGAATCGAGGCGATTTCCTTCCTGACAGCCTGAGAAAAGCAGGAGGGAGAGGAGGGGGGGCCATGGGAGGGACAGAAGATTACCCCGGAGAGCCCTCTTGGCAGGCTCGTTGGAAGCTGCGGTTGCGTGTCTTCGAGTCATACCCGGCATAGCGGAATCGGAGCGATGGGGCAGCCAGGCCCGGTTTCACAAAGGTTCGGGCACAGAAGAGCAGGATCGCGCATGAAGGCCATGAAATTCGGTCCGAGCCCAGTGGCCCGTAGCTGCGTTCGCGGGCCTCCCTGACGCTATGGCCGGAGGCTCTTTGAGGGGAGGTGAATGGGAGCGCGGTAACTGCGGAGATACCGATGTTTTTCCCGTGAAGGGGGGGGCCGGATCGGCTGGAGCGGTCCGCGAAACGCGGAAAGGCCTGTCCTTCTGGAATCAGTCTCCCCGCCCGGGTGGGGTCCGTGAATTTGAGTGGCTCTTTGCCAAGGTGGGGTTTTCTTCCGCGGATCAGGGCATGAAGCTCTCCCCCAATGGGGGTAAAAGGGTCCGTTCTGACTCTGCGTTGTGAGCTTGTAGCCTCTAGTCTTCCGGTGTATTGACATTTGGGGAAGGGGATTATTCACTTCCTGTCCCCCCGGCGCTCCAGCAACGCATCCTTTCCTCCCGTATGAATACCACCATGACTGCACTCTTCCGTCCGCTCGCGCTTGGTCTGGGGGCTCTGTGCCTCTCGGCCAACGCACTGGCACAGCAAGCTGAGAATAAAGGTCCCGATCTGCAGACCCTGAAGAAAGCGGCCTTCGCCATCGATAAGCACGTAGCGACCCTTTACAAGCGGAAGAAGCTCAAGGTGCCGGAGGTCGTGGATGATGCGACCTTCCTGCGACGAAGCTTTTTGGTGGCGGCCGGTCGGATTCCTACTCTCGAAGAGGCCCGGATGTTCCTTGAGATCGAGGACGACAGCAAGCGGGAGATGCTTGCGAGTTACCTGATGAGTGACAAGAACGATGGCTATCGCAGCACGATGGTCAACTGGGTCAGCGATCTTCTGCGCCTGACAGACAGTTTCAACGAGGGGCAGGCCGCGCCCTATGTGCAATTTGTTCATGATGCCATGAGCAGCAACATGCCGTGGGACGATTTTGCCCGCAGCCTCCTCAGTGCGAAGGGGAGCGGCTGGGCCGAGGGTAACGGAGCAGTCGGTTACTTCATCCGCGACAAGGGCATGGCCCTTGATAATCTCTCGAACACGATGCGGATCTTCACCGGGGAGCGCATGGAGTGTGCGCAGTGCCACGATGCTCCGTTTCACAAGTGGGAACGCATGGACTTCTACGAGTTGGCGGCCTTCACCAACGGACAGGAGGAACTGAACCGCGGTCCGTGGCAGAGCGTCTGGCGTGAGGTTCGGGATGCCAAGGAGGAGCGCACGGAGTTTGGTCGTCTCATGGAGTGGCTCGGCGACAACGTGCATTACTTCACGCTGGGTGGCGGTGGGAAGGGACGGATCAAGCTTCCGTCCGACTACCAGTACCGGGACGGCAAACCCGGGGAGCTTATTGGAGGCAAGACGCATTTTGGAAAGCGCATCCGTTCTTCCGATCGCCGTGATGATGATTATGCCCGGGAGGATTTCGCCAAGTGGATGGTGACAGCCAATGACAACTTCACTTCCGTGATCGTGAATCGGATGTGGAAACGCATCATGGGCAAGGGCATCTACGAGCCGGTCGATGAATACAAGATCGCGGACAAGACCATCACGCCGGAATTGATGGAGTATCTCATGACCCTTTTGCGCGATGATCTGGGATATGACCTGCGCGCCTTCCAGCATGTCCTCCTGCTCACCAGGAACTTTCAGTTCGCCGCCAACCCGGAAGCTTTTGAAGCGGGCATGCCGCAGGCCTTCAACGGGCGTCAGATCGAGCGGATGAGTGCGGAGCAGGTGTGGGACTCCCTCGTCACGTTGACGGCGGGCAACCCGGACGAGCTTCCCAAGCGTGGGTTCACGGATACGGTTTACTATGGCGGAAAACCCGTCCTGGTAGGTAAGAAGAACATGGCGCAGTTGAGCGAGGAGCTTCTGGCCATCAAGAAGCCGGGAGAATACCGGGATTACGTTTACCAGTTACTCAATGACATCAAGGCAGGGAACTCCGGTGCCAGCAAGGAGGCCATGATGTCAATGCAGCGGGCAGGCCGCCCGGGCCCTGCAACCGGAATGGCACGGGCTTCCGAGCTCTCTGCTCCGGCCCCCAACGGGCACCTCCTCCGGAATTTCGGATCCTCGGACCGTGATCTCATCGACTCCGCCACGCGCGAGCCCAACATGGCCCAGGTGCTCTCCATCATGAATGGCTATGTAGAGAAGATGGTGGTGAGCAATCGCAGTTCAGCCGTCTACAAGGCCCTGGAGGCGGGGACCTCCGACCGGGACAAGGTGCGTTTCCTCTACTACTCGATTCTGAGCCGTTCACCGACTCCGGAGGAAATGGCCCTCCTGATGCGGGACGTTATCGATGGAAGCAAGGAAAGCTACGAGAACCTGACATCCGCCCTCATCGCCACCCACGAATTCATCTTTGTCCAATAATTCCCACCCACGTTACGTCCATGAACAATCACGATTTTAACAAGCAGGATGAACTGACCAGGCGTCAGATCATGATCAACGCGGCGCGCACCTATCTTGGTGTGACGGTCGCTCCCATGCTGGGCGGGACGCTCGCTACCGGCGCCCTGGGTCAGAACAGGAAACAGAGCGGTCCGAGTCAGCTCGCCGAGCATGTCATCTTCCTCAACATGTCGGGGGGCATGAGCCACATTGACACCTTTGATCCCAAGCCGAAGAGCAAGGACGTACAGGGGCCCGTGGAGGCCATTGCGACGGCCGGTGATTACCAGGTCTCCCAGTATCTCCCAGAGTTCGCGAAGGTTGCGGACCGTGCGTGCGTGGTCCGGTCTCTGACCTCCCGGCAGGGTGCGCACGAGCAGGGACAGTATCTCCTTCACCGCAGCTACTCCCCGCGCGGAACGATCGTGCACCCCGCCATCGGGTCGTGGATTGTGCGCCACAAGGGTCGTAAGAACACAACCCTGCCAGGGTTTGTGACCGTGGGCACCAGTCCGAAGAATGCCTCCGCTGGCTTTTTCGGGGCCGAGTTCCAAGGGGTGCCTCTTGGTCGTCCCGATGAAGGCCTCAAGGATTCCAAGCGTCCCAATACCGTAAGTGAGCAGGACTTCGGCAAGCGGCTCGCAATTGCCGATGCCCTCAATAAGAAGTTTCATGAGACCTATAAGTCCCCGGACGTGAAGTCCTACGACAGCCTCTATGACGAGGCGGTCAAACTGATGAAGAGTGAGGACCTGAAGGCCTTTGATATCAAGAGAGAGCCGAGTTCCACGCGGACGAAGTATGGTAACGACCGGTTCGGTCAGGGGTGCCTGCTGGCACGCCGCCTGGTAGAAGTGGGAGTGCGTTTCGTCGAGGTCGGTCTTGGGGGCTGGGATACCCACTACGACAACTTCACTGCGGTGGAAGCCCGGGCTTCCGTGCTGGATAAGGGCTTTGCCACTCTGGTCCAGGACCTGGAAGCGAAGGGACTCCTTGAGAGCACCCTGGTGGTGATCGGAACAGAGTTCGGGCGGACCCCCACCATCGTGACAGATGCGGCCAATGGCCGGGATCACCATCCCGCCTGTTTCTCTGGTGTCCTGGCTGGGGCCGGAATCAAGGGAGGAACGACCTACGGAAAATCTGATCGTGAGGCTCGCCGTCCCGACGATGACGCAGTCAGTGTGCAAGACTTCAATGCCACCATTGGCTACGCTCTGGGGGTGGATTCCCAGAAGATCCTCCACTCGCCCAGTGGTCGTCCGTTCCGGATGGCCGGGCCAGAGAAGGAGCTGGGAACTCCCATCAAGAGCATCTTCGCATAGCGAGGATCGACCGACCGTCGCACTTTATAAAGCACCGCAGAAATGCGGTGCTTTTTTTTGGGAGGGCGGGATGGATTCATCCAGAACGTGGGGCGAAGAACGGCACTACCCGCGTAAATACTTGGATGGAGTGCTGAATTATTTTCCGGCTCGTCTTCCCGAGACGGAAAAAAATACGCAGTTTTTCCTTGCTGCAGAGAGGGGGCAGGGCCAGTCTTTAAGAAAGGTGAAATATCAGAGAAAGCTGTCTAAATCCTTCCTGCCCTCCGGGGCAAGGAGAATGGCCGCTTCCTTGCCGGAAAGACTTTTTAGCACAGTCCTTGGTTGGTGGTGCACCGTCCGGTTGAGGCCGGTATGGTTCGAGCCGAGGAACGCAGATTTCTGAGGCGAGTGCGTTGTGCGATAAAAAGAGGGTGGCCTTTGGGCCACCCTCTTTTTCTGTTTAGGTCTTCTACCCGGAAGTGGGTTCCGTATCCCAGGGCAATAATCCATCGGGCACCGAATCACGCAGCAGGGCGCGCCTTTTCCGGGTTTACGGGGAGGTGTTTCAGGCTATTCCCGGGAACTGTGATTTCACAGGACGTGAAGCCGGGTCTTGTTCTTCCCCGATCAGGTCCTTAGATTCCTCTCCCCGCATGTCCGCTCCGACCCCCAGCTTTCCGGACCTCCGCACGCTTCCGACCATTGACCAGGTCGGAGTGGAGGAGCGAGCCAGACGATTCCAGGCGCGTAGCATCAAGGGGGAGACCAAGCTTTCGGCCCTCAGGCTGGCGGTAACGATGCTTGATGTCACCACCCTCGAGGGCAAGGACAGCCCGGGGAAGGTGAAGCAGATGTGCGCCAAGGCCATGTGTCCGCTTCCCGGGGATCCCGGTGTGGGCCCGGCGGCCGCGGTATGTGTTTATCCGCGTCTCGTGCGGGTGGCCAGGGAAGCGGTAGGGGAGAGCGAGGTCAAGGTGGCCAGCGTGGCGACCGGCTTTCCGAGTGGGCAGAGCCGGTTGAAGGAGCGCCTCTCCGAGATCCGGTATGCAGTGGGGGCGGGAGCGGATGAGATCGACATGGTCATCTCCCGGGGGAAGCTGCTTCATGGCGAGTTTCACAGTATATTTGACGAGATCGTCCGCTGTAAGGAGGCCTGCGGCAAAGCTCACCTCAAGGTCATTCTGGAAACCGGGGAGCTCCAGACCTACGATACGGTGCGCGTAGCCAGTGAAATCGCGATGGCGGCCGGAGCGGACTTTATCAAGACCTCTACCGGGAAAGTGCAACCCGCAGCCACCCTGCCTGTTACCCTCGTGATGCTGGAAGCGATCCAGGATTATCACGATCGGACGGGGCGCATGGTGGGGATGAAGCCGGCGGGCGGGATCAGTGATGCCAAGACTGCCATTCACTACCTCGTCATGCTGAAGGAAACGCTTGGTAAAGAATGGTTGAATAACAAGTGGTTTCGCTTCGGAGCGAGTTCCCTGACCAACGACCTGCTCATGCAGATCCGCAAGCAGCAAACCGGCCGTTATCAGTCGGCCGACTATTTCACCAAGGACTAACCGATTGATGTCAGCAGGACCGGACAAAGGCACGCCCGCCACTGAAAAAACCGCGAAGGCCACGAAGGCGGGGGCGAGCAGAAGGAAGGGAAAGAAAACTACTCTCGATTTTGTCGAGGGTGATCGCTACGCGCCCGCCCCGGAGAGCCGCGACCACGTTTCTCTCAAGGACAGCTATAACCTTTTCATCGGAGGAGAGTGGGTAAGGGCGCCAAAGCGATTCGAGACTATCAACCCGGCTACCGAGGAGGTTCTGGCCGAGGTGGCGGAGGCAGGACCGAGAATGGTTGACCATGCGGTGACTGCGGCCCGCGAGGCCTACGAGAAGACCTGGTCGAAGATGCCCGGGCGGGAGCGTGGGAAGTATCTTTTCCGACTGGCCCGGCTCATCCAGGAGCGCGCGCGCGAATTTGCGGTCTTGGAGTCGATGGACGGGGGAAAGCCGATCCGCGAGAGCCGGGACATCGATCTTCCCCTGGTGTCTGCCCACTTCTTTTACTACGCCGGTTGGGCTGACAAACTGGACTACGCGTTTCCCGGTCGCTCGGCCAGTCCGCTTGGTGTGGCAGGCCAGATCATTCCCTGGAACTTTCCCCTCCTCATGGCGGCCTGGAAACTGGCGCCCGCCCTGGCCTGTGGCAACACAGTCGTTCTCAAACCCGCGGAGACCACCCCTCTTACCGCACTCAAGCTCGCGGAGTTGATTGAAGAGGCTGGTTTTCCGCCCGGGGTGGTTAATGTCATCACGGGCGGAGGAAAGACCGGGCAGAATCTGGTACAGCACCCAGGTATCGACAAGGTGGCCTTCACTGGCTCCACGGCGGTTGGCAAGCTCATCCAGAAGACTCTCGCTGGAAAGGGAAAGCGTTTCACGCTCGAGCTCGGGGGCAAGGCGGCCAATGTGGTTTTTGATGATGCACCGGTCAACCAGGCGGTTGAGGGCATTGTGAACGGAATCTTCTTCAACCAGGGTCACGTGTGCTGTGCCGGGTCGCGATTGTTCGTGCAGGAGGGCATTGCGGATACGGTGGTGCGCAAGCTCAAGCGGCGCATGGAAAACCTTGTCCTGGGAGATCCACTCGACAAGAACACGGATGTGGGCGCGATCAATTCGCGACAGCAACTGGAGCGTATCCAGGGGTTGGTGGACTCCGGCAGCGAGCAGGGAGCGAAGTGCTGGCAGAGCGGGCAGAAGGCCCCTCGGAAAGGATTCTGGTTCCGGCCCACGATCTTCACGGAGTGCGCGCAAAGCCATCGAATCGTGCAGGAAGAGGTCTTCGGTCCGGTTCTCACCATCCAGACCTTCCGGACGCCGGAAGAAGCGGTGGAAAAGGCGAATAATACCCCCTACGGGCTGAGCGGAGGGGTGTGGACCGACAAGGGATCAAAAATCTTCAAGATCACGAGTCAGGTACGGGCGGGTGTTCTCTGGGCCAATACGTTCAACAAGTTCGATCCTTCCGCGCCCTTTGGAGGGTACAAGGAAAGTGGAATCGGCCGGGAAGGCGGGGTTCACGGACTCGCCCCTTACGTGGAGCTCGGATAGATCAGGAAGACAGTTTTCACCTGGAACGCATGATGCCGAAGACCAAGGAACAGAGACTTACCGTCAACAAGACCTACAAACTTTTTATCGGGGGCAAGTTCCCTCGAACGGAGTCGGGGCGCTACTACGAGCTCAGGGGAAGAAGGGAGGTTCTTCTCGCCAACGCCTCCCGCGCAAGTCGTAAGGACCTGCGTAATGCGGTGGTTGCTGCCCGGAAGGCGTTTCCGGGCTGGGCGGGTGCGACGGCTTTCCTGCGGGGACAGGTTCTCTACCGGATTGCGGAGTTGCTGGAAGGTCGAGCTCCGCAATTTGAAGAGGAGCTACGTGCACAGGGAGCTCCGCCTGCGGCTGCGAAGAAGGAGGTAGCTGCCGCGGTGGAACTCTTTGTTCATTATGCGGGTTGGAGCGACAAGTATCAGGCCCTTTTCTCCAGTGTGAACCCGGTGGGCTCGCCGCACTTCAACTTTTCCATGCCGGAACCGACCGGGGTGGTCGCCGCGATTGTTCCCGGGCGCACCGGCCTGCTTGGGCTGTCCTCCGCCCTGGCTCCGATTCTTGTGGGCGGAAATGCGGGAGTCCTCCTCGCCTCGCGCGAGAAGCCCCTGTGTGCGATTACCCTCGCAGAAGTCCTCAACAGCTCGGACATCCCGGGAGGGGTGGTCAACATCCTGACCGGTTTCCGGGACGAGCTTCTGCCGCACCTGTCCGGGCACATGGACATCAATGCTCTTCTGCTCTGCTCCGACCAGCAGTCCGAGCAGAAACTGGCGCAGGAGGCCGCGGCAGAGAACGTCAAGCGCGTTGCCTTGCACCCCGATGAGCCTCTCAAGGAGAGCCCTTATCACATTCTCGACTTTCAGGAAATCAAGACGACCTGGCACCCGGTGGGGGTCTGAGCCGCAACTTGTCGTCCGGGGGAAACTGTTCCCGGAAGGGCTCGCCCATGATGTCCGGCCACGGATGTTTCCGTCCGAAAAAGTTCACCAACCTTAAGCGCTGGGACGGCTTCTTTCTGCTGGGGAGGAAGGAACCGGAAAAATCGCCTTGAGAAAAAGCTGTTTGGGAGGGCGTATTGGGTAGGTATGAGCATGGACGACAAAGAAGCCGTCGAGAAGCTTCATTCGGTCTACGGCCAGATGAAGGAGGAGCTCTCACAGGTTATCGTGGGACAGGAAGAAGTGGTCGAGCAGGTGCTGATGGCCATTTTCTGCCGCGGTCACGCCCTTCTCGTTGGTGTACCGGGGCTGGCGAAAACGCTCCTGGTATCCACCGTGGCACAGGCCCTCGACTTGAGCTTCAAGAGAATTCAGTTCACGCCGGACCTGATGCCCGCAGATATTACGGGAACAGATGTGCTGGAGATGGACAAGGAAACCGGACGCCGCAGCTTTCGCTTCGTAGAAGGCCCTGTCTTCGCCAACATGATTCTGGCGGACGAGATTAACCGGACCCCACCCAAAACTCAGGCAGCTCTTCTGGAGGCAATGCAGGAACACCACGTTACGGTGGGTGAGAAAACCTGTCATTTGCCCAAGCCTTTCTTTGTGCTGGCGACCCAGAACCCGATCGAGCAGGAGGGGACCTACCCTCTTCCGGAGGCCCAGCTTGACCGTTTCCTGTTCAATATTGTGGTGGATTATCCCGACGGCGAGGAAGAGCGTGAAATCATCCGCCGAGTCACGAGTCCCGGTGAAGGCGAGGTCAAGGCCCTCATGAGTGCTGAAGAAATCCTGCAACTCCAGGAAATCGTCAAGCGCGTGCCGGTAGGCGATCACGTAATTGATTTTGCGGCTGACATAGCGCGGGCCACCCGACCAAATTCGGGGGAGGCACCCGAATTCGTCAAGGAGATGGTCGGATGGGGCGCCGGACCGCGGGCGGGGATCGCTCTTGTCTCGGCGGCCAAAGCCCACGCTGTTATGCGGGGACGCTTCCACGCAACTACGGGAGATGTTGCCGCGGTGGCCCACCCCGTGCTGCGCCACCGGGTCTTGACGACCTTCAATGCGGAGGCCTCGGGAGTGACGAGTGACAGTATCGTGAAGATGCTGCTCGAACACCTGAAGCCGAAGGAAGATATCAAGATCTAGGGATCGTTTGCGCGTCTGAGTTCAGAGGGCGCGGTTCATGAATTACTGGTTGTTCGCTATCGGGAAAGACTACCTGCTGTATGCCCGCGATTGAAGTGCCCGAGTCGATGAAGCTCCTGCCCCCGGAGACCATGGGCGTCATGCGGCGGCTGGAATGGCTGGCGCGCAAGCGGATGCAGGGAACGCTGACCGGCCGGCACACCAGTCCGGATAAGGGCTTTTCAGTCGAATTTGCGGAACACAGGGAATATACCCCCGGTGACGACCCGCGTAACCTCGACTGGCGGGTGATGGCCAAGAGCGACCGCAATGTCATCAAGCAATACATCGAGGAGACCAATCTGCGGGTTACGGTGGCGGTCGACATTTCGGGATCGATGGCCTACTGCGGGGACGAGGCCGCTTCGGTGGATGAGGAGGCCATGTCCAAGTTTTCCTACGCGCGGTATCTGGCAGCGGCCCTCTCCTACCTCTTCATCAAGCAGGGCGATGCGGCGGGTCTGGTGACCTTTGATTCCAAGGTGCGCTCCTACCTGCGCGCGGGAAGCCGGCCCAGTCAGGTGCGGAGAATCGTGGATACGCTGCACGAATCCGAACCGGGAGAGGAAACCAAGGTCGCGGACGTCCTGCATGAAGTGGCCGAGCGGATTCACAAGCGTGGACTGGTCATTCTCATCAGTGACTTCTTTGACGAACCGAAGGATGTCATCGAGTCACTGCACCACTTTGACTTCCGCCAGCATGAGCTGGTCCTCCTGCACGTCCTCGCGGACGAGGAGCTGACCTTTCCCTTCAAGGCCTTCCAGCGATTCCGTGACCTGGAAGGAGTGGAATCCATGCTCCGAATTGATCCGCAGGCCATCAGGGCCGCCTATCTGGAGAAAGTGCGTGATTTTGTGAAGTCGATGGAGGCTGCCAGCGGAAAACTGCAGGCTGACTATGTGCCGGTGAACACCAAGACGCCGTTGCGTGATACCCTGCTGCGTTACCTTGGGAGGAGAATGAATGCGAAGCGTTAAGGGAGCGGCGACTGATAATTTGAATTGGGGGACCTGACCACGGATCACATAAATGCTCTTTCTCAACCCATGGCTGCTGATCGGACTCGCAGGAGTTCTGGTGCCCATCATTCTGCACATGATGAGGCGTCAGTCGGCCAAGCCCCTGGACTGGGGGGCGATGCGGTTCCTCTTCGATACGGTGGCGATGCGCAGGCGCCGGATGGAGTGGGAGGACATGCTCCTCATGGCGGCACGCTGTCTTCTCATCGCCCTCCTTGCCCTGGCTCTGGCGCGTCCGTTTGTCCCGCCGGATTCCAGTATTCCGTGGATTTTCGTCCTGCCGCTCGCCTTGCTGGGGGTTGCAGCCCTTGGAGCTTCCTTTGTCCTGAGCAAGGCGGCCGCGCGCTGGCTCACTAGGGCCCTCGCCCTGCTTCTTCTCCTTTGTGGAGCCGCGCTCATCCTGTTTGAGCGGCATCTCAATCTCAAGCGGTTTCAGAATACCGGGAGCCGGGATATCGCCCTCGTGATCGATGCTTCCACTTCGATGGAGATTCCCGGTCCGGATGGGCGCAGTGCCTTCGAGCAGGCGGTGGAAGAAGCAATCCTCCTCGTCAAGGAAGCGCCGCGTGGCACCGCCTTCTCCGTGATCCTGGGTGGCCCGGCTCCGGATGCGGTCACGGGTGCGCCGCTGACTCACCGCGCAGACGTCATCGAGGTGCTGGAGAATCTCAAGCCGGTGGGCGGGCCCTTCCGGGCCCACGATGCGCTGGGCGTGAGCCTGCTCAACCTGGCGCAGGGGTATCACGTCGCGAAGGAGATCGTGGTCTTCACCGACAGCCAGCGCATTGGTTGGCGCCTGGACAGCCCCTCGGCCTGGAAGTCATTTGGTGATGCGGTGGAGGGCCTGCCGAGGCCTCCCAAGCTGCTGGTGCGAAGTTTTCCGCCGCCCGGGGCCCTGCGGAACGTGGCGGTTTCCGGGATTGGTCTTTCCCGAGAGGTAGTGGGAACAGATCGAGAGGCGACCATTCGCGTTACCGTTGAGAACACAGGCACGGAGGCAGTCACCCCGGCTCCCTTGGAAGTTCTGGTCGGCGAGGAAGCGCTGGAGCCGGTCGCGATTGGGCAACTGGCGCCCGGGCAGGAAGAAACCCTCGAGTTACGCCACCTTTTCAAGGTGCCGGGGCCGACAGTAGTGAAGGCTCTTCTTGATTCCAGCGATGACTTGCCGGTGGATGACGTGCAGGAGCTTGTCGTGGCAGTCAAGAAGCGCCTCCCCATTCTTCTGGTGGATGGCAACCCGAGTGGCGGTTTCTTTGAGCGGGCAGCCGGCTTCACAGCTCTCGCTCTCGCTCCTTCCGCCGAACTGGTGGCCGGCAACAAGCCGGAGGAAAACTATCTGATGGAGCCGACCGTCCTGCCTGCCCCGGAGATCACGGGTCTCGATGACCTGGAGGCCTACCGCGTCCTGGTTCTCGCGGACGTGGTGCGCCTGCCGGCCCGGATGGCGGAGCTGGTGGCCTCCTACGTGGCGAACGGGGGTGGGCTTCTCATCCTGGCAGGACCGCGGGCTGACGAAGGTTTCTACAATGGATGGGAGGGCCCGGCCGGGGCCGTTTGTCCCGTAGACCTGGGAGCACTCGAAGCCGATCCGGAGGGCGTGCATCCTGCTCCTTCCACCTTTGATCATGAGACCCTCGTGCTCTTCAAGGACGAGCGAGCGAGTGACCTGGGACAGGCGAGCGTCTCTAGCTTTCGCCAGGTGACCGCAAACCGGGCGGGAACTTCGGTGGGTGCCCGCTATACGAATGGCGAACCCTTCCTCACGGGGCGCAGCTACGGGAAGGGCCGCATCCTTCTCACGACCTCTGGCTTCGACATCCGGACCGGAAACCTCACGACCAGGCAATCATTCGTGCCCCTGGTACACGAGCTTGTCACCTGGCTGGCTGGTGCGGGCGGAGTGAATCTCAACGTGGATGCGAGCTGGAGTCCTGCTCTGGCCCTGCCCGGTGGCGGTGGTCTGATGGGAACCTACTATCGTTCGGATGATGAGCGGCGCGGGATTGCGATCGAGCGTGTTGATCCCACAATCCAGTTCGACTGGAAGGACCGGGCGCCCTACCGCGGGATGAATCGCGATCGCTTCAAGATCCGGTGGGAGGGACACATCATTCCTCCGGTAACTGGCAATTACCGCTTCCGGATGCAGGTGGACACCAGGGCCATCCTGAAAATCAATGGACGGACCGTGATGCGGGCCCAGAGCCAGGGAGAAAGTGGGCAGGTCAAACTGGAAGAGGGCACCCCGGTGCCTGTCGAACTCGATTTTGAGGAAGAGCGGGGGGACGCAATCATGAAGCTTTTCTGGCAGGTGCCGGGAGGAAAGATGGAGCCCATTCCGGCCCGGGCTCTGCTTCCCCTCAGTGAAGGGCGGGACAACGCAGTGGTGGCGACGAGCAGTGCGGTGGACCCCCGTGGGCAGTCGCGAAAGGTCAGCCTCTCGATCGGCCGGAGGGGGCGTGTCCTGCAGCTTGATGGAGCGGCTATTCCCGGCCTTTATCAGGTGAAGGTTCCGGACCAATTGCGGGAGGAGATCGAGGAGCTGGAGAGCGGGGACGTGCCCCTCGTGGTGCGTCGTGACGTGCGCGAAAGCCGGCTGGGTCGTCTCGGGGAGGAAGACAAGGAACTTATCCGGAACAACATCGACCTGGTCGAGGCTCGCTCAGTGAACGATGTGCTCGCGGTGCTGAGTGGGAAGGGCTTCGGCAAGGAGCTGTGGAAGATTCTCGCCGTCGCGGCCTTCTTCCTGCTCCTCCTCGAGGTTGCGCTCGCGCGCTGGATATCCAAGTCACGGCGTACGGCGGAGGATGTTAAGGTGGAGTTTGAGGAGAAAAGCGGTCCTGATCTCGGGATGCTGGACAAGATGAAAGGGCTCAAGAAAGCGGGATGAACGGTGGAGTGATGGCGTTGATTCGGGGTCCCGTTGTTTTTGCGGTGGGCTGGATCCTGATGGAACTGATGCGGAAGGTGCTCCATCTGGGGACGGGTTGGCCGCTGTGGACCATCGCGCTCATCACGGCGGTGGCTGTTGAGATCATTATTGTCCTCTACCGCTACGAGAAGAGTGCGGTCGGGCGAGGCAAGGGCCGCTGGCTCACTGCCCTGCGCCTGGTGGCGCTGGTGGCGCTGGTCTGGATGCTCCTTCAGCCGGTCTTCAGCCGGAAGGTGAACCGTGAACTCGAGCAGGAGGTGATCGTGGTGATGGATGACTCGGCTTCGATGGACCTTGTCGACCCGGGACAAACCGAGTCGCGCTACGACATTGCTGCGGATGCCATCAACGAAAGTGGTCTGTTTGATGAATTGGAGGGGAAGGTGGGGGTGCGGATCGTGCGGGCGGCCCGAAAGGCCCTCGACGAGGGGGAGGAAGAAGCGGAGGGCTGGGACCAGGCCACGGATTTGGCCAATGCGATGACCACGGTGCTGGAGCAGGTGCCGCCGGACAACCTGGCCGGAATCGTGATGGTCAGCGACGGCCGGCACAATCGGCCTGCCCGGGTGGAGGACATCGCACGGCGTTTTGGCATTCTGGATGCTCCCATCGGGGTGGTAGCGATCGGGAGCGAGACTCCGCCGCGGGATGCCGCGATCCTGGAGGTGCGTTCTCCAGATGCGATTCACCTGGGAGACCGGTTGCGGGTGACCACGGTCCTGAAGTTTGACGGTTACCGGGGACGCCGGGCCAAGGTGCTCCTGAAGAAGGGAGAGGAGATCGTGGACGAGAGGGTCATTTCAGTTCCCCAGGATCACCACCGGGAAGAGGTCAGGTTCAATGATGTGCCCGAAGCCGATGGTATCAACTCCTACACTGTGGAGCTGGAAGACCTGGGGGAGGAGTTCTTTGACAAGAACAACAGTTGGCAGTTTGAAACCGCCATCACGGATGCGCGCACCAACGTGCTCATCGTGGACTCGCATCCACGATGGGAGTTCCGTTACCTTCGCAATCTCTTTTACGGACGGGACAAGTCCATCCACCTGCAATACGTGCTGCTCGAGCCGGATACCATTCTGGGCCAGCAGCCTGCACGTATTCCGGCCTCCGCGGCGCGGAAGTTCGGGGACGCCCAGGCGACCCTTCTGCCCGAGAGCGAGGAGGAGTGGCGGAAGTTTGATGTGATCATCATCGGAGACGTGCCGCCGGATGCCATCGACGAGGCTACATGGCAGACGATCCAGAGTTGTGTAACCGAGCGGGCAGCGCTCCTCGTTGCGATCGCTGGGCCACGGCACATGCCGCACGGGATCAGTTCTCAGACCGCGCGCGGACTTCTGCCGGTGAGTTACACTCCAAGCCGCCGGACTTACTTCGGCAGCAGTGCCCCTCCGTATCGGCTGATCCTGACCGCAGAAGGCCGTAATCATCCGATCACCGCGCAATCGGACAGCCGTCTTGAGAATGAGCGCTTGTGGGGTGAGTTTCCAGACTTCCGCTGGCGGCATCCCCTCCTGACCGATCAGGACAAGGACGGTGTTCCGGATGGATCAGTGAAGGAAGGGGCGGATGTCCTGGTGGTGGCCTCGAGCGAGGAGGATGCCGATATCTCGGTAAACGACGCATCTGATCTCAACAACGCTCTCGCGCGGCTGGCACAGCGCAAGGCTCGGGAGTCGAGAAATGCCCTCCTTTTGGCGCAACAGGTTGGCAACGGGAAGGTGGCCATGCTCCTGACCGACCGGACATGGCGCCTCCGGGAGGGAGTGGGTGATGTCTATCACCACCGCTTGTGGGGACAGCTTGTCCGTTGGGGGGCAGGGCCTAACCTGCGCTCCGGCACGGCCTCGGTGCGGTTGGGAACGGACCATCTAAGTTATACCGGAGACGACAAGTTACAGATAACAGCGCGGCTCTGGGACGCTGCGAAACTGCCCGTGCAAGATGAATCCCTGAAGGCCGAGGTGTGGCGGGATGGCGAAAAACTCGCCACCGTGCAGATGAGCTACCTCGAGGGCTCCCCCGGCCTGCACTCGGCGCAGGCCGGGCCCTTTCCCGGGTCGGGTGATTATCAGATCAGGCTGGAGGGGAAAAAGGTGGAGGATCTCCTGGAAGCGGATGGCGAGGGTAACGTTTCGACTGCTTTCCGGGTCGTGGGGGCGATGAGCCCTGTTGAACTCTCCGAGACCACGCTCAACAGACCCCTTCTCGAGACTCTGGCAGAGCTTTCGGGTGGCCGCGTGGTTGCCCCGGAGGAGTCCCTGCAGCTTGCCGGCCTGTTTTTGACTGGAGAAGAGACCCGCGAAGAGCTGCGGGAGACCCGGCTTTGGGATCATTGGGCACTCCTGGTCTTGTTTTGTGTGCTGTTAACCTCAGAATGGGTGATTAGAAGAGGGAGTGGACTTCCGTAAGAATAAGGAAACTCCCGAAGAAACCAGGGTTCTGCGTGTCCTAGAGACAGGGAATGGGCCCCACTACCTCCAGAATTAGATGAGTTCAGATCTTCCACAGGAAATCACAAAGCCCCTGCGGGCCCTGCTCGGACGGGTGCGCCGGATGCAGGTTCTTCGCGGTGTGGCTGCCGTCGCCACGATCCTCCTTGGCGGGCTCCTGCTCTCCATGGCGGCTCATCTTGTCCTTGCCCCCCTGCCGGTTGTGGCCAGCTGGGGGTTGCTGGGAGCGATTGTGGTGGGAACACTCTGGGCTGGCTGGCGCTGGTTCATCAAGCCTCTCCGGAGCAGGATTACCCTGGTTCAGATGGCGCGGTGGCTGGAGACCCGGCACCCTGAGATTCAGGAGAGAGTGAGCACGGCTCTCGAGCTTGCGGGAGATGCCAGCGGGGGAGTTTCGGAAGCTCTGCTCGAGGAGTTGGTGACCGAGGCGCAGGGGGATGTTCGGGAAGTTGACCCCAGCAGGGAAGTGCGCGCGCGCCGGGCCAAGCGCTGGCTCTGGCCGGCCACCGGATTGGCTGCAATCTTCGTCCTGGTGTTTGTGATCTTTCCTGGCGAGGCGCAGCGCCTTCTGGTGCGTGCAGTTGCCCCCTTCAGCGATCTCGGAAATGCCGGAGCGGTGCGTTTCAGCATAGATCCCAAGGATATCAGGGTTCTCGAGGGTGACGAGGTGAAGATTACGATCGCCTACTCGGATTCAGAGGCTGAGGAGCTTACTCTCATCATGGACCGGGAGGGAGAGGAGCCACTTACCGAGACGCTCAAGCGCGCTGGTGTGGAGGACGGCGTGAGCCGCTTCGATTACCGGCTTCCGGCGGCAAAGGAGAGCTTTCACTATTATGCGCAGGTCGGAAAGGCGCAGAGTGACGGCTACGATGTCACGGTCTCTCCTCTCCCGCGTATGGAGAAGGTGCAGGTCTCGGTAGATTTTCCCGACTACACCGATCAGTCGTCTCAGCGGAGCCCCCTGGGGCGTGGAGTTTCGGCGCTGGGTGGATCTGCAATCACGGTGGAGGGGATGACGACCCCGGGGGTCGAGGGTGGCCGCTTCCTGCTGGACGGTGACGAGGTCGGCACGGTCAGTGTGGCTGCCGGGTCGACCGGCACGAAGGTCTCGGTCAATTGGACTATTGAGCCTGAAAAGGGCGGACTTGGACAGGTGATGCTCCAGCATGAGCTGGACCGTGAGATCGAGGGCCTGCGCTTTCCTGTCAAGGTGGAGCAGGATGCCGTTCCCAAGGTCGTGCTCGTGGCACCGACCCAGTCGGAATTGCGGTTGCGTCCGAATGAGCAGGTGCAGCTGGAGTATGAGGTTTCCGAAGACTTCGGGGTGGCCAGTGCTGCGATTGATCTCCTGGTGAACGGTAGCGAGGTGGACCCTCTTGTGGCCGCACTTCCGGAACGGGATGCCCTGAGCACCAAGCCTCTCTGGCGCGGCGCGGAACTCATAGCGCTCGGTGCCCTCACAGAAAAATTCAAGAATGCTGACGAGTTGCGTCTTTCGGTGGCGATCACGGATAATCTGCCCGAATCGCTTGGGGGGCCGAACGTGGGGCGTTCGGAATGGCTCATCATCAAGATTGATCGTAATGCCGAGTCGCTGGCGAGGCAGGAGATTCAGGCCCAGCAGAGCGATATTCGCGAAACGATCACAGAAGCGATCAAGGAGGTGCGCGAAGCCAAGGATCGCATGGAGTGGCACAAGAACGAGTTGAAGGAAAACGAATTGTCCGAGCAGGCGGAGCAGCATTTCGCGGAAGCTCGTGAGAAACTTTCCAACGCGCGTGAGCAACTCGAAGAGCTGGCTGAGCGGATGGACAATGGTGTGCAGGCGGCCAAGGCCGAGGATGTGCGTGAAGCTTCACAGCAGGTGGCTGAGTCCCGGGAACGGTTGGAGGACACGCCGCTGCAGGATACACCGGAAGGGCGGGCGGAAGAGCTGGAGCAGGCGCGCCAGGCGGCCGAGAAAGCTATTGAGCAACTACAGGCCATTCAGCAGGCAGTCCAGGAAGATGAGGGCCGGCTGGAGCAACTTGCGCAGTTGAGTGAACTCGCCCAGCAGGAGAGCGAAATAGCCAGACAGGCCGCTGACAACGAGCAGGAACAGGGAGCGGACGCGGAAGCGAATGCAGAGCTTCAGCAGGCTCAGCAGCAAGTGCAGGATGCGCTTGAGCAACAGATTAATCAGAATCCGGAGGCAAAGGCTGAGGTTCTGCAGAACCAAGCGGATGCCGCGGCCGAGCTTGCTGAGCAAGCAGCTGCCCTGGCTGAGCGTCAGGACGATCTGGCCGAGGCCGCCGAGGCGCAGCTTGCTGCTCAGGAGGATCAATCACAGGAGGGTCAGCCACAGGAGGGTCAGCCACAGGAGGGTCAGCCACAGGAGGGTCAGCCACAGGAGGGTCAGCCACAGGAGGGTCAGCCACAGGAGGGTCAGCCACA
>Ga0163179_10000090_pt1 | contig 63128 bp, 55 predicted proteins | sample AtlANTMetagenome_FD_109643 | JGI IMG/M metagenome (GOLD analysis project Ga0163179, IMG submission 109643) | Marine eukaryotic phytoplankton communities from the Atlantic Ocean - Atlantic ANT 2 Metagenome | ecosystem: Environmental > Aquatic > Marine > Oceanic | place: North Atlantic Ocean...
CAAAAAGCGTGCAAATCATTGACACTACACCTATTTGCAAGGCCTTCGATTGCACCATTCTGACAGATCCACGCCAACACGATTTACGACTTGGCGGCGAAGGCGCGCCAATCACCCCGCTTGCCGACTGGATTATGTTTCGAAGCGCAGAACAATCTACTGCTATTGTTAATCTTGGAGGGTTCTGCAATATCACTGTATTACCAAAGAACTCGACCCCACATGAAATCGGTGGCTTCGATGTATGTTGCTGCAATTTGCTACTAAATTCTCTTGCGAAACATTTTTTCAATTGTGATTATGACGAGTATGGTAAATACGCTCTTAAAGGAACAGTAAATGAAGCAGCAAAAACGCAACTGTTTAATATTTTGATTGCGCAACGCCATGAACTCCGCTCACTTGGTACTGCTGACAATTTGGGTATTGAAGTTTTCCAAAATTTTCCATCTCTATCTCCATGTGACGCTCTTGCAAGTGCCACATCTGCGATTGGATGGTGCATAAACCATATTTTGCAAGACATCGATCGCATCTATCTGGCAGGCGGTGGAGCCATGAATCAATCGCTTGTCTTATCGATTCGAAATGATGGCAAAACCGATGAACTTAATGTTCCTATTCAAGCACGTGAAGGCATGGCAATGGCCATCTTAGGCACATTAGCACTAGACGGCGTGTCTATAACTCTACCTCAGATAACAGGCAGACAAGAAACAAAAGAGATCGTTGGCTGGACTCAGGTTAAACCGTAAAGAGGTTTCAATTTATCTTCTAGATGGCGCATCAAAGGATCAGCAGATAAAGATTTTCCTGTGACGTGTTCACACAATTCCGCAGCACGAAAACGCTGACCATGAGCATGAATGTTTTCATTTAGCCACGTTTTTAAAGTGCCAAATTCGCCTTGAGCAAATTGCTCATACATATCAGGATGATCCAAGAGCGCCTTTTCGAAGAACTGCGCACAATACAAATTTCCAAGCGTATACGTTGGAAAATAGCCCATGGAAGTCATTGACCAGTGAATATCTTGCAAACAACCCTTGCTGTCGCTTGGCACATTGATGCCAAGGTATTCCTGATAACGAGAGTTCCACGCTTCCGGAAGATCTGCGACAGCAAGATCACCCTTCATCATCATACGTTCCAATTCAAAGCGAATCATAATGTGCATGTTGTATGTTGCTTCGTCAGCTTCAACTCGAATAAAGTCTGGCTTGACAATGTTTGCTCCACCATAAACATCTTCGAATGAAAGTGATGCGGTGGCATCACCAAAATATTCACTCATGATTGGGTAACACCATTTCCAGAATGATTTACTACGCCCAACTTGATTTTCCCACATCCGACTTTGTGATTCATGGATGCCAAGTGAAACCGAATGCCCCATCGGAGTACCAACATGTTCAAATAACAAGCCCTGTTCGTAAATCCCATGACCAGCCTCATGCATTGTTGAACCAATTGCATCATTTACATTGTCTTCATGGAATCTTGTAGTCAATCGAACATCTCGGCAATGCGTGCCACTACAGAATGGATGAGTAGACTCATCAAGTCGACCAGCATCAAAATCAAAGCCAATTTGTGTTGCAATCGCACGAACAAAACGTTTTTGCTGGTCAATTGGCAGCGTAATTTCATTAAATGCATTAGATGGCTTAGTATCACTACCCATAATTTGATCGAGCAACGCTTGAAGACGAGTACGCAATGGAGTAAAAACTTCACTTACTGCTTGCGCCGTACAACCAGGCTCATAATCTTCCGCAAGCGCATCCCATGGCTCACCACCATCCGCCCATCCGTAACACTCCGCTTTTCGCTGAAGTAGATTTACAATTTTTTCAAGCCAAGGTTGAAACGCAGAAAAATCGCTGTTCTTTCTAGCCTCCGCCCAAGCATTTTGCCCGCGGCTGGCGAGTACTGCCTCTTCTTCTACAAGCGAAGTAGGCAGCTTTGTTGCACGGTCATAAGCACGGCGCATCTCTCGTATGTTGACCGCAGTAACACTAGTTGAATCACTGACAAGTTCGCTATCTGCTTCGCATTCTGCAAGTAGATCAGCAATTTTTGGGTTCACCTTCATTTCATGGTGAATTTTTGAAGTGAGCGCAATCTGATCTGACCGGTATTCAATCCCTTTTCTTGGCATTTTGACTTCTTGGTCCCAATGCAATAATGCTATTGATGAACCAAGAGCTGAGCAATCTTTCGCACTCTTGATAAGTTGTTCGTAGGCCGTATCTGTTGCAGTTGCTGTCATGAGTTAATCCTTTTGTAGACCGCACATAATAACAACAGCAGGCCGCATTTGCGGCCTGCTGAATTAAACATACTCATGCAAAATGATTATTCTAAGTCTGTTTGAGACTCTAGGAATACAACTATTGCGGGTCCTTCGGGGTCAGTTCTAAATTTAGCTAAATCAAGCGCCGTTTCACCACCGCCATTTTTAGCATTTACATCAGCACCAGATTCCACAAGAAGCTGAATCTTGTCCAAGCCGACATTATTACTTTCAGCGCCAATATGCAGGGCCGTCGTCTTCGAGTTATCAATACCATTTACTTTTGCACCCGCATCAATAAGTGATTTCACCCCTTCAACCTTACCTGTTCGAACAGCATGCATAAGTGGGGTTCGCCCCTCAGCAATATCATTCACGCTAACATCAGCGCCTGCTTCAATCAAGATTGAAATTGCCGCAGATTCACCAAAGCCAGCTGCCCAAATAAGTGGGGTATAGCCAAGCACAGTATCAACAGTATTAGCATCTGCTCCAGAATCAATAAGAATCTGCACGCCATCTGCCGTACCAAAACCTGCAGCCCAAGATAATGGAGTATTGCCTAGACGATCACGAGCCTGGATGTCTGCACCTTCATCAAGAAGAACTTGGACTGTCCCTGGGTCCTTTGATCGCGCCGCATACATTAATGGCGTTCGATTAACGCGGTCGACTCGCTCAACCTCAGCACCTAAATCAATAAGTGCTACGACTGTTTCAACATCACCAGCTTCAGCGGCTGTACTCAACAACGTCACTCCGCCGCGATCAACAGCGTCGTATTTTCCAAGCCCATCATTGATATACTTAATAACTTGGGCGCCACGACCTGATTTAATATACCGAGCAAGCTGATCACCTGTTAATGGCCTCGTAGGATCCTTTGTTGGCAAATCGCCGCCTTCTCGACGCAATTTAATAATTTCATTCAAACGCTGACGCTGGTCAGCCGTTAAACGGACGTTTGTTGTAATCTCTTTACACAATGGATGGTCAAGTCGAATAGTGACTTTTGTTGTCTGGACAATATCCCAGAATTTTTGCCAATCTAACTTGAGCTCCTGACTTGCTGAAGGTTCTGCTGGAAGTTCAACAGCAATCGCAGGCAAAATTGAAGTAATCGTAAAAGGTTCACCATCAATTGAAGTCAGGGTAATTGTTTCAATCCCATTATCCTCTGACATGGTGATTGGATTTTTATCTACATTGACATACGAAAGTGTTTCTGCTGAAACTGGTAGTCGCAACGAAGGGTGGTCCGCAATTGTAAATGTCACAGTTTTCGAAAGTTTACGCGCACGCCCTTTGCCGTCCATCGTAACGCTAATGTCTGTCGATTCACCTGGTTGCAGAACTGTTCCATTCTTGAAATCAGAGGTTGTACAACCGCAACTAGCTTTAGCACGTTCAAGCGTGACAGGCTTGCCACCGGTATTTGTTAATGTAACTGTCCCCGTTCCTTTTTCACTTGTTGAAAACGTACCTAGGTCTAATGACTCGGGGGTTAATGTAACTACTTGAGCTAAAACTGCTGGAGTATCGCTGGGCTGTTCTGTTTTCGTATTGCTTGGCCGTAGCGAGTCTACGCTTACACCAGACAAATCCAGTGGAATAGGATCTGCAGTACCTTTAGTCGCTGGCGATACTTTTGACATATCTGTTAAGTTGGTAGTCGATTTTTCTTCATTTGAAGAAGATTTAGAGCTATCCGACGAAACAGCTGCTTCTGTACCTGCTGGTTGTTCGCAACTAAGTGTAAACATAGATACGAGTGATAGCAGAGCCATGAGAGATAAAGTTTTGTTCAGGATTTTCATATCTGTCCTTCCGAGCGGGTCCTGTGATTAGATTCAAAAAAAATTGGAATCTCTATTGTAAACAACCACCGCAATTGAGCAAGCGGTGATACTTTAATACGCTGTTGTAGGCAAAATATTGCGACTTCTACACACATAAGTTCTTATTTGACGACCAAAAGCCCTTTTCTTCATCACACGGAGCATCACATGTCATTCTCGGACCTTCCGGAGCACCTTCAACTCCCTGCATTAAGGCAATTTCAAGCCTTTCCAATAAAAAAAGATGGTCAACAATACATTGCGCTACGGGATCACTACGCGCTCGTTAATGAAACGATGGTTGTCCCACCAAATATATTTGCTGTAATTCAACGAATCAACGGGAATACACCTGCGAAAGACATTGCTGATGTTGCAAAAGCCCCTCCTGAGCAATTCATCAAATTATTACAAAAATTAGATAACTCTGGCCTTCTCTGGGGACCAACATCAACCGCACTTGAAAATAAAAAAATTGAAGAACTCAACACAAATGGGAGTTTTCCTATTAAAGCATCTGGGACATTAGGCAAAGATAAAGAGAAATGCAAGGCACAACTTGCTCACTGGTTCTCACAAACTGAAGACCCAGAATTTTCTACCGAAGTCAAAGCAATTATTGCACCACATCTTGATTATGGACGTGGATGGCCTAACTATGCTTCTGCATACTACGCATGGCAAAATACCAAAGCACCTGACCGAGTGGTCGTGCTTGGCACGAACCACTTTGGTGAAGGTGACGGTGTAGTCATCTCAACCATCGGTTTTAATACGCCAATAGGAACCTGCCCAATTGATGAAAAAATTGTAGGAGCAATTGTAGACAAATTTGGTAATGGGATAACTCGTGATTTGATCGACCACGCTGCAGAGCACTCAATTGAATTACAAATACCTTGGATTCAACAATGTTTTGGCAATGTGCCCATCGTTGCTGCGCTTATCCCAAGCCCACTGATGGAGATGCTTGAAGACGATGGCGATAATGTACGAACGAAAACTGATCAGTTCATTCCTTTTCTAAAAGAAATTCTACAAAAATTTGGGGGCAAAACCCTAGTGGTCGCATCAGCTGATTTAAGCCATGTTGGTCAACAATTTGGGGAGCCCAGACCTGTAGATGAACAGCGTAAGTTCGATGTGGAGCGACACGATCGAGAAATGATGACAAAGTACATAACAAACGATTGTGAAGAATTTATCTCAGCAATGAAATGGCATAACAACTCAACGCACTGGTGCAGTATTGGGAACATGTCAGCGGCGTTAAATCTCGTTGAACCAGATGAAATAGAACTTATTGACTACAGGCAAGCATGCGATGATAAAGGCATCGCCTTAGTCTCTAGTTGCGCAATTGCGCTACTTTAAAGTACCTAAGAACACATTCAAAGAAAATTACATCTCTGCTCCTGACCGCTCCTAGATCTAAACATAGAAAAATGACTATTTAATGGAACTAAATGCATTTGGACCCGAATAATGGATTACACACTAACTAAGCCCCCCACAGGAGTTCGTTTGCTAAAAAGCAACGGGCTCTATTTTTTGCGACAATACTCTGCATGATTGCTGTCATCCAACGCGTAACTCAGGCCAGTGTTTCTGTGGAAGAACTCGGCCATAAAGAAATTATCAAAAAGGGTCTTTGCGTCTTTCTGGGAGTAGAAGAGGGCGATAAGCGCAATGATGCAGGCTGGATTGCCAAGAAAATCGAGAAACTGCGAATTTTTAGTGATTGTGAAGGAAAGATGAATAAGTCAGTGCAGGATATAACTGGTGAAATCTTACTCGTTAGCCAATTCACACTCGCTGGAGATTGTTCACAAGGAAACAGGCCCAGTTTCATCAAAGCTGCGAAACCAGAGATTGCCAAGCCGCTTGTTGAAGAGGTTGGCAACTTACTTGAATTAGCAGGGATTCAGGTCAAGCAAGGGATATTCGGTGCAATGATGCGTGTTGAAATTGATAATGATGGACCCGTGACAATTATTCTCAAACAAGATTAAAATACACTCTATGGAGATAGAAATCGCACAACTGCATATGAAAACCAGCCAATTGCTTGGCGTGGATTTTCTTCCAGCTGGGGAAGAAATAGAACACTTCCATAATACACACCGATCAAATACGCTCGAAGAATTACATAAAATTCATGATATTGAATGCGAGCATTGCACAAGCAAGGCGGGTTACACTCAGACAGTATTTGGTGATGGAAATCCGAACGCAGATCTCATGTTTATTGGCGAAGCGCCAGGTGCTGAAGAAGATGAGAAAGGGGTACCATTTGTAGGTCCAGCTGGACACAAACTCAACCAAATAATCGAATCGATTGATATGAAAAGAGCAGATGTCTACATTACAAACGTAGTAAAATGTAGACCTTCAGAGAATCGCACTCCACTACCCACTGAAGTAAATCTTTGCGGCATCTACCTCAAAGAACAAATACGATTAGTAAAGCCAAAAGTAATTGTTTGCCTTGGCGCTCCTGCAACGAAATATATCCTAAACACAACAGCAGGCATTACACGTCTGCGAGGCTCTTGGGGGTTACATAAGGGCATCCCAGTCATGCCTACATTTCATCCAGCATATTTACTTCGTAACTACACAAAAGAAACTCGCCAAGCAGTCTGGTCAGACATGCAAGCTGTCAAATTAAAAATTTCCCAGTAAAACTAATCTCGCAACTGCTTTTTGTGCAAGGGTTTCTGAAAAATGCGATTTTTGTATCAAAATCACAACTTTTATGCTTGATTTAAAAACTAAATCGGTAACAATGCATACTTAACAATACGGAGGACAAAGACGATGTTAGGTCTTTGTTAATATTTACCACTTCTTTCTCAATGTTAATGGGATTTTCATGCAAGCACAAGATAAATTAGTCGATCAGCCAACCTACAGCATGGCGCTCTTTCGGTCCGCAATTCACCCAGAATTCTTCGAAATTGAAGAACGAATTGAAGTGCAGTACAACGATTATGATTTTGAAGCCTGGCTATGCAAAGGTGGGCATGCGTTGCGATTCGAATACGAAGGCATCTGCGTGTCCGAAGTGATTTTCCCAGATGTAGACAACCTTCCTGATCGTGGCCACGTAACAACAATGGTATGTGCTGGCGAACGAGATCATGAACAAGATTTCGGCGATCGCATCACACTAATCAACTCTATGCAAATAGAACTGCTCCCAGAACATTTATTTGGTGATAGCTATATGGAATTGTCAGAGTTCGCTGATGAAGCCGAAGCCAAGGTAATTCATTACAAAGATGGTGACCATAAAGGTCTAAGCATTCTTGACGTGCAACGGTATAAGGAGCAACTCCACGTGCAGTCATACCACCTTAACTCTGAACATGGAGTTGTACTTCGCACGCAAACCATTTTCGAGCTAAAACAAAGCAATTAATCTTCGCTTGGGATGTTTGTCCCCTGAATAAGACCTGGCCACCAGATGTCTCTTGTGTCATTTCCGTCACATGCTGAACGCATAAGAAGATATACCATTGTACTAGCGCTAAAGAATCCGCTTAACACCCAGCCAATCATGACATCATGAAGAATTGTTTCCCAGAGAGAAATAAGCCAAGCCGCTACTGTTTCGTACCAAGTCATCCCAGCCGGCGGTATTGCCAACTCTTGCATTGAACCCGCCCCATGCAAAGATAAGTTAAAAGTCCATGATCCAACTAAATCGGCAGTAATATCTAACGCCAAATTTGTAATCAGTCGAACGATAACAAAACCAATGACCATTGCAACGATTAACGCAATTGCATACCCAAGAAAGTGAATAGTTTTTGAAACGACGTAAGAAAAGGATCGTTGCACTGCTTCTCCACCAGTGCAGTCCTCTACAACGACTGCAGGGATAAATAACAAGAAAGAGGTCGCAAAACCAACTGCAGCCAATGCGATGAATAAACCAAATAATAGAGCCGCTCCATACAACAAACCACCGATGAGATTTAGCCAAGGAATATTCAAGAATATTAAACCAATTATCATCAATAGCACTGTCAAGACTGCCACAAATAACGCAGGGCTAAAGAGTGCGCTTAGTGTAGAACGCCAACGTGAAAAAGAGAATTCAAGTGCAGCAGATTTACTCATACGAATTGCACGCGAATGCTCGACCGCCTGCATTCGTGCAATCGCGCCTCCACCTATGCAGAGCACGTAAACCAATAAAAAACCATATAAACTTATGAACCAGTGAAAACCAGCCTTCCAAAGAAGCTGTGGCAGCTCCCAGACAATTAAAACAATCGAATGCCACATTTGCACGGGGTTTAGTTCTAACGCGCCATTGACAATTGAGTTCCATTCATTGGCCACATATCGAGCAGAGGATTCAAATGGACCGCGGGGCTTCACTTGCTCTAAGGCAAGATAAACCTGTTGAAATTCATCGCGATCTTTTTCCGTCACATTACCTTCAAATTGAAAATCATGCCATGACTCAATCAAGTGAGCCTGCGCTTCTTGCACTGTCCATTGCCGTGATGCTTCTGGCGCTGTTTGTCCCAGTGCTGTTGATGATTGTGCTATCGCAACCGCTCTAGCTTGTGACACTGCCTCAATTGTTTTTGTGCCATACAAAAGCATTGCATCATCTTGTGAAATCGAATCCCACAATCTCCCAGATGCAAGTAGAACGAGGACCATACAAAAGCCAATGATTAACCTAGATGGATGCATTGAACTTCGAATCGAATTAAAAATTAATTGTGCACGAAAAATCTTTTCAAACTCAACACCATCAACAATAGTTCTCTGTTCCCGCATGCGCACATCCTATCAGGAACAGCGATGCCATTAAAGGACAATAAATCGACATAGATGCAACTTTGAAAAAAATCTTAAGCATAAAATACATCTAAAATTCGACTTTATGCTTTCAAAAAAGAATGTGCTCCGCTTATATCATCGAATTAGATCCGTCGATTCGTGATGCCAAAAATTAGAGTTTTTCCATTACTCACCTATCGATAACGTACAAAAACCAATGTCTTTGTAGACACACACTCTCACGTGAACTAAACTTGCAAAACTGCTACTAAATAAGTCGCATTCTCGAATATGGCTCAATCAACTTATTAACCATTCCACATCAACAGAGATAAATCTATTAAATCGAAAAATCTCATCGAATGGAACACATGGAGGCGTGCAATGAAAAATAAACTAATTTTCAGTATTTTAATACTTGTAAGCGTTTTAAGTGCTTGCTCAAACGATCCAGAAAAAACAAAATCTAATACGGCACAACCACATTCAGCACTCCCATCAAACCGAGTTGCCATCCCCCCCGCTGTTCAATCAAACCTTGGCATCACATTCGCTACTGTTGAACGAAGAAACATTCGAGATACATTACGTGCACCAGGTAAGTTCGAATATCTACCATCAGCAACGCGTGAATATGTAACTATGTTGCCCGGAAGAATTGAATTACTTGTCAAACAATTTGACCATGTTAATCCAGGCACGCCGCTGTATCGTGTTTATTCTCCTTTATGGCGAGAAATTCAACAAAAAATTTCCAATAATGCCGCTTCAATTGAACAACTCAATGCAAAATTAGAGATGTTTTCACCGCTTTCTCTAGCGCATGAACAACACGAATACACTGTAAAAGTAAATATCTCATTGTGGAAAGAGCGCGTTCAAAAATTAGAAGAATTACGTGATGCAGGTTGGAGTGAAAGCTACATTGAAAGTGAAATCACTAATGCTAGCGCTAAGTATGCCGACGCCCGTGCTGAACTTGCTGCTATTCGTAAACAAGACGCTGAACTTGCCGCTTTGTATGCAGGGGTAATTGCTGAACTTCGGGCAGCAAAATCCAATGCCGAATTCGCCTTAGAAGCCGCTGCCACAATGCTAGACATTTCACTTCCTCAAGATAATCCTAAATGGTGGAAAGACATTAGCGAAATTGAAATTCAAGCTGCACAACCAGGCATTGTGCAATCTATTGATATAACAGATGGAACTTGGGTAGACGAACATGATCTTATATTAAAAACTGTACAACCTGACCAACTCCAATTTCATGCATTCGGTTTGCAAAGCGACTTGGGCGCCCTCAATGATGGATTGAAGGTACATATAGTTCCGCCAACACCAACATCATCAGGAAACGCTATCGATTTACAAAATACCATGGAAGGAATAATGCAAATCGGTCTGCAAGGTGATCCCAACAATCGGACAATCGATTTATATGTAGTGCCGAATACAATTGCCCCATGGGCAAAAGCTGGAGTCACTGCCCAACTTGAAATAGTGACTGAATCAACAATTGCGCCAGAACTTTCTGTTCCTCTTCCAGCTGTGCAGCAAGACGGCCTAATGCCAATCATTTTTAGAAGAGCGCCAGATAATCCAAATGAAGTGATTCGAATTGATGCGGATCTGGGCATACATGATGGCCGATGGATTGCCGTACTTTCTGGCCTAATAGATGGCGACGAAGTTGTACTTGATGGCGGTTTTCAACTAATGCTCGCTACAAGTGGCTCCATTCAAAAAGGTGGCCATTTTCATGCTGACGGCACGTTCCACGAGGGCTCACATTAAACCATGTTGCAAGCACTCATACGATTCTCATTACGCCATGCATCGCTCGTAGTGTTGCTTGCCCTCCTCATAACAGGGTACGCGGCATACCGCATACCAAACATGAGTGTCGATGTCTTTCCTGAGCTCAATGCACCCACAGTTGTTGTAATGTCTGAAGCTGGCGGGCTCTCTGCTGATGAAGTTGAACAGCATGTGACCTTTCCAATTGAATCTGTGGTCAATGGAATGACGGGCGTACGTCGGGTTCGAAGCGCAAGCGCAATTGGTCTATCCATTGTCTGGGTAGATTTAGATTGGGGAGCTAATTTATACGATGCACGACAACTCGTTGCGGAGCGATTATCAACCATCCAAAAAAATTTGCCTTCTGAAGTTGAGCCATTCATCACGCCAATTACTTCCATTGCTGGTGAAATCATGCTCATCTCACTTTCTGTGCTCGATGGAAATGAAGCCAATGTATCGCAACTCGACTTGCGATCCTATGCCGAATTCGACCTTCGCAATAAAGTATTAGCCATCCCTGGCGTTGCACAAGTTGTTGCAATTGGCGGAGAACTTCCTGAATACCAGGTGAACGTTGACCAAGAAAACTTACGTTTGTATGGATTGACTATATCTGATGTAGTCGATGCCGCTGGAAATGCACATTCAACAGCAAGCGCCGGCTACTTACCAAATGTTGGAAGCTTTGAGATACCAATTCGTCAAAAAAGCAATGTTACCAAGCTCAGTGATATTGAAAATACTATTGTTACATTTAATGACGGCGTACCAATAACAATTGGCCAGGTAGCGGATGTCAAACTTGGGGCGGCGCTGAAACGCGGCGAGGGCTCCGACTCTGGATCACCTGCTGTCATTTTATCAATTCAAAAATCACCAAATACAAATACGCTTGCGCTCACTCAAAAAATAGACACACTGTTTAATCAAATTGAAAAAACACTGCCTACTGGTATGGTGCTTAATAGGGATGTCTTTCGGCAATCGCACTTTATTGATAGAGCAATAAGCAACGTTACTACAGTTTTGATTGAAGCTACTGTCATTGTTGCAATCGTCCTCCTTTTATTCCTGATGAATCTGCGGACAGCAATCATCACATTAACTGCGATACCAGTATCACTAGCGATAGGTCTTCTTATGATGGACTGGTTAAAAATTGGATTAAATGTCATGTCTTTGGGGGGCCTTACGATAGCCATCGGTGTACTTGTTGATGATGCAATTATTGATGTGGAGAATGTCTATCGAAGATTAAAGCAAAACAGCAGATTATCCAAAGTAGAAAAGTTATCCACAACCGATGTTGTATTTCAAGCAAGTAATGAAATCAGACCAGCCATGGTTTTTGCCACTACAATCATCGTCCTGGTTTTTGTTCCATTGTTGTTTTTGCAGGGTATCGAAGGAAAATTCTTCCAACCGCTTGCCCTAACGTACATGATTTCTATTATCGCTTCACTAGTGGTGGCACTCACGCTGACTCCTGTGCTATGCAAAGTCTTGCTTGGTAATTCAGAGATTAGTTCGAAAATCAAAGAACCCAATCTTGTACGTATTTTGAAAAAAAACTATAGCAAAGGCCTTCATTTTGCACTTCACTTCAGAGGATGGGTAATGGGAGGAGCAGTAACCGCAACGCTAATTGCTATATCCCTTGCAAGCACTTTTGGAACTTCCTTCCTACCTTCATTTAATGAAGGCACATTTACTGTTTTTCTATTCGCTCCTCCAGGTACATCACTAGCTGAGAGCAACCGCCTTGCCACAAATGTTGAAATGCAAATTATGAAAATTGAGGGAGTCAAATCCGTTGCTAGGCGTACTGGTCGTGCTGAGCGAGATGAGCACGCTGAACCCGTCAGTAGCTCTGAAATCGAAGTTTCACTCACGGGCAATACATCACAAACAGACGTCCGAGCAGACATCGATACTATATTAAATGCCATCCCCGGTATTACCACAATGATTGGACAGCCAATTGAACATAGGCTTAGCCATTTACTTTCTGGAACACCAGCCGCGATTGCAATCAGCGTCTACGGTGATAACTTAGAAAAACTACGCAAAATTGCGAAAGAAATCGAAGTTGCTTTGAAGAACGACCTTGGAAAAAGTGTCCGAGATGTAAATGCGAATCGAGAAGTTATGATTACCTCTCTTCCAATTAGTTATCGACACCACGAACTTGCTTCGTTCGGCTTAAGCCCTGCTGATGCTGCAGAACAAGTGCGAGAAGCTATGTATGGCGAAGTTGTCGATACTATTAATCAAGGTACGCGGAAATATAACCTCGTTGTTCGTCTTGACCCCTCACAAAGAAAAACCATCGAACAAGTAAAGAATCTGCTTTTAAGAGGCAAAAATGGATCTATCGTTAGACTGAGAGATGTTGCAAATATTGGCCCTGAACGCACGAGCAATTTAATTACACGCGAAAATGCTCAACGAAAAGCTGTAGTATCTTTGAATGTCGCAGAAGATTCAAATCTTGGTGATCTTATTGTAGAAGTACAGTCCATTGTTGATCCAATCGTGCAAAATGCTGGCTACACTGCTCACTATGGTGGTCAGTTCGAAGCGCAACAGTCTGCTTCAAAAACAATCATTGCTTCCGGTATAGCAATTGGCTTGCTCATTCTAATGCTACTTCAAATTTCAACAGGCAAACTTCGATCTGCACTTCTTGTACTTATCAATATGCCATTGGCACTCATCGGAGGTGTACTCGCAATTTACCTTACGGAAGGTGGAAACATCCTTGCGAATACGGTTGCTATGCTCGGTTTTGGCGGAACCTACGTTGCTCCTGTCATTTCAATTGCAAGCATGGTCGGATTTATTACACTTTTTGGCATCTCAATCCGGAATGGCATCTTGCTTATCAATCATTACGAGCATCTAATGGAACATGAAGGCCTTCAAATCATTGATGCAATCAAGCAAGGATCGATGGAACGACTGGTACCAATATTAATGACTGCTCTTTCTGCTGTTCTTGGCCTTGCGCCACTCGCACTTGCATCAGGAAAGCCAGGTAGCGAACTGCTAGCTCCTCTCGCAATCGTCACTATTGGTGGCTTGCTAACATCAACTCTACTTAATCTAATTGTAATCCCAGCGGGCTTTTCGCTCGTTTTTCATGCAAATAGAAATACAAAAACAGAATCTTGAAAGGAAACGCACATGAAGTCAACAACACCCATAATACTTCTTGCAACACTCTCTTTATTAATTAGTTGCAATGAAACAGAGCAAAAACAACCTAATGAGTTTACAAAACCAGCGCCCGCTGCTCCCACTGATACAGCGCACAGTCATGGCCATAGTCATAGCCCTGGAAATCAGCCAACGATTTCGGAATCAATCAGCGTCGCTGGAATCACACTGAACATAGATGCCCACGGTACACTTGCTCCTGGAAATGAGTATCACCTCGACATTGCTCTTGTTCATGGTTCAGAGGGTGCAGTTATCAGGCTTTGGATTGGTAATGAAGATGGGACAGGTTCGATGAAAACAAAAGCCGATGCTCACGGTGACCATTACCACGCACATGTCCAGGCACCTCTTAAACTTTCAAATACTTCTGCACTCTGGATTGACGTTCAATCAACTGATGGACAAACTGGAAAAGGAAGAATCGAATTAAAGTAAATAATCCGTATAGAGCAGGAATAACCCAAGACATTTCCTGTTTTTTGTGCTATTTGAAGGTGAAACAAACATAGAAATTTGCGCAAACTGCAAAAATATTCGACGAAAGCCTGCAATTGCGCAGGCTTTCGTCAAATAACTCCCCCAATTGGACTCGAACCAATGACCTAGCGGTTAACAGCCGCTCGCTCTACCAACTGAGCTATAGGGGATAAGAACCGAGAATTATAGCAAATCTCAGGCATTCGCAAATGGGGGTTGAAGAAATTGGTCTGGATTCCTACAATATGTGGCTCCCGCTTCCGATTGGGAGAATTGGAGCATTGACTATGAAGAATGAAATTCACCCTGAATACCACAACGATTGTAAAGTTTTCTTTCGTGGCGAACACGTCATGACAGTTGGCGCTACTGTCCCTGAAATGCATGTTGATATTTGGTCTGGATCACATCCGTTCTACACAGGCAAGGCCGCTTTTGTTGATGCTGCTGGACGCGTAGAGAAGTTCCAAAACAAATTTAAGGGCGATTACTTCAAGAACAAAAAGAAGTAAGCCTTTTCTGCTCTCCACAAACGAAGTATTTCAAGGTACCCTGCTATCACTCTATCATGAGCGAACGCATCCCTAAAAATGTAGTAGAAAAATTACGAGATATCGTAGAACAATATGATGCTTTATCTGTACAGCTACTTGATCCTCAAATCCTAACCGATCATAAAAAAGTTACTGCACTCTCCATAAAGAAAGCTGCTATTACTAACCTTGTTGAACAGTTCAATAAATATGAAAGAGACCTCAATCAAGAAAATGAATGCGAGGCATTGATTCAAAGCGAAGATAAAGAACTTGCAAATATCGCTAAAGAAGAACTTCAAGAAATTGATAAACAACTAACTAACTTAACCGAATCAATTCAAAAGCAACTTGTGACTGCTGATGACCAATCCGTTGGATCTGTAATTCTTGAAGTTCGTGCTGGTGTTGGTGGTGATGAAGCAGCAATTTGGGCTGGTGACTTAGAAGAAATGTTTCGAAGATACGCAACTAACAAAGGATGGAAAATCGAAGATATGGACCGTAGTGTCGGAGAAATGGGAGGATGCAAAGCAGCCATGTTTGGCATCACTGGTGAAGGCGTCTGGGCAAACCTTGCTTTTGAAAGCGGTACGCATCAAGTCAAACGCGTTCCAACAACAGAAACTCAAGGGCGTGTACATACATCGACAGCAACTGTAGCAGTTCTTCCAGAGCCTGAAGAAGTTGAAGTAGTAGTCGACCCGAATGATGTTAAAGAATCAATTACTACATCACAGGGACCAGGAGGACAGAATGTTAACAAAGTAGCGACCGCAGTGCATCTGATTCATGAGCCAACCGGTATAGAGGTGCGGATGCAAGACACGAAAAGCCAAGCGCAGAATCGAGAAAAAGCGTGGAAGCTATTACGGGCTCGCCTATTTAATGCTGAAAAAGCGAAAGTTGATGCAGAGCGTGCTGAAGCAAGGAACTCAATGATTGGATCAGGGAGCCGAGCTGAGAAAATACGAACATATAGATACAAAGACAACTTGATTGTCGATCACCGCATAAGTGAAAATTATAATTTAGCCGATATCATTTCAGGCAATATGCAGCCAATGATTGATGCTTTAATCGAGGCTGAAACAGCAAGAAGACTGGCGGAGATCTAAGAATTGTTACACCCAGATGAAACTGTCAATATAGATCAGGTAATTCCAATTGTAGTAGGCACTCACCTTCGAGCTGAACTAGGTGATCGGAGACGGGGATATTACCTTGGTGAAGCAATTGTCCAATGGATGGAGCAGAATCAAATTACTGGCCCGCCTTGGCCACTTGTTTGCAGCGATATGTGGTACCTCAATCAAGCTGAATTGCGATCGCGTCCAACCATCTGCATTGGACAGCCAGAAATAAATGCAGCCACAGCCTCACTATCATCAAAGCTTGATACGGCAATTCTCGCTGAAAATGCATATCGAATCCAGTGTGACCCAGAACATATTGATCTCAAATGTTGCATGTGGGGAATCGATGATGCACATACTAATCAATGCGTAGAACAATACATTAAACACATTTTGCCAAAGTTCCTTGGCGCTATTTTCGGCGTTTCGGTTGCGAATTAACCAGAGCATGCGTACTCTATACATGCGGATGAGCGTGGCGAATCGATTTTTGATGAACCGGTAACTATGAATTATGACTAACTTTGGAAAAACGCTCATGAAACAAACGAAAAAACATCGCAGAACTGGCTTCACCCTAATCGAAATTCTTGTTGTAATTGCAATCATTGCCGTGCTCGCAGGCATATTGCTCGCGGCTTTGAGCGGCGTACAACAAGCTGCAAAGAAAACAAAAACATCAACCCTTATGGAATCATTCGCAAGAGCATGCGATGAATTTGCACTAGACCACGGACGGTACCCAGGGCTTCTGCCAGACTCCGCTGTCGATGGCACCACAATTACACCAACTCAAAATGCGCTGCTTGAAATAATGGGTGGCGCGCGTGCAAGAACAACCAACTCTACATCAACGGTGAGCGATGAATTTGATGCCTTCAGCGAAAATTCGCAGGGGCCATCATTTACAATAAATGGCTGGGATTTAGCTTTTGATCCAAATAGATTTGGTGAAGGACCTTGGATTAATGGCAGGGTCTATGAGCCATACTTTAGTCCTAAATCAAGTGATCTAAAGTACACCGCTTACGACACGAGTGATCCAACAACATTTTCATTTCCAACACTAATCGACGCATGGGATACACCAATCATTTACCTCCGCGCTATTCGAAAAAGTGGACCCATTATCGCAGCATATGATAATAATGATTTGCCACAATATAACCTCCCTGGGTTAGGTGCATTTACGGCTGATGCCATAAATACAAGTAGCAGCTTACTCAGCGAAACAATGCAAACAGACGACGAACGTCTCGCATGGCTCACCCTATCTTTAGCCCATCCAACATTCTGGGAAATTGATTCAAGCAATGCATCAACTGAGTGGGCGGCAGGAACAGCCTGGGGAACTGCTCGTGGGAGATACATTTTAATTTCTGCAGGGCCTGATGCTGTGTATCTTGAAGTAGGAAATGAACAGATGCACCAAGACCAAGAGATTAGCCCAATTAGCCCATTCAGCAGTCTTGAAAATCCAGAAAATGGAAACATCACTCCATCGATGATGGACACATTTGATGATGTAGTCATTCATGGCGGAGCGTAAAAGATAACTAGACGCTTTGAAAACTATTGATCTAACGTCGATAAACTTAAACTATTTTATAGTTATTCTAAAGACTAAAAAGAAAAAGGGCTTGATTCACTCAAGTAAACCAAGCCCTTTCAAAAATGTGTTTCAGAAACCTTAAGTGCTCAAATTTTGAGCATCAATAAATTCAATCACTTTGGCTACGCAAGTTTGAAGATCATCTTCATGTGTTTTCAAATGAAGGTCAGCATTTGTAGGCGCTTCATAAGGCGCATCAATACCAGTAAAACCTTTGATTTCTCCTGCACGAGCTTTCTTGTAAAGTCCTTTAGGATCTCGCTCTTCAGCAGCTTCAAGTGAACAATCAATATGACATTCAAAGTAAGGCACGTTGTTTTCGGCATGTAATGATCGAACAGCTTCGCGATCTTCAGCATAAGGACTAATAAAACTCGCAATTGAAAGTACGCCAGCATCTGCAAACAATTTGGACACTTCACCAATACGACGAATATTTTCTGTTCGGTCTTCTGGCGAGAAACCAAGGTTTTTATTAAGACCCATTCTGATGTTATCACCATCAAGACGATAGGCATGATTGCCTCGGTTCAATAGAACTTGTTCAACTGCAACGGCAATTGTGCTTTTGCCTGAACCAGAGAGTCCAGTAAACCAAAAGGTTGCGCCCTTTTGACCCATATTTTTAATTCGTTCTTCAGCAGTCACTGTGCCTTCATGAAATGTGATGTTAGTTGCTACTTGTTCAGCCATTATTTTTTCTCGCTATGCAATAAAGTTTTTGTGGAGTTATGCGGTTACTGTTGATGTTGCCCATTTAATAAGAACGTCAGCCACTTCTGGTCTGGAGAATTCAGCAGGTGGTCGCTCACCTTCTTCGAGAAGCGCGCGCACTTTTGTACCTGAAAGGAAAATTTGGTCGCCCTCGAGTTTCGGGAAAGTCTTTGAGCTAACCATACCCTGCGCTTTGATTGAATACGCTGCGTGCTCAAATTTCAACGGGGTCACTCCAATCTCTTCTGTAGTGAATTGATCAAAGATATTTTGAGCATCGTATGTACCATAATAATCACCAACACCGGCGTGATCTCGACCAACAATAAAGTGTGTTACGCCATAGTTTTTACGAATAAGCGCGTGCAAGACTGCTTCACGAGGACCAGCATATCGCATTGCTGCTGGCATTACTGAAAGTGCTGTGTAATCACGAACAAAGTAATTATCAATAATTGTGTTGTAACAATCCATTCGAACGTTTGCAGGAATATCACCTTCTTTGGTTTCACCTACAAGCGGGTGAATTAAAAGGCCATCGCAAATTTCTTGTGAACATTTGCAAAGGTATTCGTGCGCACGATGAATTGGATTGCGAGTTTGAAATGCAGCGACTGTCTTCCAGCCACGTGCAGCAAAATCCGCTCGTGTTTCCTGAGGTGCGAGACGGTACTCTGTAAATTGTTCGCCTGGTTCAACTTCGGGAGTTACAGTTGCAACGTGGATATCGCCACCAATGAGCCACTCCCCTTCATCCATGACTTGCTTAGCTCCAGGATGCGCCTCATCTTCTGTTCCAAAAACATTTGGAATTTCAAGGTTTTTGTCATGTGCGTAAATCTCATCGCAGTCCATGATTGCCATGAAAGTGCCATCAGCGTGATATAGCGCAGCTTTACCGCCCTCTGATAATGTGTTTTTCACATTTTCCTCAACAGCGAGCGTGATTGGAATGGGCCAAACTGTGCCATCTGCAAGACGCATGTTTTTGCATATTGATTCAAAATCAGCCTTTTTACAGAATCCTGTTAAAGGACTAAAAGCACCGATTGCAATCATTTCAAGATCGCACGCTTGTTTTGTTGAAAGTGTGATTTTTGGAAATGATGCAGCTTCTTCAGCGAGATTTCCGTCTGCAAATCGATTCACCAAAGTACCACCATGAGGGGCGATGAGGCTTCTTGTTGACATAAGTCTGAAACTCCAAATAAAGGTTCATTGTAACCCCCCTACGTTAGAGGAGTTTTGACACAAAATGCGTCGAAACGACCGATACTACACACTTAAAGGTCTAAAATCAATACCCTAATCACGAAATCCGAAGAACACCTGAAAACCATGCAAATACTTCACTATTGCGCCAGATTAAATCTCGAAGACGGAGGAGTGGTTCGTGCTGTTTTAGATCTCACAACGGCTCTTTCACCACAAATAAACAGCATAACTCTTATGAGTACCAGTGGTACTGATTGGCCCTTAGCGGAATCTGGCGTACAAATAGTACAAACAGGCAACTTCGACAAAAGGCCTATGAGGTTTTCAGCAAAGCGCCTTCGACTGCTTTCTGAACATATTGAACAAGCAGATATTCTGCATTTACATACTGCTTGGGAGCCTGCAAATCCCCAATTAGCCAACATAGCTCTTAAAGTTGGCACGCCCTATGTAATTTCTGTACATGGAATGCTTGATGACTGGGTTATGAAAACAAGTACTCTCAAGAAAAAACTATTCCTTGCACTGGGCGGCCGCACGATGTTTACTAAAGCCGCGAGTATCCATTGCACAGCTCAAGCAGAAGCTACTCAGGTGAGAAAGAGAATTAAAAAGGCAAACATTGATGTTGTGCCACTTGTCTTTAACCCAAGCCAATACTTGCATCCACCTTCAACATCAGATCCGGATAAACACTGGCCATCATTTGACCGAACCAAACCAATAATTTTATTCCTTTCTCGAATACACCCTAAAAAAGGAATTGAACGGTTAATCGAAGCCGCCTCTAATTTGAAAGGCAGCCATGATGTACAGTTCATCATTGCAGGGAGCGGAGAACAGAAATATGAAACCATCCTCAAGGAAAAAACTCTAGCTTTAGGCCTTGAATCAACTGTTCATTTTGTTGGATACGTGGAAGGTGATAGGAAGACCTCTCTCTATCGACTTGCTGATATGTTTGTTCTCCCAACAAAACAAGAAAACTTTGGAATCGTCTTTACAGAGGCAATGGGGTGCGGATTGCCTGTAATAACAACCAAAGGTGTGGACATTTGGCCAGAGCTTAAGGATAGTAACGGCGCACTGATTATTCAAGATAATGCAGATGCTACTACGAAAGCAATTCAAACTTTACTTGATAATCCAAGTCAACGTATCGCAATGGGGCATTCAGCGCAGCAGTGGGTTGATCAACATTTTTCAGGCAACACTGTTGCTTGCCAATACATTGACATGTACCAAAAATTTATCAACCACTAAATTCGTTATAAAGCCCAATAAGTTCATCCGCGTATGAATTCCAATTCCACCGTAAGGCAATATCTTCTTTGGCTTTTTTACCCATTTCTAAAGCTTTCGCCTTATTGGAGATAATTAAATCAATTGCTTTTGTTGTTGCATCGACGTCGCCTAGTGGCACAAGATAACCGGTCTCACCTTCTAAGATAAATTCAGGATTTGACCTTTGATTTGTTGCAATAACTGGGATCCCTGTTGCAAGTGTTTCTGCAATAACAAGCTGGGGGTCTATACTCATTTGACGAATCGGCATCGCAACACAAAGGGATTCCATCAATAGTTTCGGCATAGTAATGCCCTCTTTATAAGGAAAATAGTGAATCACTATGTTGTCATATTTAACTGCACGCTCATCCACACCTTCAATTGGGTCCCAATGCGGACGAACAGCAAAATTAAATTCGACATCCGGATACTTGCTCGCTAAATTTTCATACGCTGCAAGTGCGATATCAGCGCCATTTGCCACTGTCATATCACGCCAAAATAAAACTCGATGCTTTGGCATAACAGGACTGCCGTCATTCTCTTTTACAAGATCTCGAATTACACCATGCTTCACTTGTATAACAGGCAGACCTTGTGCTTCTAAATTTTGCTTCACAAATGTCGTGGCGGTCAAAATACAATTGATCTTTTTCCATAAACGCTTTGTGATGAACGAAAAACGCTCTGGGAAAAATGTGCCAAAAATTGTAACAAAGACAGGGGTTTTAAGCCCAAGAAATTTTAATCCGCCGGCAAGATGAGCTGTTCGATTGTAACCATAAAGATGAAGTACATCAAAATCATTGTCATGACAAATCTTTTTAATCTCTTTGACTTGTCGAAATAATTTAAAAAACTTAATACCTTTGCCTTGGCCACTTTTTCGTTCAAGGATTCCTTTTCGGTCTCTTGAATCTGTAACAAAATGAATATCCATATTTAAATCAAGGCAAAATGGCAATGAACGATCTGCACCAAATTCATTTGTAATTAAATGAACTTCATGCCCTGCGTCGCGGAGCTCTTCAATACTTCTAAGGGGGACTTGAATATGCCCCGAAACATTATTTTCAAATCCCTTTTGGCCAGCAACAACTGAAACAAAAACACCAATTTTCATAATTTAGCTCACATTCCAGCTTGATAAATCACGTTCCAAAAACGCGGAAAGCCGTTCGTTATAGGGCTGAAAATGTTCAATAAGTTTTGCTTTCGTCTCTTGTTTCATTGGTTGATACGCTTTGCCTTTATTTTTTCGGCTTCTTCGAATCCTATCTCCAAGCCATGATTTACTTATTTTGTTAACCAGTGACTTTAGACCTAATTGATGGAGGTGTTTTCGAAGATGGGGAAACATCGCAGCATTTTTTCTTTGCCCAATAAGTTTATTTTCCATTTTCGAATCAACCCCAATAAAATCTAAAATAGTTTTAAGATATGACCTATCATCTGCATGAAGGTCATCATAGATAAGAAATAAAATGTTACCTTTATCATAATATTTCAGCAGACCTTCAATCTGATCCATGTACTGGCCACGTATAAGAAGATCGGGGTCACTATCTAGAGCTTGTTCAAAACTTTCCCAACCAGATTCTATTTGCCTAGTTTGAAAATTACTATATGCACGGTCGATAGGATTTCGCATCACCATCATTAACTGTATATCTGGAAAATGTTTGGCCATTAGCGGAGCAGCTTCTAACAAACAATATCCAGTCGCTATTTCACCAACTGCTTTATGTTTTTCTTGAGCGCCATTAAAACGTTGTAAATACCATTCAACACCTTTGTCATAATTTCGATCAAAAAAATAAGACTGCTTCTTTTCCGGCAAATAGACTTCTGGGTGATCTCGAAGTGCAGCATCCGCCCAAGTAGTACCGCATCGCTGACAACCAACCATCAGAAATGAAATACCATTATTTGACTGAGTGGACATATATTGAAAATATAGCAGATGTCACTTTCTTAAAGGCGGTCGGGCACTAAAAGAGCGAGGTTCAGTAGAACATTCAGAACCCCAAGCAGCAATGACAACCAGAATGTCATTCACTTCTACAACACCATCTGGGACCAAATCGCTTGGACAACAAGCACCCTCTGGGCATGCGCCCCAATCTTCAATAATTGCAATCACATCCATTACTTCTACAACACCACTTCCATCCAGGTCTTCAGGACATGTCGCGCAACTAACTTGGTCCACATTACTTAGGTGTATTGTGGCAGATCCATTATTCGTATTCGCTGTAATCAAATCAACCCGATCATCATAATTCAAATCTTCGGCAATAATATGAGCTGGACCGTTATTTGATTCGATTTCAATAATGTCTGCAATTGAACTATTGCCATTATTTGCATACACATACACCCAGGGACCACCAACATGAGACGTTGCGATGTCAGGCTTGCAATCACTATTAAAATCCGCAATCGTAATTGAATGGGGGTTGCTATAGGTGCTTTCTATTGCGGCAAGGGAAAACACCATCCCACCATCATTGTTTAATATCCACATCTCGCCAAAACGCTTGTGTACGATAGCGATGTCATTTAAACCATCAAGATTTAAATCGCCAATTGCAACGTACCTTGGCTCTTCATCAACTTCGATCGTTGTAGCCGCTTCAAATATACCAGCGCCAAGATTTTCTACAATGGTGATTGAATGACTCGCCAAATTATTAACAACAAAATCATTGTCGCCATCATCATCTAAGTCGCCAATCGAAACTCCACGCGGCTGAATTTCAATATTAACAATTGAAGTTTCCGTGAATGAACCATTTCCATTATTCATAAGCACACTAGTCAAACCATTACTCGAACTGCCACTCGCAGCATCTGGATCCCAGTGTGGCACCACCAAGTCTAAATCCCCATCATTATCAAGGTCCCCAATATCGATACAGCTTGGTCTTCGAAATGATATTTCTTCAACAACTACTAGTGTGCCTGTGCCATCATTTAACAATATAGATACTGTTTCAGACTCCCAATTTGGTGTTGCAGCATCAATATCACCATCGCCATCAAGATCGCCAGCAACAACATAACGAGGCATTCCTCCCACAAATGTGGTTGAATGTAATGTCAATGCGCCAGTCCCATCATTTGTCAGTACGACTACATCATTAGTATTACGATTTGCAACCACAACATCGATAATCCCATCACCATTGAAATCGCCAGTATCAACTCCAGTTGCATTTTCACCAGTATCAAACTGTAATTGCTCTTGGAAAGACCACGTGCAGTCAGCAATAGCCCAAGCTTGCAGGCACAAACCAATTGCAAAAACAGCAGTAATTTTGAACTTTAATAAAGATTCTGTTCGTATCATTTACTTCTCTAAAGATAAACTTACACTTCTATCGATGAAAATCAAGTGCAATTCCATTTACAACATACGAATCTCCTTTATTCAAGTTCCTTTAAGGTCCAATAATGTCAATTGAATCATCACAAAGCGCTTCTGAAAAGAAAAAGGGCCTTTATCGTATCACGACTAATTATTGTCGCCTTATAGCTACTATGGCTATGGGCATTGCAACCGTGCCTCTACAGATTAAATGGCTAGGCATGGAGGGTTTTGGACTGCTTGGCCTTGTAGGCTCATCAGTAGGGATTGGGGGGATGCTTCAAGACATGGTACGAAGTTCAATGGTTCGAGAACTCGGCGCCTCATGGCATGAAGGCAGTAATAAGACGTTTAGACAAAGCTATGCGGCATCATTTAAAGTTTGCCTTATTGTCGCAATATTAACCGCGGTTGTTTTTGGAATCATCATTTCAATCATTCCGCTTTTAAACATACGTGATGAGTGGGTGAAACCAGCACAATGGATTACTGGATGTGAAGGCGTTGTAACATTTCTCATTGTTCTTTTTGCACCAGCCATCAACATGCTTATCGTTCGAGAACAGTTCTTTTGGCACAACATGTGGACAGTTATCCGAAGAAGTGCATATCTTATATCAACAATTATCCCCTTTCTTATTTTAGAGCCGACCGATCTTATAAAAGGTTTATACATTTACGGCAATAGCATTCTAACTGTGAATTGCATCGCAACATTTTCGCTGATAATTGGTTTTATTATTTATGACAAACGAATGATTCCTACATTCAGAGGCGCAACAAAAGAAGCCATGAAAAAAGTGTCAGGAACATTTGGATGGAATAGTAGTGTAGTACTCGCAATGAACCTACACGAACGCGTTGCTAATTTCATTATGAATATATTCTTTGGGCTGTGGGGCAACGCAGTTTTCTCACTCGCTTTGCGACTAGTCAGTTATATACGAATGGCCACACTAGGGCTCACATTTGGACTTGATTCTGTCAGCGCTCGGTTAAGCTCCACAGAAAATGATTCGAGTTTGCGCGCAATGTTTAGGCACAGCACTCGTATGCTGAGTTTCGTTGCCTTCCCTGCGATGATTGTAGTTTTCGTCCTTGCAGAGCCACTCTTAAGAATATGGATTGGCAAAAGTGTTGAGAATCCTCTCGAGGTTCTCCCATCAGCGGAAATACTTGTCAAAATTATGGTTCTAGGTCTTACTTGCCGCGCTATTTCTGATGGATGGATGAAACTTTTTTACGGAGCTGGATTCATCAGAAGATACGCACCTTATGTCCTTGCTGGAGGGCTATTCAATCCATTGCTCTCAATCTCATTTATTTATATCCTCCCAGAAAGTTCGAGTTTTACAGGAGCTGCAATTGCATACTCTTCCGTATTTCTCTTAATCCATATGTTCATCATGCCCAAGGTTACTTCACAAGAGGTCGGGCTAACTTGCTGGAGTGTTGTGTGCCCAATCTTCAGGCCACTATTCATCGCCATTGCGGCTTCACCTGCAATGTTTTTAGGTACATCTTTCATTAGTAATGGATCACTTAATTGGACTGGAGTACTAATAAGTATCGGCAGCTACGGCATCGCATATGGTATTGCAAGTTGGTTTCTTATGCTTACTCCAAGAGAGCGCAAAGGTGCAATTCGAATCGCACGTCAATTGTCTTCGCGGTAAATCTGTTTTCCGAAATCTTCAAAGTTTTCTTCTATTAGATCAACATATTCCTCTTCAACGTATTCGTCAATATCGTTATAAAGGGACTGCTCAAGATAACCATCACGAATATTTTGCCATACACATATAAAGATACTCGCTAGCACAACATGCAAATATGACCATGTGTATGTTGGCCAATATACAACTTGATTAAACAAGCCTTGGAAATACATTGCAAGCAATAGAACAACCAAGACGCTATACAGTAATGAATCTCCTGGAAGCATCCTTCGAACTTTCCAAATCATATATCCACAATACGAAGAATACACGGTTAAAATAACCATAGGCAAAGCAAACGAAGCCCCGCCAATATACATTAGATAGAACCATGCATTATGAGGGTGCTGGCCCACACCTGTAAGCGATTTAAAATACGACTCGCCGCTAGTACCAAGCAGACCAAATAATGGACGTTTTGGAAACACATTTTGCCAATATGCCCCCCAAATTTCTAATCGACCAGTCTCGAGCGAACCATATCGTTCGAAGTCTGCTTCTGCACCGAGTGAAAAAACAAATGGCAATGCTATTGCAGCAATAATTGCACCAAGCAATATCATAATCGGCCGTTTTGAAACAACAAATAAAATAGGGGCCATCACCATGATGATTGCAAGCATGGTCTGGCGACTTCCCGTAAGTAATGCCATGCCAATTGTAATTGCAAGCAAACCTAAAAAGAAAGGGCGCATTGATATCTTCTTAAAAGACATTGCGGCATATCCAAGCAATGGTGCTGCTAACGCAAACAACATCCCCGTTTGATTTGAATTTGAACCCCAAGGTTGAAAACGGCCCATGCCACGCAAAAAAGACTCCGTCGGAAATAAAATGAGACTTGAAATTGGCAATGCTAATGCAACAACAACGCCAATGGTCAATGCGTCTACAACTCTTTTTAAATCCGAGTACGAAACAATTGTGCGAGCAGTAAGAACACCCGCAAGAGTTACGCATACCCATTGCATTCGAAGGACGATGGCGAGCATCCTTTCTTGCACCGTAAGCACATAAAAAATTCCCATCACTGCTACAACTACGAATAACCATACTATTCCAGGTATGTGCCTCTTATGTCCAGGATGAGTCAACGCAGAAAATGCAATGAGCAAATAAGCACCACCTGAACTCAATTTAGCTGCTGCTGCGATCGGACCTAAACCGGTAGAACGCCCGACGCAGAGCCAAGGCACCAAAATCATCAGACTAAAGAAAAGTCGCTTGTCGAGTGGGATGATAAGGAATATAAAGACGAACAGCACAATAGGCGCCAAGAGGAGCGGATTCTGCATCACAAGTTGAAGATATATATCGGTTCGTTCCATATGGCAAAAGCTCTTACAGGGTATCGGTAAAGTGCACGCTTACGCTCTCTATTTCGACGAATTATGGTAAAACTAATATATGAATAAACAAATCTTCATCACTTTAACTGCTGTCTCCGTGCAATTTCAATTACATGCGGCAGCGGATTGGAGCCCTAAGGTCTACAACGCAATTAAGTGGACTGCACCAGACCAAGGGAAACAGACAATTTCATATACAACAAGTGTTGGAATCACTCGGATTCCAATGGCGTACCACGGTGGCGTAGACACAAACGCTTCGGGCGAAATAACCGAACAAAATATTCAGAAGTTCACCAATTGGACGGAAGAAAAAATTCCAAGAGATTATTGCGGACCTATCGTGATGGACTATGAACAGCCCTGGTGGAAATTGCTTGGACAAAAAACCATTCTACCTGAGCAGTTGCAAGAAATTGTACAGGTGTATAGCCAAGGAGTTGAAGTCGCAAAAGGAATCTTGCCTAATGCTCAATGGGGATACTGGGGTCTGCCCTTAAAGCGAAATACTAGTGACCAATGGCTTAATCAAGGAAATACTCTAGAACCACTTCTTACGCAATGCGGTGCACTTTATCCGGATGTTTACGACGCAAATAGAGGGCGAGATACTTCTGCTCAAGCGCAAAAACATATAGAACGTGTTCTTGAAGAAGCTCGTGGTAAAATACCAGTCTATGTTTTTGTATCCCCAAGATTTACTGGCGAAGGTGGAGACCACTCAAATTTCATCCCTGATGAAACATTTCTGAAACATGTAAATGGTGCCATGAAAGCGAAATGGGTAGATGCGAGTGGAATTCAGCACCGCATACAAGGCGTCATTCTATGGGATGCTTATGGATACACAGAAGAATCTCAATGGGATGAATTAGACACAAAGCACAAATATTATTTTCAACTTTTACAGGCACTTGTGTCTGCATGGGAAAAATCAATGGCGGGCTTACAAATTGAAACCGGCTTGCCCACTAATCCTATCTGCCAATACGGATTGCCCGAACCAATAAATAGCAAAAATGCAATTGATGATGCTCCAATACATATGACTGAGCAAAGTTCACCTCAACAAGAAAGTAATAAGAGAAATGCAGAAAGCGATCGGGTCTCAAGTGGTCGTATCAATAGTAATCGAATTACTGAATAATTATTTCTCGCCAGATTGCAGCTTCTGCAATTTGCGGAGAAATCGTATTCCTTTTAACGAGTTGCTATTTGCATTCTTTTTATCTCGCAGGACACTCTTTGGATTTTGCACATCCGCTGCATCTTTCCGTACTTCAGAGTTTAAGGCGCTCTCATCTAACTGCATTTCACCAGATTGCCGACCTTTATCCTTACGATCCCCTGTTTTTTTCTTCGCTTCTTCTTCAATCAAAAGTTGGTAGGAAATCTGAAATGCTTTGTGCTGTTCAAGCGAGAGCAATGCCCAGGCACGCTTTTGGTAATCCGTAACATTTGGTGCATGTGCCTGTATCTTCATCATGCGCTCCCTTGAATTTCTTATTGTTGCCATATCTACTTGATCTGTGTTTTTTTGTGTCTTGCGCAATTCTTTGATCTCTTTCCCATAAGTAGATTGAAATTCTTTTTGTGCATCTTGAAGCTCTGCAACAATCAAATTGAACTCCTCACGCTGTGCACTGTTCAAATCAATTGAACTATATACACTCATCCATAATCGAGCTTGGTCACGCTTATTAACTTGTGCAACTTTACCTGTTTCATTCAAGCGACGTTGTAGTAAATCTTCGCTGCTTACTTCTTCTTCAACAATTTCTGGCCCTGCCAGCAAACTATCTAAATTCGGTTCAGCATAGAGATGGCTTGAATACAAAATAGCTGAGGAAAGAAAATACGTAATGTGAAAATTCATAAGTAAACTCCTATTTGCATTGTTCTTACTTCAACGGACCAGTTCTATATATAATGCCATGATTCTTATAAGAAAGGATGAAAATGCCCTTACAACCTGCAAATCTTCGCAATGCGCTCGCATCAATCACTGATCCTGACTCCGGAAAGGACATTGTGACTGCTGGAATGGTCAAAGATATTCAAACTGTAGATAATGCAATTTCATTGGAAATTGAACTAAATTCAACAGATAGCGCACTTCAAAACCAAATGCGTGAAAAAATAGAATCTGCAATTCGACAGACAGCACGAGACGCAAGCGAAGTAGTAGGTGCTGTAGAGGTGAAGTTTGCAACGGACACGCGATCTGCAAATGAACGTGTTCGAGACGAAGGTAATCCACTGCCGCAAGTTAAAAAGATTATTGCAATTGGTGCGGGTAAGGGCGGAGTGGGCAAATCAACTGTGGCAACAACACTCGCTGTTGGGCTTGCACGCCAAGGATTCAAAATAGGTTTACTTGATGGCGATATTTATGGTCCTTCTATGCCAACCATGCTGGGGCTACATGATGAAGAATCAAAATCAGATGACAACATGCTAATTCCATTTGATGTGCACGGGATTAAAGCAATGACTATAGGAAAACTTGTTGAGCCAGATCGAGCTCTCATTTGGCGTGGACCTCGAGCACATAGCGCATTCAGTCAACTTGCCACTCAAACAAAATGGGGAGAACTAGATTATCTACTTGTTGATTTGCCTCCTGGCACTGGCGATGTGCCACTTTCTCTCGCTCAACTTTTGCCACTTACTGGCGCTGTAATTGTATGCACCCCTCAAATCGTTGCTCAAGATGATGCTCGAAGAGCAGTTCGCATGTTTCAACAGCTCGGCATTCCCATTCTAGGGCTTGTCGAAAATATGAGTTACTTTGTAGCAGATGAGGGAAAGGAATATGATATTTTTGGTCGTGGCGGCGGAGAAAAAATGGCTTCTGCAATGAATATCAATTACTTAGGCGGCGTGCCCATTCACCCAGACATGCGCATTGCTGCAGATACTGGCGAACCATTGCGGAACTGGGCAATCAATGACACTATGTCGAATGCGCTTAACCAGCTCTGTACAAATCTTAAGAACATTGCAGACACTGCGTCATCCGATCGACCGACTCTTACAATTTCGTAGGCTATTAACTCAGAAAAATCAACATTATAGATGTTACTAAACCATTACTTATGCCATGAACAACCATTGATGGAATGACTGTGCCACGCCATTCTCTCATCAAATTCATACCAATAGCAATACCCATGAGTGCTGGAATTGCTATCCATCCTTGCGGGTGAATAGCTGCAAAAATAAATGAAGTTAGTAAAACACTAAGCAATATATTCAATGCTAAGCCCCAATTTTTCAAGGAACTTCGTAGCTGACGATAAAGCACCCCCCGAAACATAGTCTCTTCCACAATAGGCGCCGCAATTGCTGCAAGTGTAAACAGCAAAATACGCACATCCCAATTCGATTCAGCAATTTCAAGAAAAATTGGATGTGCTCCTCCACCTGTTCCTTGAAAAGAATCACCTTCACTTAAAAATAATTGCTGAAGGAAAGCCAACAAGATGGTCCCAAAAACACCAGCAACTAAAAATGGGAGCATCATCCCATAGCCAGCAATTCCATAGCAAATTTCTTTTGCATAGCCAGAGCCAGCGGTCCAACCAATATCATCTTTAATTTCACGCCAATAAATACCTCGGATTCTTGCCCATACAAGGGAAAATAAGCTTAAGAAAAAAACTACCAATGTCAGCGACATCTTTGCAAACGGTAAATGCTGAAGTAAGACAAAATCGGCAAGTATTCCAGCGCATCCTTGCAACAAGGCGAAGAGGATTAACCAAAGCACAAAAACTTCTGCGTAAATACCATGTCGCAGCTTAGGTGCCAACATTCCAGTTTGGATTTTCCCAGAGCCTGCTTTGATAAATACGAGAATTGCTCCAATAAAACCAAAACAACCGAACGCACAAATGCCGACGAAGATAGTACCCACTATGAGAATTTTATTTTTGGCCGAGCGAATCAATTCATCCTTACGTTCCTGGGGTGCTTCAAGCAGTTCGCCAAACCAATCAAGTTGAGCGATTAGTGTATTTTTCTTATCTGGAATTTTCTCTCCACGGATTAGAATATCTAGTTGTTCTTGAACCTCATGCTGAGCTTCAGTAGGATCAATATGCTTAGATTCTAAGTCAGTGCTGAGACGAAGCGCCCCCTGCTTTGCAGCCTCCTTATCCTGTAGAAAAAGCATAAATGCGATATATCGCAGCCGCTGATCAACTGTTCCAATATCTAAAATATTTGCCTGAGCAGCAACTTCTCGATTTGCACCTAAAAGCTCCGACACCCCAAGTAAATATTCGGCTTGAATTTTGGTCAAAACAAGGCCAGCCATATCCTCAGATTTTCCTTCTGAAGAAGAATTAAATAACGTCTGAGCATATGCCACCCCAATTACAAGGCAAATAATGAGGGTCCATGCAACTTTTACGAATGGCGCGCTTTGTTCCTGAGTCATTTTTGTGTTTTTGCACATCTCTGAATGGTACTCTTTTCAAGTTGACAAAAGTGCCGTTTTTAGGTACATTTCCTCGTTCCCCAATAGTTTTTGAGGAATGAAGGAAAAGAATTATGCCCCGTCAAACTACATTTGCAAAATCTGGTGAAATTGAACCGCAATGGCTTCATGTCGACGCTGAGGGCAAAACGCTTGGTCGTATGGCAACCACCATTGCTACACATCTCATGGGCAAGAATCGACCTGAATGGACTCCGCATGTCCTATCTGGTGATTTTGTTGTAGTTACAAATGCTGAAAAAGTCAAAATGACTGGTAAGAAACTCGAGCAAAAAGCACAGCTCATCTACAGTGGCTATCCAGGTGGATTAAAGGCTCACAAATATAGTGACATGATTGAATCTCATCCTGAACGAATTATTGAACAAGCTGTACGTCGCATGTTGCCTAAAACTAAATTAGGCCGTGACATGTTCCGCAGATTAAAAGTCTACAGTGGACCCGTCCACCCACATACAAACCAAAAACCAGAGGCACTTGCCTGCTGATTTTTTTACGAATGCCTTAATCGTTGGGCATCCATTTACAAAGTTCTCAAGAGGGGCTCCAAGAGCTTACGAACAATGACAGACGAACAACAAACAAATCAATTAAGTGAAACAAAGTCCGCACCTACTACAAAGGGCACTCCAAAGGATGGCCATTGGTGGTGGGGCACTGGTCGCCGAAAGGCCGCAGTCGCGCGTGTACGCATCAAACCTGGGAATGGGACTTTTGATGTGAATAAAAAAGATTTAACCGAATACTTTACTGAACTTCGTGATCATAAAGACATCATGAAAGTACTAGAGAAAACAGGTACTAAGGGTTCACTTGATATTTATGTAAATACCAATGGTGGTGGTTACACCGGCCAGGCAGGTGCAATTATCCTCGGTCTCGGTCGCGCACTTGCAAAATTTGACCCCTCACTTGATGGGGCACTGCGTGCCAATGGTTATCTCTCACGAGATCCACGACGTGTTGAACGCAAAAAACCTGGTCAGCCTGGTGCACGACGAAGGTTCCAGTTCTCAAAACGTTAATTTCGTTCTACTCAAAAACCCACCGACTACTACTCGGTGGGTTTTTTAATTGCCGCGTAATCTCCTTGCAATCCAATTAGGTGTCTTATGAATAACATTAGCTATTTCCTCGACAGTAAGTGGCTTACCATTTAGACCATTTCGATACCTATACAATGCATGCAATTCTTCCGATTGAAGTCGTTCTTTCTGAGTACAACACTGAATCAATGATGACCAAGGTGCAATGTCAGCATACGGCATGGGGAACGTAAATTCTTTATTTTTAGCTGAGGCACGTTTCGTCTGAGGTATATGATCAAGCAAAGTCAATTTTCGATCAAGAATCGAAGATGGAGTCTTTCGAGCAGTATGACCTTTTGTTGGGTCTAACATCAAACAAGATTTGCCAACAACACCAATAACATGATGCAAAAGTGTGAACATTTGTTGTTCAGGCAATTCTCCAATCGGTCTACCCACATGCTGAACGGCGACGAAAAGAGCCGATGGCATCGCTTCAATAACAAGTGCCTGTAGAAGTAAAAAAGACCAACGCAAATCCGTCTCAATTCGATCGAGTTTTTTTTCAGAAGGAGAATATGGCAGTAATTGGATCGCATCTTGTGCACGCTTATTGAGCAAGTGCATCGCAGAAATAACAGTAATTTCTTCTGCATCCGTCCAACTATTACTTTGAAATTCAAAATCATGCAATTCGAAAATTGGGGGTGAAACATGAACCACTGCCGGGGCGCCTAAAATTACTTCTTCTGCGTCTTCCCTTGTAAAAACCTCTAAAAAAACATAATCAATCGATAATTGTTTCAATCGGCTCATACGTAATCTTGCAATAGCTTTTCGAAGTGCGCTGGAAGTACATTGATAATCTTGCTCAATTTCATACCAACTCACCCCTGTTTGTAGCTTATTCTCAATCTCACGAGCATCACTCCTGGTTAATGGATTCCGATCTATAAACAACTGATTTGCAATAGTAGATGCTTTTAAGAGCGAACGAACTGTTTCGTGCCCCCTGCTTGTATCGCTTGCAATTTCTGCAGCGACTTCGCTCAAAGTGCGCTTATCCCCTTGGTACTGAAGCGCAAGATTAATTAAATCCTCTTTTTCTTTCTTTGTCAATCGTGTGAACATAGAAGCGTTATCAAGTCGCTCTTTATTATTTCGCGTAAACTTTTCAAGAGATTGTGCATTACATCCAAGACGGCGTTTACCATCACAATCCGTAACCCAATAAAAAGGAAGACCCTCGTGTTTCAATCTGCCAATTGTCCTTAAAGAAACATTTAGTCTCTTTGCTATCTCCTCAGTTTTCAACATTCCGTCTGCAGGCAAGTTCATGCTGAAGGAAACCGTTGCGAGAAGTGCAACTAGATCACCAAGCAATGCGCTTCCTAGTACGAGCGTCTGTTTTGTATTGCTCTCTCGATTACCTGTGATTCGAAAAGTGATGTAATCGAATGGATATAGTGTCTCCTCATTAATATCGAAGATCAATTCTTCTGCATTTTGCAATTGAATATGCTGAACATGCTTCGGCGCATGAGAAATTTGCAACGCGAATTGTTGCAGTTGCTTTAAATGAAATCTTGGTGCAATGGGCATTACTTAATGAAGAAAAACTAATGGCTTGACTTTTTCGATAAAACCACATTTTTTTGACAACGCATAAAAAAGTTCAATCGATTTTATATGCTCCGTTTTAAAAGTGTACTGGATATAACTCGTCAAGTATAAAAATGCAAGTGGGCGTTCCCATCCGCGCTCATCAGCATATTCCGAAACAACTTGCTCTATTCGCTGTTCATTGCAAGCCAGTTGTCGCTCAAGAACCATAGATATTTTCTTAATAACATTATCTGGGGTGTTCGTTCGAGCAAACCAGGTAGCAAACACAAAAGGCAAACCCGTCAAATCCTTCCAAGCTTGACCCAAATCTACGCAATAGTCGTATTCATTTTCACAATGACTTGTAACTACTTTATCGCCAATCACCAACACTGAATCTGGCCAAGAAACATCGTCTCGTTTAATTGATTGAACATCTATCTTCACAATTTCCGGTCGAATTTTATATTTTTCAAATAATATGATTGCCATTAACGCAATGGATGTATGACTGTCAGAATCGCAATGTACAACTTTTATCTCTTTCAGTGGAACCCTACTGCAAAGTTGCACCGTCATAGATTCACCATCGCTACTTAAAACTCCAATTGGAAGAATGGCTAATTCCGCTGCACTTCGCTGATAGTCAATCGAAGATGCAAGAGCAACATCAATCGCTTCTATTTCTAGCTGACGAATCAATTCACTTGGCACGCGTGGGATAAGTTCAATGCCATCAATACAAGAAATCCCATGGATAAGCGGTGTCGCATTTAAAAAATTAACAACTCCTAATTTGATTTTTTGGTCAATAACAATGCTCATTTGTACATCATACCGCCCTAAGGAGTAATTAAGCACCCTTTCAAATCGTTATCGGTCTTAGAAACTATTTTAAATCTTTGGTTAACTTCTACAAATGATTATCCGATAGTAAGTGTGGAAAGATGTGTGTCTTCGAGCCCAAGTAACTAAAGCAACACACAAGGGACCGCTTACGAACGGACCCACCTACTATGCGCGTTTCTTGGGCTCGACGACATTAATCAAAAACTCTCTCTTCTCTCTCTAAAAACGCTTGTTCCCGTCACTCGTGACGGGAACCGTTTTTTATGCACAGTATTATTTTTAATTAGTAAAAAGAATATGTTTAAGCTAATGCGCGCCTATCTTTCTTTATGCAAACTACTTCTTCCTCTGATACAGAATATGTTCGAAGAACTTTCGGAGAAATTCTACTTAGAATAGCATGCGGCACCACCCTGGCAACATGAGCTATTTTCTCAAGCGTTGCATGAGAAGAATCATCTGTTGATATAAGTTCAATTCCACATCCGACACCTGTCTTTGAAATATCCGTCAAATCAATAGCAATCTGATCCATGCAAACACTTCCAACAACAGGCGCATCTCCAAGCGCATTTACAAATTGGTCATCGTAGACACGAACATACGCGCCTTGCCTGTCTCCCTCAGCGCCTACTCCCATCGGATACCCGGAAGCATAACCCACTGGAACGATACCAATTGTTGAATCGCGTTTTGTTGTCCATTTACCTGAGTAGCCTACGTGCTCCCCTGCCTTGACAGATCGAACATGTGCAATTCTTGTTCGCCATGAAATAACCGGTCTTGTTCCTTGAAGTGGCGGAACGCCATTTGGTACTACGCCTGTCCAGGCCAAGCCAACTCGAACCATATCGCGGTGCGACCAATTCCACTGAACGGTGGCTGCTGTATTGGCTTCATGAATCCGACAATTGGAAGGTAGCGGTTGCTGCAATTGCGAAATCACTCGATCAACTCTTTGATGCTGGAGAACTGTTAGCTCTTTATCATGTACAGCAGAAATAAAATGTGTCATTATTCCTGTGAGTCGAAAAAGCTTATCAGCCAAAATTGACTCTATAAGCGAAGCGGCTTCATCGGTCGGACATCCACCGCGATGTAATCCTGTGTCAATTTTCAGTTGCACATTAATTTGCATTCTAAAATGCCTCGCCCAAGCAGCAAGTGAATCAAGATGTGCGCGATCATGAACTACAAGATGCACCACTCCTTGAGAAATTCCATGATAAATGGGGTGGCTTGGATCTATGAAATAGACTGGCGCAAGAACAAGCAAAGGTCTAATAACGGGCACTGAAAGCAAATCACCCGCTTCTTCAGGGCTATACACTGCAAACATTTCTGCATAGTTGCTCAAGCGGGAGGCTACTCGAACTGCACCTAAACCATAGCCATCTGCTTTTACGACTGCACAAAATCCGCACTTTTCACCGATATGTCTACGAATAGCTACACAATTCTGATCAATTGCATTTAAATCAATCTGAACCATGCTGTGTTGTAATGTTTTATACGTATGCATCCGTGCAATTCACAATATAACCCAAAAAATCTACCAGTACTCTTATACTACACTTTTATCGTCCACTATTCGATCGCATCACCAGATCAATTGGAAACAAATGACTACACCTAAAATTGATCTTGAAATATTTGATACAGAACAGACATTTGCTGACATAGGGTTAAACGAATCCTTGCAAAAAGGTGTTGCTGAAGCTGGCTTCACAAACCCGACAGTTATCCAATCAAAACTTATTCCACTTGCTCTAACTGGATCAGATGTTCTTGGACAGTCAAGAACGGGATCTGGTAAAACTGCAGCTTTTGGTCTTCCTGCACTCAATATCCTCAATGAAGAAGATGCCTATGGTGCACTCATTCTGGTTCCTACACGAGAATTGGCTATTCAAGTTGCCACAGAACTCGAACAACTAGGCAAGTACACCAATATAAAAGCTGTTCCCATTTATGGCGGCCAGAATATCAATACACAAATCAAAAAGCTAGAGAAACGGCCACAAATAATTGTAGGGACCCCGGGCCGAGTTATGGATTTGCACCAACGCGGAAATCTCCCATACGATCAAATTAAGATGGCTATTCTTGATGAAGTTGACCGCATGCTTGACATTGGTTTTCGTGATGACATCCGAAAAATCCTTGGAGGCTTACGCCAAAAACACCAAACATTATTTGTTTCAGCAACTATTTCAGATGAGATTAATCGACTATCTAAAAAATATATGACTGATGCTAAACAACTTGATGTCACTTCCTCATCTGGAAGTTTAACAGTTGCACAAGTCACCCAAGAATATTTGCCCGTGCAACCATGGGACAAACAGCGATTGATGTACCATTTGTTGACCCACGAAGAAGCGCCGATGACACTCATCTTCTGTAAAACAAAAGCGACGGTTGATAAGCTCACACGTTTTCTACAAAGGAAAAAAATTGATGCTGCTGCCATTCATGGAGATTTGCAACAGAGTAAGCGCAACAGTGTGATGCAACAATTACGTGATGGTAAACTTACTGTACTCATAGCGTCAGATTTGGCTTCGCGAGGAATAGATGTTGAGAACATCACGCACGTTGTGAATTATGATGTTCCAGAAGACCCAGAAGTATACGTCCATCGGATTGGAAGAACAGCACGGGCAGGTCGCAATGGTGTCGGATGGATGTTTGTTACACCGGAGCAAGGTCAAATGCTGACACAAATCGAAGCGCTAACAAACGTTGAAATACCCATAAAAGAATACCCAGACTTTGAGCCAGGGCCAGAACCGAAAATTGTTCGTGAACGCAAAAAACAAGAAGAAAAACGAATCGAAGAGTCACGTCAAGGAAAAAGTCGAACGAAAATTGATGTTCCAAGTGAACAAGAAGGCAAAGATGCTGCAAGTTTCCCTGGTGGGATTGTGCCAAAAGGTTTGCCAAAGAAAAGCATGGGCGGCAAAGTACGTACTCGCAGGCGATGACTCTAATAATCTCTGAACATGTAAAACAGGCCATGCACTCTGGATATCCTGTTGTTGCATTAGAAACTGCTGTACTCACTGCTGGATTGCCAAAAACATCGTGGAGAACTCGATACGGCCATTGCCCTTCTTACATTGATGAATCTCTTCCCATCAATATTGCGCTTGCTCAAGCAATGAACACACGCATCGCAAGCAAAAATGCAATGCCAGTATGGATTGGTGTTCTAGATGGGGTTCTTCATATTGGATTGAGCCCAGATCAATTAAACAAACTAGCCCGTGATGAAGATGCAGGAAAAGTTTCCTACGCTAATATTGCAAATACCATCAATGAAGGAAAATCGGCTGGAACGACTGTGGCCACTACATTGCTTGCGTGCAAACTTGCCTCACCAAAAAATCCAATTCGTGTTTTCGCGACAGGTGGTATCGGTGGAGTACATAAGAATTGGACGATAAATTTCGATGTGTCTGCCGATTTACTCGCGCTTGCCTCAACACCCACGTGTGTCGTAGCAAGCGGTGCGAAATCTATTCTTGATTTACACGCTACTGTTGAGTCACTTGAAACGCTCGGCGTGCCGACGCTTGGGTACAAGTGCGATAGATTCCCGCCATTTATAGAACAGTCATCCAATAAAGACCCACATATTACAAAGACTAATTCTTCCGAAGAAATTGCAAAAATGTGCAACACACATTGGAAATCGCTCTCATTATCATCTGCGGTACTTGCCGCTGTGCCTGCCCCAGAAACAACCGCCCTTAAGCGTGGAAGCATGCAAAGTGAGCTTGCAATTGCGGAGAAATCTTGGGCCGAACAAGGATTACCCTCAGCCACTCGGACTCCCTTTCTCTTAGATGCTTTGGCCACAGCAACAAAAGGCAACTCACTTATTGCAAATCTTGAACTCTTATGTAATAACGCATCAGTAGCAGCAGAATTATCCGTATGTTATGCCCAATTGAATTGATTTCGCTATAATGCCACCAAGGGGATTTGGGGGTTCAGGTACAATATGACAAAGACGAACCAAACTGAAACAGTTACGGGCATCCTTGATTGGGCGACTCCGCATGAGGGGCGTATTCGTCAATGGAATAATGGACCAGTAACACAGGAATCCGACCCATACGTTCCCGCAAAATTCAAAGATGAATACCCACTGCGTAATGGGCAGATGCTCACTACAAGAGTAGTTCAAAAAAAATCTAAAAATAAAAAACCTGGAAAACCGCGGAATGTCAGACCCGTTGTCTCTGAAATTACTGCGATTGAAGGTATCAAACCTGATGAATACGCGAAGCATGTCCCATTTGAAGAGATGACTGTTATTGATCCAAGCCCACGTATACATTTAGAATATAAAGGGTGCCCCCCTGCATGCCGCCTCATTGATTTATTCTGTCCAATTGGATTTGGAACACGAGGACTCATTGTTGCACCGCCAAAAGCAGGGAAGACCGTACTTCTTCAAAACATAGCGCAAGGTATTCAGAATAATCACCCCGAAATTGAAGTAGTCGCACTCTTAATCGATGAACGACCTGAAGAAGTCACTGAATTTAAACGCACAGTTCCTGCCGAAGTCCTAGCCTCATCAAATGATCAAGATGTTGACGAACATATTGAACTTGGCATCATGGCAATCGAACGAGCAAAACGGAAACTCGAAGCAGGCAGAGATGTTGTTGTACTCCTAGATTCGTTAACAAGGCTTGGCAGGGCATTCAATAACTCAAAGAAATATGCTAGTGGTGGCAGAACCATGTCGGGTGGTCTTGACTCAAAAGCACTTGAGGTTCCAAAGCAACTCTTCGGTGCTGCGCGCAACGTCGAACAACAGGGTTCACTTACTATCATCGCAAGCTGCTTAGTAGATACAGGCTCAAGAGCAGATCAAATCATATTTGAAGAATTTAAAGGTACAGGCAACATGGAACTCATTCTTGACCGTTCCATTTCCGAACAACGGCTCTTCCCAGCTATTAACCTGGCGGCTTCTGGAACACGAAAAGAAGACCTGCTCATGGGCGCAGCTGAATGCAAAACAGTTATAGCACTGCGAAGAAGGTTATTAAATATGAAACCTACCACGCAAATACAGCAACTACTTGCAGCTCTTGAACGATCAGAAACAAACGAACAACTCATAGGCGGATAATGGCTAAACAAACAGACCCACGTCTTATGCAGGCTATGCAACTTCTCGCGCAAGGCAATGCGAAAGATGCGGAGACAGTTTGCAGAACGGTGTTGTCGGAAAAAAAACGTGATGACCTTGCAATGGCATTACTTGCACAAGTTTGTAACTCAACCGGAAAATATAAAGAGGGAATGGAACTTATTAGATTAGCCATTGCAAAGAATGGTAAGCGCGCGGATTACCATGGATTGCTGGCGGATATGCTTACAACACAAGGTGATTTCCGCAGCGCACTTCGATCCTACGACCAAGCGTTGAAATACGACCCTGGTCATCAAGGGTGCATTGCTGGAAAAGCAAATACATTTTTGCGGCTCGATGAGATCGAAAAAGCCATCAAAATAGTTCTACCTCTAATCAAAAAAGGAAATGAACAGATCAACATTGCTATTGTGTATGCAAAGGCCCTTATTGAAAATGATGAGCCAATCGAAGCAAGCGATGTGCTTCTACGACATTTGCCTGCAAAGAACGAGTCCCCTGAAGTAAGAAGAACGCTTTACTTCACACTTGGCAAAGCAATGGAAAAAGCAGGCGAACATAAAAGCGCATTTGAGTCCTACGAAGAAGGCAACAAGCTCTCTTATTCTGCTTTTGACCTTGACTCGCTCGTAAATCAGCACGATGCCATAATTAAAACATTTTCAAAAAGTTCCTTCCATACGCTACCAAACTCGACAATTGATAGCAGTGCCCGCGTATTCATCGTTGGCATGCTTCGTAGTGGTTCTACATTGACAGAACAGATTATTGATTCACATCCAAATGGCGCTGGCCTTGGCGAACTCGAAACACTCCCAAAAATATTGCATGAAGAAATCAGCGACCGACCATGGGAATCGCTAAAAATTGATGAAATCAATCATATTGCAAAAAGATACATGCAAGAGTCGGCAAGCAAGCAAAACATAACAGCAGTAATCGACAAGCAATTAGGAAATTACCAAAACCTCGGTTATATTCGTAAATTATTTCCAAATGCAAAAATTATTCATTGCACACGCGACCCCCTCTCAATGGGCCTTTCTTGCTTTGCACAAAAGTTGCCGCCTTACACCAATGCATGGGCAAGCTCACTCCATAGTATTGGACATTTTTATAATGAATATATGCGACTAATGAGCCACTGGAATGAATTACTCGGCGATTCCATGCTAACAGTGTCGTACGAAGAACTTATTGAAAATCAAGAATCAACAACACGCAATATTCTTGAGCATGTGGATCTTGATTTTAATCCTATGTGCTTAGAGTTTTGGAAAAATGGGCGCGCTGTACTGACACTTAGCCAAGACCAAGTCAGAAGGCCAATATACCGTTCTTCTGTGGCCAGACACGAACGATTTGGCGAGTTAATCAATCCCCTTCGAGATGCGCTTGGATTGTAGAAGCACCCTGAAATCTAAAAGACAACACCCCAGTCAAAGACTGGGGTGTTGTACGAGTTAGCTAAAAATTAGCTGGAGTTGTCACAATTACTTGCGACGACGGCGTGCAGAGAGTCCTGCTAGGCCCAAGAGAGCCAAAGCGCCTGGAGCTGGAACTGTGTTAAAGCTAACATCAGCTGCTGTCCAGTTAGAGCCATCTGCATTTTTGCCTTGCAGATTAATTGTGCCATATACACCTTCGCCTGCGGCGACAGTGAATTGACCAATCAACACTGATCCACCAACTTCGTAGACTTGGGAATCATCTGGAGTCGCAAACCATGAACCATTGTCGGTCCAAACTGCTCCACCAGCTTCAAATCCAGTCCAGTCAATTCCAATGTCTAGCATCGCGTTGCCAGTACTAGTGGATAAACCAATAGTAACAAAGCTGTCGTACATTAGACTTGGAAAAATTGGAAAGAATGCTGGATTCATCCCGGCAACAGTAGCTTGACCAAAAGCGTTTTGGTAAAAACCTGTTCCTGTGCCAGCGATGCTTAAAGCAACGGAATCGTCGCCATATACAGCATTCAATTGATCACCAGTATTTACATCAGCATAAATCATGTAAGTGTCACCATAAGCCGATGAGTCCATCGTCCATGAAACACCATTAAAGTCTGCTGTTGCAGTACCTGCAAAGATAAGTGTACCTACTCCGGCTGTTAAGCCTAAAAGTTTTGCATTGTTCATAAGAACACTTCTCCTTCTTACTCGCTACCTCGATTCGTTCGAGGACAAACGAGAGAACATTTGTTCTCCAATTTCCTGCTAGCGCACAAGTGCGCCAACTGCTTCCAACAATACATTAACAGAGTAAATAGCACTTTCAAGGCTGAAAATCAGAATATTTTTGGATTTTTGACGTCCGAAAATGGTTATTTATCCAAATTAACACCTGCATTATTTGCACAAGGATATTAGCTGCCAAAAAAACAACGCCCCGATGTAGGATCGGGGCGTTGCGAAATACACAATAAACGTAGGGTTTATTTTCGACGACGTCGGGCTGAAATACCAGCAAGACCTAGAAGTGCAAGTGCACCAGGTGCTGGAACAGCGATACTTTGACCTAATACCGTCCAGTTTGAACCGTCAGCATTTTTGCCTTGTAAGTTCACTTGACCGACTAATTCACCATCTGCCAAAGTAAATTGACCAATAAGGACACGGCCATCTACTTCATAGACTTGAGCATCATCTGGAGTTGCAAACCATGAACCATTGTCCGTATCGATTGCACCACCAGCTTCAAAGCTACTGAAGTTAATTCCTATGTCTAACATTGCATTCCCAACGCTTGTCTCAAGACCGATAGTCACAAAACTATCGTATACAAGACTTGGAAAAATTGGGAAGAACGCTGGGTTCATTCCAGCAACAGTAGCTTGGCCAAAAGCGTTTTGGTAGAAAGAACCACCAGCAGCTTCGATATACAATGAGTTATCAGCATCACCATACACAGCATTCAATTGGTCGCCTGATCCGAGATCAGCAAAAACTTGAACCATTGTGCCGTAATCAGTTTCTGTAACCTCATGTGAGATTCCTTGGAAATCAGCCGAAGCAACACCTGCAAAAATGAGAGAACCCATTCCAGCAGTTAAAGTTAGTACTTTTAAATTTTTCATTATGTTCTCTTTCTTTCTCTTATTCGATTTGAATTTTGAAAACTATCTTCATTTCCACCAAATCAGATGAACGTCATCTGGCTTGGCTGCTTCCGAATTAAACATACATCACCATTACAAAAGGACAAGCCATTAAAACCAACAGAATTGGAATCTCTCAACACTATCTTGCGCAAATCTCCTAAGCTAACATGCACCTGCTTTTATTAACAATAAAAGCATTTTTTATTGGTATAACCAATCAATATTTTGTAAAAAACAACGCCCTAATCAGAACGATTAGGGCGTTGCGAATCTGCTTATTAAGCAAGTTGCCGTATTACATACGACGTCGGCGTGCCACAACAGCGGCAACGCCAAGAAGTGCAAAAGCACCAGGCGCTGGGATAGCGCCGTTTGTGAACTCCGCAGCAATTGCTGTCCAGTTTGATCCGTCAGCACTTTTACCTTGCATGTTCACTAGGCCGTTAATGGTATCGCCTGCCGCAACAGTAAGTTGAGCAAATAGCACTTGACCACCTACTTCATACACCTGTGCATCATCTGGAGTTGCAAACCATGAACCGTTATTCGTATCAATTGCGCCACCAGCTTCAAAACCAGTCCAATCAATCCCAATGTCTAACATTGCATTCCCAACGTTTGTTTCAAGACCGATAGTCACAAAACTATCGTATACAAGACTTGGGAAAATTGGGAAGAACGCTGGGTTCATCCCAGCAACCGTAGCTTGTCCAAAAGCGTTTTGGTAGAAAGCACCATCTGAACTAATTGATAATGCATTATCTGCATCACCATAGACTGCATTCAATTGATCTCCAGCATCAACGTCAGCAAAAAACTGATACGTTTCGCCGTATTCTGAACTCGTCACCGTCCATGAGATGCCGTTTAAGTCTGCCATTGCTGTTGAAGCGGATGCTGCAACAATAAGGCCAGACACAATGAGGGGGGTCCTCCTGACTTCCATATGTTCCTCTCCTTTTTATAATTGGAACACACTCATCCATGTCTTCTAGAACTGCACTAGAAGCTCTTTCTCCCATTACGAACAAGGTCCGGTAATGGCTTTAAAGTGGAAATTAGCATTGGTAAAAATAACATGCAAGTAACAAAATCGTGGTTTAGGGCTCAAGGGCTAATTCTTTGTGCGTAAGTGCCCTATTCGCAGAGTGTTTTGTCACAAAAAAAAAAAATAAAAAACCGCCCTGGTAAACACCAAGGCGGTTTTACAAGTGAATACACTTGCTCTCTCTTATTTACGTCGACGTCTCGCACAAACACCTGCAAGTCCAAGAAGCGCGATTGCACCTGGAGCTGGTACTACTGCGGAATCGAATGCAACACCTCGATATTGCCAGTTTGACAGGTCAGCATTTTTACCTTGTACATTTACTACACCGTACACGTGATCACCAAACTCTACTGTGAATTGTCCAAGAAGCACCCTTCCACCAACTTCATACACCTGCGCATCATCTGGGGTTGCAAACCATGAACCATTACTAGTTTCTAAATTTTCACCATCGTAATGGCTGCCACCCATAACATTACCTTCAAAGATTGACCAATCCACTCCAATATCAAGCAAATTGTTGCCCGTGTCTGTCTCGAGACCAATTGTTACAAAGCTATCGTACTGAAGGCTTGGGAAGAAACCAAAAAGCGCTGAGCTGGGAGCTTTGTGTGAACCGAATTGGTTTTGATAGAAACCGTTATCTGAACCAATCGTAAGTGCATCCACCGAATCGCCAAAAATTGCATTCAATTGATCACCCTCATCAACATCCGCATAGACTTTAAATGTTGTGCCATACGCGGTAAGTGTTTCGTCAAATGAAATACCATTAAAATCTGCATTCGATGAACCGACTACAAAAAGTGACCCCACTACTGTTGCTGCGATTGTAAAAGTTTGCTTATTCATTGTGTTGTTCCTCATGTCTTTTGTTTTTCTTTACCTTGTTGTCGCAAATGAATTATCACATTTGCCCCTACACAATCAATATGCATCAGAAATTCATAAGAGCAATTGGCACTCAGGCATCAATTCATCCACTGTTCAGTCTGTACGGTTTATACGTTTTGTATGCCCAAGGCAAGCCTATAGAACCCTCAGCGCAGATTCTCTTATAGGACCCCTAAGTTTTGTTCCAAGTGCATTGAAAAACCGCCGCTACCGAAGTAGCGGCGGTTTGAAGGTCGATTGTTACAGTTCGTCCGGTACCAAATGGCGAACTGTAAATGTCAATGCAAAATTACTTGCGTCGACGGCGACTTACAACGCCAGCAAGACCAAGAAGTGCAATAGCACCTGGAGCTGGAATCATGTTGAACTCGAAAGCTTGATCTCGAGCCTGGAAGGTCTCGAAGTCGCCAGCCTTACCTTGTAGGTTAATGACGCCGCTTACGCTGCTGTCCATACCATACATAGTAAATTGACCCACCATTACGCGAAGGTCACTACCAGCAAGAACTTGCGCATCATCTGGAGTTGCAAACCATGAACCGTTATCGGTTGAGATTGCTCCACCAGCTGCAAAGTCAGTCCAGTCAACACCAATGTTAAGCATTGCATTGCCTGTGCTGTCTTCAAGACCGATTGTTACCCAACTATCCAAAGCTAAGCTTGGGAAAAGTGGGATTAATGCGGGGTTAATTTCTGCACTAGTATTGCCACCAAGAGCGTTTTGGTAAAAACCATTTGATGATTCAATAAGAAGTGCATTATCTGCGTCGCCGAATACGGCATTTAGCTCATCAGTTGCAGCGCTAAAGTTAGCGAAGATTTGAGCTGTCCATGTGCCATCGCCATTGTCTACGTTAACGGATGTAAGTCCGGTGTAGTCAGCCATAGCGGAGCTTGCAATAAGCGAACCAGCTGCAATTGTGAGTGAAAGCGTTGATTTTTTCATTTGCTTTCCTTCCTCTTTTTCTTTCTAAAAATTCTAGATCTAGTTAAAAACGTACGTTGGTGATTGGATTCCTGCCATCTAGAGCTGACTTAGGGGCAATAGGCCAATCATGTTCCCCAACAGGTTCGTTATTCGCAGTATTGCTTTGGTCGGTTCCCACAACCTTGCACTGAAATCTCTTCCCTGTCGAGATAGGTAAAACTCTCGTTCCACCAAACATTTAGAGAATACCTATTGATGCGTCTCAGTCAACTTGAAAAGTTGACTTTTTACACCAAACCAGTAAAAAAAACCCAATAAGTTGCCTATTTTGACAACTTGTGCTTTTCAAGGTTACCAATTAATAAAAGTGGGCCCGAACTAGTAATTTCAACTTCTACAATCGAACCAATAAGACTCGATGCTTGCTCTTCAGAATCGACATCAAACACACAAATCAAATCGCCAGCCGTTCGCCCAGAAAGTTGAACTTTAGCGGATTCCCACTTAAGCTCTACTCCCTTTTTAGCTGATTTCGGACTAATGCGTTCTACGAAAACCTCTACAGACTTGCCTTCATAGGCTTGATGTACTTCTGCACTTATTTGACCGCCAAGATCAAGCAAAGCATTAAGTCGATCGCGCTTTAAGGCGCGAGGAACATCATCTTCAAATCGATTGATTGCAATAGTTCCAGGCCTCGGCGAATAGTGAAAAACAAAATTATTTTTGAATCGCACACGTTTTAATAGTTCACGAGTTGCCTCGTGATCTTCATCAGTCTCGCCGCAAAAACCAACAATAATATCGCCTGCTATTTCAACATCTGGAATAATTGCTCGTGCTCGATCAATAAACTCTATATATTCCTCAACTGTATATCCACGATTCATTTTCTTAAGCATCCTGTTAGAACCAGACTGTGCTGGAACATGCAAATAATTACAAATACGGGGGCAGTCGCGCATTACTTCAAGAATATCATTGCCAAAATCAATTGGATAACTCGTCACGAATCGCAACCGCTGCAGTTTGGGAACTTCATCATGAATTCTTTGGAGTAAATTTGCAAATGTCGTGATAATTTGATCAGTATCAATCGGTTTCTTAAACGCCGTCAATCCTGGTCCTATTTGCGGAACTTCTTTGCCCTCTTTATTTAATGCAATTCCATGGCTATATCTGTAATGGTTCACCGTCTGACCAAGCAAAGTAATTTCAACCGCCCCACTTGCAACAAGACCCCTGCACTCTTCTACAATTGCATCGGGTGGTCGATGTACTTCAGCGCCTCGAGTATTAGGCACAACACAGTAGGTGCAAAACTTGTTACAGCCACGAGTAATACGTACATAAGCAGATTTACCTGATGTTTTTCTAAAATCGGGATTAAACGCCCTCGATAAGTCCAGCAATTCTAAATTGTCATCAGCAGCTGAGAGTGCTGAAGTTCTTCTTGAACGATTACCCTGCAACGCTGCGCGGTCTGCTGTACTTTGACGTTCCTCCATTTGTGCGTTCTGAAGCAATGTTGGCAATCGGTCAAGCTCGCTCGGGCCACAGATAAAATCAATCTGCGGATATTTTCCGAGAAGTTTTTTACCCTCACGCTCAGGCAAACAACCAAGCATACCTACAACTACTTCGCGGCCACCTTCTTTTTCAATACCTAGTTCACCTATTCGGCTCAGCACTTTATTTTCTGCTTGCTCTCTTACGGAACAGGTATTAAAAAGCACCACATCGGCCAAATCTCGATCCTCTCCAAACGAATAACCTAATGCAGCAAGTTGCCCCTGAACAAGTTCACTGTCGAGTTCGTTCATTTGGCAGCCAAATGTTTGAAGAAAAATAGTTTTTATGTCTTGGGATGTCTTCATTTGAACGTTGCATAGTATGACCTAATCCGACCCAGATTGTGTGGCTAAAGCCCCGATACAGTCGATACTTATAAAATATGCGTGCTGGACAAGGAATTATTGTGATTTCCATCGCCCTACTGATGCTTGGTGTCATCATGGTGAATTCTGCTGGCATGCAAATATCACAACAACCTTTGCATCTCAGCGACATTCTGACAAGCAGACCCACCTTACTAGCGTTATGTGCAATTATTGCTATGTATTGCGGGAGTCGATTCCCTTTAGGCATCTTGCAAAAATCCCTATGGAAGGTCCCGCTGGTGCTCTGGCTATTTCCCATCACAATAGTGTTGCTTCTTGCAGTTTACGCACCTGTAATTGGAAGGGAAGTCAATTATTCAAATAGGTGGATTGATATTGGAGGATTCAATTTCCAACCAAGTGAAATCGCGAAGTGGTCAATGGTGTTACTGGTAGCGTTTTGGTGCTCCAAATATTTTACAAATATGCAAAATTTTTGGAAAGGTTTTATCCCGCCCATGATTGGCATTGGTTCGATAGTCGCAATTATTGCTGTAGAAGATTTAGGAACTGCAGTCTTAGTGTTTATAGTCGCATGCACAATATTATTTGCATCTGGAGCGAAGCTTGTCTACTTCGCCTCTCTTGCTCCCATCGGGGCCGGAGGACTTGCCTTCGCCTTACTATCAAGTCCCTATCGATGGGCTCGTATCCAAACCTATCTTCACCCGTTTGAAGCGCCCGAAGGAGATGGCTATCACATCCTCCAATCAATGTCCGCCATTTCGGAAGGCGGACTCGCCGGATTAGGATTAGGAAATGGAATCCATAAATTTGGTTATCTTCCAGAAGACACAACCGATTTTATCTATTCAGTCATTTGCGAAGAATTAGGTATTTTTGGATCTTTTGCAGTTGCATCCTTGTATGTAGGTTTAGTTGTGTTGGGAGTACTTATCATTAAAAAGACCACAACTACTTTTCAGCAACTTCTTGCACTCGGCATCATAACGACAGTAGGTTTCCAAGCAGCCATGAATATCCTTGTTGTAACTGCACTTGTACCAACAAAGGGGATTGCACTTCCTCTACTAAGCAATGGTGGAACAGGCTGGTTACTAACTGCTTTCTGCATAGGCCTTATCGATGCAATCGATCGAAACAATGAGTCATCCGTTACCAAGTTAAACCATCAGACAACAAGCTTTAGTCGAACAAATGCCTAAGATTCTCATCGCTGGCGGTGGAAGTGGAGGGCATGTTGCACCAGCAATTGCATCGGCCGAAGCACTTTCTGCACTTGGATGCAATGTGACACTCGCTCATTCAACACGAACGATTGATCACTCAATGGCAAGTCAAACACCTTTTGAACGCATTGAGATGAAAGCAAAACCTTTTAAAACAAGCCCCTTAGGTTTTTTGCGTTTCACAAAAGGATTTATTAATACAAATAAACAAATGTCTAAGTACATACAAAAAAATCGAATTGATTGCGTACTTGGTACCGGTGGTTTTGTTGCTGCACCTGCAATACATGCAGCAAGAAAAATGGGATGCCCCACAGTACTTCTTAATTTAGATGACCCGCCAGGAAAAGCTAATGCGCTTGCCGTGCGATGGGCTGACAAAGTACTCTCCACCGTAAACTGCCAGCTCCAGAATATGAAGCTCATCGCGCCTCCACTGCGCTCATGCGTCATTGCTCAAACGAAAGATATTGCTAGCTATGAAAAGTATCAATGTGATCCGCAAAAATTAACGCTACTAATCACCGGAGCTTCGCAAGGCGCATCCACGATTAATGTTTTTATCCCTGAACTTGCCAAACGCAATACTACCGCATTTCAAGATTGGCAAATCGTACATATTGCCGGGGCTGGAAATGTTAAAAAAGTTGAAAATCTCTGGAGAAAAACAAGCATTAAATTTAAGGTCATTGATTTTGCGCATCACATGGGCGCACTCTGGAGCATCGCCGATCTAGCCATTACTCGCGGCGGGGCAAACACCATTGCTGAAATAGGTTTCAACGCAATCCCCTCAATTGTTATGCCATACCCTTATCACAAAGATGATCATCAACGAATAAATGCTCTTAGCCTGGAACGTGTTGGCGGTGTACGAATCGAAACAGATTACAAAGATACCGAAGCGAACATTCAGCATTGTGGCGCCACTTTGTTAAAACTATTAAACCAACACAAAGAGCGATTTCAAATGCACCAAGCACTCACCTCCCTCCCTATCGAAAACGGAGCTGAAGTGATTGCAAGGACCTGCCTAGGGCTTATCTAAAGCGCTACATTAGGTTTATTAAATACTTTTCATTGGCCTTTTAACAAAAAGAAGAGTATTCTTACAAGTAATAATATGGAAGATATTCGTAACATCCTTATATCAAGATGCATTATGTTGGTGTCATCTGACCATCTAAATATCTCTCAGCGGATTATTCAAGAATATGAATTAGACGCGATGGTGGAGTATCATCCTGCACTCGCAATGGCTGAATTATGTCTTCTCACGAAAGAGCTAAAGAACAAGCAAGCGTGGAAAGATAACAGGGAAATGGCTAATCTCATCATTATTCATCCGCATACTTTTGCCGGCGCAGATGAAATGTGTCGAGCTGTCAGAAAACACCTTCCAGAAGTCAACATAATTGAACTCAAAAATGGCAAGCTCGCTTTAACAACACCACATGAACATGCCCTTGATGTCCTCGAAGAACCACCAATTATTGTTTCGGATACTATCGATGCAAATGAACTTAATATGTTGTTGGATATTCCTATCAGTAGGGAAGACGAACAATGACGCACCGCATGAAACAGAGTGCTATCGTGTTTACAGGCAAATTTGATGAACATTTGCTTACAACAGTTGAACAACCAGTACAAACATCTCGAACCATGTTTGACACAATAGGTAAAATCGCGTCTTCTACAGCCAGTGAACCAATCGAAGCCGTCGTTATTGATGATGCTTTACTAGAAAATAACCCTGAAGAAAACATCGACTCTATCCGAAGAATCGATCCTACGATTATTGTGATTGTCTCAAGTAATACAGTTGTTCATCAAGCTGATGCCTGTGTGCCGAAAATGCCGACAGCAGCATTGTTGCGCTCTGCCATTGAAAATGTTCATTCTGAACCAGAATTACTTAATACAGATATACCCATCGATCTTGATACAGTCCTTGGCATAGCTGATGAAATAAAACTCGAACACGATTCATCGCCGCTAGGAGATGTTGACCTTGTCCGCTGCCTCATGCATTCCCCAGCAAAGTTTAAAGAGACACTCGTTAACCTACTGAAAGAACAAACAAAATGGTCTTATTGTGCCATTGTAAGCGCAGAACTAGATGCGCCTGAAACTTCTCAAGTCTCCCCTTTAAGATATGGGCATAATGAGCATGGATTCATTGCCGCCATTGGGTCAACTACTGAAGATTTGCTCCGATGGTCTCGATGGGCCGCTTGTTGGCTAGATTTAGCAAGGCGACAAAGAGAACTTAAACTACTTGCGTATCAAGATGAGCTCTCAGGAGCATGGAACCGGCGCTTTTTACGCACATGTTTATCTAGAGAACTGCAAATTGCACGAAATACAAGACGCCCCTTAACCGTAATGATTTTTGATATTGATGATTTCAAACATTACAATGATCGGTGGGGGCATGATGCGGGCGATGAGATTATCCGTGAACTTGTGAAGTTACTTCGTGCAATCATCCGTAAAGGAGATCACGTTTGCCGAATAGGTGGCGATGAATTTGCCGTCTTGTTTTGTGATCCTGAACCGCCGCGTGAACCAGGGTCAGACCACCCAACAACAATCGAGATACTTGCAAAACGATTTAAAGAGCAAGTAGCAAAGGCCAGATTCCCAAAACTGGGCGAAGAAGCAACAGGAGTATTATCGATTTCAGGTGGTCTTGCGACATTCCCATGGGATTCTTCTGATATTGACGGACTCCTTGAAAAAGCTGACCAACGTCTACTCCAATCAAAACGACAAGGCAAAAATTCGATCACAATTGGTAGAGATAACAATAATTAACAAAGGTCAAAGACCATTAGCAAAATACTCATCCTCTCTGATCTACACTTTTGCAAAAAAAACTCTACCGCTCATACGGCAAAGCAGTTTAGGCCATTATGGCATGGTTGCGACGTACTTCTTCTGAATGGGGATACTACCGAAGTCTATGGTCAAAATACTTCTAAACAATCACAATTAGAAACAAATAATCTTATTGCTCTAGCAAAAGAAGATGGCGTTGAAGTGCAATTGCTTACTGGAAATCATGATCCGAATAATGGAATTAATTCGACCTGGCTGTGTAATGAAACGATACTGGTCACTCATGGCCATGTCGCATTAAAAGGCGTCGCACCTTGGAGTTGGAGATCTAAATACATTGAAGAGGCCAGAAAATATTATTTACAGAATAGTGGCGATGGTTTTACAGAACAGCTTGAAGCAACACAGAAAGCTTCCTTTGATGCGGCGACAGGTGAATTTAAAAAATATTCGCCCAGTACTATCAAGCTTTTTTTAATTGCGTTCCCCGCGATAATTCAAGTGCTACTTAGTTGGGTCAAGTTCCCAAGATTAATGGCAAATTGGGCAATGACTTACGCACCAAGTGCAAAATTTATTGTCACAGGACACACCCACCATGCCGGTATTTGGAAGTGCAATGATATGACCATTATTAATACTGGTTGCTATGGATTTCCAAGCCATCCACGAGCTGTGATTGTAGATGAAAGTAAAATCGAGGTTTACAAAATCCAGCAATCTGGGGACCTTTTTTCACTTGGTCAACGATTGCGGTCATGGAGCGATTGATAGATAACGCTAGGAAGCGCACATTCTAAAAGCGGCTCAATTTTTGCAGATGCTTCAACTATACCGCTTAATGAAATTCCTGTTTGAATGCCCCGCTCATTTGCAAAGTCAATAAGATCTTCCGTAGCCAGATTTCCTGCTGCACCTGGTGCATAAGGGCAACCACCAAGACCTCCACTTGAAGAATCAAAATTCGTAACCCCACAGTCCAACGCTGTGGCCACGCATTGAAGTGCTGTGCCTCTCGTATCATGAAGATGCAGAACTGCATCTTCGGGAGTTAAAATTCCATCAAGAGCATCAAAAATTCTTTTGATTAATTCTGGATTTGCTACTCCAATTGTATCGCTGAGCGCAATTTGCTGGACTCCAATATCAATAAGCTGTTTAACGAGCATTTGAACAGTGTCTATGCTCACTTCATTTTCGTAGGGGCACCCATATGCACAACTTATATAGCCACGGATATTTACTCCTTGGTTAAGTGCACTCTCTACGATACTTTTTGTTGTTTTAAGGGAGTCTTCAATCGATGCATTTGTATTTTTCTGACTGAAGGTTTCAGAAGCTGAAGAAAGTACAGCAATTTCATCAACGGCGCACTGATTTGCACGGACCCAGCCACGTTCATTAGGCACTAACGCGCTATATCGAACACCTTCTACTCGATCGATTCCTAGCATTACTTCTTCGGCATCAGCCAGCTTTGGTACCCAGTGTGGATGTACAAATGCCGTCACTTCGATTGCAGTCAAGCCAGTCCTAGAAAGCGCATTAACAAATTCAATCTTATTTTTTGTAGGAATCGTCAAGCTTTGATTTTGCAAACCATCCCTTGGCCCCACTTCAGTAATATTCAATACTTTATCTGCAGCTTTCATGATGTTTCCGACGCCCCTATGTCATGAATTATTGCCTGATGAAGCGTAGGGCCAATATATGCAAATACTGTTTCATGCAATGCATTGTGACCTTTTTTAATAGTTGCAATTGCAATAGGTACGCCGCCCCGCAAAGGGCTAATGGCGCTTGAAGTCACTATTCCAACAGGAGTACCGCTACCAGTCGAATCAGGCCAAATTTGTGTGCCTGCTACTGGCAAATCTTCTGATTCAAAAAGCAAACTCACTATTTTTCGTTTTGGAGTACCAAGTGATTCAATTCTTGCAACGACCTCTTGACCAAGATAACAACCTTTATCGAACCGGACCCTACTCTGTATGAGATTCGTTTCATGAGGCAGATATGAACTATCAAAATCGATCATACTCATTGGCATTCGCTGCTCTACTCTTGCCATATTTAATGCGTACCATCCAATTGGCCGTGCACCAGCCTCGACAATTGAAGTCCATTTATCCACCAATTGCTCCTTCAGTAACAAAATAGCTACGCCTTGAATTCCGATGAAATCTACCGGCAACAAAAACTCTTCTTGCTGGTTCACATCTAAATAGTATTCTGGCCCAAAGCACCATAGCCAGTGATATTTTGCTGTGCAATTGGTTACTTCAACCTCTTCCATCACAATGTAGCTATTAATATGATCGTGCAATTCATTAACTTGAGTAATATCAACACTCAATAAAACTTGCCCTTCCATCACATGGATAAGGACGTCGGCAATAATAGAACCTTTACGGCTAGTCACAAACGCCACACAAGAGTCACCGTTTTTTAATGTGTCAACCTTTTGCGTTGTCAACCTATTCACACAATCCAGTCGGTCTGAACCACGCAGCATAATGGTCCCCCTACATGAAGCGTCAAAAACTCCGCATGTTTTTTTTATTGCTGCGTATTCAAGTTCCACAGAACCTGCAGTTCCCAGCACTTGACAACCATCTTCACCCCAAGGAATAAACTCTGAAAGAAGTTTGGCTTCGTATTCACCGGCCGCTGCACCTTCTCTGATTATTTCCCCCGTCGATGTGTCATATGGGATTAAATATTGTTGAAGAGTTTCTTGTAATGGTGACGGTGCAATCATTTAGCTGTTCCTAATTTACATGATTGTACAAGTTGATTAAAAATCTCTTGGCCAAGATGTGGTGCAACGGTGCGCTCTGGATGCCATTGCACCCCTTTATACCAATGCCGCTTCGTATCTTGAACTGCTTCAATAACACCATCATCTGAATTTGCGATAACGTCTAATGATCCTGAATCGACTAACGCTTGATGATGATAACTATGCACGACGCCCTTGCCAAAAGAACCTCGCACAATATGCTCACAGTCCATATGTGCTGATGCATAAGGCTCTGGAAGATCCTGCTCAAGTGTTCCGCCTGCAAGCAAACCCATCCATTGCATCCCAAGGCAAATACCTAAAACAGGAACTTGAGGGCACTTTAATAGTAATCTGAGCATAGCTAATTCAAATACCTGCCTCTCTTTCTCGACAGGGATGGCGGAAGGATGCGTTGGCGTACCCCATTCTTCAGTTTTTGGGTCATTCCCACCTGAAAAAATAAAACCGTCACAAATTGATACATAATGCTGCTCTAAACCGAGCGCCGAAGGTAGGAGAACCGGTAATCCTCCAGCTTTTCGAACTGCTTCTACATAAGGTAAAGCTAATTGATAGCGGTTTTCTTTCAAATTTACTGTAATGCCAATAACAGGATCCATGTTATGTGCAGGATACCTGCTCTTGCCAGAAACTGATGTTTTTTGTACAATCGTTCTCTTATCGTCGCCCTAGAAGTCAAAATGGGGCTACAAACGTAACCATGACGAAAGGTCTTAAATGAGCAAAGAGTACGGCAGAACCCAATCCAAAACATATCTAAAAACAGATAACCGTGACAAAAAATACATTGATTACAAATCAATCGAAGATTTACGTAGATTAATGACACCAAACGGCAAAATCTATTCCCGCAAACGGTTAGGCACCTCTGCAAAAGAACAACGAATGGTGGCACAGGCCATCAAGCGAGCTCGATATATGGCACTACTTCCATTTACTTCAGGAACACTCTAAATCAACTTTGGTAACTAACTGTTAAGTAGAGCTACTTTTTCCTAAGTAACTTTGTAACCCACTCAGCTAAAACTTCCCAAAGTAATTTGGTTCGAAGACGCCTAAGGTCGTTGTCTAATGGATCGACGAACAAACCGCGCTGCACCCATCCTCGGGCGATAGAGTATCGGTTCTTCTTTAGTGCAGCAAGTGCAAGGTTATGCATCGAAGCAACACAGCCAGAATCATGCCGGAGTACTTTCCTACTTACAGCAGCACCTTTTTTGATTTCTCCACTTGCAAAAAGTGCAACGGCCAACAGCCGCAGATGCCTGATAAACAGCGGGTCATCTTTCGGAATTAATAACTGCAAGGGGGCTAGCATTGATGCAGCAAGCGTGGGGTCGCCCGATGCAAGCGACAGCTCTGCAATAAATATTTTCTCGCGACAGGATGATTGCGCATCCATTCCATCAACATATTCTTCAAGAAGCGGCCTTGCTGCAGAAGGACGATTCATTGCAATCAATGTTTGCGCTAGATGAAGCGGAGCCATTTTATGACTTGGGTGCAAACGCCTAACAAGCCCCCAAGCGATGAATGATTCTTCCCAACGCTGTTCTTCCATAGCAAACTTACCAGCTCGAACATGTGCGTCAACATTTGCTGGTTCGAGTTCTAGTACTCTATGTAGTTTTATAAGAGCTTCGTTTGTACGACCAGAATCTGCTAGTACATCAGCATGCAAGAGCAACGCTTGCACATTCCCTGGATCTTCACGTAACTCTTGCAATAAAATTTTTGATGCTTGATGTAACTGGCCTGACGCAACTAAGCCGCCTGCTAATCTAAGTCGACCGCCAGGCACATCTGCATCGATTTTCATAGCTTCTCTCGCACACCAAACTGCCCTGTCATTCAGCCCCCGCGAGATTAAGCTTCCACTCATTGCAACAAGCACATTTGCACTCGGCTCTTCTAGGGCATCCTGAGCCATATAAAATGCGGTTTCAGCGGAATCGTGGTTACCAAGAGATGCATTAGCATCAATCAGCATTGCCCATGCTGGCTCAACTGAAGATTCAATCGCAATAACACGGTCAAACCAAGCAATAGCGTCTTTAAAACGTAACAAACGCAAACACGCTGAGCCAGCAGCAAGCTGGGGATCTACTGCTTCTGGGAGTAATCGCGCCGCTTGTTCATAACTCGCAAGTGCTTCTGCGTCTCTTGCTACACGCTCCAATGTTAAACCAAGATTAAAGTGCCAATCACCTTGTTCAGGATCAATATCAAGCGCCTGTCGAAGTTCATGCTCGGCCTCAGACCATCGCCCCCGCTCGAACATCTCTAACGCTCGATCTGCATGTTGTTCAGCATCTTGCCAATTACTCATCGTAGTGAGTATTGTACGCACCAAACCACAAAGTTGTTAGTGTGAAATGCCATTTGTTTCACACAGAATCGAATACACTGCACATGCAACATGTCACGCCTTTATACACAATGTATTCTTGCTATTACGACAGTTTCAACTGGATTCCTAGGCTGCGAAGCCCCTGTTACTGTTGAACAGGGACCCCACATTCAATTAATGCCCACGCAGCCATTTCCTCCATCAAATGCTTCGCATGCGGATACCGTGGACGCCCTTCGCGGACGATTACTTGACTCTTACACTCTCTATTGGCCCCTCATTGATTCAGCATATCAACATGATCAACTGCCGTACGTATTGAATGATCCATTGCCTGAGTTACGCGCCTTTGGGATTGGCCGTGTTGCAGTACTTTTACGAGACGGCGACGCCACAGACGAAGAATTGCAACTAGTTGTCGATCGCCTCCGTGACCCTAGCCCCTCGGTACGCTTAGCCGCAGCTAAATTGCTCCCTGAGATAAATACGCCTGGATTAGCAGAGTTTGTCGCAAATTCTCTACAAGCCGAAAATGACCCGCAAGTTATTGAAGAGGAATTACTATTTTTCAGAGCAAGGCCAGATATCAAAGCCATTCGCCCGGTAATTGATTTGCTTGAGCAAAACAACTCTGCTGCTTCAGAAACACTTGTCGTCCTTCTGCAATCGCACGACGTCTCTCTAGAGACTAAAAGCCAAATAGTCCAAATTGCACAAAAAGTACGAAGAAAAAATGAATCTCCGCAATTAATTACACTCGTTGCAATGCTTGGATCAGATAGCGACAAAAACAAACTTATACGCCTACTTGACCATGAAGATGATTCAATAAAACAAGCTGTTGCAGAAGGTTTTGCTTCATCAGGATATGCCATGCCGCTTATATCGCGTGCAGAAAATGTAGAATTTTATGAATACGCACTTGCTGCGCTACAAGTACAAACTGGGATTGAAGCGTTTCAAGAACTTCTTAGATTGTACCTCCCTGCAAATACTACTTGGGACAATGTTGCATTTATGCTAGCTACTACTCTAGACACCGCTACGTTACTAAAAGCAGATGACATGCTGAAAAGACTTGACAAAGACGCACTTCGATTGCGCATCTGGACTGCCGTCTGGGAAAAATCTAGCGATAAAAGTCTCAAGGCAAAAAAAGCAATCGCACGAAAAACTGTCCCCTTGATGATCTCAAAAGGCGATGCAGTAGGCGCACTTCAATTGCTTGACGTTTTTGGAGAAGCGCTGGTGGATGACGACTTGCTCTCATTGCGATTTTCTGCAGCAATTTCAGCATCGGCTTGGGATGCGGCGGCAGATGCTCGACCTATGCCAGGGCCGTGGATTTTAGCATGGCTCACACTTAAAGAAACAGACCCGACTGCAGCAGCGGTCATTCGACAACAAATAACAACTCGATTCGAGTCGCAACTTGATTCAAATCAGCGTAAAGTCCTTGGCCTTCAACAAACTGAAGTGCCTGAAAATAATCCTTAATTCGGAATAATGTGCAATGGCAAAAACAAGAATAGAACGAGATTCAATGGGCGAAATGAAAGTTCCAGCACATGTAAACTATGGTGCAACTACTCAACGCGCAGTGCTTAACTTTCCTGTCTCTGGAAATAGGATGCCCCCTGCAGTGATGTATGCCTTTGCTTTACTTAAGCGCTCCGCAGCCGTTGTAAACAACAAGTTAAAACTTCTTGATCAAAGAAGAGCACGCCTCATCGTTGACGCGTGTGATGAAATCCTTGCAGCATTTGAGGACCCCCAACGCGTTAATGGAATGATGGAACATTTTCCTATTGATGTTTTTCAAACTGGCTCAGGAACTTCATCAAATATGAACATGAACGAAGTAATTTCGAATATTGCCTGCAAAGAAGCCGGCAAAAAAATCGGAGCGAAAGACCCCATTCACCCTAATGACCATGTCAACATGGGACAATCATCAAACGACACATTCCCCACAGCAATGCAAATTGCGGCGTGCATTGAAATCAAGAACATTCTTATCCCTGGCTTAAAGCAGTTGAGGAAAAGTTTAAAAACAAAAGCAAAAAAGTGGGATAAAATAGTAACCATAGGCCGAACGCATCTTATGGATGCAACACCAATTCGAATGGGTCAAATTTTCTCTGGCTACGAAGCCGCAATTGACTATGGTATTCTGCGTGCGGAAAGAGCTATGATGCGACTAGCTGAAAACATGCCTATTGGAGGCACCGCCGTTGGTACTGGAATGAATACACATCATAAGTTTGCCTCCATGGTATGCAAAGAACTGAAAAAATCTACTCGCATCACCTTTCAGGAATCAAGAAACCATTTTGAGGCGCAAGCAACGCGAGATTGTGTTGTCGAGGCGCATGGGGAGTTGAAAACAATTGCCATCAGCATGTCTAAGATTGCTAACGACATTCGTTTGTTAGGATCAGGTCCTAGGTGCGGACTATTCCAACTCTCACTTCCTGCAATACAACCCGGCTCTTCCATTATGCCAGGCAAGGTAAACCCCGTCGTTCCAGAATCTATAATGCAAGTCTTTTGCCAAGTCGCAGGCAATGACACCACAATCACAACTGCTTCAAGTGGTGGCATCGGCTCTATTTTTGAATTGAACTTATGCATGCCACTTATTGCTGACCGACTGATTAATTCCATCTTGATTCTAGGGAATTCTGCTGTAATGTTTGATGAAAAACTAGTCCAAGGTCTTGAAGTCAATAAAGAAATAGCTGAAGGCTTTGTCGAAGAGAGTTTGATGGTCGGCACTGCCTTGGCACCTGTTATTGGATATGACATGGCGGCTAAAGTCGCAAAAGATGCATTTAAAAGTGGCGAGACAATACGCGAATGCATTCTTCGTCAAGGGCTATTAGATGAAGAAGAATTAAACGAATTGCTTGATTTTAAGTCAATGACAGAAGCATATTAGTACAAAGCTACGCCATGCTAAAATTTATGCATAATGCGTACACTGCATGCAAAAAACCAATTCGAATAATAAGAAGCCACTCGGATTATTTGGCGTTTTTGCATTAGCGACTGGGCCAACACTTTGTAGTATCTTCTTCCTATTGCCGAGTGTTGCAACAGAGATGTCGGGGCCTGCTGTAATTCTCGCATATCTCATTGCTGGCTTGCTACTCATTCCACCGATGCTGAGTAAAATAGAACTGGCCACGGCCATGCCTCGTTCGGGTGGAGCATATTATTTTCTTGACCGAAGCTTAGGCCCAATGGCGGGTACTATTGGTGGACTTGGCATCTGGCTTGCTCTATTGCTCAAAGTAGCTTTCGCACTTGTCGGGATGGGCGCATGTATCCAATTATTTCTTCCTGAACAGACTGGTGAATCGGTATATACCTTCATTGCTCTAGGGCTTGTTGTATTTTTTGGCGGATTAAATATCCTTGGAGCAAAGAAAACGACTTCATTTCAAATCATACTGGTCATGGCATTACTCGCATTGCTCGTTTGGTTTTTAACAGTTGGGACAATCTCCATTCAGCCAGCTAACTATGATGGTTTTTTTGGCAAAGGCACAATGAACATTCTTTCTGCTGCTGGACTTGTTTTTATGAGCTACGTCGGTGTCACTAAAGTTATTAGCGTTGCTGGTGAAATCGATGATCCTGAACGCAACTTGCCACTTGGACTTTTTCTTGCAATCGCTACTGCAATTTTTGTTTATCTTGTAGGACTCACTGTCATGATTGGAGTAAGCGGTACCGAAGGTCTATCCTATAAGAATGGCGGCATTAATTTGACTCCTGTTTCAACTGTAGCAAATCAAATGACTGGATCACAAACTGGTGGAACTGTAATGGCGATTGCTGCTATTTTTGCATTTCTTTCTGTTGCCAACGCAGGAATATTAAGTGCTTCACGATACCCCCTTGCAATGAGTAGGGACCACTTACTACCAAAGTCATTACGTAAAATTGATAGCAAGGGCACGCCAGTGCTTGGCGTCATACTCTCTTCCACGCTGATCGCTGCTTTAATTTTGTTTCTTGATCCACTAAAGATTGCGAAGCTTGCGAGTGCATTCCAATTACTTATGTTTGCTTTGCTCTGCTTAGCTGTAATTGTTATGCGAGAAACTAGACTCGATTCGTATGACCCAGGCTACCGAGCCCCTTTCTACCCATGGCTCCAGCTGTTTGGTGGAATCGCTTGCATCGGAATTATTATTATTATGGGCTGGATGCCTATACTCTTTTCAGGCGGCATCATTCTCTTAGGCTCCATCTGGTATTTCTATTATGCTCGTAAACGAGTCGATCGATATGGTGCTATCTATCATGTCTTTGAACGACTTGGACGTAAACGATTTGAAGGACTGGATGTTGAACTGCGAGAAATCCTAAAAGAAAAGGGGCTTCGTTCGCACGATCCATTTGATGAGATTATCGCAAAAGCGCGGATTATCGATTCACCAAGTAGTGATACATTTAAAGAAATTGTTATATCTGCTTCTAAGGAACTGGCAACACTCCTGCCCGCAAATTCAGGGGCACTTGCCAAAGAGTTTTTGCATGGTACTCAAATAGGTGCAACGCCTGTCACTGGTGGCGTCGCCCTTCCCCATGTCCGTATATCAGGAATTAAACAGCCAGTCATGGTAATTGCTCGAAGCACTAATGGCGTGAATATTGATGTTGGTGATGCTTTCGGCGGGCACCATGAAGAGCAATCCATTCATGCAATATTTTTCTTAGTAAGTCCAGAGGAAGATCCTTCACAACATCTTCGATTACTAGCACAACTTGCTGGAAATGTGGAAAAAGATGGTTTTATGAAAAGTTGGCTCTCGGCATCAACAAATCAAGAAATGAAAGAAATATTACTTCGGGAAGAACGTTTTTTATCTCTACAATTAGGTACCGGACTACCGACCGAGCAGTTGATTAATAAGCAGATTAGATCACTTGATTTTCCTGAGGGATGTCTCCTGACACTTATACATCGCCGCGGCCACATGATTGTTCCACGCGGCAGCACTGTCCTTGAAGATGCCGATCAACTGACCATCATTGGTGACGAACGTGGCATTCGCGCACTAAAAGACAAATTTGATAGTGGGCGTCCACATGCAGAGTGACGCAGGACCAAACTGGGCAAAACAAAACCCCTCGACTATGCGCCGAGGGGTTTTGCTCCTTAAGAAGAGGTTCTGTAGAGAGAGGGAGAGTTAGGAGGGAGGAGAGAAGTTTTCTCTAGTAATACTGTTTACAGGCGATGAATGTTCGTTCTTTTGTTCCTTTTTTTAATAGTCACTAATACCTTCTATGGACCAATTAGAAAAATGTGAATCGAAGAGCTTATTTTTCTGCAAAAATGGCTCTGCAAGACCAAAAAAAAACGGTTTTTAGTTCGCCGTTGCGCGCTGAGCAACCTCTTGATACATTTTCTCAATCGTACTAAATGTGTTAGAAAAAGCATAATTCTCGGAATTAGCTTCCATGACA
>Ga0163179_10000092_pt1 | contig 62956 bp, 91 predicted proteins | sample AtlANTMetagenome_FD_109643 | JGI IMG/M metagenome (GOLD analysis project Ga0163179, IMG submission 109643) | Marine eukaryotic phytoplankton communities from the Atlantic Ocean - Atlantic ANT 2 Metagenome | ecosystem: Environmental > Aquatic > Marine > Oceanic | place: North Atlantic Ocean...
TTAAACGTATCTAACAGGTTAGTTGCTGTAGGAGAAAAACGTCTTGGTCCGAGGGCTGCGATAGGTTATTTTGCAAGTAGAGCAATCTCTCAACAATCCAGTATAAGAGCTGATGCCTTAATGCAAGAAGCTATATTTAATCCACAAATAGCAAAACTATTAGTACAAGAATCTCCAGAAGGTTCTGCTTCTGTAGTTATCCCTGAAGTAAATAGAAGATTAAATCAATTTTTATTTAACTTAGGTATTCCTTTTGGTGAAGATGTGAGTCCACCTTCTGCACCACCTGTACAAATAGAAATAGAACCAATAAGTTCAAATGAAGTTACTCCCCCTGTTGTACAAACAGCAGAGGCAAATATCAAACCCAATATAACAACAGCGAATAATCTTCCTGCACCAAGCCCGACTAATGTAAAAAATAAAACCTCTGTTACCGATTTGTTTCCTTTTGATCCTACTAGTGCTGCGATTGAAAAAAGAAAAACATCAGGTATTATGGGGCTAGTATAGGATGAAGAATGGTTGTTGCAGAAATATTAACAGGAATTGCTTTAGTACAGAAGTCTGTAGAATTTATTAAAAGCAATATAGATACCGTAAACGACATATCAGGGATAGCTAAACAGATTGATGGGTTCTTTGAGGGCGAGTCTCAAATGAACAAGAAGAGTGGTAAGGTTGGCTTAAAAGAACAGTTTGGTATTGAGTCTACGGCTAATGATTTTATTGATAGAAAGTTGTTAGAAGAAAAACGAAATGAATTAAAAAATATAATTAATCTTCGGTTTGGTCCAACTGCTTGGGATCAAATAATTGCTGAAAGAGCAAACAGAATAAATGAAGCTAAAGAAGCTGAACGATTACGCAAGATAGAATCAAGACAAAAACAAAAGGAGATAATAGATGCCTTACAAACTATGGGGATTGTATTTTGTGTTGTTGCTGTTCTCGGTATTATTGCAGCTCTATATTTCGAAGCATTCGCAAAAGGTAAAATCTATAACGCACCGAAAGATTATACTAGACAACAAAAAATACAGAGAGGTGAAATAATTGAGCCTCAAATGACAACTTGTAGATTAAAAATACAAAAAGTTTTTAAAGATAAAATGGCTTGTGTTTATGTCGGAGCTCAAAAAACATATGAATTAGAATTTACAGATATACATATTGGATGCCCCAGAAAATATCAGTGTAAGCTCAGCCCCAATGGTAAAGAGCCAAATATTGATCAGGTCATGGAAAGTTTACGGAGTATTGCTAAATAATCCAGTTCATTGCATCTTCATTTAATACTTGATTCGCAATATTTATTTTAGCTCGTAATGCTTTTAGTATCTTTTCATCTATAGTTTTTTCAGTAACTATATCTACATAGGTAACTTTATTAGTTTGACCAATACGATGAGCTCTGTCTTCACTTTGTAACCTAACTTCTAAATCATATCCATTACTATAGTATATAACAGTTTTAGCTTCAGTAAGAGTTAAGCCATATCCACCTGTGCGTGGTTGCCCTATAAAATATTTCAATGGGCTATTAGGGTTTTGAAACTGCTCAACGATATCTTGCCTATCATCAGTAGGTGTTTCCCCATAAAAAAGGGAAGCTGAATCTGCTCCATAAGCCTTTGTTATTGCTTGATAAATTATTTGTAAGTCATGTGTAAAATTCGCCCATATAATAACTTTACCTGTTGTTTCTTCTAGCACAGACATTAGTTCATTAAGTTTGTTTGATGAAACTTCAACCATTCGCCCATCATCAAGTTTGCCAAAGCCTGAGCATACTTGTTGTAATCTAATTATTTGTGTGAGTACTGTTTGTGCTGTGATTTGCCCTTGCTCTTTTACAAAAGCCATAGCTGAACTTTTTAATTGAACATATAATAGTTTTTGTTCATCAGTTAATTCTACTGATCTTTTTATATACACTTTATCTGGCAGATCTAAACAATCTTCTTTGCGAACTCTAAAGCTATAAGGTTCTATTATACCATTTAGTTCTTCAAGGTTTTGGTAACCTGTTATCTGGTTAAAACTATGTGAGCCAAGTGTTCGCCTAACCATTTTAGCATATCTGTTTTGAAAAGTCCAGAATGAAGACTGCCCTAAACTTTCTTCTTTTAAAAAAGTACATTGGGTATAAAGGTCAAGGGGCGAATGAGTTACAGGGGAGCCAGTTAATATTCTGCGATAACTGGCTAGTTTACCTAGTTTCATAAGATTTTTTGTTCTTGAAGCTGTTCTAGATTTTATGGTAGTACTTTCATCTACAGCAAGCATAGCCCTATGGGTTAATAAAAACTTATCAGCTACAGCTACACCCCTTTTAGTAGATAAGGCTTCTACATTCATAACAAAAATAACAAGGTTATCTGTAACTTGATTTAACACAGCAAGTTCTTTTGCTTTCTTTTGTGTTTTCTCAGGAGACCATGTAACAATATCAACATGTATGTGTTCAGGTAAATGGGTGGGTAATTCTTTTCTTGTCCAGTTATGGTAAACACCTTTTGGTGCGATAATCAGAGCAGAATCTATTTCACCTTTATCATAAAGTATACCAATATTATCTATTAATACTTTTGATTTACCTGTACCCATATCCATAAAGAAAGCAAAAAACTCTTTATTCCATGCTTTAGTTAAAGCATCTAACTGATGTTTATATGGTTCAAACTTAAATTTATAACGCATACGTTCCCTTTCTTCGGAAAATATAATTACCTTATTATATATAAATACATGGGAGTTGCTATAACTATTTACTCACTTTGCTATATAGGGAGAAAATGAAAAAGTTTAACAACTTGTAATCACAACTTTTCCGATATACAATATACAATATCTGGTCACAAGATAAAAACGGATTTAAAAAAAGTAGCACAACTTTTTTATTTTGGTACTAATAGGTAAAACTATTTATAGAAAAAAGTAGTTTAGATAAAACAAGAAACGTAAATCGCATTTTACTATGCTAAATTTACTTATGTTAAAACATGTGGAGAAAGACATGACCGTTTTTATTATACAAGAAATGCGAGGTAGGGATCTTACAGATGCTCAAAACTTTGGGGATTTGGAAATATTGTTGCCTGACGGTGAACAAACTAGTTTTTCAACACAACCTACAATCCGTAGGCTACAACAGAGACTTAATAAGTTCACAGACGATGACTATTTGTTATTAGCAGGTGATCCAGCAGCGATAGCTTTATCTGCTGTATTGGCTAGTCGTGCAAATAATGGAAAGTTTAAAATGCTGAAGTGGGATAGGCAAGAAAATAAGTATTTCCCTCTTACTGCCGATTGTAACTATAAGCCGAAAGGAGGTATTAATGGACTTTGAATCAGCAGCCGACAACCTTAAAGGTATTACTGAAACAGGTATGAGTCAGATTAGCAAACTTGCTACAATGGCTTCTGCTATGGAAGAAGATATCGTAAGGTTAAAAGCCGAACTTAAAGAAAGAGAAAAGGCTTACCGAGAAGTAACGGAGGATCAGCTTCCAGCAGCGATGATGGAGCATAACCTCAAAAAGTTGGAACTACATGATGGTGCAGAAATTACTGTATCTGAATATGTTTCAGCAAGCATACCGAAAGACAAGCAGGATGAAGCTTTTGCTTGGCTTAATAATAATGGTCACGGCGACCTTATAAAGAATGTTGTTTCTACAAACTTTGTGCGTGGACAAGAACAAATAGCCGAAGACTTTGCCGATGAACTAAATAGCAGAGGTTTACCTGTAAATACAAGAAAGTGGGTTGAGCCAATGACATTGAAAGCTTTTGCAAAAGAACAAATAAGCATAATCCCGATGGATACCTTTGGTGTCTATGTGGGTTATAAAACTAAAATTAAACGGAAGGAAAGATAATGGCTAAAGAAATAGTTGAAAAGCAAGACACTCAGCTTGCAATGAGTGGATTTGAAGGTGTTTCAGTAACAGGGTTTGCTGAAGTAGGTGCAGAGGATATGTCTATACCATTTTTGCGTATACTTGATAAAGGTTCGCCACAAGTAAATAAAAGAGATGGTGCATATGTTGAGGGTGCTGAGGCAGGAATGATATATAATACAGTAGCTAATGAAGTTTACGATGGTGAGGTTGGTATTTCAGTAATGCCTTGTTACTTTAATCGTAGGTTTATTGAGTGGAAGCCTCGTGAGTCTGGTGGTGGTTATATGGGTAGTTATTTACCCGATGATCCAATAGTAAAAACAACTACAAAGAACGATAAAAATGCAGATGTATTACCTAATGGTAATCTACTTTCTAATACTGCTCAACACTTTGTTTTATTAGCAACTGCTGATGGTAGTTTCAGTCGTGCTTTAATAACTATGTCTAGTACACAGTTAAAAAAGTCCAGACGTTGGATTACACAAATGAATTCTTTAACAGCGATGGGTAAGAATGGTCCATTTACTTTACCTATGATGTCCCATTTATACAAGCTTACTACAGTTCCCGAGCAGAACGATATGGGTTCTTGGTTTGGTTGGGTTATTAATAAAGAAAAACAAGTAGACTTAGCTAATAAGTTTGAAAAGCATATGTTTGATGCTGGGATAGCTTTTTCTAAATCTGTACAGGCTGGAGAGGTAGAAGTAAAAGAACCATCTGCTGAGACAGCTTCACAAGAAGTAAAAGACGACATACCATTTTAGTTCGGTTGGAAGGACTGATCACCTTACAACTGCGAGGGCTACATTTTTTACCTCATTTGTAGCCCTCACCTTTTTTGGAGAAACTAATGGATTTAGCACAAGAATTTTTTGACTTGTTCAAGGGCAGTGATATTGCTCATGGAACATTTATAGTAAACACAAGCCGTCCTGGGGGTGGTAAAAAACAAGGTACTGCAAAGGTTATAAAAGAACCTACTACTGTTGATATGTGGAAAGAACATTTAACAGGAGGAACAGGTATAGGTATTATTCCTATACGAAGCGATAACCATTGTCAATGGGGTGCAATAGATATTGATAAATATGATATTGACCATAAAGAATTATGTGATATTTTACATAACAATAATATCCCTGCCGTTGTAGGTAGGACTAAAAGTGGTGGAGCTCATGTATGGGTGTTTTTAACAGAGTCCATTGAAGCTATTGATATGCAACGTAAGATGACAGAATTATCAGCAGCTTTAGGTCATTCTGGTTGTGAGATATTTCCTAAGCAATCTACTATATTAGTAGAGCGAGGAGATACAGGTAACTTTTTAAATATGCCTTATCATGCAGGAGATAAAACTACTCGTTATGCTTTTGATGAAAAAGGTATAACAATGTTAACAACAGCTTTTATAGAGTATGCAAAGAAGCATAGGATTACTCCTAAAGAATTTATGAAGCTACAGTTTAGCTTTGGGGTAAAAGAGGGTGTTCTTGAAGAAGGTCCACCATGCTTACAACATCTATGTAGTAAAGGTTTTGCTGAGGGTTCACGCAATAATGCTCTGTTTAACTTAGGTGTTTATGCTAGAAGGTTTGATGAAAATAATTGGGAAACTTTAATACAAAAATATAATATAGATTATTTTTCTCCACCCTTGAGTCATAGTGAAGTAGGCACTGTTATCAAACAGCTTAACAAAAAAGAATATTTTTATAAATGTGAAGACCAACCAATAAAACCTTTTTGCGATAAAGAAGTTTGTAAGACACGGAAGTATGGTGTAGGTCCGAATACAGTTAGTAATGATTTAAGTAGCTTAACTAAAATAGATGGTGATCCTGCTATATGGATATTAAATGTAGATGATCAAAGGGTTGAATTATCTACAAGTGGATTGACAGCACAGACTCAGTTTCAAAGGGAGTGTGTTGCACAAATAAATAAATTCCCGATTACTATTAGCCAGAGGGCTTGGCAAACAAGAATACAGGCTTTATTAGATAAAGTTACTATTGTAGAAGTACCACCTGATGCTACACTTAAAGGTGAGTTTGAAGATTTGCTTCATGCCTTTTGTTGTGAAAGAGCCAAAGGTGAAGAGAAAGAGGAAATTATTCAAGGGGTTGCAGTATGGGTTGATGGTAGAGTTTATTTCCAGATAAAAGATGTTAAAAAACATTTGTCTGTAAACGATTTTAACCACTATACTTCTAATAAGATAACATTAAGGTTAAGAGATTTAGGGGCAGATAAAATGTTTTGGAGAATTAAAAACAAGGGCATACATGTATGGTCTTTACCACAGGATTATTTTGACACTGATGATGTTGAAATAAAAATTCCCGACCTACCCAAAGGTTCGGGCTTGATATAATGATGTTAGCTGATGGATTTGAGAAAGCTTTTATTGGCACAGGTTGCAGATTTAATATCGTTGTCGCTGTTTATGATTACTCTAAATGTGTAAAAATTTTAATGAAACGAGACAAGATGAGTGAAGATGAAGCAGAAGAATGGATGTCTTACAATGTTATTGGTGCATGGGTTGGTGAAGATACCCCTGTATTTGTTCATCTTCATTCATTAAAAACAGCATTAGAGGAGTTTGTTGATTAATGGCAGAGTTGATATGTAATCTTCCAGCACAAAAAGTTTGGGTTAGGAAAGAATATTTAAGAGACCATGAAGATGGGTTTGGTGAATATGTCGCTGGGGTATGGGCTTCTTGTAAATCCATTCCTGGGAGAGCATTTTACTTTGAAACTTACTTACCTGATTATGGTGCTTTGTTTGATAAGCTACCAATCAGTGCTTTTGTTACTTCTAAAGAGCCACCAAAACCCGATATGCCTCTTAACAATTTACAGTTTTGGAATTGTATGGATTATGGAGTTACGATTATTCATAAACAGTTTATTGGTTCAATGGATTTTGAGATACTAACCAGAGACTTTGGTATACAAAAAGGATATTACATTTGTACGATAGATAATTACCATGCCGATCCCGACTCGATTGACTACAGTACAAGTGAGAATCCCGAGGAACATAAATCTTTTAACTTATTAGAGTTAGAAAACGGACAGTTCTGCTTATACCCTAATAATAGAATGCGAGTATATGATAATAGTTTGACACCTGAAAAGCCTATCAGTCCCGACTTTAAAGTGAGTACAGTTTTTTATCAGGTAGAGAATGGTAACAATACTAGATTGGGCGATACTGATGAGTATTTTTGGAAGACTAAGAAAGAAAAGTAAATGAAGATAGTACTTGGTCCTCCTGGAACAGGGAAGACTACTAAGCTATTGAATTTAGTAGAACAATATTTAGGCTCAGGAGTAGCCCCTGATAGGATAGGGTATTTTGCTTTTACACGCAGAGCAGCGACTGAAGCTATTGATCGGGCTTGCCTTAAATTTAATTTTAATAAAAAACAATTACCCTTTTTTAGAACTCTACATAGTTTAGCTTTTTTACAAGCTGGACTAACTCACAGCCAGATTATTACAGGTGAGAAGTATCAAGAGATAGCTGATTGGTTAAAGATAGGAGGCTTCTACAGCGATTCTACTGATCAAGGTCCATACAAGGATTTTGGTTATGGCGATAAATTTTTAGAAATTATAAACATATCAAGAATCTTACAACAACCTTTGAGGAAAGTTTATAATGAGAGTATAGTTCCCTTGAAAACAGATTGGTCTAGAGTAGATTATGTGCATAGAGGATTAACCCATTGGAAAAATTCATTTGGCTTATTTGATTACACAGATATGTTAGAAACTTTTGTAGAAAGAAGCCTTGCCCCTAAACTAGAAGTAGTTTTTATAGACGAAGCACAGGATTTATCCCCCTTACAATGGAAAATGGTGAGTTTACTACAGGCTAACAGCAAGGTCTGCTATGTTGCAGGAGACGATGATCAAGCCATCTTCCGTTATGCAGGAGCAGATGTATCTCATTTTGTTAACTTGGTTGGTGATGTCACTTTTCTCAAACAAAGTTATAGAATCCCCTCCAAGCATCACGCATTGTGTAATGAAGTTATCAAGAGGGTTGTTGGTCGCAGGGAAAAATCCTTTCAACCAAAAGATGAGTTGGGTTATTTGGATTGGCATAGGCACTCCGAAGAAGTTGATTTGGCACAAGGTGATTGGTTACTTCTTAGTAGAACAACTAAAGGAGCTCAACAAATTGAAGAAGAAGTTCGCAGACGTGGACACCTTTATATTTATAATGGCTCTAAAAGTATAGATAGTAAAGTATTGGAAAGTGTTCGCATCTGGGAGTCCTTGCGTAAAGGGGATAAAAAATCGGCTGATGAGGTCCGAGTAGTGTTTAAACAGATGCTATTTAACACAGAAGTCGCTTACGGCTATAAGTCGATGCCTAATGGCGAACAGGGAGTAATGTATAGTATAGAAGATTTACTAAAAGAGCATGGGCTTTTACACACTCGTCCATGGGATGAAAGTTTAGGTAAGATTCCACAAAAAGATAGGTCTTACATAAAAGCTTGTTTGAAAAAGGGTGAATCATTAACGGAAGATCCACGCATACGGATATCTACTATTCATTCAGCTAAAGGAGCTCAAGCTACAAATGTAATGCTATTAACAGATACTATGCGTAGACCTTATTCTATGTGGAGGAAGATCAGTACTTTTGATGAAGATGAAGCGAGGGTTTGGTATGTCGGTTTAACAAGAGCCAAGCAAAACCTACATTTGATTCATCCAATGTTTAGTCGTGGGTACTCAATACCAACTGGATAACAAAAGAGTTATCAATCTAAACTAAATGTTTTAAAAATACTTAATAGTAACAAAACATTATGGAAAGGAATATAATGCTTACACAACAAGACAGCTACAAATACTTTACTAAGCAGAGTCTTACTAGAGCAAACAATGTAGCCCACAGAACTAAACGCAATAGAGCACTTGACAAAAAAGCCCTTAGTACATTAATTTTTACTTATGGTGATGAAGTTAAGTTTCCTATTACATTTAGTATGCCCCACAATGACCAAGAAATGCGTGTAGAAGTTTTACTTGGTGCAGAGGGGCAAAGGGGTTTTTTAGATATACCCTTTAAAACTTTCGATTCACTACCAACTGTGCAACATCAACCAACTACTCATTAGAAAGGAGTATATTATTATGGCACACGAAATAGAAACAATGGCTTATGCAGGAAACGTTCCATGGCATGGTCTAGGCGAACAGGTTTCATCAGACATGACACCTGAACAAATGTTAGAAGCTGCGAAGTTAAACTGGACAGTTAGCAAGCGACCTTCCTACGTTCCAGACAAAGCAAATGTTTGGAATATACTTGACCCTTCAGGCGAAGCGAACTTTATTCGTTGCCCTGACAGTTACCATTTAGTGCGTGACAGTGACAACAAAGTACTAAGTTCTTGTGGTGATGGTTATGTACCATTTCAAAATGCAGAAGTTATGGACTTTTTCAAAAAGTTTACTGATGCAGGACAAATGCAAATGGAAACTGCAGGAAGCTTAAAAGAGGGCAAGGACATTTGGGGGTTAGCAAAACTAACTGACAAGTTTAAGCTTTCAGGTGACGACGAAGTTAAAGGTTACCTACTGATAAACAATAGTCACCAAGTTGGTAAAGCTATGACTATTATGTTTACACCGATACGAGTTGTTTGTAACAATACATTAACAATGGCACTTGGTGCTGACGGTGAACGTTTCAGAGTTCTACATTTACAAATGTTCGACGAAGAAATTATAAAAGCTGCTGAGGAAGCATTAGGTCTTTCAGGGCAACAAATGAAAGCTTTCCAAGAGCAATCAGAGTTTTTATCTAGTAAACAGTACAAATCTGCTGACCTTGATAATTTTATTGCTGAGTTACTTCAACCCAAATTGCTTATAGAGCGAGGTAAGTCCGACAGCTTTGAAAGTTTACCACCCCTACGAGATGAGTTTTCTCGTACTGCTGAAAATGTTCTTGATGCTATAGAAACTTCCCCAGGATCCCAGCTAAAGTCTGCTAAAGGTACTTGGTGGGGAGCATTGAATGCAGTGACTTATGTAGTTGACCATGAGAAAAAGTCTAATGTAATAGGTAACTCTTTACACTCTGCATGGTTTGGGACAGGTGCTAATACTAAGAGAAAAGCATTAACTAAAGTGCTAGAGTACGCATCTTAATACCGACAAAATAAACCTTGTCATGCCAATGTGCATATTGCAGAATATGAACATTGGCATTTTTTCATAGAAAGGAAAGATACATGGCAAGACAAGTGTATATCGTTTTAGAAAACGATAACAACAGTGGGAAAAATACAGCTTACAGCTTCTATCGTTTCCCTACATTAAGTGCAAGCAAAGAGTGCAAAGAAGTTAATGAGTATAGTATTGTCTTCTCTGATATAGAACAGTTAAAAAGGGATTATTCTGCTGAAGATTTAAAGTGGATCCTTGTAGCCTGTAACCAATATCATTTTCACAAGTATAACGAAGACCAACATTATACTAACTTTTTTGAATATGTAAAAGCACACTCCAAAAAATATAAAACTATAGAAAAAACAGAAGGAAAGAAAATGACTGAATTAACACCAGAAGCTACCAAAGAAGTCTTAAACATAGTTGCTGATGGAACATTGACATCTATGCCTATTCATAAGTTAGAACCTCATGTAAAAATAAAAAAGCTTATGGATTCACCCCCTATGCGTGAGGGTACAAATCGTTATAGAAATATGATGGTTATTTTAAACTCTGATACATTAGGTGAAGCATTACAATCTTTGCGTAAGCTAGAGCCTTCCCCAGGAAGTGCTAGAGATATTACTATTGCTATTCAAAACAAAGTAATCCAGCTAGGTATGGGAGAGTAATTGTGAACACAGAGAACTTAGAAAGGTTCTTTTATTGGATAAATGAGCGACATGCTATTTACCGAAAAAAAGTAATTGGTGATCCACCTCCCTTTACAAAAGATAAAATACTCCAAGAGTATAAATTTACAAACCCTTTCCGTGAAAACGATAAGGTTACTATATGGATGCGTCAGAACTGGACAAATCCAAACCATAATAAACCCGATGGCGAAATAATATTTAACTGTTGTTTGTTTAGAATGGTTGGTACGACTGAGTTTGCTGATGCTCATGGTTGGGCTTCAAAGTGGGATCCTGAATATACTAAGCAATTAATCGCTGAACGATTGACTAAGAAGTTGCGAACTTTTACTGGAGCATATATTATAACTAATCAAGGGTTAAAGTTACCTAAAGGAGAAGTTGTAGTTGACCATTTCCTCACACCGATATGGGAAAATAAAGATAAGCTCGCAGAGGTTGCGACCAAAACTCAGTCGTTACAAGCCTTACACCATGCGATGTCTGCCTATCGTGGGTGGGGTGGAGGGGGCTTTATGTCTTACGAAGTGGTTACCGATCTTAACTACACACGCATACTGGACGAGGCGACAGACCGTTTTACTTGGGCGAACGCAGGTCCAGGAGCAAAACGAGGTTTAAACAGGTTATACGATAGACCCCTTACTAAAGGACTAACTGCTGTTCAGTCTAATATAGAAATGAAAAAAGTATTAGATATTGCACAGGGTACTAGAAATGTAGTCTCCATTGAAAATGTAGATATGCGAACTATAGAGCATAGCTTATGTGAGTGGGATAAGTATGAAAGAGTTAGATTAGGGCAAGGTACACCTCGTAGTAAGTACGATGCCGTTCTTAGTTCACTTTTAAATTACAACAAATGGAAAACATTGAGAGGACCTGTAGCATGACGCATGTAGATTTATTTTATTTAAGTCCTAACCCCTATGGAGGTTGGGTTACTTATACTAATCATTTGATAGAAGCCCTTAATGCAGTAGGAGTTAAATGTACCCTGTTTAAGATAAGACCAAAGAGTGAACGCAAAAGCCGTGAGTTTGGTTATGGTAAACATTATAGAAATATTTCTATGGCTGAGGCTAAAAATCGTAAAACTATTGTTAATAATGAATACAAAGAAACGATTAAGCTAGTTGTCGCTGGGGCAAAGCAGTTTAAAGAAGAAACACAAATGTTATACGATATAGGTGCAAGTATAGTTGTTCATGACCCAACTGAATTAAAAAACTTACCTGTTGATTTAGACCCTAAAAGGTGCGTTGTCATTAGACAAATAGGTGCAAGAACTTTTAAGGGAGCAACCTTTATCCGTCACCCTTATACACCTTTTCCTAAGCATACTAACCTTGATAGAAAGGGTGCTGTTAGTACTTCGCGTATTGATTTTGATAAGCATACTGAAATATTATTAGATACTAATAGGCTATTAGCTGAAGATAAGAAAATAAATATAAGAGGTTTTGAAAACAGAATTTTTACTCGGTTTAAAATAGTACCAAAGTATCCAGAGTGGGTACAATCTAAAGCCCATTACCCAAGAGAAAACGATTTTGCATTTAAACTCATGCAAGATTATGTGTTTAATGTAGATATGACACAAATAGTAGGTGATGGTGGTGGGACACAATACACAGCTTTAGAATCTTGGAACGCAGGATGTATTCCTATTATACATAATAAGTGGATACTTGACGAACCTGATGATATGAAGCCTGATTATAACTGTTTTGCTGTTGGTTCACCAGAAGAATTAGCTACATTACTCAATGGGGCTTACTCTGATTCTATACCCTCGATTAGAGAAAATGGGTATAATGCTCTTAAATTACACGACCCTATAATAATAGGTAACCAATACAGGCAGTTCTTAAACATTGAGTAGCCACTCGATTAGGCTCTGACTGTCACAATTAACTTATAGGGTATGTTTGTACCCTATAATAACTCATTCGCCATAGGAGGGCATATTGTACAATATATATAGTAGAGGTGTTAGTGAGGCTTTATATCATGGTATACAGGTTATCCAAAACACAGGGGTAGAAGTAAATACTAGAAATGGTAAAGCTTTAGAGTTTCCAATGCCTGTTTGCACAGAATACACACACAGTTGGGAAAGAGTATTGTTTTACCCTCAACGTGATGCTAACCCATACTTCCATTTTATGGAAAGCTTATGGATGTTAGCTGGTCGTAATGATGTAGAGTGGATTAGCCAATTTAACGGAAGAATAAATAATTATAGCGATGATGGTATTACTTTTCATGGGGCATACGGATATCGTTGGAGGAAGCATTTTGGTGTAGACCAATTAAATATAGCTAAAAATAGATTAGTAGAGTACCCCAATGACCGTAGAGTTGTAATAGGTATGTGGGATCCTTATGTTGATTTAACTTCAACAAATACAGGTGTAGATTATCCTTGTAATACACAAGTCTTTTTCTGGGCTAGAAAAGGTTACCTTAATATGAGTGTAGTAAACAGAAGTAATGATATGATCTGGGGTGCTTATGGAGCGAATGCTGTACATATGTCTTTTTTATTAGAATATATGGCTCTTATGACAGGTAATAAAATAGGCACTTATTATCAAATAAGTAATAACCTCCATGTATATACAGATGTATTAGAAAAACTAAACTTGTATTCTCTTCAGCCTGATTATGAACCTTACCTTTTATTAGCTGAAGATGGACTAAGTTATAATTCACCACCATTAATAGATAATGCTCATAATTTTGATTCTGAGTTGTACAAATGGTTTGATGATTATACAATAGAAGGATTAACTAATACCTATCTTACAAATACAGCTACACCTATGATGAAGTCATGGGAAGCTTGGAAAAAGAAAGAATTACTTACGGCATTAAAGTTTGCATCAAGAATAAATGATAGAGCATGGAGGAGGGCTTGTATAGAATGGTTAGAGAGGAGACTGAAGTGAGTACTAGAAGTAAGATAATACAAAAAGTAAATGTTTTAGCAACAGAAGATGTAAAAGGGTTACATGAAGCCGAGCAATCTTACGGTGATAGTTGGAAAAAGCGAGGTGGTGTAGGTGCTTTTATGATGCTTGCTCGTAAATGGGATAGGCTTGAAAACCAAGTAACAAAAGTTAATTACGATGTTTTCCAAGCAATAAAGGAAGATACTCGCCCAGAGGGTATATTAGATGACATACAAGATTTAAGGAGGTACTTATTATTAGTGGAGGCAGAAGTAAGATTAAATGGAATCACTCGACCAGAAGATAAAAGCAGTTTGTGATACATGTGGAGATGAAAGAACACTTACCTTTCGTACTCTTAAAAATAAATGGGCGATGTGTAAAAAGTGTCGCCCCCCTAAACCTATGAGGATAAAAAGTAATGCAGATACCTTTATTTCAGCCCCCGATTGATTGGGTTATGCCAGATGGCTACCCAGACTTAGCTAAGTATAAAGAAGTAGCTATAGATTTAGAAACAAAAGACCCTAACTTAACAACAATGGGGTCAGGGTGGGCTAGAAAAGATGGACATATAATTGGAGTAGCCGTAGCTGTTGAGGGTAGTCAATGGTACTTTCCCATTAGGCATGAGATAGGTTCAAACTTTGACCCTATGAGAACATTACATTGGTTAAAAGAAGTTGTTTCTGTAGATAGGGATTATATTTTTCATAATGCTCCTTACGATGTAGGTTGGTTACTTGCAGAGGGAGTACAAATTAAAGGTAGAATATGTGATACAATGGTTGTTGCTCCCCTGTTGGATGAAAATAGATTCAGTTATGCCCTTAATGCGATAGGCAGGGATTATTTACAAGAACGCAAGTCAGAAGTTGACCTAAGAGAAGCTGCTGAGGCATTTGGAGTAAATGCTAAAAGCGAAATGTATAAACTTCCTGCTCATTATGTAGGTAAGTATGCTGAGCAAGATGCTGGACTAACTTTAAGATTATGGCAGTATTTTAAAGGATTAATAATTAAAGAAGATATCTCAGATATCGTTAACCTTGAACTCAAGGTTCTTAAAACAATTATCCCTATGAGAGCAAAAGGTGTTCGGGTTGATTTACATAAAGCTGAAAGAATAAAAGTAGATTTATTAGCAAAAGAACACAGGTTAATGAAAGAAATAAAAAGAATCACAGGTGTAGAAGTTGAAATATGGGCTTCTGAGAGTGTGGCTAAAGCTTTTGATGCTGTTGGGTTAGGTTATAGTAAAACAGAAAAGACAGGAGCTCCTAGCTTTACTAAAGGGTTTTTAACGACGCACCCACATGAAGTCCCTAAAATGATTGTACAAGCTAGAGAATTTAATAAAGCACGAACAACTTTTGTAGATACTATACTAAAACACCAGAAAGACGGTAGGATTCATGCTGAACTTCATCCTTTACGCAGTGATCAAGGTGGTACAGTAACAGGAAGATTCAGTTATAGTAATCCTAATCTACAACAAATCCCTGCTAGGCATGGTGAAATTGGTCCACTTATTCGTAGTTTGTTTATACCAGAACAAGATGCGTTATGGGGTGCATTCGACTACTCAAGCCAAGAACCTCGATTGGTGGTACATTATGCAAAACTCATGGGCTTTAGAGGGGCAGAAGAGTTTGCAGACCAATATAATATAGATGCCAGAACAGATTTCCATCAGATGGCTGCTGATATTGTAGGAGTACCACGCAAACAGGCTAAAGATATTAACTTAGGTCTGTTTTATGGTATGGGAAGTAAGAAGCTCGCAGCAAGTTTAGGTTTAGACTTTGAAGATGCACAAGACTTATTTGCTACTTATCATAAAAAAGTACCTTTTGTAAAAGAGTTATCTGAGTATGCTATTAATAGAGCTACACAAAAAGGAGTTATCCGTACTTTATTAGGTAGAAGATGTAGGTTTGATAAATGGGAACCAACTCAATATGGTAGCTGGAAACCTATGACTCAAAAAGATGCCTATGCTGAACATGGTCCAGCTATTAAAAGAGCATTCACTTATAAAGCTTTAAACAAACTAATTCAGGGGAGTGCTGCTGACCAGACAAAAGCTGCGATGGTTGCATTAGCTGAAGAGGGAATTATGCCTATGATACAAGTGCATGATGAACTTGATGTAAGTGTAGAAAATGAAGCACAAGTAAAAAAGATAACAGAAATAATGGAAACTTGTGTCTCTCTTGAAGTACCAAGTATTGTAGATGCTGAGCTCGGTCCAAATTGGGGTGAGGCAAAACAAACATTAAGTGATAAACCTTGGACAAGGGGTTTACGAGATAATCATTCAACCATGCAGACATAGGAGAAAGTAATGTCAGATAATATAAAATGGGGGTCTTCACAAAAAGGGGATTACTTATTACTAAGGAAAATACGCAGAAGATTACAAGGGGGTCATGTTGTTAGATTCCATACAAGACCCGAAGTAGGTGAAGGACAGAATGTTGCCAGTCATACATGGAGAGCATTGATTGTATTGACTACTTTATGGGAAGATGTAAGTAAAGATGCGATACTCTGGTTATTATTTCATGATGTAGCAGAAGCCGAGTTAGGTGATCTTCCAGCTACAACTAAATGGAAGTATACTGAGTTAGCACAAGAATTTTCAAAAGCAGAATTTAAATACGAAAAAGACCTAGAACTCCCTGTTATGTTGCCAGATTTAACAGAAAAGGATAGGAACTTAGTCAAGATGGCTGACATGCTTGAGTTAGTTTTACATTGTAAAAGACAAATGCAAATGGGAAATACGTTAGCTGAGCCTATTTACAGTCGTGGTAGGGAATTTTTATATAGAAAATTTTCTAGCAATCCCGACTTTGCAGTAGTACATAGTATTTTATTAGAACTAAAATAAGGAGGATAAAAATAAATGAAAGATTTTTCTAATTGCTCTGAATGTGGAGAAAAGTTAAAACGAGTAAATAATAGAAGAACAAGACCAAAGTTATGTGCTTCTTGTCGTGGGGATAAAGTAAGTGGTCATAGTGAACTGAGACAAATGTTTTTACAAATGCAAAAAAACCCTCCCCCAGCATCAGCGTATGAAGGAAAATTTGAAGATGACCCCAGAGCAGCAAAAGAAATAGAATATGGTAGAGTAAATAGAAGACCTACTGTACATTTATCAAGTGAGCATTCAACATTAGGAGATTAATATGGATAAAGATCAATTAAGAAAAGAGATAGAAGAAGATGAAGGATGTAAGTATGAGATCTATAAAGATCACTTAGGTTTCCCGACCTTTGGAATTGGACATTTAATTAATGAGTGGGATGAAGAATATGGAAAGCCAGAAGGAACTATGGTCTCTGAGGACAGGGTCTCTTCTTGTTTCCAAGCAGATATTCATACTACGATAAACGAGTGCAAAAAACTCTATAATAATTTTGACGAACTTCCCGATGAAGTTCAGTTGATTCTATGCAATATGATGTTCAATATGGGTAGACCACGATTGAGTAAATTTAAAAAGATGAATCAAGCAATAGCTGATAATGATTGGATTGAGGCTTCTATCCAAATGGAAGATTCTCGTTGGTTTAGTCAAGTTCCAAACAGAGCAAAACGTCTCGTAGACAGAATGGAAAAGATGCAAACTTTTCCTCACGGATAACAAAGGAACGGTCTTTCTTATTTTTATAGGGTAGGTTACGTTATGAACATTTTCGTACTGGACTACAACCATAAGAAATGTGCTGAATATCATTGCGATAAGCATATTGTCAAAATGCCTTTAGAAACAACACAAATGCTCAGTACAGTATTCTATAGGTATAATGAGGAAGGACCATACAAAATTGTTCATCAGAAACACCCTTGTACTTTGTGGGCTGGACAGACATTAGAAAATTATCGGTGGTTATGGAAGTTAGGCATCGCTTTATGTAAAGAATATACTTACAGATATGAACGTATTCATGCCTGTGAGCAAGTGCTTTACCTAATTAAATCCCCACCTACAGGACTGACAGCAAGGGGGTTTACTAAGTTTGCTCAAGCTATGCCTGAAGAATACAAAACTTCAGATCCCATACTTGCGTATCAAGATTATTACTATTATGATAAACAATTAGCAAGGGACATTTGTAAATGGAAAAAAAGAAAAATTCCCCCATTCATGGAGGATCTAACATCATACCATTCCCGACTAAACCAAAACCCCTCCCAGGATTACAAGTAGTAGCTAAAGAGGTTGAGGTTGTTGTCTGTGGATTATGTGGCTCACAATCGTTTTTGATGTTGTCTGATGAAACTCACCAGATTGCTTGTTATGAGTGTGGGAGTCTCACTGGAAGCCAATGGCGACCCGAAAACTAAAGATTTGCCTTTCAATAAATCTTTTGTAATACTATATTTAATGTTAACTTATTCTCGTAGAAAGGAGAAAAATATGAAGCTATTAACTAAAGAGTTAGCGACTAAGTTAGTTGCAAACTTTCAAAGCGAAGAGGAAAACTTAAAGCCTGTCGTTAAGTTTTTCGGTGGTGGTGCTTGCACTTGGCTGATAAGTGAGTGGGACGGCAATGATTATATGTTTGGCTTATGTGACTTAGGTATGGGTACTCCAGAGTTAGGTATGGTAAGTTATTCAGAGTTGCAGAATTTACGTTTCCCTCCATTTGGTTTACCTGTTGAAAGGGATAAGTTTTTTAAAGCTGATAAAACTATTCTTGAGTATGCAGAAATAGCCAGCGATAATCAACGTATAGTCGCTTAATACCTTAGAGCGAGGGATAACTTTTGAGTTGTCCTTCGCTTTTTCTGTTGTTACTATTAAATAATTACCAACAAACTTCGTAGAAAGGAAGTAATATGAGTGATACAAAGTATAGAATCTTTCGCTACCCTAATGGGATTTCCCTTAATGGCAAAGAATTTATTTGTGACGAAGACCAAGAAGTAAAACTTTTTGATACTGTACTTGATGCTAGTAGGTGGCTGACCGAGAATATTGAGCAAGGTAAGCATAGCAAAAACGGCATCTTTCTTTTATCTGAGGAAACCTTAGAGGAAGAGTATGGTATTTATATAGAAGCCGATATTGCTGAAAATGGTTATATGCCTATTGAAAGGGAGGAAGCTTAATGTATAGTTCCGATCAAATACTAGCTGATATCGAGTACGGTCTTATTGATTATATGAACAAGAAAAAAGACATGACCGATAAAGGTAAAGTTCAATTCTTAGAAGAAAACTTAATGGATTTGTTTAATAAATCCAAGGAGGTTGCAAATGAGAAATAACCCAGATGACTTAGCTAATCAGCTAGTCAATAAAATAAAAGTATGGTTACGAGGCGAACTATCCGAAGTTAGAAAAAACCCCTTGTATGAAGATGACGATACAAGGGAATCTGCCTTACTGGATGGTAGGTACGAGTGTGCTGAGGGCTTACAAGAAATGATCAAACAATGGGAGAAAGAATTATATGGGTAGAGATTTCACTGACGACATTGATGAGTGCTGCGAAGCAATACTCGGTCATACAAATTGGGGATTTGCAGATTCAAAGCTCCATGCAAAAGTTGAAACTATAATGTCGAAAAGGAACGGCGACAGTCCTAACAGTGATAGAATAGCACATGTCGTAATTTTTTATAATGATCCACATGAAGGAGACGAAGACTATGAAGAGTGAAATTGTATTTTTAAAAAAAGCAATTCCTGCACAGGAGTTCTACGATGCTATAAAAAACGTAGAAAAAGATAAGTACTGGGAAGTCATGAGTGATGCTCATACTATATTCAAGCCGAGTGCTTTTACCGATCTTGGTTTACCAGAAGAGTTTGTGCTAAAATATGCTGATACTTATAAGTCTGATATGAGTTCACCAAAAAGCACTATCTATGGTGATAATGGTGAAGTTATTCATTCATTACAAGGAGTTATGTCTAGTACGATAGCTAATGCTTTAACAAATCTTTTTGGTTTACGAGATGCTCAGAGAGAAGCAGGTCAAAAAATGGGTAGAGGTTCAGCCTTGAGAGTATTATCCCAAGCAATATGGGAACATACTCATTGACCGTCAACCTCACATGGTTAAAACGCAAAACTCGTCTACGAATAAGACGAACTCAAAGGGAGAGAGAAGCTATGGACATATTAGCTAAGAAAAGATCAACCTATCTAAGTATGTATGAAGAGGGCATTGTTGATGCCCTCTTTGATGGAGAAATGAATGAGAACAGTACTTCATCAGCTTATTATAAAAGAGGGTTTGACTTTGGTCTAAAACTCCGTGCTAAGTTAGATGTACAGAAACAATAAGATTTGTCTTTCTAAATATCCATTGTTACTATTAATTAATAACTACAAAGGAGTGTATGATGGATACTTGGCAAGGCTATGAAGAGGAAATGTTCAAACATGTCACAGGTTACATGGTTACTGAGTTTCTTGGTCGTGGCAAATATGAGAAAGTTGCTTTTGAATCATTGCAAGAAGCTCGTGATTATGAGTTCAATGTAAAAGCTAACCGACCAACTGCCCGAGTATTGATTTACGCAGTCTGTAAACCACAGGGTAGAGTTGATCCTATCAATATGCCCTTAACCTAAGGAGAACAGTAATGGATGATTTAATAGATGCTTTAGATACACCTTTAACCGATAAACAAAAAGTGTGTCATATGATTGATACCTTAGAGGGTAGAGATCTAGTTTACTTTATGTTAATGCTTTTTGAGAAAAGCGAAATAAGTGGTGATGCCCTCACACAATTTATTGTTGATGAGTTAGGGGGCGAACCTGATTGCGACGAAAAGCTTAGAACTTTTATTAAGGAAAATGGGGAGGCTTTAAAGGACTGATAACTTTTAAATAGTCTATCCTTATAATGTTTTTTATTATTAATAAAGTAACCATTAACAAAGGAGGACCTTATGGTCAAAACTAAAACCAAACTTAATTATAATCAAAAACAAGCCGATCGTAATTTCGTTATGCTTAATCAAGAAGAAACTATCAAAGATCTTAAAAGTATCCAAGATATACTGTACAGTAATACTGGTGTCAGTATCAGTTTACAACAGGTCGTTAACCACTTAATCCATGAATACTTGAGGGAGAGATAATAATGGTTTATTTAGTAGAACATCATTATCCTGACGGTTCACTTCGTGATAGTGTTGAGTTCAAAACTATAAAAGCAACTCAACAATGGGTCGGTGAAATGTTATTGCATATACGTCAAAATGAAACAGACCTGTCTGTGCGTATTAGCATGAACGAGGATAAAAATGCCAAAAATGACTGAAAAGGTTACTATTGAGGTAGACACATACGAGCTACCTCCTTTTGATGAGTTCGTTTCAAGAGTGACTGAAATGTATGCTCATAATATAGTACATCACCCAGATGCAAACCCTACATTAAACGAGGCTTTTCATGAGGTGTTGACCGATATGATTGACGAAGTAATTGATATACAAGAAAGGGAGGCAAAAGATGGATTACCTAGTAGCCCTAGCAATTGACCTTTTTGCTCATATATTGGTAAATTTTACAATATTGACGTAAAAAAGGAGGGTTTTAAGCCCCTTCTGACAGTCAGTTTAATAGTGGGTGGTAGGTAACTAACCCACTATTTTTTGACTAATGTACGGTTCGATGAAGAAAGATGACGTAAAGTAATATAAAAAAGAGGAAGCCATAGCTTCCTCTTCCTCGTTTACTCGTTTAGTGTACCATTGTATATAACTTATGGTCAATAACAACATCATCAGTTTTATGCCACTCGTCCTTTGTATTTATGCCATCGTAATGTTTAAACCATTTGACTTCCCCATGACGCTCGTACTTTATAAATACTTGGCAGTCTTGGTTTAGTATGGGGGCGTCAGGCTCGTGCATTACTGTATAGGTAGCCTCGTAAAAATTACTCGCTTTTAATATGTTTGAGACAATCTCTACGGCTACACCACTTATGTCAACAGTCTTCACTGTATAATGGTGGTGGTCAATAAAGTATAATGTTTGTACGCTCATTTTTTATTCTCCTTTTAAGCTGTTTATTTTGCGTATTAATAAGGTAGCCCCTGTGAAGTCAAAAGACTTTTCTTTTTGTGTCTTTTGTTATCTAAGTTCACAGACACAAAAGGACTTGCTCCTCCCTTTATGGTGGGCTAAATTTAAATATAGCAATAAACATAGAAAGGAATTGTTATGATATTTGATACATTAGAAGAACAAGCATTTTGGTATTGGTGGAGGGAATATAATGAATATGACTCCTAGTAGTATAGAAGAAGTGCAAGCTTTATTTATTGAGGGGTGTATATCAGCTAAGACAGCTATCTCCCAACTTAAAGCATGGGGCATGAACGAAAATGATATTGAAACTTTTATTGATACATATACACGAGACCATGCAATCGCAGTCTCTGACAATGTTTTAAGGTTTCCAACTTGATATGCTTTATATAATATTAGCATTGATGGTATTATTAATCTTTTTGTTTGGGGAACGTAAATGAGATCGTTTCAGTTATTTAGTAATTATATTATCACTTCGCAAGGCAGGTATGTCTTGGAAATAATAAATGATGAGATGCTGGAAACTATTGAATATGTAAAATGTATGACGGATAAAAGTATGCCTTTTCATCTTTGTTATGCTGAAGAAGTTATGGCAGACGAACATGAAGATGAACATATACCGACAGGTTATTTATGTAATTCTCAAACAAGTAAATATGAATCTAATTTGTTTAATTTAACGGATAAAAGTAAACTTGTCCAAAACGAAAACATAAAAAAATATGGACGTAAACAAGACCAGAAAGTTAAACATGGTAAACCAGGAAGACCTAAAAAGGAGAACCCTAAAAATGTACAATAGAGATCATCTTACAGAAGAAGATATATTGCAGAAAATTAATAATGTAGAAGTATTGCTAGAATTATTACCTGATGATAATCGTTGGGCTATTAAATTTTGGCAAACTGTTAACTCTGATTTGACGAGGTTAAAAGAACACATTAGAGTTTTAAATCTGCCTAATTAATGCAATTATAATAGCATAGTTCACGTGAACTACTAGAAGAAAGGTCAGTAGCTGGGAATAGACAGTGAAGCTACTGTAATTGAGCCACTTCAATTCCGACGGGAGTTGCCTTGCATATATCCTTTCTTTTAGACAACACTACGGAGCCAGAACCCAGCCGATATATGGGTGTAATTGACCCATTAGAAGGATAGATTGTTCTGGCTCCACTTAACTTTAAGGGAGAAGTAAATGAGCGATTTTAGTAAGCCCAATGCCAGAAGGTGGACTAGGTCAAAGTACGATTCAATGGGTTTTGACGAACTCCTTGATGAAGTAAAAAAGTGGCATGAAGATAGAGGATTAATAGAAGGTAGTTCCGACAAAGACCAATGTTTAAAGTTGATGCAGGAATTAGGTGAGTTATCTGATGATATTTGTTCTGATATTTATAATGATTTGACCGATTCCCTTGGTGATATGTTAGTTGTAATGATAAATATTATGATTAGGAATGAAATTAGTGTAAAAGATTGTTTACGCAAAGCATTAGTTGAGATCCAAGATAGAAAGGGTTATAATTTAGATGGAGTATTTGTAAAGACAGAATAGAGTAGTGGTTAGGTCAAGTGTTTTAGTTATTGTTTAACTTGACTGAAGGGGTGCATCTCCTTTCTAGTAACCCCTTCCTACTCTAGCTTACATAATCAGTCTTAATTTGCGTGGCGACGCAGAAGTTTTATATGGGAGACTCTGATTGATTATGTAAGCACAAAATTTTTTTTCAGGAGGAAACGATGGACATAGTCAATAGAAGATGGGGCAAATATGAAGTCCTACAACTCGATCACGATTGTAAAGTAAAAAAGTTAACGATTAATCCATATAAACAAATTTCTAAACAATATCATATGCACAGGAGCGAACACTGGCTCGTTACAAAAGGAGAAGCAACTGTTTATCTTGATGGTGTATTCTACTCCCTTGTAAAAGGCGAAAGTATAGATATCCCACAAACAAGTATTCATTATATAGCAAACGAGACTGATGGACCTCTAACCATTATTGAAACACAACTCGGTACATATTTTGGGGAAGACGATATTGTGAGGCTAAAAGACTAAACAAGAATTGCTTATCGGGTTATCCGTTGTTACTATTTATTTAACGTAAACAACAACTTAAGAGGAGAAGTTAATGTTAAAACTATACAAAGATGTTCCTTTGACAGCAAGTCAACAGCATGAACTTAATCTTAGAATAGCAAGTGCCGAGTATTGTAATTCTGATCCCCATACTACTTCAGCCGATATTCGTTACTTTGAACGTAAGGATTTAGTTGATTCTATTAGGCTAGGTACTTATGAAGAGTTTAAAATAATGCGACAAGTGTTTAATCCGAGAGGTTTACTTAATTGGCATAGAGATTATAGAATGCGAAAGGGAGATTTGTAATGGAAAAAGACTGGGTTGTCCTAAGGTGGGCTAAAGATAATTTTGCGACTGGTAATAAAAAGGGCGATATTACCCTTTACCCCGACTATGATGAGTGTTGGGGTTCGCCGATGTATGAGGTTGTTGATTATTTTACAGGTACTTATCATAATGCTAAACAATTCGCTAATACTTTCAGGGAGAAACCGAATGGCTAAAGAATTATATTGTCCCCAATGTAATACAGAGTTTTGGGGCGATTTATCCGTAAATTCTCTGTGTGGTGGCTGTGGACACGACTTCGCTAAAGGGTTCCAAAATGGAACTCTTGATGTTATATCGCCGACAGGCAAAAAATATTTATGGAGAACTACTTACCCCGATGGCGAAGTAGAATATAATATCACAAATGATAGAGTATCAGAAATGGCAGAAGTTGAACGATTAAACAAACTTCACTACCCAGAAAAAGTCAAAGTAGAACTCGTTGATTACGCAACCATAGAAATATAGGAGGAAAACTATGGAAAATAAAGAAGGTATGACTACTCATACTAAATTACCACGTCACCCATACGATCGTGACGATAAATATTGGGCTGAGCAAGAAAGTAAAGCCTATTGGGATGAAAAACTAAAAGATATGTCATGGCAATCTGCCGTGTCCATTATCTCCACGTATCTTAAACTAAATAAAAAAAGTATGGATACCGATCACTACTTGCTTTTAGAAACTGCTTGGAATAGAATTCTCAAAGGGTAAATCTCTCTACGTTTACCCATATGCCCCTAAGACTCCGTGGACCAATAACAATGGTTCACGGAGTTTGCTTATATAGGAGTGAAATGAAAAAGTTAATGAATTATTTTTTTGAAATATTCCGATATACAATATCTAATATCTTACTTCTTCTGGTCACACACTGTTATCGGAGATAAAAAAATTCTTTGCAAATTCTCTGTCTGCTCCTATTATGTAAAGTACAGGAGATAATTATGGCATTAGCAAAAAAGACGCATAAGCCCACATTAGATATTGTAGGCAATCCCCGATCGGAGAAGGGGATCACTCCCAAACAGGAAGAGTTCGCTAAGATTTATGTAACTGAAGATATAAGCCAGACTGAAGCAGCGATAAAAGCAGGATACTCTGTCGCATCAGCTCATGCAATAGCATCGCAACTCCTCAACGGAACCCGATATCCAGCAGTAGTCGCCCGAATCAAAGAGCTAAAAGGCGAGCTATCTAAAAAATACGAAGTCTCATTTGAAGGACACGTCAAAAAATTAGCCGAGATCAGAGATCAAGCTATGACAGGAGGAAATTTCGCAGCAGCAGTCGCGGCAGAGAAATCCCGAGGTCAAGCTGCTGGACTCTATATTGATCGCAAAGAGATTCTGCACGGAAAGATTGACTCGATGAATCGCGACGAAGTCATGAAAGAAATTAAGAGAATCCAAGAAGAGTTTCCTGCACTCAAATCTTTTACTGAAGATAACCTCGTTATTGAGGGAGAAAGTAAGATAATAAAAGACACCACTTGACATATTTTATGCTATTATTAAATATAACTTAATTAATCGTAGAAAGGATTAACTGATGCCATATAATGTAACGACCGAGCGAGGTCACCATATTGACTATGTCCACAACAAACCAAACGGAGGGACAATCTATTGCTATGGTACTATAGAAGAGGATAGTAACTTTTTTGTAGAGTGTGATGACGAGTACAACAGTGGTCATGTAGAAGACGTTGACCCTAGTGTGCAAAATACTTGGAAAAAAGTATGCGAGTATCTGCTAGAGTGGCGACAAGATGTGGAACAAGTGGAGTGTGCATAATGACAGACCTTAATAAAAGAAGTATAGTGATTCTCACCACTCTCCATTTCGCCATGAGCAAAGATGCTCATGGTAACTATTTTCGCCCAGATCCGCAGAATGATCTAACAAGTGGATTTCACTACGACACTCGTGAAGAAATAATTGAGCGAATGGTTAGAAACCATAGAAGCTGGAGGCAGAACAGGATTGTTGATGGAGCGAAAGAGGATGAAATAGGCGATGTTGAGTCTTGCCACCAGTCTGTGCTTGGTCTCCACGCACATACCTTAATAGAGTACACAGCAAAGGACTTCGCTATTGAAAAAGCCTGAGTCCAAACTGTGGCATAATCTACGCGACAACACAAAGGCTCAAGGGGTGTTTTGGACACGTCTTGAGTCATGGGCTATTCCTGGAGTTCCAGATCTGCATGGCATAGTTGATGGTCATGCTTTTTGGTTAGAATTGAAAGTCCACAGGTTAAAGTCATTAAAGTCTATCAATTTGTCTCCCCACCAAATTCTCTGGCAAACTCAATATTCTTCGCAATCAGGACATGTCTGGAACTTGGTTCATCATCTCTCTTCTTCGTCGCTCAAATTATTTGGGGGTTGGCGAGCTCGGCATTGGGTAGATTCCCCGATGATGGAGGATGACATGACTCCTGATTTTGAGACAAGAATCCCGTACGACTGGACGGGTATCATCAATCATATTCTACTCTCCTCGCGTCGTCCTGACAACGATTAGTTTCTCATCAATCATCCTCTTTCGTCTTTCATCCTCGCGTCATCGTTTCTCTTCACCGAGGAAAGAGGATGATTGAGGACAAAGAAGAAGAAAGATGATGACGCCAGATTGATTGTCTAAACTGAGGACAAAAAACGAATAAATAGGACAATAATAGACTTGTAACTAGAGAAATTAATTGCTATTCTTTAATCATAGCAAATGGCTATTAACTTAACAATCTCGTAGAAAGGGGATTACAATGACTAAAACTACTAAAAAGATGACTAAGGCATCATTAACCTTAGACGCTCCAATTAAAACTGTAAAATCAGTTGAGTTAAAAGTGACTGACAAGGAGCTATCCTACAATGATATCTGGAAGTTTGTTCAGGAGCATGCAGGAGGTCAAGAATCTAATGTAGTGGTTGTTCCACTTGATAACTGTGACTTAAAAAGTGACAAGCCTGTCCCATTCGGTTACGGAGGTCAGCCTGGAGGGGTCCGACAAATGATTCAGGATTGGTTATTATTCGGTGTCGGCAAGGACAAGGACATGTCCCTTAAAACCATACTCAATAAAGCTGCTCCTCTTGGACACAGTCGCAAAAAGCCTACTTGTCTACATGCTCTCATGCACGGAGGATACTCACCGTCCAGCAAATACTGGATGACTCCATACATCAAGCTCGTAGTCAAAGCTTAACATCTAACACGAGGGCGACAGGCGACTGTCCCCTCTTTTTTTGATTTTAACCACTGATGATTCGCGATGATTTTCCCCGACCAGAGGATGAGGATTCCCGAAGATTTCCCCGATGAGAGGATGGATTTAGAGAGGTCTAATCATAAGCATAAACATAGGGGTTATATATAGAGAACTACTATTTTGGTTTTGCAAAAATTACAAATAAATGTTTATATAATAACATGTTAGGCACACAAAAAACGCACTTTGTTTAACATGTTAACTTTAACGCATTAACCATAAAGGGGTATAAAATGCAAAACAAAACTAAAGGTAAGGTAGCACCTAACGCACCAACAACAACTTACGCAACTTTAACACATACAGGCAACGAGGTAACCTATGCTAGTTTATGGGCTTTTATTAATAATAATTGTGGTGGTAGTATGGCTAACGCACAAATAGTTCCATTACCTAATTGCAAACTGCAACAGGCTAACCCTGTACCATTTGGTTATGGTGGTAAGCCAAATGGTGTTAGGGCAATAATACAAAATGCCATGTTACATGGTGTTAAAAATAAGCAAACAGGTAAGCTTTGTAACCTTGTTAGTACTAGCCTAGCAGTTGGCAAGCCATTAGGGCATAGCAGTAAAAAACCTAATTGTTTATTAGCCCTGTTAAATGGTGGTTATAGCCCTAGCAGTAGCAGTTGGGGTACACCTTTTATAAAACTAGTTAGCACTATGCCAACAACAACTAAGTAACTTAGGTTACCCCCTAGCCCTGCTAGCCTATAGGTTAGCAGGGTTTTTTGACGCCCACCCTAGAGACTTTTAGGCAAGCCCTATCAAGGGGGCTTGCCATGTTCCTCGCAAAATTTGTGACGTCAAAAAATTATTAAACCAGTACCCCCCTTATCCAGAAAAAGGTCATAGGTTCATTGCTCTATAAAAATTTTTGATATATAAAAAAATAATGGCTATGGATATTGATTTAATACCAGAGGATCGTTTAAAGCATTTTGCGAACTTAATGCAGAGAGCGAAGGAGATGGAAGATTCCGAGTTAGCCCAGAAAGATTTTTTAACTTTTGTGGAACAGACTTGGGATGGATTTATCCATGGACGCCACCATAAGATTATGGCAGATAAGTTTAATCGAGTGGCGACGGGAGAGTTAAAGCGTGTAATAATAAACATGCCCCCTAGACATACTAAAAGTGAATTTGCGAGTTTTATGCTTCCAGCATGGTTAATGGGTAGGAACCCTATGTTAAAGATTATGCAGACAACGCATACGGCTGAGCTTGCTTTTCGTTTTGGACGTAAGACTCGTAACTTAATGAATAGCCAAGAATATTTAAAAGTTTTTCCAAAAGTAACTTTACGTTCGGATTCCCAAGCAGCAGGTCGTTGGGAGACGGATAAAGGTGGTGAATACTTTGCTGCTGGAGTGGGAGGAGCTGTTACTGGTCGAGGTGCAGATTTATTAATTATTGATGACCCCCATTCCGAGCAAGATGCTTTAAGTCCGACGGCTTTAGAACATGCTTATGAATGGTATACTTCTGGTCCGCGACAGAGGTTGCAGCCAGGAGGAACGATAGTAATTGTGATGACGCGATGGGCTGAGAATGATTTAACTGGTAAATTATTGAGACAGCAAGCGAGAGATATATTGGCTGATAAATGGGAGATAATAGAGTTTCCTGCGTTAATGCCGAATGATGAACCTTTATGGGGTGAGTTTTGGAAGAAGGAAGATTTACTTGCCGTAAAGGGAAGTTTGTCAGTTGGTAAGTGGGAAGCTCAGTGGCAGCAGAATCCTACGAGCGATGTTAGTGCGATAATTAAGCGTGATTGGTGGAAGAAGTGGGAGAAGAAAGAATTACCTGCTTTGGAATATGTAATGCAAAGTTATGATACAGCATTTAGTAAACAGGAATCAGCGGATTATAGTGCGATAACCACATGGGGTGTTTTTTACCCAAAGGAGGGTGAACCCCCAAACATTATTCTTGTTGATGCGAGAAAGGGTAGATGGGATTTTCCAGAACTAAGACGGAAAGCTTTAGAAGAATATAAGTATTGGGAACCAGAAATGGTTTTAATTGAGGCAAAAGCTTCGGGTATGCCATTGACTCAAGAACTGAGGCAGATGGGGATCCCCGTCACTAATTATTCCCCTAGTAGAGGAAATGATAAGATAAGTCGAGTAAATTCTATTGCACCTTTGTTCGAAAGTGGGTTAGTATGGTGTCCAGATACATCATGGGCTGAAGATGTTGTTGAAGAGTGTGCAGCGTTTCCTGCAGGAGAACACGATGATTATGTTGATACAGTGTCACAAGCTTTGAGAAGATTTAGAGAGGGAGGGTTTATTACCCACCCAGAGGATTATCAAGATGAGGATCCAATACCTAAAGAAAGGATTTATTACTAATGGCTATTTCACCACGTCCAAGTAATGTAGACCGATCGCTTGTAGAAGCCCCTAACCAAACATTGAGTTTAGAAGAAGATGATTTACTGGCACAAGAATCTCAGCAGGTAGATTTTGAAATAGAAGAAGATGATGAAGGTGGTGTAGAAATAAACTTTGGCGATGAAGAAACTCCTATGGGTGGTGAGCCAGAAAACTTTTTTGATAATCTTGTAGATAATTTATCTGAAGATAGTTTAAATGAAATTTCCGATTATATATTAGATTCTGTAGAAGAAGATAAAAATAGCCGTTCTGAATGGGAAGAGGGTTATACAAAAGGATTAGATTTACTTGGTTTACGTTATGAGCAACGTAGTGAACCTTTTGAGGGTGCGACTGGAGTAATCCACCCTATGTTAAATGAAGCTGTTACTCAGTTTCAAGCTGGGGCATATAAAGAGATGATGCCGAGTGGTGGTCCAGTGAGAGCTCACATAGTAGGAACTTCTACCCCAGAAGTTGAAAAACAAGCAAAACGAGTAACTGAGTACATGAATTATATGGTTATGTACCAGATGGAAGAATACGAGCCTGAGTTTGATCAGATGTTATATTTTCTAGGTCTTGCTGGTAGTGCGTTTAAAAAGGTTTATCGCGATGAAGTATTAGGTAGACCTGTAAGTAAGTTTATTCCTGCTGAAGAATTAGTAGTACCTTACACAGCAACTGATTTACGCAGTGCTGAGAGAGTAACGCATACTATAAAAATAAGTGAGAATGAACTTAAAAAACAACAACGGAATGGAATTTACAGTAATGTAGATATGAAAGGTAATTCTGCTGAAGAAGCTGACCAGATTACCGATAAGTATAATGAAATTTCGGGTACGAGCAGTAATTCTTATGATGAAGAATTTACATTGTACGAGTGCCATTGTTATTTAGATATAGAAGAATATACAGATAAAGATGAACAGGGTGAAGAGACTGGCATAAAGTTACCATACATTGTAACTGTTTGTAGTGATACAAGTGATGTGTTGAGTGTTCGCCGTAATTTTATGCCAGACGATATACAAAAGCAGAAGATTCAACATTTTGTACAATATAAATTTACTCCAGGATTAGGCTTTTATGGTTTTGGGTTAATTCATATGATAGGTAATTTAAGTAGAACAGCGACAGCGAACCTCAGACAGTTAATAGATGCAGGTACATTGAGTAATATGCCAGCAGGTTTTAAAGCAAGAGGGATGCGAATTGCAAATGATAGTGAACCTTTGAGTCCTGGAGAATTTAGAGATGTAGATGTTCCGGGAGGAGATTTACGTTCAGTATTAATGCCTTTACCTTATAAAGAACCAAGTAGAACTTTATTTGAATTAATGGGATTTGTTGTATCGGCTGCACAAAAATTTGTAGGCACGAGTGATATTGGTGTAGGTGATGGTAAACAGGAGATGCCAGTTGGAACTACAATCGCTTTACTTGAGCGAGGTGCTAGAGTAATTAATGCTGTGCATAAAAGATTGCATGCTTCTATGAAGATAGAATTAAAAATGCTTGCGAAGCAGTTTGCACAAGACCCTGTACCTTATCCTTATGAAACAGGTGTTGATCAACAAGTTAAAGCACAAGATTTTGACCAACGTATTGATGTACTTCCAGTAAGTGACCCTAATATTTTTAGTATGTCGCAAAGAGTAATTTTAGCTCAAGAACAATTAAAATTGGCTCAAGCTGCCCCAGAAATGCACAATATGTATGAGAGTTATAAACGTATGTATGAAGCTTTAGGTGTAGGTAATATTGACCAAATATTAACTCCTAAGCCACAACCACAACCAAAAGATCCTGGAACAGAAAACCAAGAAGCGAGTGATGCTGCTATAGGACAAAGTAAATTGACTGCGTTTCCTGAACAGAACCATGATGCACATATTGCAGTACACCAGATATACATGCAAAGTCAGATAGCTAAATTACAACCAGCAGTATTGATGACATTAGAAAAACATATATATGAACATTTAGCTTTGAAAGCAAAAGTAATAGTAGAGCAGGAAATGGCACAACCACCTATGGATGAAGCGATGGATCCAGCTATGGCACAACAGGCACAACCAGATCCAGTGGCTATGGAAAATAGAATATCAGAAGTACAAGCAGAATTAATGGCAGAATATTTACAAGCGAACCCACCAAAAGAGAGTGATGATCCGTTAGTAGATATTAAACAACAAGAATTAGATTTAAGAGCTCAAGAACAGCAACAAGATGCTATGCAAGACCAAGCTAAGTTACAGTTAGATAAACAAAAAATGGATGAATCTAATGCGATACAAAGAGAGCGTATCCAAACTACTGAGGATATTGCACAAATGAGAGCAAATATTGCATTACAAAGGCAAGCCCAGAATGCAAATGGTAAGGCAGGACAATAATGGCATATGATGCTAGTGATTTTGGAAGTAATACTCCTGAAGAATCAGCAGCAGCTATCGGTAATGCGATGGGTGGAAATTTTACAGCAGATGATTTTAAAGATGATAACAGAAGAGATAGTGGTCCAGCTAACGTAATTGATCGTTCTAAAAATGTATCAGATATAGGCAAACAACCTAGTGGGATAATGAGTGTTTTCCAAAAAATGATAGGCTATAAACCTAATGTATCTTTGAGTACTAATTTATATAATATGTTAGTTCCTGGACAAAACACTCCTTTAGGAGGTTTATCTTTTGTTGCTGGTCCAGCTTTAGGTTTAGATAAAGCTGCACAGTTTGGTTTGAGTTTAGCAAATAGAGGGATAGCTGCGTTACCTAATCCTTTTCCAGGGAAAACTCAAGCACAAATAGATGCTACCCCTGTTTATGATATGGGTAGACAACCTGTTGGTCCTCCAACAAACATGGGAATAATGAATACTTATCAAGCTAGTGCGATTCCATCTATTTCTATGCAATCATTACCTCAGCTTTATGCTGATAATTTTTATGAATAATATTATAGAGGAGATACAACTAATGGCAAATGATCAAAGAATGGAAGAACTAGAACAGATGTTAAAAGACATGGATCCTAGTAATCCTAACTACCAAGATATAAAAGAACAGATAGAAGCTGAAAAATTTCAAACTCAAAATGGTTACAATATGGGTGGCTATGTAAGTCCTACCAATAAAATGGCTACTCAAAAATTTATGGGTGGTGGTATGGTTTACAACAAACCCATGAAAATGAATAAAGGTGGCGAAGTTTCTCGTGGTGGTCGTAAGTCTATGCAGGGTCTAAAATTTAGAGGTGTTAAGTAAGTGCCTAAACCAACCTTACAAGAGATACATGTTACATTAGAAAAACATATTGCTGTTTCTGATGAGCGATGGAAAGAATCCATTTTACGAATAAAACGTATGGAACATCTTATGATAGCTACTTCAGGCACAGCGATAGTAATGCTTATAGGGTTACTTGTAAGATGATATGTTTAAAGTATTTGTAACAATTTGTGTAATAGGAATACCCAATAACTGCCAAGTATTAGAAGATCAATATGGTCCATATGAAACAGAGTTTGATTGTAAGCAAAGAGCTTTGGCTATTAGTAGACAAGTACATAAATACTATCCATTATGGAAACCCACTCAGTATAGATGTAAAAAACTTTCTGTAGGAAGATTAAACTGGAAATAAAGTGACTCAGAAAAAATTACAAAAAGATTCAATATTAAATGAGTATGACCTTGATGGTGATGATACAATCACGGATGAAGAATTAAGACAAGCTAAAGAAATAAAAGAAACAGAAACAAAATTAAGAAAAAATTTAGCCCAACTGCGTATGGCTAGATATACTTTGATAGGTATGGGAGTATTTACAGTAGCAATGTTTATAGTTCCTATAGAACGTGTCGAAGCCCTAAGTGATATATCAAACTTGTTCTATATTTCAGGAGCAGGTATCGTAGGAACATATATGGGAACATCTGCATATATGGCAAAAAATGGAGTAAAATAATGTTAACAGCGTTAATTGGACCAGTCACCAACTTAGTTGGTAAGTTTATAGAAGATAAAGATGCCAAGAATAAGTTGGCACATGAGATAGCGACTATGGCAGAAAACCATGCACAGGAGTTAGCTAAAGGGCAATTAGAAATAAATAAAGCAGAAGCTACTCATAAATCAATATTTGTAGCAGGTTGGCGACCTTTTATTGGTTGGACATGTGGCGTTGCTCTTTGTTGGCATTTTGTATTACAACCTATTACTGTTTTTATCTGTGCATACTTAACAGTTCAAATCCCAGAACTTCCTACTTTTGATATGGGTTCACTTATGACTGTATTAATGGGAATGTTAGGATTAGGTGGACTAAGAACATATGAGAAACAAAAAGGATTAACAAAATAACACAAGATTTGTTCAGACATTTAAGAATACATACAGCAACTAAAAGGGAAACCCCAGATATGATATGGAATTGGTTGAGATTATCTAAGTTTTTTTGCAAAATTGGCAACTATTTTTACTATAAACATGTTCAATGTGTAAAAAAAGGTCAAAAAAGAGGAGAAAAGTAGATGGATGACCTTTACATTTCCCAAAAATTGCTTAGAGTGATGGATGAACGCAAGGAAAACTTGCACGAAACCTTATGTTATGGTGCTGTGAAAGATTTTCAAGAGTTTGAAAAACTTAGAGCTAAATTGCATGAGTTAAATTACGTTCGACAGGAATTAACGACCCTGCTAGAAAGAGTAGAAAAACAAAATGAGTAAAACTTTAATACTACCCGAACGATTTGCTAAAAAATCGAAGCCTAAACAAGAAAAATCTCAAGAAACACCAACATTAGAAAAATTACCAGAACCTACAGGGTGGAGAATACTTGTCTTACCCTATAAAGGTAAGGGAAAAACTGAAGGTGGTGTTTTTATCCCTGATGCAGCAGTAGAAAGAGAAGCTTTAGCTACTGTTTGTGCCTTAGTTTTGAAAGTTGGTCCACTTGCATACAAAGATCCAGATAAGTTTGGTGATAGTGGAGCATGGTGTAAAGAACAAGACTGGGTTATCTTTGGAAGATACGCAGGAAGTCGCTTTAGAATAGATGGAGGTGAAGTCAGATTACTAAATGATGACGAAATCTTAGCTACAATTAACGATCCTGCAGACATTTTACATTTATAGGGGAAAACAATGGCAGAAGCACAACAAGAATTAGATTTAGATTTAGAAGAAGTAGAAGTTCAGTTACCTGAAGATAAACAAAAAGAAGAGCAGGTAGAAAAACAAGCTGAAGCACCACAAGAATCTGAAAAAGAATCTTCTGATGAAGAATTAGAGGGTTATAGTAAAAAAGTTCAACGCAGAATAGATAATTTAACAGCTAAAATGCGTGAAACTGAAAGAAGAGAACAAGCAGCAATTAAATATGCTGAAGCATTAAAGGCTCAAGTTGAAGAACAAGCAAAAAAGGCAAGTACAGCCGATACACAATATGTTTCTGAATTTGAAAGTAGGATAAAAGCAACACAAGATACCCTACAAAGTAAATTAAGAGATGCAATAGATCGTGGAGACACTGAAGCTCAGGTGCAAGCTCAAACTGAACTTGCTAATTTAGCTAGTGAGAATGTTAAGCTAAGTTATATCAAAAAAGCTCAAGAAACAGAAGCGAAAACTGATACGGCTGCAGAAACTCCTCCTTCAGCAGCCGTCCCCCCACCAAAACCAGCTCCAGATCCGAAAGCATCAGCATGGGCTGCGAAAAACACATGGTTTGGTGCAGATGAGCCTATGACATTAACAGCATTTAGCCACCATAAGACATTAGTTGAATCTGAAGGGTTTGATCCAACTTCAGATGATTATTATGAAGAGTTAGATTCTAGAATGAAAAGAGATTTTCCTCATAAATATAAAGAGGAAGAGCAACCACGAGTAGTCAATCAACCTAGAGGTCCTGTCGTGGCTTCTACTAATCGTGGTTCTGGCAGAGTTTCAAAGAAGTCTGTCAAATTAAATAAATCAGAGGTTGCAATCGCCAAGAAACTTGGTGTACCATTAGACAAATATGCAGAGCAGCTTGCTTTGCTAGAAACTCGTAAAGGATAGATCATTATGACAGATCGCACTTCACGCACCACAGTTACTCGTGAAAAACAAATACGCAGGAAACCGTGGACACCACCATCTACTTTAGATGCTCCCCCAGCTCCAGAAGGCTATACTCATCGTTGGATCCGTGAGTCAATCATGGGATTTGATGATAAGAAAAACCTTTCTGCAAGGCTTCGCGAAGGCTTTGAATTAGTTCGTGCAGACGAGTACCCCGATTTTGAAGCTCCTACAGTACAGGATGGAAAACATGCTGGTGTTATAGGGGTGGGTGGCTTAATACTCGCAAGGTTCCCATTAGAATCCAAAGCTGAACGACAGGAATATTTTCAAAATATGACTAGAGATCAAATGAAAGCTGTGGATAACGATATGATGAGGGAACAACACCCTAGTATGCCTATTCTGAAACCAGAAAGGCAAAGTCGTGTAACTTTCGGTGGTAATAAAGGTACTGCCGAGTAAACTTTAGAGAAGGAAACTAAAAAATGGCAAGTAATATAGATGCCCCTTTTGGTTTACGTCCTTATAATCTCTTGGGTTCTGCACCCAACTCAAATGGGTTAACTCCATACAAGGTTCAAGTTAGTGCAACTGCTGGATCATCCTCTGCCATCTATCAAGGTGACATGGTAATTCCGTTGACTAATGGACTTGTAGACGTTAGTGCTGCTGATGGTGGAAGTGTAGCAATCTTAGGTGTTATGGCTGGATGTGAATATATTGATCTTTCAGGTAAGCCAAAATTCGATAACTTTTATCCTGGAACATCTCTTTTAAAATCAGGCACAGAAGCAACTGTGTTTGTGTATGATAACCCTAATCAGGTTTATGAAATACAAGGAGATGCAAGTTTAACTAATGTAGCAACTGCTCAGGCACTTGTTCATTCCAATGCTGAAGGTACTGGATTCGGTTCTACTACTGGAAATAGTAATATTTCTACTGGAGAAATATCCGTAACTACAGCAGGAGCAACTACAAATACTGATAACTTCAGAATTGTTGGAATAAAAGACGGTTTCAATGATATTGATGTAGCATCAGCAGGAGTTCGCTTCTTGGTGAAGTTAAATCTTCCATTTCATTCTGCAACTACTGGTCTATAAGGAGATATTGATATGGCTATTGCAAGATCCCAACTCCTTAAAGAATTAGAGCCTGGATTAAACGCTCTATTTGGTTTGGAGTATGATAGGTATGATAATGAACATGCCGAAATTTACGATACTGAATCTTCAGACAGAGCGTTTGAAGAAGAGGTAATGTTGTCAGGCTTTGGAACAGCACCCGAAAAAGCAGAAGGTGCTGCCGTATCGTTTGACACTGCTAATGAGTCCTTCACAGCAAGGTACACACATGAAACAATCGCACTAGCGTTTGCGATTACTGAGGAAGCCGTAGAAGATAACCTTTACGACAAACTTAGTTCTCGTTATACTCGTGCGTTAGCTCGTTCCATGTCTAATACTAAGCAAGTGAAAGCAGCTTCTGTATTAAACAATGCGTTTGACAGTACGTTTACATTTGGTGATGGTAAAGAGCTTTGTGCTACAGATCATCCAACAGCAGCAGGTGGTACATTCAAAAATGAATTAACTAACTCAGCTGATTTAAATGAAACTTCTTTAGAACAAGCATTAATTGATATTGCAGCTTTCATTGATGAAAGAGGACTAAAGATTGCTCTCAAAGGACAGAAGTTAATTATTCCACCAGCACTACAGTTTATTGCTGAAAGATTAATGGCTTCTAACTTACGTCCTGGAACAGCAGATAATGATATAAATGCAGTTAAGAACATGGGAATGTTACCTCAGGGTTATGTTATCAACCATTTCTTAACAGATACAGATGCGTTCTTCATTAAAACTGATGCTCCTAACGGATTTAAGCATTTTGAAAGAGCAGGTATCGCTACAAGTATGGAAGGTGACTTTGATACTGGTAACGTCAGATATAAAGCTCGTGAGAGATATAGCTTCGGTGTTTCAGACCCAAGATGTGTGTTTGGATCTCCTGGAGTATAAGGCTAATAAATTTAAAATCAAAGGCGACACTTGCGTGTCGCCTTTTTTTGTGTAATACTGATTTTATTCCTAACAGTCATAATAATGTGACTGACTCAGCCAGATAGGAGGTTTATATGGCTAATACAACTTTTAAAGGAACCTTACGTTCCGAAGGTGGATACTCGTCTATTGCTACTGCAACAGGTACAGGAGTTGAAACTACTCAAATGTCTATATCTACTGCTGGATTTGCATCTTTTGACGCAAATACTTTACCAACAGAAGCTGGAACTGGTATTACTACAGGTTCTGGAACAATCTACAGAAGTTCTGTACAAAGAAATGGTGGTATTATTACAACCAGAATACTAATTGATCTGACAGGTTTAAGGTCTACTGCTGGTGGTGATATTATTGGTGTAAATGGCACTACTTTAGTTTGTCATATTGGTCAAATCACAGCAGCTACAAACGGAACTATCTTAACTGGTAGTATGGAATGTTTTGAAGCTCCAACTGGTGGTGATCCAGATATTAATGTGCATTCTGCTACAGAAGGAACTGGAGTAGAAGACGGTGCTATTGCTGATCTAACAGAAACACTATTAGTTAACGCAGGTGATGCAACATTAGGAAGTAAGGTTTACTTTACTAATGTTCCAGCAGCCGATCAGTTTTTATATTTAACTTGTGGCACAACTACAGATGGTGACTTTACAGCAGGTAAGCTATTAATTGAATTGATGGGCTACGCAGCATAATCTATGGGGGTTAATACCCCCATCTTTTTTATAAGGAGATTTATATGGCAGGTCGTTCAGATGTAAAAGCATTTAATCACGATCAAGGTGATAGTGCAGCCGTCGTTGGTCCGTCTAGATCAAGAATAAGACAAATTGTAATTTTTGGTAACTCTGCTGGTGTTTTAACTGTTAAAGATGGGTCAGGTGGAGCAACTATACTACTTCAAAGTTTCCCTACTGGATTACATACTTTAAATATTCCAGACGCAGGGGTATTAGCTGAAAACGGAGCATTTATACATGGGTTCACTGGAAGTGGGAACAAACTTACTTTGTTTCTATCATAATGGCTAAAGAGCCTAAAATGTCCATTAAGTCTGGACATAAAAGACCCACTAAAAGTGGAGCTGGCTTGACTAAGAAAGGAGTTGCTGCTTATAGGAGAGCAAATCCTGGAAGTAAATTAAAAACTGCTGTTACAGGGAAGGTCAAGCCTGGAAGTAAAGCTGCAAAAAGACGTAAGTCTTATTGTGCGAGATCGGCAGGTCAAATGAAGAAGTTCCCTAAAGCTGCAAAAAACCCAAATAGTCGTTTACGTCAATCTAGAAAAAGGTGGAAGTGTTAATGGCTATGACACGAGGAAACATGGAGAAGCAAGTGAGTAAACCAGGATTATATGCGAATATTAATAAAAGAAAGAAAAAAGGTATTTCTAGATCAAAAAAGAATAGTACTATTTCTAAAGAAGCTTATGCCAATATGAAAGCAGGGTTTCCTAAAAAGAAAAAGAAGAAAAAAGTAACTAAAAAGGCTTAAATATGGTAACAAAATTTTATAAATGGGTTTTATCTTTTTTTCCAAAGATATGCCAATGTAGTAAAATAAAAGAAGCTCCTATGAAAAAAGGTCGAGGCAGACCTAGAAAGGTAAGTTAAATGGTTAAGAAATTATCTCCTAAACAAAAAAAGTTAGCTAGTATGGCTTCTCCCAGAAATAAAATAACAGGAGCAGATTTTAAAAAGTTGGGTAAAAAGAAAAAAGTAATGAAAAAGGCTTAACAAATGGCAACTTCAAGTTCTGTAGATTTTGAAATAGATGTAGCTGAATACATTGAAGAAGCATTTGAAAGATGTGGCATTGAAGTTCGTACAGGTTACGATTTAAGAACAGCCAGACGTTCTATGAATTTATTATTTGCAGACTGGGCTAACAGAGGTTTAAACCAATGGACTATTACTCAAAGAACACAGGCTCTTACAGCTAATGATGTAGATTATACATTAGGTGCTGATGTAATAGATATACTAAGTATGGTTGTTAGAAGAAGTGGCACAGATTTTAGTATGACCAGAATAAGTAGGGATGATTATATTAATTTACCTACTAAAACAACTACAGGTAGACCAAGTCAGTTTTTCTTAGACAGACAAATAACACCTAATTTAAAAATATGGTCAGCTCCAGAAAACAGTACAGATGTTTTACATTATGATGCTTTAACTAGAATACAAGATGTTGATGCTTCTGTGAATACTGTTGATGTGCCTTTTAGGTTTTATCCTTGTTTAACAGCAGGATTAGCTTATTATTTAGCTATGAAAAGAGCTCCAGATAGAATTAAAATATTAAAAGCAGTATATGAAGAAGAATTTGAGAGAGCTGCTGCTGAAGATAGGGATAGAGCGAGTTTAAGTTTAACCCCTAGTACAACTTATTATGGATTGATATGAAATTTGCACTTGGTAAAAAAGCTAAATTTATTTCTGACCGTAGTGGATTTGCCTTTCCTTTTAGAGAAAAGGTAAAAGAGTGGAATGGCTCAATTGTCCATCGTTCTGAGTATGAGGAAAAGCACCCTCAGCTTACTCCAAGAAAACCTCCTTTTGAACCTCAAGCTTTATACAACTCTAGAATAGATCGTACTGAAGTAGCTATAGAAAGATTATTAGAATTAAATCCTTTTACTTCAGGGTCAGCAAGTTCTGCAGTTATTACTGTTAAAGAAGTTAATCATGGAAGGTCAACTTCAGATACTGTAAGGTTTAGAAATGTTTCCCCTTTTGATGGTTTTAGCGTATCTGTTTTACAACAGGCATCAGGTTATAGTATAACAAAAGTAGATAATGATTCTTATACTTTTTCTGCCAATGGTGAAACAGCAACTATAGGCAGTAAAAAAGGTGGTGGTGGAATTGTAACAGCAGGTCCAGTGACGGTGGTAGGATAATGAGTTTTACATTAGCAACATTAAAAACAGCGATACAAGATTATACTGATAATGCAGAAACATCATTTATAACTCACTTACCTGATTTTATAAAAGCTACTGAAGAACGTATTTTTAAAACAGTTGATCTAGAATATTTTAGAAAAAATGTTACAAGTGCTTTTACTTTATCTGATCAGTTTTTATCCGTTCCCCCTGATTATTTAGCATCATTTTCATTACAGATAACAACTTCTGGGTCAGAAAGTTTTTTGCATCAAAAAGATGTAAATTATATAAGAGAATATACCCCTTCTTCTTCAACTACAGGTCTTCCTAAATATTATGCAAGGTTTGATGTAGGTAATTTTATTGTAGGTCCTACACCAGACAGTAACTATGCTTTAGAATTACACTATTATTATAGACCAGCGAGTTTAACAGCAGGGGCTGAGAGTGGTACAACTTGGTTAAGTACAAATGCTCCTTTTGCTTTACTTTATGGTAGTTTGTTTGAAGCATATGTATATTTAAAAGGAGAAAAAGATTTACTTGATCTTTATAATGGTAGATTCTTAGAAACAATAGCAAGAGTTAAAGATTTAGCTGAAGCAAGAGAAGATGCAGATGCGTACAGAAGAGGGTTACCTCAATCTAGAAGAACATAGGAGTAAAAAATGGCAACAGCAAACGCAGCAACCACCTTTTTAGAGAATAGACTTTTAAATTTTCTATTTAAAGGCAACGCAGCACAGGGAGGAGTAACATTTGCTTCACCTGGAGATGGTATTTATGTTGGACTTGCAACAGCAGTATCTAACTTTAATGATACAACAGGTGAATCTGGAGACCCAACAATTACAGAAGCTGATTTTGGGAGCTATACAAGAAAAGTAGTCGCTGCTTCTGGGTGGACATTAACTTCTGAATCCGCTGACACACAAACAATAAAAAATGCTGCGTCTATTGAATTTCCAGAAGCGACTAGTGGAAGTAATGTAATAAGTCATATTTTCATAGCAACTCATTTAGATGCCTCTTTAGATGTAGTAGGAGCCAGTGGTAATGTTCTTTTTATAGGTGATTTAGATGCAAGTAAAACAATATCAACTGGTGATATATTTAGAATTAATGCAAATAACTTAACAATAGAGTTAAAGTAATGGCGTTTATAATAAATGACAGAGTAAAAGAAACGACTACTACAACTGGTACAGGGACATTAAGTTTAGGTGGTGCAATTACTGGTTTTGAAACTTTTGGCAGTGGGATTGGTAACTCTAATACTACTTATTATGCTGTTGCTCTTCCTGGAACAGCAGAGTTTGAAGTAGGTTTAGGGACATTAAGCAGCGACTCTAGCACAATAGCAAGAACAACAGTAATAAGCAGTTCTAATAGCGATAGTGCAGTAAACTTCAGTGCAGGTACAAAGACTATATTTTGTACAATACCAGCATCTAAGTCAGTTCTTTTAAGTGATGTTGGTGCATCAACTTTAGATTTAAGTTCTGCTAATATACATGCAGGTCGATATGGAAGCTCATCAGCACCAATAGAATTTACAGTCACAGTAGGAACTAAAACAGCATCACACCCTTACTATGGAGATGGAAGTGGCAGTGCTTATTTTATAAATGGTGTTGAGTCACCTGCTTTGACATTACATGGTGTTGACAATGTAACATCTAATTCAGAATATTATTATAGGTTTACTCTTAGTTCAGGTAGCATGACAAGTCATCCATTTAGACTTTACTTAGATGCAGATAAGACTACAGCGTATACAACAGGTGTAACAACAACTAGCACATATTTACAAATAGCAGTACATGAAGACACACCTAATATACTTTATTATCAATGTTCTGCTCATGCTTATATGGGTAATTATGCAATTACGTTAGGATCTAATAAAATAAATCATACTGAAGCTCTAATCAGTTTTCCAACTACAACTGGAACACTTGTAGGGACAGGTGATACAGGTTCAGTAACTAATACTATGTTAGCTGGATCTATCGCAGATAGTAAGCTAAATCAGATAACTACGGCAGGAAAAGTTGCTCTTGGTGCTTTAGAAATAGATGGTGCAAGTGATATTGGAGCAGATTTAGTAGACGCAGATTTAATTATTGTTGATGATGGTGCAGGTGGAACAGAAGTTAAATCTACTTTAACACGAGTTAAAAAATATATTTACTCTGCTATGTCAGGCGATGCAACTGCAAGTGATGCTGGTGCGTTGACAATAGCAAACACTTCTGTGGAAACAGATATGATTGCAAATGATGCAATCACAACTGCAAAAATAGCTAATGATGCAGTAGGTGCTGACCAACTTGCAGATAATGCTGTTGTAACTGCAAGTATCACAGCTAGTGCTGTTAGTTTAGCAAAGATAGCCAATCAAGCTGCAAATACAGTATTGGTGAGAGACGCCAATAGTTCTGGTGTTGTTTCTGCAAAAGCAGTTACAGATACACAAATACTAATAGGTGATGGAACTGGATTTACAGCAGCAGCATTGTCTGGCGATGTAACAATGACAAATGCTGGAGCAGTTACGATAGCTAATGGTGCAGTAGAAAATGCAATGTTAGCAGACGATGCAGTGGGTGCAGATGAACTAGCTGCAAATGCCGTTGTTAATGCAAGTGTTGCGTCTGGTGCTGCAATAGCATTTAGTAAGATGGCAGACTTAACTACCAATAGAGCATTAGTATCTGACGGCAGTGGAGATGTATCCGTAAGTGCAGTTACTTCTACAGAGATTGGATATTTAGATGGAGTAAGTTCTGCAATACAAACACAATTAGATGCAAAAACAACAGCAACAGCAGCAGCAGATGAGGCGACAGCATTAGCAATAGCGTTAGGATAATAATATGGCAAATACATTTAAAACTGTTACAGCAGCAGGGATAACAACTGAAGAACAAATTTATGTTGCAGGTGGATCTGTTGTTGCAACAATAGTTTTAGGGATTATGGTAGCTAACACAACAACAAGTCAAGTTACAGTATCAGTTCAATTAGTATCAGACACAGCTAGTAGAACACATGCTTCAACTAATAGTGGTAATAATGCTACAGTTCATTTAATTAAAAATGCACCAGTTCCTGTAGGTTCATCTCTTGAATTATTAGCTGGTAATAAGGTTGTATTAGAAGATACTGACGAAATTTTACTAACTGCATCAGGTGCATCAGATATAACTATATCAATAATGGAGATAACATCCTAATGCCATATATAGGTAACACAGCAGGAAATAGATTTGTAGCTAGTAAAACTGCAACACAGTTTTCTGGTAATGGTTCTGCCGTTGATTTTACATTAGATCATTCAGTAAGTTCTCCTGAAGATATACTTGTATCAGTAGATGGTGTTATACAAGAGCCAACTGTTGCTTATGGAATAGTTAATGGAACTACATTAAGATTTACGGCTGCACCATCAAATAACTCTGGTAATAATATATTCGTTTACTATTTGTTTAGAACTGTGGCTACAGTAGATCATCCTGCAACAAGTGCTTTGAGTGCGACAAGTGGTACTTTTAGTGGTAATCTTGTAATACCAGATGCAGGTAATATTGGTAGTGCTAGTGATACAGATGCAATAGCTATTTCTAGTGGGGGTGTCGTTACTTTTAGTCAAAAACCTGTATTTAGTGCAGGAGGTGTAGGAAAAGTATTGCAAGTTGTTCAAACAGTTATAGCTAAATCAACGATAACAACAAGTTCTGCTACTTTTACAAGTACTGGAAAAAGTCTTGCAATTACACCTACTGCTTCAACTTCAAGAATATTAATTCAAGTGTGTGGTGGTGGTGGTCATGCTCCATATGTTAATCAAAATTGTATATCTACAATATATAGAGGTAGCACTAATTTATCTTCTGATGGATTAGAAAGTATTGGGAATAGTACAGCAGGTTTATCAATGGCTCCTCATAATATTGTTTTTTTAGATTCACCTAATACAACTAGTGCAACTACTTATGAAGTATATTACAGAAGTGAACCAACCAAACCAAATGTATACTTTAATCTTGGAGGTGGGGCAGGAGCAGATTTTACAATTACACTTACTGAATTAGCTCCTAATTAAATGGATTTTAAAAATGGCAAACGAAATACAAACTGAACACGCAATAATATCTCTTAAACCAAATGCTAAATGGTCTTTAGTAGATGATAAGTTAGAGTGGTTAGATAAAGAACAGACTGAACCATCATTATCAGAGATATCAACGGAAGTTGCAAGACTGCAAACTATATATGATAACAACAAGTATCAAAGAGATAGAGCAGAAGCATATCCATCTATTGTAGATCAACTAGATGACTTATACCACAATGGCATAGATGGTTGGAAAACAACTATCAAAGCTGTAAAAGATAAATATCCAAAGGGGTAAAGAATGGCATTAACGAAAGTATTAACAGGTGGACTTGCAGCAGATGCTGTAGACAATACTATATTGAAATTAGATGATGACTATGCTTTGACCGGAACTGTAACTGGTGCAGGTAGTTTTCAAAAAGTTTCTTCATCAACATCAACCACTACTGGAATATCAAGTTTAGTAATAACCCTGCCAACTACAACTGACTTTTCAAATCTTAAATTATTACTAAGAGGTCTAAAATGTGGATCGGTAGTAAGCAACCATTGGGGTATTAGATTTCGTAATGTTGGTGGTTCAATAATAACTTCCTCTAGTTATAGTTTTATAACAAATTATAGTTATTCTAATGATAGCGACAATGGTAGTGTACCTTGGAATGATCTAAATTCTACTTCTATATATTTTGGTGGTTATGTTGGAGATGGTAGTGATGATTCAGAAATGACCTCATTTGAAATTGATATACTACAAAGTGCTGCAACTGATAGATATACAAGAGGGTTTGTAAGAAAAGGTTTAGAAAAAAGACATAATGATACTTATCATTATGGTACAGTAGGAAGTTTTTATGTTTCAACTAATAATGCTTTAGATCAAATTGAAATATTTGCTCATACAACTCCAAACTTTACAAGTTACGGGTATGCACTTTATAAAATGATGTTTTAATAGGAAATAATTATGCCAAGATATAAACTGTTAGATGATAAAAAAATACAATACACAGCAGAAGAAGAAGCTCTAGCAGATGCTGAAGCAAAAACATGGTTGGATGGACAAGCTGATAGAGATTTAGCAGAACTTAGATCTCAAAGAAATATACTAATATCTGAAACAGATTACATGGGATTGCAAGATGTAACAATGAGTGATGCTTGGAAAATTTATCGTCAACAATTAAGAGATATAACTAAGACTTATCAATCAATGAGCGATAAAGACTTTACATTTCCAACAAAGCCAACGGAGTAAATTATGCCCTATATAGGAGTCAGTCCACAATTTGGAGTTAGAAGAAAGCATACTTATACTGCCACAACAGGGCAGACTAGCTTTAGTGGTGCAGGATCAGAAGGTGCTACTTTAAGTTATAAAGACAGCACTTTTGTTGATGTATATCAAAATGGTATAAAGTTAGGTGATGCCGATTACACATCTACAAGTGGTACAGCTATTGTTTTAACTCAAGGAGCTTCAGTTGATGACCTTGTAGAAATAATTGTTTTTGATGTTTTTAGTGCCGCAGATACTGTAAGCAAAGCAGATGGTGGTACGTTTGATGGTGCAGTTACGTTTAGTACAAATGTAGGTATAGGAAATGCAAGAACAGATGGAACTCTCCATGTTCATAGTGGTTCTGCTGGAACAGTATCTGCCGATTCTACTTCTGATGATTTGGTTGTTGAAAATAGTGACCAATGTGGAATTACAATTATAAGTCCAGACGATGCTTCTGCTCGTATTAGATTTACTAGCCCATCAACAAATACACAAGTTGGTGGTGCTGCTATTTTCTATCGTCAAAACATTAATAAAATGAATGTAGGAACAGCAGTTGCTGGAGGAATATTAGATTTACAATCAGGTGCTGGTGTTTCAGCTATTAATGCAGATGCCGATGGTATTGTAACCATGCCAAAACAACCTATTTTTATAGCTAGTGCTGACGCAACTATATCATTATCAACTAGCTTTGCTGAAACTACTGCTTTTGCCAATGCTCAAGTAAATATTGGCACACACTATAATACAAGTAATGGCAGATTTACTGCTCCTGTTGCTGGAACTTATCAGTTTGCAGTTGCAAGCATAGGAGGAGCCCCTTCCACTGTATATAGATATAGAATTTATAAAAATGGAAGTTCACTTCATAATTATTCATATAGAATAGATACCACTTCAGGTGGGGGTAATCAATATGGAACAAATGGTGAGTATTGTATTGTAACCACATTGGCTGCGTCTGATTATATATCTATTTTTGCTAAATCTGACGATGGTAGTGATGCGTATGCTGCTACTGCTTATAGATACTCTTACTTCCGTGGACATTTAATAGGTTAAAAGGAGAAAATAATGGCAGATATAACAGTTAAATTAACAGATACACAAACAAAGTGTTTGGAATATGCTGCTTATGCAATCCAAGATTGGGCAGACAACGCTTTACACAACCGTGCTAGAATTGCACAAGAAGAAATTATTGCAAAACTAATTACTCATTGTAATGAAAATTCTATTACAATCGCAACTGGAGTAGAAGCACAAATAACACAAGCATATAGTTTAAAAGTGGTTGATACTGCAAAAAATATACAAGATAGCCTTAAAGATGGAGAGGTTTAATAAGATGATGCTAATAGTATTAGCTAGGAGTAACGAATGACCAAAGCAGCAGAATTAGCAAAGATGGGTGAAGTCCTAACCAATAGTCAGATTGGTGGGCGAAGGAATATTGTCATCAATGGTGCAATGCAAATATCGCAGAGAGGAACTACAGCTGGTATGGGAGATTCCAACAAATATGGTGCTTGTGACAGATTTGTAATTACTTCTTCTGGCACTAATGGCAGACTTACTTCTACACAGGATACTGATGCTCCTGCTGGATTTACAACTGCGTATAAACTTGACTGTACTACAGCAGTTGCTGATGCAGATATAGCTAGTGGAGCTTTAACTAGAATAAGATATAGAATTGAAGGACAAGATATACAGCACTTACAAAGTGGTACTTCAACTGCAAAAAAAATAACATTAACTTATTATGCAAAAGCAAATGTTGCAGGTGTATATATTGTTGAAGCACAAGATAATGGTAATAATAGAGTTGCATCAGTTGCACACAGTATAACAACTTCTTATCAAAAATTTACTCACACATTTCCTGCCGACACAACAGGTACAATAGCTAATGATAATAACACAGGTTTTACAATTTCTTGGTATTTACACGCAGGTTCTGATTATAAAAGTGGAACACTATCTAGTACTTTTATAGCAGGTAATAGTGCTAATAAAGGAGTAGGTCAAACAGGTAATGTTTTTAAAACTACTGATTCAACATTTTTTCTTACTGGAGTCCAATTAGAAATAGGTGAACAAGCCACACCATTTGAGTATAGGTCATTTGGGGAAGAACTAGCTTTGTGTCATAGGTATTTTAGTTTTTTAGGTGGAGCAAATGCTTCAACACTAGTTGGTGGGTATCAACCAGGAGCATCGGATGACTATACATCATATCATGGCTTTCCAGCCGAAATGAGAGCTGCACCTACTGCAACTGTTGGAGGCACTTGGGCAACCCTTAATTGCTCTCAGCCTAAAATTGCATACATTCAACCACAAGGTTGTACTTTATATGCAACTGTTGCAGGTTCAGGTTCTTGGTATTTTCACGCTAACAGCACAGATGACGTTATTACGTTTGATTCGGAGTTATAATTATGAATATTAAATCAGCAAAATATATTTCTATTTTAGGAAATGATAAAGCACACATTCAAGCAGTTATAGATGATGTTAATGTGACTGTACCACTAGACCCTTCTAACACAGACTACCAAGCAATCCAAGAATGGGTAGCTGAAGGCAACACAATAGAGGAAGCTGATTAATGCTTGGTCACTCAGCCATTGCCGAAGCTGCTATTGCCGATGTAGGTGGTGTACTACAAGTAGCAACTGTAGAAATGAGTGCTATAGGGTCTGCTGCTAGTGTAGGTGTAGGGACATTAGTTGGTACATCTAGTATAAGTAGTATCTTTACTCAAACCACAGAAGTAAATACTAAACTTAGTGGTAATATTGATGTAAGTAGTAATTTTATAGTAACACCAGAAAATATAGCTACTGTAAATCTTGCAACTGCAAGTTTAGACACTAACTTTACAAAAACAATACAGGGGGCTATAACGCTTACATCTTCTTTAACACAACAAATGAGTTTTACAAAAACAACATCTGCAGCTATACTATTTGAAGAAGTAGTGACAAATGCAACTACAGAGACGTTTACAACCATTACTCCAAGTGGTACAGAAAGTTGGACAACAGTAACTCCGTCAGGTGCGGAAACCTGGACAGAAATACAGTGAGGTAACTATGGCAAGTACATATACAGGAAACACAGGGTTAGAGAAAATAGGTTCAGGAGAACAGGCTGGAACATGGGGAACAACAACTAATACAAATTTTGACATTATAGATGATGCGTTAAATGGAGTTATTGAAATAACGGTTTCTGGGGATACTACATTAACTACTAGTGATGGAGTTTTATCAAATGGACATCATAAGGTTATTTTATTATTAGATAATGTATCAGGTTCTTTCAATGTTACCATAGCCCCTAACGATGTTCAAAAACTTTATTTTATTAAAAACTCTACTGATCAAGTAGCTACTATAAAACAGGGAGGAGGTTCAGGCACTACTGTTACTCTTGCTGCTGGAACATCTGGAATTATTTATGCTGATGGCACTGGATCAGATGCAAATGTTGGTACAATATCTACTGATTTATTAGGTGATACTTCTCCACAATTAGGTGGCAATTTAGATGCTAATGGTAAAAATATAAATTTTGGTGATTCGGCAACGGCAGGCACCGATGACACATTACAATTTGGAGATTCACAAGATTTAAAAATATATCACCATGCAACAAGTGGTTCTTTTATTGTTGACAGTGGCACTGGTGCTTTGAATTTAGCAGGCAGTCAAATTAATCTTTTAGGAGGTGCCGATGGTGGTGAAACAATGGCAACCTTCGCAGATGATGGTGCAGTAACACTTTATCACGACGATAGTGCAAAAATAGCTACATCAGCCACTGGTGTAACTGTTACTGGAAATATAGCTAATGCTTCTGGAGATATGACAATAGATGTAGCAGGTGATATTATATTAGATGCTGCTGGCGAGGAAGTTATATTTAAAGATGGAAGTACTAATGTTGGTCATGTTTCTACGGCTAGTGATAATGTAACAATTAAATCGCTAGTATCAAATAAAGATATAGTTTTTCAAGGTAATGATGATGGTGGTGCAATAACTGCTCTTACGCTTGATATGTCTGCTGCAGGAGCAGCAACCTTTAACAATGATGTTACTGCTTTTTCTGACAGACGATTAAAAACAAATATAACAAATATTGAAAATGCTTTATCAAAAGTTATGAGAATGCAGGGTGTTTATTATAAAAGAAATGATGTCGAAAACGCTAGAGAACAAGTTGGTGTCATAGCACAAGATATGGAAACTATTGTACCAGAGGTTGTTTTGACGGCTGATGATGAGATGCAAACTAAATCAGTTGATTATGGTAAGTTGTGTGCTGTGCTTATAGAAAGTGTAAAAGAATTAAAAGCAGAAATAGATGAACTAAAAAAGAGATAACTATGGCAGTAACAGCGTCAGGAGCGATAAGCTTTGCCAATATAAGAGATGAATTTAGTCCCGGAAGTAATACTCCTGTTTCTCTCGGTGACTATTATCGTCAAGGCACTAAAATAAAAGCTAAAGCTGGGGATAATACTGCAACTCATTTAGCTTCGGCTGTGCCTACAAGTGGTGCATTAGCACTTAGTGATTATTATGGAACAGGGTTAGGGTTCCAATTTACAATAAGTTCTGATGCTACAGACCAAAATTTATCAACTATTTTTGGTGATGATTACGATCTCGATTATCTCAAACTTGTTGTTATTAACTCTGGTGTAACTGTTGGTGGTACAAGTACAAGTACTCCAGCTATCAATGTTCCCTCTGGTGGAGCAGGTACAATTACTATAACAAACAATGGGAATATATATGGTAAGGGTGGAGCAGCAGGTAGTGTAGGTGGTGATGCTATTGTAGCAGCGAGTGCGTGTAATGTAATTAATAATGGCAACATTAAATCTGGTGGAGGTGGTGGAGGAAATGGTGGTGCAGGTGGTAATGGTGTTACTCCTGTAAATGCTTCTTTAAATAATTTCACAGATGAAGGTGGAACACCTTATGGTAGTGGTAATACTCCTAACAATGATGTTCCTTCTTGGTTTAGTAATTATGGTGGTAGCCATGATTTAAATGGTCAAGGTGTTGTTGGTGATAGAAAATGGGGTGGTGTTAATGGAAATGCTCCTCAATCAGGTGCTGTTAATGTATCATGGGGATTATTTACTACATCAAGTTCTTTTAGAGGATCTCTTGCAAACAGAGGTCCTTTCTACTGTTCCTTCCAATTAGGTACACAAGGCACATATACTTTATCTAGTGCAACAATAACCTCTACTTATGGTTCTGGTTATGGAAGTCCACAAATAAATATAAGCACAAGTAATACTTCTGCCAGTCAAGGTCAAGGTGGAGGAACTTACACAGGTGGTCAAACTATGAATCTTTCTGCAAATACTACTTATTATTTAGTTGGTTATCTAAGTAATATTAGTGGAGGTACAAATTTATATTATAATAATTTTGATTTTAGCTTTAGTCTTACTGTTGATACGGTTACATCTGGTGGTGCTGCTGGAGCAGGTGGAGTAGGAGCAAGTTATAATGCTTCAGCTGGATCTGGAGGTTCAGGTGGTGCTGCTGGAGGAACAAATGCTGGAGCAGGTGGTGCAGGTGGTAATGGTGGAGCATTAGGAGTTGCTGGATCTAATGGAACTGCTGGTGGTAATGGTGGTGGCTCAGAGATTACTTACCCTTCTTCTGCTCCAACAAATGGTGGTGCTGCTGGAACAGGTGGAGCAGCAGGGAAGTATATTAATGGTCAAAGTAATGTTACACTAACAGGTGATGGAATAGTAGCAGGGAATATATCATAATGCCTTTAACAAAGTTACAATTTAAAGCTGGAATCGTATCCGATATTACTGTGTACAGTAATGAAGGAGGATTTATAGATGGAGATAAAGTAAGGTTTCGTTTAGGTTACCCCGAAAAAATAGGAGGGTGGGCTAAATACACTACTTCAACTTATCTAGGATCAGCAAGACGTTTACATAATTGGGTTGCCCTTGATGGTTCTGACTTTTTAGGTGTTGGAACAAACCTTAAATATTATATAGAGGAAGGTCAGGCTTTTAATGATGTAACCCCTATACGAAATACAACAGGTGCAGGAGATGTGACTTTTTCTGCTTCTGTCAGTGAAAATTTTGATTCTACTGGAGATGGTGCTAATGATTCTACACTAATTACTGTGAACGATCCAGCACATGGAGCAAATGCAAATGATTTTGTTACATTTTCTGGTGTTAACTCTGTTGGTTTAGGTTCAGGTGGTAATATAACACAAGCAATTTTACAATCAGAGTTTCAAATAACATCATTGATAAGTTCTAATGCTTATAAAATAACGGCAAATGTTTTAGCCACTACTGATGATGATGAGACTGGTGGATCAAGTATTACAGGTGCGTATCAAATAAATGTTGGACTTGACAATACAGTTGGTGGAACTGGTTGGGGTGCTGGTCAGTGGAGTGGTACAACAAGTAATGCAGTAGCAACAACAATCAATGAAGGTGGTATTTTTTCTAATTCAAACACTACACTAATTGTAACAAGTTCAAATCCTACACATCAAATAGCAACTAATGATGTGATATTAATTGAAAATGAATTAATGTTAGTGACTAATGTTGCAACTAATGATCTAACAGTGGTAAGAGCATATGCTGGAAGTGGAGCAGCCTCTAATGTAAATACTGCAAATCATGGTAGTAGCTCCGCAGTAACTGATGCAGTAACACACGCAGATGGGACCCTTGTAAGATTAGCTGTAGGTAATGCAGACTCAGATAATGACTTTGTTGGTTGGGGTAATGCAGCGAGTGTTACCATTTCTGGAGCACAGATTAGGTTATGGTCGCATGATAATTTTGGTGAAGACCTTATAATGAACCCAAGAGATGGTGCTTTATATTATTGGGATAGAACAACAGGATTCACAACACGAGCTATAGAGTTAAGTACAAAGTCTGGAACTAAAACTAGTGTGCCTCGAGTTGCTAAACAAATTTTAGTATCTGACCAAGATAGACATGTGATTGCTTTTGGTTGTGATGGTTTCGGTAGTAATAAAACAGATGAAAACGGTGATGGTGTTCAAGACCCCTTATTAGTAAGGTTTTCTTCACAGGAAAACCCTATTGATTGGTTTCCAACAGCTACAAATACAGCAGGTGATTTAAGGCTAGGTGGTGGATCAACTTTTGTTCAAGCTGTAGAAACAAAACAGCAAATACTTATTTTTACAAATAAATCATTACATAGTATGAAGTTTATAGGTCCTCCGTTTACATTTGGTTTACAAGAATTATCAAAAAACATAACTATAATGAGTCCTTCCTCTGCTATTGCTGTAGAAGATGCTGTGTTTTGGATGGGAGTAGATACATTTTATGTTTATGCTGGTGGTCAAACAGCTCAATTACCATGTACTGTAAAGGATAAAGTGTTTTTAGATTTTAACTTTGAAGAACGAGATAAAGTTCATGTAGGTGTAAATTCTGAGTTTAGTGAATTACTTTGGTTTTATCCATCCTCTGCTGGAACAGAAGTAGATAAATATGTTGCTTATAATTATAGTGAAAAGATTTGGTATTATGGAACAATGGCTCGTCAAGCATGGTTAGATAGAGGTATTAGAACCTTACCAATAGCTACAGGTAGTCAATATTTATATAACCATGAAGTAGGATATGATGATGATGGAGCTGCAATGACTTCTTTTATTGAATCTGCTCCTGTAGATATAGGTGATGGCGATAAATTTGTATTTTTAAAAAGAGTAATTCCCGATATAACTTTTGATGGATCTACTGCAACAAACCCTGATGTATCTTTTACTATGAAAACTAAAAATTTCCCAGGATCTAGCTTTAGTGAAACTACACAAAAAACAACACAACGATCTGCTACAAGCCCAGTAGAACTATTTACTGAAAAGTTAGATTATCGTTTACGAGGTAGATCTTTTAGTTTAAGAATAGATTCAACTTCTTTAGGCACAAAATATAAATTAGGTTCACCTAGAGTTGATATTAGAGCAGATGGTAGGCGATAATGTTAGTAACTAGTATTCCACAATATATACAAGGCTTAACAAATGCGAAAGTTGATTTAACAGGAGCAGGTATAACAGTTTTATATACTGCACCAAGTGATGCAGATTTTAATGCTTCTGTTATTGGTTCTATAATAGTTTCTAATGATTCTGGTAGTTCTGATACAATAACATTAACTCTTACAAGTGGTAGTGATATATTTAGTTTATTTCAAGTTAAAGCTATCGCTGCAAATACATCAGTAGAATTATTGACAAGAGACTTAGTTCTACAAAGTGGTGAAATACTAAAAGTTCAAGCTGCGACGGCTGATAGACTGCATGTAGTAGCAAGTATTCAAGAATTATCTAAAACAAGAGTAACAACAAGTGCAATATCACAGATATAGGATTGTATAATTATTATGAAACTGTTAAGGTACTAATATGACAGCAGGAATAGCAACATTACCCTTTGAGGTACAGTCGCAACCTCTTGTTCCAACAGGAGGGTTAAGCGAATATAAAAAAGCAGCCGATATGTTGGCGAGCTTTGGTCGTGAAGGCGATACTTATATTGTTCATGCTGCTGAGGGTGAAACTGTAATACCTATGGAAGTATTACAAGCTAATCCTCGTATGAAAAGTATGATTTTTAAACAAATGGAAGAGATGGGTTTAGAACCAGAGCGTTATGTTGTTGGCAATGAATTAAATTCTATAAATCCTATTACAGGTAAACCTGAGTTTTTTCTTAAAAAATTATTTAAGGGTTTAAAAAAGGTTGTTAAGAAAGTTGCTCCAATAGTACTTCCTATCGTTGCTCCTTACTTACTGCCTACAATGCCCTTATTTTTGAGTGCTGGTATTGGTAGTTTTGCAGGAGGATTAGCTGCTGGACAAGATCCAATGGATGCTTTAAAAGGTGCTGTAATAGCAGGAGGATTAGCTGGGATAGGTTCAGCAGCTTTTGGCAAAGGGTTTAGTGCGACAGGTGCTGAATCTGGTTTAACAACAGATTATAATATATTAGGTGGTTCTACAGGAACAGGATCACCTACATTAGCTGTAAATCAAAATGCGTTACAGGAGAGATTAAGTAAACCTTTTTTTACAGAAGGTGGTGTAAAAGGATTACAGGTTTCTAGTCCAGGAAAGTTAGGGGGTAAAACAGCAAACTTAGCTTCAGGTCAAGATTTTTATAAAGCTCCACCTTATGAAGGAGCAAAAGCAGTAATGGGAGTAGATGGTGGGGCTACGACTGAGTTATTTCCAACACTTCCAAAAGAAGTAGGCATAGAACAAGTAGCTGATAAAAATTTATTTTCACGAGCTAAAGATTTAGCTAACCAATATGTAGTTGAGCCTTATCAAAAATATTTAAGTCCAAGTCGCCCAAGTATGTCTCCAGATATGACTGAAGTACTAAAACAGTATAATGAAAAAATTTCTAAACTTCCTGCTAATATAAACACAAATGCAAATAGATCAGCTATATACAATGACCTTATTAAACAAAATACTCCTGGAGCAATAAGAAAGTATGCTCCATTAACTACAGCAGGAACAGCATTAGCGTATGGATTAGGAGCATTTGACGAGCCAAAAGAAGAACCAATGATAGATCCTATTACTGGTAAAATAATGTTAGATGAAGATATAGCCAGTGGTACATATAAATATGCTTTTGATCCATCAATGTTTTATGGTACTAATCCATATTATGCTGCTGGAGGAGGAGAAATAATGGGTCCTGGAACACCAACCTCTGATTCTATACCTGCTATGTTAAGTGATGGTGAATTTGTAATGAATGCTAAAGCTGTTCGTGGTGCTGGAAATGGAGATAGGAAAGCAGGAGCAAAGAAAATGTATGCTATGATGCGTAATTTTGAAAAGGGAGCAGCATAATGGCTGAAGAAACTCAAACCGTTATTCAACGTGAAGCCCCTGAAATAGAGGCTTATAAACTTGGGCTATTAGAACAAGCTAAGAATTTAACCTCAGCACCTCCTGCAGGAGGTCTCCCCGATTTTGAAGTAGCTGGATTAGATCAAGCACAAATAGATGCTTATAATAAAGCAACTACAGGGATTGGTGCATATCAACCTTTTCTAGATGATGCTGAAAGTACATTAGGTACAGCAGCGACGACAGCAGAAGGTGGTATTGCTAATATAGATACAGGTATGGGATATCTTGACCCAGCAACAGGTCAAGCTATGGTAACACAAGGACAAGGTTATTTAGATCCAGCTAAAGGATATTATGACGCAGGTGCAACTCAAGCTATGGGTTCAGCGAGTGCTTATGACCCTGCTGCAGGAATCAGTGCTTTTATGGATCCTTACCAACAAGCAGTTACGCAAAATGCAATAGCTGATTTAAATGAACAGTATGGTAGACAAGTAGCTGGAATGGATGCACAAGCCTTACAAGCAGGAGCTTTTGGTGGTTCTCGTGGGGGAATAATGCAAGGATTGGCTCAAGGTGAATTAGCAGATGTCACAAGTAAAAGAATATTTGAAGACCTTTCAAGAAATTATGGACAAGCTAGAACAGCTTCCATGCAAGATTTCCAAAACCAAAAAGCAAGAGAGTTAGCTTCTGCTCAGGCACAAATGGCAGCAGGACAAGGGTTAGGTAATTTAGGAACAATCGCAGGAAACTTAGGTCAAACATATAGTAATATTGGAAATCAAGCTGCTCAAACAGCAGGAGCATTAGGAGCTCAAAAGGGTCAAATAGGCACACAGTTAGGTCAAATAGGTACACAGCAAGCAGCTCTAGGAGAATTTGCACAAAAAGCTGGAATCACTGATATTAACTTATTAGAAACATTAGGTGCAACTAGACAACAACAAGCACAAAGAGAAATAGATGCAAAACGTCAAAATGAAATGCAAAATATTTATGAGCCTTATCAAAGATTAAGTTATTATAGTGATATATTAAGAGGAGCTCCAAGTACTCAACAAACAACAAGCTTGCAATCTTCAACAAACCCTAGTTTATTTAATCAAATACTTGGTGGTGGTATAACAGGATTAGGTTTATATGGAGCAGCAAACAAAGCAGGGATTGTATAAATGGTTATGATGGATCCTACATTACAACGAAACATGTTTAAAGGAAAAATGCCTGTTGTCAATAGTGAAGGGGTTGGTATTACAGATGGTTTAGTAGAAAACGAAAAACAAGTTTCTGCTGAGGCATTAGCAAATACAGCAGAGGGTATGCAAAATTTATTTAATGAAATAGATTCAGCTGATAACCCAGAAGCGATTATGCAAGCCCTCCGTGGAGGTGATGTTACATTAGAAAGTTTAAGAAAAGAACTTGCTGATTTAGTGGGTAAAGCTGATGCAACTAAAACACCTGAATCTGTTTTAACTTTATTACAACCAACAATGTTGATGTTAGAAGCTTCTGAACAAGTACCAGAAGGTGGGATTAATGAAGCTATGCCTATGCAAGCCCCAGGAACAGATGAAGCTTCTGCACGAATAGCTATGGGTGAAGTTCCTGTAAATAGATATGATGGATCAGGTAAGTCAGGAGAAATTATCCCAAAGTTTCCCAACTTAGGTCAACAGGTAGGTATGAATTTTACATTTGGAGCTCCTACTAGCAACAATATTTTTACGCAAGGTGTCCCTAATTATAAAACTCTTGACTTTGGTAATATAACAGGTAATACTAAACAGTTTATGGAAATGTATAAACCTTTTTTAGAGAACCTTAAACCACGAACTACTGAAGAAATACTTGCAACGAATCAAGCAACCCTCGCCCCTTTTTTAAAAAAACCTAGATCAGCAGCTGAGATAGAACAAGAACTTGTTGAAAGTTTAGGTAAAGGTGATGCTGATGCAACAGATATGCAATTATATTTACAATTAGCTAAAGCAGGGAGAGATATATTTAAATCTGGAGAGAAGCCTTTTACAGCAGTTATTGATGCTGCTGTAGATAGAGTTCCCGAGACAAGTCAGATATTAGCTGCTGATGCCAAAACCCAACGAGATATTAAGTTGGCAGCGAGAGCAGAAGCTAAAAAAGAATCAGAACAACTTGAAGAACAAAATTTAAAAATTGCTTTAGATGCAATAGGTACGCAAAGTAAAGAAGAAGGTGATTTTGAAAAGTATGTATTTAATGCTGCTAAAGATTCTATAACAACTGGGTTACAAAAGGCACAGATTAATAATAAAAATTACAATAGTATAATAACTGAAAACTTTGCTAGAGATTTACAGTTCCATGGAATGGATGCAACGACTTATGCTAAAGTAGTAAATGGCAAAATAGAAGGCGATCCAGTCATGGTGCGTAGGACAGATAAGTTATCTGATGGTTCTCAAGCACCTAATGGATTAGCTATGATAAAAGATGGTAAGCTTGTAGCTTTACCTGATGGTTATATAAAAGTAGGTGATTCTGCTATAGCTAAAGGTCTTAAAAATGGAACAATAGATAGGACTAAAGCTAAAGCTAAAAATTTATTAATTCCCGATAATCAGTCTATCAGTGGTTATAAACAAGTTGCTGGAGAGTATATCCCTGGAGCAGGATATTTTTATTTTCCTGGAGCTGGTGGAGATGCAATAAAAGCTCCTACAGGATTTTTAGAGGGTAACGAAAAAGATATACTACAAGTAGCTGAGCCTGATAGTGTTGGAAGAGTTTTTGTCACTATAAAAGGTGGCACACATAAAGGTAAGAGTTTCTTATCGGGTATTGTAAGTTCGGAAACAGGTCAAGTTATTCCAATGACAGGTGGATTAGGTTACGCATTAGAAGCCCCTGTGTATGAAAATAATGTAATAAAATCAGGTAACCCATTAGTTAAAAATATTGGTAAGTCAGGAGTTACTTATGCTTCTACTAATCCTGATATTATCAAACATGCACAAAGCAGAATCCCTTATCTAGTTTCTGCGATTAGTGAAATTGAAACAATTACTAAAGAAGCATTAGGCGATGTATATGGTCCGACTAATACTGTTAAAGCCTTTTTAACAAATAACGTCGCTGCTTTATTACCAGAGGGTAGTAACGCATGGGCTAAATACTATAATACTGATAGAGGAAGAAACCAAATAGAAACTTTTGGTAGAAAACTTGTACAAGCGATTGCGTTAAGTGATAGATATAATGTGTACGAACAACAAATATTAAGAAGTTTAGCAGGTCAAATAGAAGATGGAACATTTTTTAGAGAGCCAGGAAGTATGGCAGTTAAGATGCAAAACTTGAGTAGGGTATTAGTTAATGACCTTGCTTTAAGAAGGAATACGATTGATCCTAAGGATCCTGCTATTTTAGAATTACAAGCTGTTGCTACAGGAACAGAAAACGATCCATTTAATTATGGAAGGCAAGGAGTTATACCTTATCTACAAAATATTGCTAAAAATGATCCTAGTAAAAAAGCTCTAAATGGTAAGTTTTTAAATATCCCAGCTTCTTTCTTAAGTAAATTCATACAAGCAAATCCAGCAGCACAGTCTTTAAAAACAAATGATGATGGTTCATTAACCATTAGAATAAATAACCAAATGATGGTACGATGATAAGGAGAATTTAATGGATTTTAAAATAACTGCTCCTAGTCAAGATGATGTAAATGCCTATGAAGCTGAAGATGGATATGGAGGTCTTTTACCTTTTGATTCCCGATCAACAGAAGAAAAGAAAAGTCAAACTTTTGGTACAGAGTCTTTAGTTGGTACAGTAGAAAAACAATCTATTGGGGAACGAGATCAAGGTTATTTTTCTAATATGGTTCAACAATTTTTTGGTGGCTTTAATGATATTGTATTAGCCTTACCAGATGCTGGAATTAATGCTATTGCGTCAGCTATGGAATCAGCAGGAGTTGTAGAGCCAGGAACTGTTGACCGTAATTTTTTAAGCAGAGTATTTAACTCAACTGATTATGAAGGTGCAAAAACAGTAGCAGGGTTTATTAAATATGGCACAGGAGATTTTGTGGGTCCGACGACTACTACAGGTAAAATATCCAGAGCAAGTGGACAAGGTACTGCTTTATCTGCTCCTTTTATTGGGTTATCAGGTAGAACAGCACAAATGGGTACAGGAGCTGTTCGTACAGGGACAACAGGAACGGTAGCAGGATCAGACAAAGTAGTTCCAATATTACAAGATGCTGTTACAAAAGGATATGCTTCAGCCCCAGCAGCGACGGCTGGGATAGAAGCAGGGTTTGGTGCATTATCAGGTGGTGGAGCAAGTGCAGAAAAAGAAATGTTTGGTACAGAAACAGGGATAGGTGCTTTGACTGCTCCTTTAGCTGGTCCAGCTATTGTTTCTGGAAGTAAGTATTTATTTACAAATAGTCCAGCAGCGAGATTAGTTAAGTGGACATTTGGTAAAGGTAAAGATGCTGTTGCCGATGTAAAAGCTCAAAACAAAATATTAGAAGGGCAAAGTGTTCTTGATGATACAACGCCTGGAGGGCAAAGTGCTAAAGGTGAGTTTGGTAAACAACTCAAAGCAGCAGTAGATAATCCCGAGGGAGCAGCAAATTTAGATAGAGCAATACAAATTGAAGAGAACATTGGTGGTGTTCCAGGATTAAAACTTAGCCCAGCCGAACAAACAATGGATCCTGCTTTAATAAAAGCACAAAGAGATGTAGAGGGCAGAGGTTCTCCTGAGTTTACTAGGAAAAACAATGAGAGAAAAAAAGCTAATTTAGAAGCTATTGAAAATTTTAAAACTAGTACTTTTAGTGGTGACCCATTAATTGATTCCCCTGCTTATGTCATAGACTTAGTTACTAAAAAATACACAAGTATGTTAGGTAAAATATCTGACCAAGATAATACTCTTGTAAATAGAATTGATGAAGCAAGTAATGCCGAAGATGGATTACTACCTAAAATAACGAATAGATCCATTGTTGGAAAAAATATAAGGACAACGATAGAAAAGAATTATAACAATGCAAAAACGATAGCTGAAAAAGAAGCTAAAGATTTAGGTATAAATAATGATACAACTTTATCTACTATAGATTCTTTAAAAAAGAGCCAAGCTAAAATTAAAAACCTTATTCCACAATTAAAAGGTACTGCGACTATTAAAGAGATAAATGAAAAATCTCTTTCTGGTTCAGGGGTAAACAGTCTAATAAAAAAGTTTGTTACATATTTTCCCGATCAAGGTCAAGATGGTATTACTTTTTTTGATTGGAAAAACTTCCGTGAAATGGCAGGAGCAGAATTAGGTAAACAATCAGCCGTAGGCAATAAACCTCAAGTCAAACAGTTAGCTATGTTGTTAGAAGAACTCGATAATATGGGTAAATCTTTTGGTAAAATAAATGAAAGTTTTGAAACATACAGAAAAAGTTATTACAATAATGTGATACAACCTTATGAAAAGAGTGCTGTTTTACAAGTCATGCAAAAGGGGGCAGGATCAAGTAAAGAGAATCCTGTTTATCAAACTTCTGATGAGAATGTAGCTGATGCTTTTTTTGCAAGCGATAATACATTAGGTCAGTTTACTGCTACTTTTAAACAGAATGAAAACATGATGAATGCAATGAAAAGCACGATTTATGATAAAGCTTATGATGCAGCGATAACTAAAAATGGTTTAAGTGCTGATAAATTAAATAAGTTTATAAACACTAATAGAGAAAAACTAACTACTATTGGTATGATGGATGAGTTTGGTAATACTGCTCAATTATTACAAAACATGGCTACTAGAAGATTAGACTTAACAAATAGAGCAAAAATAATTTCTAATAATAAAATGGTCAAAGGTTTATTACTAGCAACAGATAATTTAAATCCCGACAAAATGTTTGATGATGCGTTACGGAATGGTAAATTAATGTCTGTGTTGAAAAGGGAAGTTGGTAAGATAGATGATTTTAAAGCAACTGAAGCATTTAATGCTGCGATATTCCAAAGAATCTTTGCTAAGAATCCCGACCTAGCCTCAAATCCTACTGCATTTAAACAATACTTATCAACAAATGAAAAAGTATTAGATGTTGCTTTAGGTAAAGAACATTTTGAAAACCTTTATTTAATAGCTGATGCTATTGAAAGAGTGAACCTACTCCCACGAAACTTAGGAGAGGGAGTAACAAATAAAGGCATGGGCGACAAATTAGCAAATCTTATTGGTAGTACTCCGTTAAACGTATCTAACAGGTTAGTTGCTGTAGGAGAAAAACGTCTTGGTCCGAGGGCTGCGATAGGTTATTTTGCGAGTAGAGCAATCTCTCAACAATCCAGTATAAGAGCTGATGCCTTAATGCAAGAAGCTATATTTAATCCACAAATAGCAAAATTATTAGTACAAGAATCTCCAGAAGGTTCTGCTTCTGTAGTTATTCCTGAAGTAAATAGAAGATTAAATCAATTTTTATTTAACTTAGGTATTCCTTTTGGTGAAGATGTGAGTCCACCTTCTGCACCACCTGTACAAATAGAAATAGAACCAATAAGTTCAAA